>Ga0187806_1000069_pt1 | contig 22507 bp, 22 predicted proteins | sample NC_wetland_sal_i_7_FD_132470 | JGI IMG/M metagenome (GOLD analysis project Ga0187806, IMG submission 132470) | Wetland sediment microbial communities from Neuse River Estuary, North Carolina, USA - ASW_1 | ecosystem: Environmental > Aquatic > Freshwater > Wetlands > Sediment | place: USA: North... | reverse complement strand
GGGCGGCGCGGTGGCGGGCGAACACGCCGGACAGCCGGCCGAGGCCGGGCAGGTCGATCGCGTACTCATAGCCCCGGCCGCGGAACGCCACGTCCGCGACCCGGCCGGTCAGGTGGTGGGAGCCATCGGTGAGCGAGGCGAGCCGCACCCCGGTCGGGCGGATCGCGAGCACCGCCTCGTCGCCGGGCCGCAGCGTGACCCGCGCCGCGACCTCCCGGCCCGCGACGACATCCGAGCTCGCGACGACATCCGAGCTCGCGGCGACATCCGCGCCCGCGGCGCCGTCCGGAACAACAGCGGCGCTGTCCAGAACAGCGGCGGCGCCGTCAGGAACCGCGGCGCCATCGGGAACCGCGCCGCTGGAGCCGGAGTCGGCGGATTCCGCGGGGCGCAGCGCGGGGAACGTCCCCCCGGTGGCACCGGTCGCGGTGATCTCCAGGGTGCCGTCGCTGCCGTGCGCGGCCACCCGGACCCGCAGTTCCCCGGCCAGCCCGGTGAACCGGGCGACGAACGGCGTCGCCGGGTGGTTGTACACGTCTTCCGGCGTGCCCGACTGGACCAGGACGCCTTCCTCGAGAACCCCGACCACGTCCGCGAGCGCGAACGCCTCGGCCTGGTCGTGGGTGATGTACACGGTGGTCGCGCCCGCCTCGCGGACCAGCGCGGAGATCTCCACTCGCATCCGCTCGCGCAGGTCGGCGTCCAGGTTGGACAGCGGCTCGTCGCACAGGATCAGCCCGGTGTCCGCGATCAGCGCGCGGGCCAGCGCCACCCGCTGCTGCTGGCCGCCGGACAGCTCGTTCGGGTAGCGGCCGCCGAAGTCGCTTAGTCCCACCCGCTCGAGCATCGACGCGGCGCGCGTCCGGCACTCGGACCGCGCCAGCCGGCGCCGCCGCAGCGCGAACGCCACGTTGTCCAGCGCCGTCAGGTGCGGCCACAGCGCGTAGTCCTGGAACACCATCGACAGGTCGCGCTGGTCGGGGGCCACGTGCACGCGGCCGTCCGCGACCGTCTGCCCGCCGATCGTGATCAGCCCGCTGTCGATCCGCTCGATGCCCGCCAGGCACCGCAGCATGGTCGTCTTGCCAGAGCCGGAGGGGCCGAGCAGGACGAGGAACGTGCCCGGGGCGACGTCAAGCGACACCGAGCGCAGCGCGGGAACGGTGCCGCCCGGGTACGTCTTGGTCAGCCGGGTGATGGTGATGGGCTCAGCCACGAACGGTCCTTCCGATCCGACGCCAGCCGGCCGGGGCGAGCAGGCGGTAGCCGCCGAGCACGAGCGCGACGGCGGCGAATGCGATGAGCACGGCCAGCACGGCCTGCGCCATGCCGACGCCGAAATGGTAGTTGGACAGGTTGTCCTCGATCGCGATCGAGGCCGGCGGCGAGCCGGGCGCGTACAACAGCTGCGACAGCGGCAGTTCGAGGAACACCCCGCAGAACGTGTACAGCCAGGCGAGCGTGAGTGGCCGGGACACCACCGGCAGCACACCGCGCGCCCATGCCGTGATGGCGCCCGCGCCGTGCGCCCTGGCCGCGTCTTTCAGCGACTCCTGCAGCTGCGACACCGCCCCGACGAGCACCCGGGCATTGGTCGGCAGCGACGAGGCGATGTAGGCGATGACCAGTAGCTGCACGGTCTGGTACAGGTTGATGCCGAGCGTGGACATGATCGGCAGGTTGTACGCGAAGATGTAGCCAGCGCCGAACACCACACCGGGCAGCGCGACGGAGGCGAGCAGCAGGAAGTCCATCGCGCCCGTGGCCGCCGTCCGGCGCCTGGACAGCATCCGGGCGGCGATGAACCCGAGCGCGACCGTGACCGACGCGGTGATCGCCCCGTAGAGGAGCGACCGCTCGAGCGGCCCGATCAGCCCGGGCTGCTGGAACAGGGCCTGGTAGTTCACCCAGGTCAGCGTGAACGAACTGCCGTAGTCGCCGAGCAGCGAGCCGCTCACCGCGCCGAAGCCGGGGATGCCGAGCAGCACTACGAAGAACAGCGCGAGCCCGGTGCCGGCCGCCACGGCCTCCCAGCGCGACAGCCGCCGCCGCACCGCTTGCCGGGTCCGCCCGGACAGGATCTGGTAGGACCGGCCGCGCAGCGCCCGGGCCTGGAGCCCCAGCGGGATAGCGACCGCCGCCACCAGCAGCCAGGACATCCCGGCCGCCAGCGGGAAGCTGGGCGGGAAGTTGCCGATCGCCGCGTACAGCGCGTAGGTGGCCAGCGAGAAGTTGGAGTTGTAGGCCAGCGTGGCGGCGACGCCGAAGTCGCTGATGGACTCCGCGAATCCGATGGCCAGCGCCGACATGATGGCCGGGGCGAGGATCGGCACGATCAGCCGCAGCGCCTGCCACCGCGACGCGCCGTGCGTCCGGGCGGCGTCCTCGAACTCCTGGCCGAGCCCGTTCAGCGCCGCGGAGATCGCCAGGTAAGAGAACGGCACGCAGCGCAGCCCGAGCAGCAGCACCACGCCGAACGGGCCCATGATCAGGTGCGTGACCCACGGCCAGTCCAGGCCGATGCGGTACATCACGCCGTCCTGCTGCACCAGCCGCTCCCAGCCGAGCGAGGGCAGCCAGGACGGCAGCAGCAGGGCCAGCCACATGCCGCCGCTGACGAACCGGCGGCCCGGCATGGTGGTGCGGGCCGCGAGCCAGGCGACGGGGAAGCCGAACAGGATCCCGATCACCGCCGCGGCGCTGCTCACCCACAGCGAGTTCACCACCGCGACCGCGGTGGCCCCGGTGAGCGCCTGGTGCAGGTACGTCAGGGTGAACCACTGCGGGCCCTGATCGAACAGCCGCGGGGACACGGCCAGCACCAGGAAGCAGACGCAGGGGAACAGGATGACCGCGCACAGGATCAGCCAGAACAGCGGCATGCCGAGCCGGGCGAACCGCAGCCCCGGGGGGGTTACGGGAGGGCGGGCAGCCCTCCCGTGCGCGGGGGGATCCCGGGGGGTCGCCCCCCCGGGAATGACCGTGTCGATCAACTCGTCAACTCAACGGACGATGTTCGAGTCGAACCAGGTGTTGATGGTCGCCTCCTGCGGCCCCCACGTGTACGGGTCGATCGTCTGGGTCTTGACCGACCCCAGCGACGGCAGCGAGGGCAGCGGGTTGACGCCGTTCAGCACCGGGTAGTACAGCGAGTCACCGGTCGGGTCGCCGGTCTGCATGACCTGCTGGCCGGCGGTGGACAGCACGAACTCGGCGAACTTCTCGGCCTCGGCCTGCTCCGCGGCGGGCGCCTTGGCGTCGATGCCGATCGCGGACGGCAGCAGGGTGGCCGGGTTCAGGTACTCGATGCCGATGTTCTTGTCGGTGAACGTGGCGCCGATCGCCGCCGAGGACTGCACGAGCGCCAGGTTGATCTGGCCGCTGGTCAGCGCCTGCAGTGTCGGGCCGTTGGTCGGGTGAATGACCAGGCCGTTGGACTTGAGCGTCTCGAAGTACTTCTCGCCGGCCGACACGCCGCCGAGGTAGTTGTAGACGCCGGCGATGAGCGGGAAGGTCGGCCCGGACTGGGACGGGTCGTTCATGCCTACCTGCCCCTTCCAGCTCGCCGACTCAAGCGCCTGCCAGGTGGTCGGCGGGTTCGGGACCTTGCTCTTGTTGTAGGCGACGATGCCCATCAGCGTGACCCCGGTGGGCACGTACGACTTGTCGGCGGGCACGGACGCGGCGCCGAGCGAATTCCACGAGACGGAAGGCTCGAAGCCCTTCAGCAGCAGGCCCTGCGTGTCAAGGCCGGCGAACGCGGTCGCGCCGTCGACCCAGAGCAGGCCCCACTTGGGGTTGTTCTTCGAGGCCTCGATCTGGGTGAGCAGCGGGCCGGTCGAGTTGTCGTCGAGCTGCACGGGGATGCCGGTGGCCTTCGTGAAGGCCTTGGTCATGGCCGAGTCGTAACCCTGGGCGGAGTAGACGACGAGGGGCACCACCGTAGACGTCGCCGCCGACGCGGAGTGTGACGCGGTGGCCGATGAGGTCGCGGACGAGGAACTCGAGCTCGAGCTGGACGAGCAGCCGGCCACGGCCAGGAGTGACAGGGTGACAGCGCCGGTGACGCTGGCGAGCAGGCGCAGCCGTGTGCGCCGGTACGAGCGGTTCATGGCCCCGAGTCTGGGTACCCGATGCATCATGAAGGTGGCCGCAAGTTAGCCAGATGGTGAACCGATGGTCACAACCTGGGAATAACGTTGGTTACTTCTTTGATCTAACGGCTGTTAACATAGTCGTGATGAGCGAGACGTCATTCCCCCTCCCCTTCCTCGGCGTAGACCCGCGTCGCATAGGCCTCAAGCGACTGCTCGCACGCCTCCAGGGCCTGTTCGGTGGCCGCCCGGCCGGCCGCCCCGAAGACGTCGCGCTCGACCACCTTCGCGAACCAGGTCCGCAGCTTCACCAGGTCGACCTCGTTCTCCTCAAGCTCGGCGTAGGTGAAGTGGTTCTCGTCGTATTCCTTCTGCACCTGGTGGAGGAAGTCATCGCACTTGTCGACGATTTCCTCGTACTCGTCGTCGCGCGCCGCCTGGAACGCGTTCCGCACCTCGGCCTCGCCGGCCAGCACGGCCGCCGACAGCAGCACCGCCGTGCCGGACATGTCCAGGATCTCCCGGCGCAGCTTGCGCAGCGACCGCTCCGCCGCCGGGCTCGCGGGCAGCGCGGCGACCGAGTTTTGCAGGTAGATCGCGCCCAGGCTCTTGATCCTGCGCCAGACCGTGGAGCGCAGCCTGGTCGGTTCCGGCGGGACCCGGTAGATCAGCAGCAGCCAGCCGCCGCCGGCCCCGTCGCCGCCGGCCTCGGTCTTGCCTTGTCGATCAGTCACGCCCTTATTCTCCCCGAAGTTCTCTGTGAAAGCTGAGGCGGCTCAGTGAATGCTCTCCCGCTCATCCTCACCGTCTTCGTCGCCTGCGCGGTGGAGGCGATCGAGGCCCTCACGATTGTCCTGGCCGCCGGCATCACCCGCGAGTGGCGTTCCACGTTCCAGGGCATGGCCGTGGCCCTCGTCGTGCTCGCCGCGGTCACCGCTGTGGTCGGCCCGGCGATCAGCTACCTGCCGCTGACCGCGCTCCGCCTGGTCATTGGCGCGCTGCTGTTGATCTTCGGGCTGCAGTGGCTGCGCAAGGCGGTGCTCCGCGCCACCGGCTACAAGGCGCTGCACGACGAGGCGAGCGCCTACCTCAGGGAGGTGACCGCCGCCGAGACCGCGGCCAGGGAGTCCAGGCGGGGGGTCAGCGACTGGTACGCGTTCACCCTCGCGTTCAAGGGCGTCCTGCTCGAAGGCCTGGAAGTCGTGTTCATCGTGATCACCTTCGGCGACAACCAGAAGGACATCGGCGCCGCGGTGATCGGCGCGGCCGCCGCCATCGTCGTGATCGCCGTCGCCGGGATCGCGGTCAGGGCCCCGCTGACCAGGGTCCCAGAGAACTGGATGAAGTTCGCGGTGGGCATCATGCTCACCTCGTTCGGCACGTTCTGGGGCGCCGAGGGCGCGGGCGTCGCCTGGCCGGGCAATGACGGCGCCCTGCTCGTCCTCGTCCCCGTGGTCGCGATCGCCTCGGCCGCCTGCATCCTCTGGCTGCGCTCCCGCAAGTCCGCCGCAGCCGCCCCCGCACTTCAGAAGGAGGCCGTCGGCTAATGAACCGCATCAAGGCATTCGGCGCGTTCTGGTATGACTTCGTGATCGGCGACGACTGGCACGTCGCGGCGCTCGTCGTCGCGGGCCTCGCGCTCACCGCGATCCTCGCGCACGCCGCGCACGTCAACGCCTGGTGGCTGCTCCCGCTGCTCGCCTTCGCCGCCCTCGCCTGGTCGCTACACCGGGTGACCGGCAACAAATAAACGTGGTCGATCGGCTACATTTGCGGCCGGGTGCGAGCGCGGACCAGCCCGCTTTCGTAGGCGAGCACCACCGCCTGCACCCGGTCGCGCAGCCCGAGCTTGCCCAGGATCCGCCCGACGTGCGTCTTCACCGTGGCCTCGGAAACGTACAGCCGGACCGCGATCTCCGCGTTGGACAGCCCCGCCGCGACCTGGACGAGGACTTCTCGTTCGCGTTCGGTGAGCTCGGCGAGGCCGGCGGCCGGGGAGGCCCCCGCCTCGCCGGCGGGCAGCAGCGGGACGAACCGGTCGATCAGCCGCCGCGTCGTGGATGGCGCGACCACCGAGTCGCCCGAATGCACGGCCCTGATCGCGAACAGCAGTTCCTGCGGCGGGGCGTCCTTCAGCAGGAACCCGCTGGCGCCCGCCTTGAGCGCGGCGAACGCGTACTCGTCCAGGTCGAACGTGGTCAGCATGAGCACCTTCGGCCGGTCGCCGGCCACGCAGATCCGCCGCGCCGCCTCCACCCCGTCGAGCCGCGGCATCCGCACGTCCATCACCATGACGTCCGCTACGCCGCTGGCGGCGAGGTCCACAGCGGCCAGCCCATCGGCGGCCTCGCCGCTGACGCTCATGTCCGGCTGGGCGTCCAGCATCATCCGGAACCCGGCCCGCACCAGTTCCTGGTCGTCGACGAGCGCGACCCGGATCGGATCGGCGCTCACGCCGCACCCGGCTCGGCGGGCGCGCCGGGGTCCGGCGAAACCGGGACAACGGGCGCGGCCCCGGGGCCGGGCACCAACGGGACGGTCGCCAGCGGCAGCGTCGCCGTCACCCGCCAGCCGCTGCCGGGCCGCGGCCCGGCGGTGACCGTCCCGCCGTACACCTCTACCCGCTCCCGCATGCCGATGAGCCCATGCCCGCGCCCGTCCGCGCCGCTACCGCCGGCGGCGCGCCCCCGGCCGTCGTCGGCGACGGTGATCTCCAGCTGGTCGTCGCAGAACCGCAGCGTGACGGCGGCGGTCACCGTCGGCCCGCCGTGCTTGCGGGCGTTGGTCAGCGATTCCTGCACGATCCGGTAGGCGGCGAGCGCGGCGCCCGTCCGCAGCGGCCGCGGCACGCCCTCCACCGTGAACGAGACCGGCAGCCCGGCCGCCCGGGCCTGTTCGAGCAGCCGGGTGAGCTGTTCCACGCCAGGCTGTGGCGCGAGATCCGCCTCCGCATCGGAAGCCGAGCGAAGCACGCCGAGCAGGCTGCGCATCTCGGCGAGCGCCTGCCGGCCGGTGCGGGAGATCGCGGTCAGCGCCTGCCGTGCCTGCTCTGGCGACCGCTCGAGCGCGAACGCGGCCCCGTCGGCCTGCACCACCATGACGCTGACGTTGTGAGCGACGACGTCGTGCAGCTCGCGCGCGATCCGCGCCCGCTCCGCCGCCGCCGCGACCTGTGCGTGCGCGTCGATCTCCCGCTCGGCGCGCACGGCGCGCTCTTCCAGCCCGCGGTAGTAGCTCCGCCGCCACTGCATCGAGTCGCCAAGCAACCAGGCCAGCAGCGCCGGCCCGGCGAACACCGCCGCGACACCCGCGAGCGTGTACAGGGAGTGGATGGCGGAGCCCGCCAGCACCAGGCTGGCGACCGCCGATCCCGCCAGCCAGGCCAGCAGCGCGGCCACCGAGACCCGGCGCGGCCGGTACGCCGCCACCGTGTACAGCAGGATGCCGGCCGCGAGTTCAGTGCCAACCGGGCGGGGCCGCGACGGCTCCCTGAGCCCGTCGGCCACTGCCAGCACCTCGAGACAGGCGACCGCCAGCCCGACGGCGAACGCGCCGACCGGGTAGCGCCGCCGCAGCGCCACCGGCACGGACATGGCGACGACGAGAAGCACCGCCACCGGCACCACCACGGGCCGCGGAGCGGCGAAAAGGGGCAGGCTGAGCAGGGCCACCACGAGCGCGAGCAGGCTGTCCACCACCAGCGGGTGGCCGCGCAGCCAGCCATAGAACGAGCGCACGCGCACAGCGTACGCGGCGCCCGGCCCGTCCGTCGTCGCCCGTGAGGAGGACCCCCGGTACGCCGGGAGGCGGAGCGAGGGCCGACAGCGGGCGCCTGGCTAGGCGCCCAGGAAACGCACCGGCAGCGGGGTCTCGGCCACGCCGCCGGCGCCGTCCGGCGTCACCCGGTAGGCGTTCCCGCCCGGCCGGTCCGCGACTTGTTCGGTGAGCGTCTCGTCGGTGAAGTGCGCCGCGACGCCGTCGTCGCAGGCGATCCCGCCGGCCAGCGTGCCGTCCGCGACGAGCCGGTGGTACAGCGGCCGCCGCTGCGGGTCGGAGTCGTAGTGCGGGCTGAAGCTTCCCGCCAGCATTCCGAGTCCGTCGGTGAAGGCTCGCAGTTTTATCCCGAACGAGTCCGTGGTCCCCCCCTCGAACCAGCAGATTCCCCCCGCGGACGAGCCGGCCAGCACGATCCCCGCCTGCCAGGCCTTGCGCAGGATCTCGTCGATCCCGTGCACCCGCCAGACGGCGACCATGTTCGCGACGCTGCCGCCGCCGACGAAGATCACGTCCTGCGACATCAGCAGGTCCTCGGGGTCGGCGACGTTCGGCATCGGGAACAGCGCCAGGTGCCTGACCCGGGCGGGCGTCTCCGCGAGCCGCTCGTAGAAGCGGAGGTAAGCGCTCGGGTCGTCGCCGACGGCGGTGTTCAGCACGCACAGCGCCGGCTGGGCCCGGCCGGCCAGCTCCATCGCGTACTGCACCTGCAACGGGACCGTCTCGCGGGGCATCAGCATGCCACCGCCCCCCGCGAGCACATGCCGCTGTCCGTCTGCCGCCATGCCGCGACCGTATCGGCGATCGTCCGCCGCCGCAAAACAGTGTCGTTGCGTGATGGAGTCGCCACCGTACGTTCGGACAATATAACGATTCGACGCTTGTGAGCAGAGTCGGCGTGCGGCCGCGGAGATTCCCTTTCCCGCGTCCGCCGGAAAAGACGTACTATCGTGTCCACGCGATCGAAGGCGGCGCAGACAGGTGGCCAGACATGGCTGAGTGGTGGTCGATCGAGGTCTTCTCCGGCGACAAGCTCCCGGCGAGCGGGTGGCGGTACGCCTACGAGGACGAGCTCACCGAGGCAGCGATCACGAACGGCGCGATCTACTACGAGTGGCATGACTCCCAGCACGGCGTGATCTTCGAGGTGCTGTTCTCCACCGACGAGCAGTGGGAGGCGTTCCGCGCGCTGCCCGCGGTGCGCGCCGCGCTCGACGCGGTGCCTGACCCGGTGAACGGCCTGCTCATCTACCGGGGCAGGGGCGGGGCGTCCGGCTCGCGCAAGCCGCGCAAGCCGAAGCCCGCGCCGGGCGCCGCCGCGCTCGAGCTCGAGGAGCCGCGGGAACACCGGCGGATCATGCGGCGCCGCCGCGCCGCGATCGACGAGCTGCTGCGCGAGCCGCGCGATCCGGGCGCCGACCCGGAGCACATCAGTCCGGAGCGGTTCGGCCCGGAGCGGATCGAACGGGATCAGGGCGAGCCGGCATGGCGCGACGTGGCGGCGGCAGACGGCCAGGCCGGCTAAGAGGGACCCGGCTTTACCTCCGTCCCGGGGGTGAAGCACGCGCAGGGACGGTGCAGGATGGAGGAATGAGGGAAACGCGAGTCATGACCGAGGACCTGCGGGCCGCGATCGAACGCAGCGGGTACTACCCCGGTCTGGTGACCGACGCGGTCGCCTCCGCCCTGGGCCCCGAGCCCGTCACCGCCTACTTCGTGCACCATGATGCGATCTTCGATCCCGGCATGGAGGTCCGGCGGCACATGACGGTGCTCGCGCTCACCCCGACGAGGCTGGTCTATTCGCACACCGACGAGCATCCGGCCGAGGAGCCGGAGGAACGGCCGCGGGCCGAGACGAGCACCGAGGCGATCCGGTTCTCCCGGGTGTCCTCGGTGTCGGTGACCCGGATAGTGCCGGATCCGGTCTCGTACGTGCCCGGGGTGACGATGCCGTCCGAGGTGATCATGACGATCGGGTGGAACGTCCTGTCGCACCTGGAGCTCGAGCCCGCGCACTGCGGCGACGAGACCTGCGAGGCCGACCACGGCTACCTCGGCACGATCACCGCCGACGACCTGACGCTCCGCGTCAGCGAGGCCGCCGACGGGCTGGACGCCGTGCGGCAGCTAATCTCGTTCGCCGGCGCGCTGTCCGACGCCACGGCCCGCAGCGGTAGCTGAGCCTATGACGCCGATGCCGCGTGAGCCGAGAATCAGCCCGATCATTCCGTCCTACGGGGAGAGCAGCCTCGCCGACCTGTCCGCCTCCATCCTCGCCTCGATGACCGGCGACGCCGTGGGCAACGTGCTCGGCCTGCCCGGAGCCGGCCGGGTCTGCCTGCTCGTCGTGGACGGGCTCGGCTGGGAGCTGCTGCGCGCGCATCAGGCCGCCGCGCCGTTCCTGTCCGAGCTGGCGTTCAACTCCCGGCCGCTGACCGCGGGCTTCCCGTCCACCACCGCGACCAGCCTGGGCACGCTCGGCACCGGCCTGCCGCCCGCCGCGCACGGGCTGTTCGGTTACCAGGTGGCGGTGCCCGGCGCGGACAGGCTGCTCAACGCGCTGCACTGGCCGAAGGACATCGACCCGCTGGCCTGGCAGCCCAAGCCGACGCTGTTCGAGCGGGCGGCCTCGGCGGGCGTGGCCGCCGTGCACGTCGCGCCCGCCGCCTTCGCGGACAGCGGGCTGACGCGCGCCGCGCTGCGCGGGGCGGAATACCGCGGGGCGAACTCGCTTGGCGCGCTCGCGGCCACGGCGGTGGCCGCCCTGGAAAGTTCGGACCGGGTGCTTGTCACCGTCTACCACGGCGACCTCGACGGCGTCGGCCACCTCTTCGGCGTGTCCTCGCCGGCGTGGACGTTCCAGCTTGCGCACGTGGACAGGCTGGCGGAGCAGATCGCAGGGTCACTGCCGTTCGGCTCCGTGCTGTACGTGACCGCCGACCACGGCATGGTGAACGTCGGGCCGGACGACCGGATCGACGCGGATCTCGTGGCGTCGCTGCGGGCCGGCGTCGCGCTGCTCGGCGGCGAGCCGCGGGCCCGGCACGTGTACGCCCGTCCGGGCGCCGCCGCCGAGGTGCTCGCCATCTGGCGGGACGTGCTCGGCGAGCGGGCCTGGGTGGTGTCGCGGGACGAGGCGATCAGGGAGGGCTGGTTCGGGCCCGCCGACTCGGTCGACGAGTCGCTGACCGACAGGATCGGCGACGTGGTCGCCGCGGCCGTCGGCAATACCGCGATCATCGCCTCCCGCGCGGAGCCGGACGAGAGCGCGATGATCGGCATGCACGGCTCGCTGACCTCGGCCGAGCAGCTGGTCCCTATGCTCGCCTACAACTCGCCGTGAGCGGCGTGTCCGCCGGCGCCGTCCTCATCAGCGCCGGCGAGCTCGCCGGACTGCCGGAGCCCCCCGCGCTGCTCGACGTGCGCTGGCGGCTGGGCGGCCCGCCGGGCATCGAGCTGTACCTGGCCGGGCACATCCCCGGCGCCGTCTTCACCGACCTGGACCGCGACCTCGCGGCCCCGGCGGGTCGCGGCGGCAGGCACCCGGTGCCCGCCGTCGCTCACTTCGAGGCCGCCATGCGGCGGGCCGGCGTGCGCGACGGCCGGCTCGTCGTCGTCTACGACGACGCGGACTCGACCGCGGCCGCCCGCGCGTGGTGGCTGCTTCGCTACTTCGGCCACCGCCCGGTGCGCGTGCTCGACGGCGGGTACCGGGCCTGGGTGGCGGCGGGCCAGCCGGTCGAGGCCGGCGCGCCGCCGCTGCGCCCGGACCCGGGCGACTTCACCGCGTCCCCGGGGCACCTGGAGTTGCTCGACGCCGCGGGCGCCGCGGCGCTGGCGCGCACCGGCCTGCTGCTCGACGCCCGGGCGGGGGAGCGGTACCGCGGCGAGACCGAGCACGTCGACCCGGTGGCCGGCCACATCCCCGGCGCGCTCAGCGCGCCGACGGCGGAGAACGTGAACGGAGACGGGACGTTCCGGTCGCCTGCCGATCTGGCGCGGCGCTTCGCCGCGCTCGGCGCGGGCGCCGGCACCGCCATCGGTACCTACTGCGGTTCCGGTATCACCGCCGCCCACGAGGTCCTCGCGCTCACCCTCGCCGGCATCCCCGCGGCCCTCTACGTCGGCTCCTGGTCGGAATGGATCACCGACCCGGTCCGCCCGGTCGCCACCGGCCCGGAGCCGGGGTAACGCGACCGGTTCGTGCCGCGGCGGCGGTGAAGCTAGCTTCACCACGAGTCCGGATGAGCAGATGATGGCGGCCACGAGCCGCACGGCCTAGCCTCACTCGCATGTACCTCGTTCGGGACCTGGTGTCGCCGCGCACCTGGCTCGCCTTCATCCACCACTTCATCGGCGTGGCCCTCGGCGCCGCCGTCCTCTGGATCGTGGTGCCCGGGATGCTGGCCGGCGCGATGGGCATGCCGATCGCGATGATCGGCATGCCGATCATCGGCGCCACGCTGCGGCTCACCGACTGGTTCGCGCGCACCGAGCGCGCGAGGTTCGCGGTGACGCTCGGCGAACGGATCCCCGCCTGGCCGGCCGGCTCGCGCAGCGGGTACCGGATGCGGCTGCTGCCGCGGCTTGCGAAGCTCAGCGAGCGCGCTACCTGGCGGGAGGTGCTCTATGCCCTGTCGCGGGGGCCGCTCAGCGCGGCGGCCGCGTTCGTCTGCCTGGGCGTGTGGGCCGTGGCCCTGGTGCTGGTCACGCTGCCGCTGTACAACTGGTCGCTGCCGGGCGGCGGCGCCCATCTGGACGGCCGGACCCTGCACGAATCGAAGGCCGTGCTCGTGTCCCTGGCCGGCCTGCTGGTGCTGCTGGCCGCGCCGCAGGTGACCCGGGGCCTCGCGGCCGCGGACGCCGCGTTCGCCCGGCGGCTGCTCGGGCCGCCCGGCGGACTGGCCGCCCGGGTGGCGGAGCTGGAGCTCAGCCGCGAGCGGGTGGTGGACGCGGCCGAGGCCGAGCGGAAGCGGATCGAGCGCGACCTGCACGATGGCGCACAGCAGCGGCTGGTCGCGCTCGCGATGGAGCTGGGCCGCGCCAAGGCGAAGTTCGCCGACGACGTCGACGCCGCCAGGGACCTGGTGGATCAGGCCCACGCGCAGGCCAAGGCCGCGCTTACCGAGCTGCGGGACCTCGTCCGGGGAGTGCACCCTCCGGTGCTGACCGACCGCGGCCTGGACGCCGCGCTGTCCGGCCTGGCCGCGCGCAGCCCGGTGCCGGTCGACGTGCACGTCGACATGCAGGTCCGGCCGAAGCCGGCGGTGGAGGCCGTCGCGTACTTCGTCGTCGCCGAGGCGCTCACGAACGTCGCGAAGCACTCCCGGGCCAGCCAGGCGAAGGTCGTGGTCGAGGGGCACGGCTTTCCGGGCGCGCTCACCGTCGTGATCAGCGACGACGGGGTCGGCGGCGCCGATGCCCGCGGTCCGGGGCTGGCCGGCCTCGCCGACCGGGTGAGCGGCGTCGATGGCCAGCTGACGGTGGAGTCGCCGCGCGGCGGCCCGACGATCATCGCGGCGGAACTGCCGTGCTGACCCCCCAGGAGAGTCGCCCGCCGGGCGGCCTGCGGAACGGCCTGCGGATAGCGATCGCGGAGGACTCGGTCCTGCTGCGCGAGGGGCTGACCCGCCTGCTGGCAGAGGCCGGCCACGTGGTTGTCGCCGCCGAGGCCGACGCCGAGGCGTTCCTGCGCGCCGTGGCGTCATGCACCCCGGACGTGTGCGTCGTCGACGTCAGGATGCCGCCGACGTTCACCGACGAGGGGCTGCGGGCCGCGCTCGTGATCCGTGACCGCTGGCCGGAGGTGGGCGTGCTCGTCCTGTCGCAGTGGGTGGAGGAACAGTACGCGACGGAACTGATCTCCGGCCGCCCGCATGGCGTCGGGTACCTGCTCAAGGACAGGGTGGCCGACGTGGCGGAGTTCCTCGACGCGCTCCGCCGGGTGGCCGATGGCGGCAGCGCGCTCGACCCGGAGGTCGTGGCTCAGCTGCTCGCCCGCAGCCGGCACCCGCTCAGCGTGCTGACCCGCCGTGAGCGCGAGGTGCTCGCGCTGATGGCCGAAGGCCGGTCCAACTCCGCTATCGCCGAGACGCTGGTCGTCAGCGGTGGCGCCGTAGGAAAGCACATCAACAGCATCTTCAGCAAGCTCGGACTCGCAGCGGGCGAGCACGATCACCGCCGTGTGCTCGCGGTCCTCCGATACCTGAATGGGGTCACCTCATGACAAGTCTCCTGCCGGCCGCTGCCCAGCCCGCTGCCCGCGAGCTGCTCATGACGCCCGCGCGCCGGATCATCCTGCTGCTGGGCGTCCCGGTCTCGCTCGCCCTGCTCGCCTGGACCTGTTTCGCGATCATCAGCAGCGCCGCCAAGGGGAGTTACACGGTGACGTATTCCCCGGTGCGCGTCAGCGGCGGGCTCGCCATGAACGTCAACGGCGGTGACGTGACCCTGCAGGGAGGCGTCTCGCCCAGCGCGGCGCAGTTCACCGGCACAGGCACCGTCTGGTACGGCCTGAGCTACCAGGGCCAGCGCCCGGTTCTCGCGACGGCGCAGACCACGACAGGCACCAGGATCGACTTCGCGTGCCCCGAGCCGTGGAACGGCAACTGCGCGCTGAGCTCGACCGTCGACGTTCCGCCGCAGGTGCCGGTGACGGTGACCACCAACGGCGGCAACGTGACGGCGACCGGCATATCCAACGCCACCCTGCAGACCGGCGGCGGGAACCTGACCGTTGACGGGCTGACCGGCAACGTCAGCCTCAACACCGATGGTTCCCCAAACGGTCCCTTCGGCGGGGGCGGGAACATCAACGGCACGCTGGCGGCGCAGAGCATCACCGCGGATACCGGCGGCGGCAACGTCGACCTCCAGCTCAGCACGCCGCCGGCGAACCTGAACGTCACCACCGAGGGCGGCAACGTGACGATTCAGCTGCCCGGCGGCTACAGCTACCGCGTCGACAACATCCAAGCGCTGCCGTCCCAGGCGGTCGGGCCCGACAACCCCCCCACGATCACGGTGAACGCCAGTCCCTCGTCCCAGTACCGGATCACCGTCAACGCCCAGGGCGGCAACGTCACGATCGACTAACGCCGCGCCGGACGCTCGGCAGCCGTTCCGCGGAAATGTCCGTAGTTTGGGCCCCTATAGGGCACCTAACTACGGACATTTGACCGAGTTCGCGGCCCGCGCGGCGGGAGATCACGCCGCGCGGTCACCGCCAGCCAGGTCAGCGCCCCCACGGCCACGCCGATCGGCGCTGGCGCCCAGCCGGCGGCGGCGAACGCGCCCGCGGACACCGCCGCCGCGGCCGCGGCGCGCAGCGCCAGCCGCCCGGCCCTTGCCCGTGGCGGGCGCGCGCCCGGGCGCGCACCGGGATCGAGGTTCGCCAGCGTCTCGCCCCGGTCGTAGGCCGTGCGCAGCATGGCGTAGGCGGCGGCCGCCGCCCCGAACGTCGCCGGGTCGCCGCCGTCCTCCCGGTCCGGGTGCGTCGCCGCCGCGATCCGCCGCCACGCCGCCCGGACGTCGTCATCCGACAGGTCCGCGCGACGCGGCAGCCCGAGCACGCGGAACGGGTCCGCCTCACTCACGCCGCGCCCCGAACGCCTCGTCGAGCACCTCGCTCGCATCCGGCGGTGCCGCCGGCCCCGGCGGCCATTGCCCGGGTGCCCCGGCCATCCCGGTCGCGGTGCCGTCGCGCCGCGCCGCCCCGAACGGCAGCGGCACGGTCCCGGCATCCCCCCTGCTCGCGTCCCGCGCGGCCGCTTGCGCGAGCGCCGCCTGCTGCCCGGTGAGCCGCTTGACCTGCACGTACGTGACCCCGCCCCGGTACACGTAGGCGGCCTGGCCCACGTCGAGCTGCCGCACGATGTCCGCGTCGAGCACCGGCGCCAGCCGGGTCCTGGACAGGCCGTCGTCCGCCCACGCACCCTGTCCGGCGAACCGCCGCGTCGTGTCGACGGAGGGCCGCGTCCCGGCGAGGTCGGCGACCGGGCCGGGCCGCGGGGTGCGCAGCAGCCAGATGCCGCCCTCCGCGGTGGCGGCGATCCGGTACCGCTCGTCATCGGTGTCCGCCAGCCCCTCCCACGACTGCGCGGACACCTGCACCGCCAGCCCGAGCGCCCGCGCCCGCTCGTACAGCCGCCAGATCGGCAGCCGCCTGCTCACCGCGGAGAACTCGTCCACGGCGAGCAGGATCTCCCGCCCGCCGCCGGCCGCGTCGTGGGCGAGCAGGTCGGTCAGCGCCCTGGCCTGCGCCTCCGCTACCGCGCCCTCCGCCGTGCCCTCGAGGACGCAGTACCAGGCGTCCGCGTCCGCGAACGACGCGCCGCCGTCCAGGCCTGCTCCGAGCCTGCGCCACAATGCTCTGAAGCGCAGTTTCACGTCGTCAAAAGCCCTTTCAGCGGAACGTACGGTGGCGACTGCCGCGCCGTCACCGCTCGCCGCGTAGCTGGCGGACAGCCAGCCCGGGTCCAGCCTCGCCAGGAAGTCGGCCGAGCTGGCGGGCGGCCCGCACGGCGCGCCCACCGCCAGCGAGACGAGGGCTTCCATCACATCGCTGTAGTAGGCGGCGCCCCCGGTGCCGTGCTCGATGAGGTCGAGCAGCGTGGTCACGAGCTGCTGCGGCGGCAGCGCCCACAGCGAGAGCGACGCCTCGTCCGGCCAGATGGCGGTGGACCTCGCGCCCGCGTCGCGCAGCACCCGCCTGGTGCGGTCGGCGACCTTGCGGGAGCTCGCCCCTCCCTTGCAGTCGAGCACCACGAGCAGCGGCCGGGGCGCGGTTCCCGCCGCGTACCTGCGCAGGCCGGCCGCCATGAACCCGGCCCACAGCCGGAGCAGAAGCGTGGTCTTGCCGGTCCCCGTCGAGCCGATCACCACCTGGTGCGAGCGCAGCCGCGCGTACGGGATCGCCGCCACCGGGCCGGCCCGGTGCCGGACGGAGCGGATAGCGGCGCCGGTCACCACGAGACCGTTCGGGGAAATTAACGGCAGCGCGCCCGGCGCGGCCAGCATCGCCTTCGCGGTGCGCACCTGGCGGCGCCACAGCCGGGCGTCGAAGACGGCGGGCGCCGCGGGGCTCAGGCCGCCGGCCCCGGTCCGCATCCGGAACAGCCGGTACGCCCACGCGAGGCCCCCGGCCAGGATGCCGAGCGGGATAGCGGGCGGCGCGGCGGCGACCGCGGCGGCGGCGAGGTGCCCGTGCGCGGCCATCTGCCACATCGCTAGCCACGCCCGTCCGGGAGCGGCCGTGACGCGCAGCCACAGCGGCCCGGGACCGACCCCGGGCGGCGGGCCGGCCGGGGGAGTGACGCGCTGCCCGGCCGCGCGCACGGCGCCGGCGGCCACGGCCGGCGTTCCCGGCACGGGCCAGGCCGCGACGGCGGCCAGCCAGGCGCCGAGCATCGGCAGGCACCACCCGGCCGCCGCGATCAGCCGGTGCGGCGGCCAGCCCCGCCACCACCCGAACGCCGCGGCGGCGACGGCGGCCAGCGTCACCGGTGCGAGGGCGATCGCGACCGAGGCCGCGGCGACCAGCCCGAGCAGGCGAAACAGCCCGCGCGCGGCGGCGCGGCGCAGGGGGTGCGCGGCGTACCGGGCAGGCTCGCGTCTCATCGCGGCTCCGTCACGCGCCCACTACACCACACACACCATGATCAACGAGTACAAATGTGGTCGATGGCCCATCGGCCACATACCAAACGTGGTCGGTGGCCCATCGGCCACGCAAGAACGTCGTCGGTGGCCCATCGACCAGGTTGCCGGACCGCCGGGTCACAGCCGTGCGGCAGGCGGGAGATCCCTGATCTCGATCCTGGCGCCGAGCGGACCTAGCTCGGCGCGGGCCTTCAGCACGTTGGGCAGCGCGGCGGCGGAGCAGATGTACAGCGCGCGGGCGTGCCGCGGCGGCCGCCCGGGAACCGCGGCGTCGGCCGCCGGGCAGCCGTAGTCCCCGGTGCGGGCCAGAATCTCCCGCATGATCGCGGTGGTGCGGGCGACGGTCTTCGGGGTCAGCTCGGCCTCGACCGCCCAGCACTCACCCGCCCACGCCACCGGGGTGCCGTCCGGCCAGTGCACCTCGGCGTCCGGCAGGTGCTGGCGGATGCCGACCCCGTGCCGGGCGCGGATCCGCCGCTCGCACCGCCAGAACGCGCCCGCCTGCCGGTAGGCATCGGTCGCCTCGAGGGCGATCCGCGCTGCCGCGACCGCCCTGATGTGGGCCAGCCGGCCGAGGGCGGGGCGGGCCGGCGAGTACCGCAGGCCGCAGGCGGCGAGGCCCGTTCTGGTCACCCACAGCCAGGGCTCCCCGGCGCTGAGCCGGGCCGTCTCGGCGTACCCGAGGGCGCGCCACCGCGCCGCCGCCGCCCGCGCGGACCGGTCTCCGCCGGTCAGGACGGCCAGCTGGTCGAGCTGGACGCCGTACATGTCCGCGGCGAATAGCAGCGCGTCCGCGTCGCGGACGGCCAAGCCGATCGTCATGTCTAGACCACGTCCCACCCATGACCTTGGTCCCCCGGGAACGGGCCGTTTCGCCGTGCCAGGGGTTCGGGTTCCGGCCGGATGCTTGTGAACGTAAGCACAAATCGAGGAAGCCAGGCTAACAGGGCCTAGCGGAAATAAAGGGAGATGTCCCAAATGCGCCGCACGACATTCGACAAGCTTCTCGGCTGGGTCGGCATCTCACTCGGCATCGCGCTGCTCGCCGTGGGCGGCCTGGTGCTGTGGGGGTCGGCCTACGTCCACAACACCGTGCAGTCCCAGCTGGCCGCACAGCAGATCACGTTCCCGCCGGCGTCGGCGTTCGCGCACCCCAAGGCGGGCACCGAGATCACCCCGTCGATGATCCCGTCGGTCTCGCAGTACGCCGGGCAGCAGCTGCTGACCGGGCAGCAGGCCGAGGCCTACGCCGACCACTTCATCGCCGTCCACATCGCCAACATGGGTGGCGGCAAGACCTACTCCCAGCTGTCTGCTGAGTCGCTGGCGCAGCCGAACAACACCACGCTGGCCAACACGGTCAACACCGTCTTCAAGGGCGAGACGCTGCGGTCCATGCTGCTGAACGCCTACGGCTGGTGGAAGGTCTCCCAGATCACCTACATCGTCTCCCTGGTCCTCTTCGGCCTCGGCACCGTGAGCTTCCTCACCGGCCTGTTCGGGTTCGCCCGGATTCGCCGCGAGCGTCCCGGCGCCGTGGTGTTCGCCGCCCCCGCGATCGAGCAGATCAACGAGGCTGGCCACGAGGCAGGCAGCAACGCCTGAACTAGCCGCGAACCGGCCGGCCGGGAACCACCCGGCCGGCCTTTTCGCGTGTTCAGGAGCGCTACAGGCGCGCGGTGACGACCGACAGCTGGCTGAGCGAGCGGGCGCCGAGGGCGTGCAGCATCCGCCGGTGCGCGGCGCGGCAGCGGACCTTCAGCCGCCGCGACGCCGGCAGCCCGGCCGCCAGCCGCAGCACCGCGCCGGCGCTGTAGGCGTCGAGGAAGGACAGGTCGGTGATGTCGAGGACCAGCGTGGCTTCCGGGCGGTCGGCGAGCGTGCGCAGCGCGGCGGTGAATTCGGCGCGGGTGGACAGGTCGCTGTCCCCGGTGAGCCTGATGCCGCCAGCGATCAGCCCGACCTCCAGCGTTCCGGTGCGGCTGAGGATCGTGACCGGGTGGACCTCGCGCGCCGCCCGCATGGCGGGCTCCCCGCCGAACCGGCGCGTGTCCCACTGGCACAGTGCGGTGTACCGCCGGTTCCGCGGCCCGGCGAACATGGCCTGGTGGAGAGCGACCTCGTACTCCACCGCCTGGTCGAGGCTGTCGACCGGGGCGAGCGCCAGGGACATCTCGCTCGCGCTGCGCAGCCCGCTGTATCCCTCGCTGACCACGGCGTCGATCCGGTGCCTGGCGGTGTCAACCAGGCGCGCGGCGTCGAACTCGCCGGGGGCGAAGCGGGGCGCGGACGACACCACGAGCTGCCCGCTGTCGAGCGCCCCGGCCGCCGCCTCGCCGGCCACCCTGGTCGCCACCTCGGCGGCGGGCGCGACCGTGTCCACGTGCAGGAAGACCTTCTCACCCCGGGCGAAGCCCTGCCTGGTGAACACGCTCAGGATGGTCCAGCGCTCCTCGTCGTCAGCGAAGGCCAGGAAGGCGTGATCGCCCGGTTGCAGCCGGTCCACGCCAATGGCCGGGGCCGCTCGGCCCTGTGCGGACATTCCACCCGTCCAAGTCGTGATATGTGATGAATACGTCCCCGTCGGGCCGATAAGGCCCGGATGTGATCAGATGCACCCCGCTGCGCGCGATTCAGCCTAGCCGAGGAAAGCGCTTTCGCAAGCTAGCCCGTCAGAAGCCGTGCCCAGTCTTCGGCGATGAGCTCGTGCCCGTAGCTGTGCTCCGGCTGCGCGCTGAACCGGGTGAAGCCGGCCCGCTCGTAGATCCGCCTGGCGCTGGCGAGGACGTCGTAGGTGGACAGCACGATCCGCTCGTATCCGGCCTGGCGGGCGAACCGGAGCGCCTCGCCGACCAGCCGGCCGCCGATGCCGAGGCCGCGGGCCCAGTCTTCCACTAGCAGCAGCCGCAGCCGCGCCGTGGCCTCGTCCTCGGGTACGCAGCACACGGACCCGGCGGGCACGCCGTCCAGCTCGGCGATCCACATCGCGGCCCGCCGTGGATCCCTGGCCTGCAGGTAGCCGGCCACGATCCGCGCGACGTACGCCTCGAAATCCGAGTCCCAGCCGTACTCCGCGGCGTACACGGCGCCGTGACGCTGCAGCACCCAGCCGAGGTCGCCGGGCGCGGGCGGCCGGAGCACCACGGCCCGCGCCCGGGATCCGCCGAGCAGCCCGGTGATCTCCCGCATGGCGGCGAGCAGCCTGGGCCGGTCCACCCCGGCGAGCAGCTCGCCGATCTGGCTGGCCGACCGTGCGTCGAGCTCCGCGGCGGCGTCCCTGCCGGCCTCGGTGAGCGCGACGTCCTGCCGCCGGGCGTCGGCCGCCGACCGGCGCCTGGTCACCAGGCCATCGGCCTCGAAGCGGGCCAGCACCCGGCTCAGGTACCCGGCATCGATGTCCAGGGTGCGCCGCAGGTCGGTCACCGCCGTGACGTCGCGCCGCGCCATCTCGAACAGCAGCCGCGCCTCGGTGAGCGGGTACGGCATGTCCAGGTACATGCCGTGCAGCAGGCCGATGACGTTGGTGTAGAAGCGGTTGAACGCGCGCACCGCCGCGACCTGGTCCGCGAGCGCCGAGTCAGCCACCGTCGCCTCCGGATCGTTGCCTCAGTCAAGGATAATCCTTGACTGAGGCAAACACCAGGGTGCTTCTCCTCGGCCCCAGAAACCCCACCCAAAGGCGCCCCACAAACCGGCGCGCCCGCCTCCGGCCCATGATCGCGTAAGTTTCGCATCGTATAGGTGCACGAACTCTTCGTGATCATGGAGAATCCGCGCCCGGAACGGGCGCGGATTTCACCCTCCGCGCGGGTCGGCGCCTGGCGGCTGGGGCGGGCCTGGCTTACGGGGCGGATGGTGCCCGTGAGGGGGTGGCGGGGGGATGGTGGCGACGGCGGGGGCGGGGCCTGGCCAGATGAGCAGGACCGGGCACGGGGCGTGGTCGACCACGAAACGGGTGGGCTTGGCCAGGCTCTTGGGGCCCAGGCGGGAGCGGTCGCCGTCGCGGGCCACGATGAGCAGGGCGGCGTCCGCCGCGACCGTTACTACTTCCCGTTCCGGGACGCCGCGGCGCGAGATCCGCTCGCATGGGCGGCCGAGCCGGGCGGCGGCGGCGTCGAGCAGTTCGGTGGCGGAGACGCCGGCGAGTTCGGCGACGCGCGGGCCGGGGTCGCGCTCGGGCCGCCCGCGGCCGAACAATCCCAGGTACGCGCCATGCGCCGCCTCCGGCAGCTCGGCCGGGGCGACGTGCAGCAGGGTGACAGGGGTGTCGGGCGGCACGAAACGCAGCGCCGCGTCCACGCCGGCCCGCCAGGTTCCCTCGGTGATCCAGACGACGACGGTGTCGGTCATGGTGCTCAGCCTCCGAGTGCGTGCAGTGCCGCCCACAGGCAGAGCACCGCGATGACCAGCCCGGCGGGCACGGTCAGCAGCCCGAGCCGGGTGAATTCCCAGAGCGACGGGCCCGACCCGCGCTGGTGCAGGACCCGCCGCCACAGCAGCGTGGCCAGCGATCCCGTGTAGGTGAGGTTCGGGCCGATGTTGACCCCGAGCAGGACGGCGAGAATCGCGCCGGCGCCCGACGGCGCGGCCAGCGGCAGCAGCACCAGCACGGCGGGCAGGTTGTTGATCGCGTTGGCCAGGGCGGCGGCGAGCGCCGCGGTGCCCAGCAGGGCGGGCGCCGAGGTCCCGGACGGCACCAGCGGGCGGAGCGCGCCGCCGAGCCCGTTGTCCGTCACCGCCTGCACCACGATCCCGAGGCTGAGCACGAACAACAGGAACGGCGCGTCCGCGGCCCGCGCCAGCGCGGTAACGCTGGTCCGGCGTTGCGACAGCGCCCGCGCGCCAAGGACGACCGCGCCGGCCAGCGCGGCCCAGGCCGGGTTCACGCCCGCCGCCGACGTGATCACGAAACCGGCGAGCGTGACGGCCACCACCGCCAGCGCGAACACCGGAAGCTCCGGCGCGCTCTCATCGCC
>Ga0187806_1000068_pt1 | contig 22598 bp, 16 predicted proteins | sample NC_wetland_sal_i_7_FD_132470 | JGI IMG/M metagenome (GOLD analysis project Ga0187806, IMG submission 132470) | Wetland sediment microbial communities from Neuse River Estuary, North Carolina, USA - ASW_1 | ecosystem: Environmental > Aquatic > Freshwater > Wetlands > Sediment | place: USA: North... | reverse complement strand
CCGCGAGCTGACCATCATCACGCAAACCGGCATGGCCTCTTACTTCCTCACGGTGGCCGACGTCGCGGACCGCATCCGCGCCCACGACATCCGCTGTGCCATCCGCGGCTCGGGCGCGGGCAGCTTCGTCAACCACCTGCTCGGCATCAGCGCGATCGACCCGCTCGAGCACGACCTGCTCATGGAGCGGTTCCTCTCCCCGGTGCGGAGCACGCTGCCCGACATCGACCTCGACGTGGAGTCGGCCCGCCGGCTCGAGGCCTACGAGATCATCTTCGGCGCCTACGGGGGGGAGCGCACCGCCTGCGTCTGCATGATGGAGACGTACCGGGCGAGGAGCGCCATCAGGGATGTGGCCGCCGCGATGTCCCTGCCCCCCGACGAGATCGGCGCCATCGCCAAGGCCTTCCCGCACATCCGCGCGAGTAATATCACCGCCGCGCTCGCCGAGCTCCCCGAGCTGCGCCGCTCCCGGCTTGCCGCGCCGCAGCTCGCCGCCATCTTCCAGCTGGCGGAGCAGCTCGACGGCCTGCCGCGGCACGTCGCCATGCACCCGTGCGGCGTGCTGCTGTCCGACAAGACGCTGCTCGACCGCACGGCGGTGCAGCGGAGCGCCGAGGGGTTCCAGCTCAGCCAGCTCGACAAGGACGACGCGGAGATCGCCGGCGTGATCAAGCTCGACGTGCTCGGCGTCCGCATGCAGTCCGCGATGGCCTGCACGCTGACCGAGATCAGCCGGACCACGGGCGAGGAGATCGACCTCGACGCGATCCCCAGGGACGATGAGAACACCTACGCGATGATCCAGCGGTCCCGCACGATCGGCTGCTTCCAGATCGAGTCGCCCGGCCAGCGGGAGCTGGTGAAGAAGCTCGCCCCGCGCGACATCGCCGACCTCATCGTGGACATCTCGCTGTTCCGCCCTGGCCCGGTCAACTCGGACATGATCAGCCCGTTCCTGCGCGTCAGGCACGGGCTGGCCGAGCCGCGCTTCCCGCACTCGAAGCTGCGCGCGGCGCTGAAGGAGACCGGGGGAGTGGTGGTCTTCCACGAGCAGGTGCTGCGGATCATCGACGTGATGACCGGCTGCGGCCTGCCCGACGCGGACCTGGTCCGCAGGCACCTGTCGGCGGAAGACGGCCCGCGGCGGACCGAGCCGTGGTTCCGCGCGCAGGCGCTCGCCCGTGGCTTCGACCCGGTGACCATCGAACGGGTGTGGGAGGTGGTGGCGGCGTTCGGCGGGTTCGGCTTCTGCAAGGCGCACGCCGCCGCGTTCGCGATCCCGGTGTACCAGTCGGCGTGGCTGAAGCGGCATTACCCGGCCGCGTTCTACGCCGGTGTGCTCACCCACGATCCGGGCATGTACCCCAAGCGCGTCATCATCCAGGACGCGCGGCTGGCCGGCGTCGAGGTGCTCGGGATCGACGTCAACTCCTCCGCCGGGGAATGGCGGGTGCGGAACCCGGATGGCGTCCGCGTCTCCCTCCGCGAGGTGAAGGGCATCAGCGACGCCGAAGTAGCGCGGATAGTTTCCGGCCAGCCTTACGCCTCGCTGCGGGATTTCTGGGAACGCGCGCGGGTCTCCCGCCCGGTCGCCGAACGCCTAGTCCTCGCCGGCGCCTTCGACTCCCTCTATGACGCCCCGCCCGCTTCCCGGCCGCCCTGGGACCTGTCGGCCGGGGAGCCGTCGGCCAGGGAGCGGCCAACCCGGCGGGACCTGCTCGCCCGGGTCGGTGTGCTCGCCCGGCAGGGCTCCCCGGCGCGGGGCGCCGCGGCCTTCGACCTGTTTGCCGACGCGGAGACGGCCGACGGCATGGCCGGCATCGTCCCCGCGGGCCAGCTGCGCGACCTGGAACCGGCCGAACGCGTCGCCGCCGAGCTCGAGATTCTCGGATTCGACGTCAGCAGGCACGTTATCGACTTCTACGCCGACCTGCTCGCCGGGCTCGGCGTGGTTCGCTCGGCGCAGCTGGACAACCGCAGGGACGGGGAAACCGTCCTGGTCGCCGGCGTGAAGGTCGCGACGCAGACCCCGGCCGTGCGATCCGGGCAGCGGATCATATTCGCGTCGCTTGACGACGCGGCCGGGCTGGTGGACCTGGCGTTCTTCGAGTCGGTGCAGGACCGGTGCGCGGCGCGGCTGTTCGGCTCCTGGCTGCTGGTTGTCCGCGGCCGGGTGCGCCGCGCGGGCGCGGGCCCGATGGCCGTCACGGTCAACGCGACCGAGTGCTGGGACATCCCGGCCCTCGAGGAGATCCGCGCGGCCAGCGGCCTGCCAGCGGTCCGCGCTGCGATGGCGGCCGGCGACGTCGGCCCCGGCGCGATGACCGTCGCCGACGTGGACCCCGGCGCGCCGGCGGCCGTCGGCGCGGACTGGCCGGGGGCCCCGTTGCGCGCCGCGGACGAGCCGGCCGGCGCGGACTGGCCGGGCGGCGAGGGAACCGGCGCTGGCGAGTCGGCCGGTGCCGGCCCTGGCGCGCCGCCTGCCCCGGACCCCGACTGGCCGGGTGCTCCCGCGCCCGGCGCGGACGACGATCCGGCGGGCGGAACCGGCGCCGGCAAGCCGGGCCGCCGCCGTCCGGCCGCGGCCCGGGCGGTGGTCTTCGCCAACGGGTTCACGTTGTCCCCGTACGCGGAGACCGGTTCTCCCGGCAGCAGCCCCAAGAACCCGCCCCGCACCCTCTGGCACGCCAGCCCCGGCAGCACAAACACCCCAAACTAGATGATTCGATCCATCAGCGACTCACACCAACTTTCCATCAGTTCTCGCCCCAAAATTTCGGCAAAACGGACAGCAAATAGGCCGAAAGTGATGGAAAGATAAGAGAAGGGGCCGAAAATGATGGAAAGTCGAATTCCCGGCGCCTGTTTGCCACTATTAATAGGTGACTAAGCGCAATATTCCGGATGCTCTCAGTAGAAGTCTGGTCGTGACGACCCGTGGGTGGCAGGCGGCGGGTGTCTCGCCCAAGATGCTGCGCACTCTGGCGCGTTCCGGTGATCTAGTCCGGATACGGCAGGGCGTCTACGCGACCAGGCGGGCGGTGGACTGGGCCAAGGACGATCCGGTGCGTGACCACGTTCTTCGCGTCATGGCCGCCCGAACATGGGCTGGCCGTGACGCCGTCGCGAGCTACCATTCCGCCGCCACACTGCACCGGCTGGACCTGCTGAAGTCGTCTTCGGACAGCACCGTGACCTTGACCCTCCCACAGGCGAGGCGATGGGAGAGGCCGCGCTCGGCTGGGATCGTCTTCCACCGCGCGGACCTGCCGCAGGAACACCTGACCACGCTCTACAACCTGCCGGTGACGACGGCCGCGCGGACCGTCGCTGACCTCGCGCGGACGATGCCGTTCATGGACGCGGTCGTGCTCGCGGACTCGGCTTTGCGCGCGGAGAAGGCGACCAAGCCGGAACTGCACCAGATCCTGGACTCATGCGCGCGCTGGCCAGGTGTGCGGCAGGCCGGAAAGGTGGTCGCGTTCGCCGATGAGCGCGCGGGGTCGGCGCTGGAGTCGGCGGCACGCGTCGTCTTCGACGAGTTCGGGCTTGACCCGCCGGAACTCCAGGTCACCATCCATCTGGAGCGTCACGCCTTCCTGGTTGACTTCTTCTGGCCCGCGCACCGCGTGATCGTCGAAGCCGACGGGCTAGCCAAGTACACAACCGGCAAGGACCTGATCGCACAGTTCCAGCGCGACCGCCTGCTGCGCGATGCCGGCTACAGAGTCGCCCACTTCACGTGGCGCGAACTCTTCGAGACGCCCGAACTCGTGATCTCCCGCATCCGGCAGGCATTCGCCTCTGCGAACGCCTACTAGCCGGATGACGGCGAGCGCCAGTTGATCGTGGGGCGAAGCGCCTCGGGACGGACCCGGTGCGCGTACCGCTTGGTGATCTCGAAGAGCGACTCGATGAGCGTGTCGGACAGCAGGTGCGGCTCGAGGCCGAGGTCGACGAGCTTGGTATGGGCGACCTTGTAGTAGTGCTCGGGCGCCTCGACCCGCGGGTTGTCCAGGTGCTCGATGCTGACGTCGCCCGGGTAGGCCCCGGCCACCGTGTCGGCGATCTCCTGGACCGACATCGACTCGGTCATCTGGTTGAAGACCCGGAACTCGCCCTTGTTGGCCGGGTTCTCGCAGGCGAGCTGGATGCACCGCACCGTGTCCCTGATGTCGATCAGGCCGCGGACCTGCCCGCCGGTGCCGTAGACCGTGAGCGGGTGCCCGGTCACTGCCTCGATCACGAACCTGTTCAGCACCGTGCCGAACACCGCGTCGTAGTCGAACCGGGTCGCCAGCCTGTCGTCCCGCGCGGTCTCCGGGGTCTGCTGGCCGTAGACCACCCCCTGGTTCAGGTCGGTGGCCCGCAGGTCCCAGATCCGGCAAGCGAACTCGATGTTGTGCGAATCGTGCACCTTGGACAGGTGATAAAAGGAGCCGGGACGTTTGGGGAACAGGACCCGGTCGGTGCGCCCGTTGTGCTCGACGTCCAGCCAGCCCTCTTCGATGTCGATGTTGGGCGTGCCGTAGGCGCCCATCGTGCCCAGCTTGACCAGGTGGATCCGCGGGTCGATCTCGGCGATCGCGTACAGCAGGGTGAGCGTGCCGAGCACGTTGTTCGACTGGGTGTAGATCGCGTGGCCGCGGTCGATCATCGAGTAGGGCGCGGCGCGCTGTTCGGCGTAGTGCACCACGGCGTCCGGCCGGAACTCACCGATCACCCGGTACGTGAAAACCGGGTCACACAGGTCGCCCACGTAGCAGCCGATCTGTTTGCCGGTGAGCTCCTTCCACGCCGCGATCCGGACGCGCAGCGGCTCGATCGGGACCAGGCTCTCCACGCCGAGTTCGTCGTCGTAGTGCCGGCGCGCGAAGTTGTCGGCGACCGCCACCTCGTGGCCGTGCTCTGACAGGTGGAGCGCCGTCGGCCAGCCCAGGTACCCGTCTCCGCCAAGCACCAGGATCCTCATCCGCCATCTCCTCCCCTGGGTGACAACCGTCAGCGTGCCCTCTCACCGTACGCGACACCGGAGCGACCGGAGCGACAGGCTGTTGAGTCGCCGGGTCTCCCACCACCACCCTTGTTCAGCGGGTAACGTTCTACTGGTACGCGTGACCGAAGCATCCTCGGGAATGCCGGGGCGGGTTTCCCGGTATGTCCGGGGGTATGTCAAAGGGGCCTGGCGGTTTACGTGCTGCTCACGTGACCTATCGGCTGTCCCTAACATGAGGAACTCCATGGCACTCATGCAGAATCGGCTCACAGCAGCGGCGATCGGGAAGCTCCGCTCCAAGGTAGGCGTGCGCTTCACGCGGTTCGTGGTTGTCGCCGCCACCGCGCTGTGCGCGACCGAGATCGCGCTGACGCTGTGCAACGGCGTGTTCCACATGACGGCGACGCCGGCCGCGCTGATCAGCTGGTTCGTGGGCGCGGTGGTCAGCTACGTGCTGAGCCGCTGGGCGTGGGAGCGCAAGGGCAGGCCCGATGTGCTCAGGGAGACCGTCCCGTTCTGGGTGATCTCCGCCATGGTGATCGTGATCTTGACGCTGGCCACGAAGTTCGCCTATCACTCGGCGTCGTGGATGGGCCTGCACGGTGCCAAGCACGTCTTGTGGGTCGACTTCGTCTGGCTGGTGGCGAACTTCTTCACGTTCCTGCTGCGGTTCGTCATCTTCCACTACGTGCTGTTCGCCGAGCGCACCACGGCCGCTAGGGCGGCCGCCACCGGCCCGGACGCCGTGCCCCCTGGCACCCGCACGGCGCCGCGCGCGGCCGAGGCCCCGCATGCCGCCGCCTTCACTGCCGAGGCCCTGCGCGCCGCCGAGATCCCGGCCGCCGATTCCGCCAGCGAGTCCGCGAGGCGCGACCTCGCGAAGCGGGTCACGCCCGCCACGCGTTCCAGCGCCCCGCAGCCGACCATCGACTAGCGCTGCTGCCGGCTAGCGCTGCCGCGAGCGGCGGCGCCGCTCCCGCCACCAGGTGCCGAGGACGACGCGGGTGAACCTGGTGCCGTAGAACAGGTTGTTCACGCCGGGGATGTGCAGGTTGTAGAGCGGGTTGTGGCCTTTCTTGCTCTCGCCAACCTTGCGCTTGTGGATCGTGGCGGCCACCTCGAGCACCCGGTAGCCGTGCGTGATGACGCCGATCAGCAGCTCGGAGGCCTGGTATTGCGGCTGCTCGAGCTGGACGGCCCCGGTCACCTCGGCGCGCATGGCGCGCAGGCCGAAGGTCGTGTCGCTGATCCGCTGCCCGGTGAGCAGGCTGACCAGTGAGGCGAAGAACCGGACGCCTGCCCGGCGGATCGGGTCTTTGGTCTCCTCGCTGCCCATCCGGCGCGACCCGGTGACGAAGTCGGCTTTCCCCTCGACGACCGGGGTCAGCAGCGACTCGATCTCCAGCGGGTTGTACTGGCCGTCGGCGTCGGTGGTGACGATGTACTCGGCGCCGCCCTCGCGGGCGATCCGGTAGCCGAGCCGCAGCGCGGCGCCCTGACCGCGGTTGACGGGCACGTCGCAGACCATGGCGCCGGCCGCGTCGGCTTCCTTGGCGGTGGCGTCGGCGCAGCCGTCCGCGACCACGATCACTTCGGCGGCCATCCCGCAGACCGTCCTTGGCAGCGTCTCCACGACCGGGCCGACGGCGCCTTCCTCGTTGTAGGCGGCGATCACCAGTGCGACCGGCGGGAGCTTCGCGGCACGTTCCCCATAGGTGTCGGCAAGCGTCCGCATCGCGTCGGCGTCGATCGCCGCGTCTGTCGGGTTGGAATAGAACATGCTCATTGCCTCTGTCCCATGGTCCAGGTCGTACCGGTCGGTTGCTTGCGGGAGACTACCCCGCCCGGCTGGTAATTAGCTGAAGATGACCATCCGGAGGGCCGAGGCCCCTTGCACACGTGTCCGCGCGCCCGCCAGTGTAACGGCCTTCTGTTACAAGTGATGACAATGCGTGTCGGCTCGCCGACACGCCGGCGTCCTGATAGTTGTCTCGGCGGACCTGGGGTGGTTGTGTCGCAGTCATGGTGGTCGATGATCCCGTGCTCGCCGAGTCGTACCGCGTGCTGCGGTCCCGCCTCGACCTGAGCGGGCTGCCGCCGCTCACCCGCGCGGTCACAGAAGCGGTGCTGTGCGCTACCGCGGACTTCGACTACGTCACCGACCTGGCATGCGACGAGGCCATCCTGGCCGCCGGGGTGCGGGCCATCGCGGCCGGGGTGCCGGTCGTGGCCGACACGCCGGCGGTGGCCGCCGGGATCACCGGCCACCCGGTGATCTGCAAGGCCGGCGAGCCGCTGGCCGTCCGGCTGGCCAGGACGACCGGCATCACGGTGCCGGCGGCCGGGGTCCGGCTGGGTTTCGGCGAGGCCGGGCCCGGCTCGGTCTGGGTGGTCGGCGACGCGCCGGACGCGCTCGCGGAGATCCTCCGCCGGGTGGTCGAGCCGGCGCTGGTGATCGGCGTGCCGGCCGGGTTCGCCGGCGCGGCGGACGCGAAGGACCAGTTGCGGGCCAGTGGCGTCCCCGCGCTGACCAACAAGTCCGAGAAGGGCGGCCCGGTGGTGGCGGCCGCGGCCTGCTGCGCCCTGCTGCGGGCGGCCCGGGGCGAGCCCGGGCCATAGCCGCCCAGACCTTGGGGTACGTTCGGTCCGTGACGGGACGACAGGATGAGGCGTACCTGCTCGGCCTGCGGCTGCGCGGCCGGCGCGTGGTCGTGATCGGCGGCGGCGCGGTGGCGGCGCGCCGCGTGCCGCGGCTGCTCGCGGCCGGCGCGGACGTGCTGCTCATCTCGCCGGAAGCCACGCCCGCGCTGGCGGAACTGGCCGCCGCCGGCCGCATCGACTGGCACCAACGCGAGTATCGAAGCGGCGACTGCGACGGCGCCTGGCTGGTCTGCGCCTGCGCCGGCCCGCCGCAGGTGAACGCGAAAGCCGCCGAAGAGGCGGAAAGCAACCGCGTCTGGTGCGCCAGAGCCGACGACGCCAGCGAGTCGACGGCCTGGACGCCCGCCACCGGCACCGCCACCGACATCAGCGTCGGGGTGCTGAGCGGCGACCCGCGGCGCAGCGCGGCGATCCGCGACGCGATCACGACCGGGTTGCAGTCCGGCGCGATCGCCGCCAGGCACTACCGGCGGCGCGCCAGCGGGGTGGCGCTGGTCGGCGGCGGCCCCGGCGACCCCGGGCTGATCACCGTCAAAGGCCGGCAGGTGCTTGCCGAGGCCGACGTGGTGGTCACCGACCGGCTGGCGCCCCGCGAACTGCTCGCGGAACTTCCCCCGGACGTCACGGTCATCGACGCGGGCAAGGTCCCGTACAAAAGGGCCATGACCCAGGATGAGATCAACGACGCGCTCGTCAGCAACGCCAGGCAAGGGCGCTTCGTGGTGCGGCTGAAGGGCGGCGACCCGTTCGTGTTCGGCCGTGGCGGCGAGGAGATGCTGGCCTGCCTGCGGGCCGGCGTGCCGGTGACGGTGGTCCCCGGGGTCAGCAGCGCGGTCGGGGTGCCGACCGGCGCTGGCCTTCCGGTGACCCACCGGGGCGTCGCGCAGGACTTTCACGTGATATCCGTGCACGTGCCGCCCGGTGACCAGCGGTCGACGGTGGACTGGGCCGCGCTAGCCAAAACCGACGGGACACTGGTGTTGCTGATGGCCCTGGAACGCCTGGGAGCCGTGGCCCGGGCGCTCATCCGGTACGGCCGGCCGGCCAACTACCCTGTTTCGGTAATCGCGGACGGTACCATGCCCACGCAGCGCACAATTTACTCGACGCTTGAGCAAGTCGAAAGGCATGTCGCGGACGAAGAGATACGGCCTCCGGCCGTGGTGGTTATCGGCGGCGTCGTAACCATCGCGGCCGAACTCGCCAGCCTCGCGCGGCGGCTAGCCGGCCAGGGCCAGGCCACGGCCGTCTAACCGGCCCGGCCCAGGCCACCAGGGGGCCACCAGGCCACCAGGCCGCCGGCTAGCGCGCGCAGGGCGGCGCCGCTTCGCCAGTACCCCCGCTGGCGGAGGACAATTTAACGAGCATAAAACCAGGCAGGGCCATGGAAGGAAAGGGCGAGACGGCGGCGCAGTCGCCGCCGCCTGGGAAAGCGCGGCGCACATCCAACGCACTGCAGGCAGAACAACAGGCACACCAGGCAGAGCAGCCACAACAGCCGGATCGGCCAAACAAGGCGGGTGCCACGGATATTGTCAATTCCGTGGCGGCGCCGGACGACGGAATGGACAAAAACCACGTGCCCGGTGAGGAATTGGTGCCGCGCGGTGGTGGCGAAAACGCGCGGAGCGGGAATCAGCCAGGCGTGACCGGTTCCTGGCAGCAACCGCGGGTCCGGCTGGACGCGCGGCTGCTCGAGGCTACCCTGCTGAACCTGAGGAAACGGCTCGCCGCCATCCCGCTGGTCTACGACCTCCCCGGCGCGGACGAGGTATCCCAGGAGCGGGCCAAGCTGCTCAGCCAGATCGACGACTACCTGCTGCCACGAGTCCGCCAGAGCGCGGCGCCCATCCTGGTCGCGCTCGTCGGCTCCACGGGTGCCGGCAAGTCCACGCTGGTGAACAGCATCGTCGGCACTCAGGTGAGCCTGACCGGCGTCCGGAGGCCGACGACCAACTCGCCGGTGCTCGCCTGTCACCCGGACGACATCGGCTGGTTCGCGGAGAACATGTTCCTGCCCACGCTGCCGCGCGTCCGCCAGGAGGGGCTGGCCAGGCCGGGCCGCGACGGGCTGCTCGTGCTCGCCTCCAGCGAGGGCATGACCAAGGGCGTCGCCCTGCTCGACACCCCGGACATCGACTCCGTGGTACGGGAGCACTACGACTTCGCCTACCAGTTCCTCGACGCGTCCGACCTATGGCTGTTCATGACCAGCGCCAGCAGGTACGCGGACGCGCCGGTGTGGGAGATCCTCCAGCATGCGAGGGAGCGCGGCGCCGCCCTGGGCGTCATCTTGTCCCGTGTGCCGCCGAGCCACCGCGATGAGCTCGTCGCCCACTTCGGCGCCATGCTCGACGCCAACGGCATCGCGCCGGACAACCGGTTCGTGATCCCGGAGACCGGCATCGTGGACGGCATGCTTCCCGCCGACGTGCTGCAGCCGGTCAAGGACTGGCTCACCGAGACCGCGCAGCACGCCGACCGGAGGGTCGCGGTGCTCACCCAGACGATGGCTGGCGTCCTCGACACCTTCCGGTTCCGGGTCCCGCGGCTCGCCGCCCACGTGGACGCCCAGGTGAGCCTGCGCGCACGGCTTCGCTACGAGGCGGAGGCCGCCTACGCGATCGCGCTGAAGGAGTTCGACGAGGCCGCGCGGAACGGCCGGCTGCTGCGCGGCGAGGTGCTCGCCCGCTGGCAGGACTACGCGGCGAGCGGCGAGCTCGGCGCCGGGCTGCGCGCCAAGCGGGCCCGCAGCGGGAAGCGGGCGCGCAAGGGCTCGGGCACCTCGCGGCCCGCGGCGCTCGACACGGCGCTGCGGGCGGCGCTGCAGGCGCTCGTCATCTCGGTCGCGGACCGCGCCGCCGAACAGGTGACCCGCGCCTGGCGGGCCGACCCGGCGGCCGCCGTGCTGCTGGCCGCGGAGGAAGCGAGCAGGACCAGGGACGAGAACGCCCGGCGGGAATTCGAGTCGGCCTTCGGACCCGCCGAGTCCGGCCAGGCGGCCAAGGAGCCCGCCCTTGACCGTTCCGCGCCCGATCTGCCACTGCGTGTCACCAGGGCGGTGAGCGCATGGCAAGATCAGCTCATGCGGCTCACGCAAGCAGAAAACGCGTCAAAACGGGCCGGCAGCCCCGCCGACAACGAGCTACTCAGCCTCGTCACGCTGGTGGCCATGCTCGGCGAGCCGGCCGCCGCGGCGGGCGCCCGTAGCAGCGCGCCCGGCGCGCCCAACCCGGCCGACGCCCCAGACGTGGCAGCCGACATCGGCACCGTGCCCAGGCAGCTGCTGACGTCCGCCTTGGGCGCCGCCCGGGCCGGCGCGCTGATCGGCCAGGTCCGGCAGGATCTCGCCGGCCGGGTGCGGCTGCTGCTCGACGAGGAGCTGCTGCGCTTCGTCGAGGTCCTCGACCAGGCCGGCCAGGTCGACCCGGTCGCAGCCGTCCGGCTGTACCAGGCCGAGTACTCGCTCGAGGCGGTCCGGTGACCGTGTTGCCCTGGGGCGGCCCGCAGCAGGTTGCCGAACAGAACCTCGCGCAGCGACTCGACGCGCTCGCCGAGCTTGTCAAGATCGGCCGGAACCACGAAGACCGCAGCGACCCGGCCGGGTTCAGCACGCCGCTGCTCGACGACTCCGAAGCGCTGCTGAGGCGGGCCGGGGAGCGGCTGCGGCTGAGCGGCAACCACACCGTGGCCGCGCTCGCCGGCGGGACGGGCAGCGGGAAGTCCACGCTGTTCAACGCGCTGGCCGGGGCGACCTTCTCACAGCCGGGCGTCACCCGGCCGACCACGCGGCACGTGCACGCGTGCGTGTGGGGGATGCAGGGCGCCGCCCCGCTGCTCGACTGGCTGGGCGTGCAGCGCCGCCACCGGTACGCGCGGGCGAGCGCGCTCGATTCCGGCGAGTCCGCCCTCGACGGCCTGCTGCTGCTCGACCTGCCCGACCACGACTCCGTCGTGTCCGCGTCGATGGCCGCGGTGGACCGGCTGAGCAAGCTGGCCGACATGCTGATCTGGGTGCTCGACCCGCAGAAATACGCGGACGCCGCGGTGCACAACCGCTACCTGATCCCGCAGGCGGGGCACGCCGGCGTGTTCACCGTGGTGCTCAACCAGATCGACCTGCTCCCCGCGGATCAGGTCAAGGACTGCGAGAACGACCTGCGCCGGCTGCTCGACTCGGAGGGCCTGACCGACACGCCGCTGCTGCCGGTGTCCGCGCGCACCGGCGCGGGCCTGGACGACCTGCGCGTCCTGCTCGCCGAGACGGTGACCGCGAACCGCGCGGCCAGCGACCGGATCGCGGCGGACATCGACTCGGTGATCGGCGGTTTCGCGATCCACACCGGCCGGCAGGTCGCGCCGGACGCGGCGATCGCGGGCCTGACCGGGCCGCTCGGGGCGCTCGGCCCGGCCGGCCGCCAGCTATCCGCCCCCGTGCCAGAAGACCCGGCGTCCGACGCCAGGCCGCCCTGGGAGCTGTCCGACGACGAGCAGCCGGAGATTCCGCCGAGCAAGCCGCCGTGGGAAGACGCCGCACCGGACGGCGAAGCGCGCGACGCGACCGACCCGGTGGCCACCGTCCCCGCGGGCCCGGCCAGCGACCTCACCGAGGCGCTCGCCGCCGCGGCCGGGCTGACCGCGGTGGCGGAGTCGGCGGCGGGCGCCCGCGAGGCGCTGGCGGCCCGGTTCACCGGCTGGCCGCTGGCCATGCTGGCGCGCCGCAGGCGCGACCCGCTCCGCGGGCTGCGCGGCGGCATGCCCCAGGCTGCCCGCGCCGGTCGCGCCGTCCCCGCGCCCCTCGCGGGCCAGTCCGAGGTCGATAACGCCATCACGGCGTTCGCCGACGCGGTGGGCGACGGGCTGCCCGAGCCGTGGGCCACGTCCTTGCGCGACGCGGCCAGGGTCAACGCCGGCCTGCTGCCGCGGGCGCTCGCCGACGCGGTCCGCCGTGCGGTCCCCGGCAGGTCCGCGGTGCCCGCGTGGTGGCGGCTGATCACCGCCTGGCAGTGGCTGCTGACGGTGCTCGCGGCGGGCGGCGTTGTCTGGGCCGTGGTGATCGCCGTCGCGCACGGCGGGCGGGAAAGGTCGACGCTGCTCGGCGACGTGTCGCTGATCCCGTGGCTGCTGCTCATGGCGGCGGCGATGCTGCTGCTCGGCTTCCTGACCGCCGCCGGCAGCCAGAACGTCTCCGTGCTCGCCGCCGAGCGCGAGCGGCAGCGCGCGGAGCAGGCGATGCGCGAGCAGGTGGCCGCCGCGGCGCGCGACCTGGTGCTGGTGCCCGTCGGCCAGGAGATCGCGCAGTACGAGCGGTTCAGGAAAGAACTGGCGGTGGCGGCGGGTCCGCGCGGAGCCTGACCGTCCGCGCCGGCCGCTGTCCCGATTCATGCCGAACGGGCCCGCGGTGACTCACGGGCCCGTTCGGGAAAATCCTCTCGGAGCTACTTGTACAGAGTCGCTGAGCCGTCGGGGTTGATGATCTCCATGGCGGCCAGGACCTGGCTGATGTTCTCGTAGTTGGACGGGTTCCTGTTCCACACGATGCCCAGCGTGTTGATGTCCAGATGCTGGAGCTTCTGCATGATCGTGGTCTCGTCCAGGTTGCCCGCTTGTTTGATCGCCCAGTCGATCTCGAGCCCGGCGTCCCAGCCTTCCTGGCTGTTGTCGATCGCGTTCTGGTTGCCGAGCCCGGCCGCCTGCATGCCGGTCATGTACTGCTGAAGCCCGGCCGCGGTCGCCTGTTCCTGCGCCCCGGTGCCCTGCTGAGCGGCGGTCAGCCAGTCCTGCATGGAGCCGAGCACGTAGATGTTCTTCATCACCGACGCGCCGCCGGCCGCCGCGATGAAGCTGGGCAGCTCGCACGCGGAGCATTCGCTGATCGGGATCGTCGGGCTCTGCGCGCGGATCGCGCGGATCGCGGTGATCGAGTCGGTCCCCGGCACCAGGCCGAACAGGATGATCTGCGGCTTGGCGGCGAGCATTGCGAGCACCTGCGGGGTGACGTCGGTGGCGCCCACCTGGTCGATCTGGGTGGAGACGAGCTGGAAGCCGTACTGCTTGGCGAGCGTCTGCACCGTGCCCTGGTTGGCCAGGCAGACCGAGCCGCAGTTGTCCTCGAGCAGCGCGACCCGGGTGTAGTGCCGCGGCACGATCAGGTTCTGCACCGAGGCGAGCTGGTCCTCGTAGAAGACGTCGTAGAAGCCGGGGAAGCCCCACGAGTTCAGTTCGCTGGTCGGGTACCCGTTGGTCTGCCAGCCGGACGACAGGCTGATCAGGATCGTGTGGTTGGCGATCGCGATCGGCAGCGCCGACTCGGTGTCCGCGCCGGACTCCGGCCCGATGATGAACTGCGCGTGGTACGTCTGGATGCACTTGCGGGCGTCAAGCTCGGACTGCGCGGCGCTGGACTGGTTGTTCAGCGTCACGTAGCTGACCTTGTGGCCGAGGATGCCGCCGTGGGCGTCGACGTACTTGAAGTACGCCTGGGCGCCCCAGTTGTCCGTCTCGCCGATCTGGGCGTACGGGCCGGCCAGGGCTAGGTCGCCGCAGGCGACGATGGTGGAGTTGCTGCTGGCGGAGCTGCCGCCGCCTGAGCTGCACGCGGCGACTCCGCCGACTATCATCACCGCCGCCGTGGCTGCCGTCAGGGCGGCGAACGGGAAGCGTCTTCGGAACATGGTTTGCCAACCTCCTTCTTTTCTTTCACAGTCCGACGAGGAGTGAGTTCACAACCGGGGAGGCCCGGAAGTCGGTGGGGCCGCCGTCGAAGACGAGGCGGCCGCCGGAGAGCACGAAGATCCGCTGGCTGACCTGCGCGACCAGGTCCAGGTCGTGCTCGACGAGCAGCACGCAGGTGCGCTCGCCGAACGCGGTCAGCAGGTCCGCGAGGCGGCGCCGCTGCTCTTCGGACAGCCCGGAGGCCGGCTCGTCGAGCAGCAGCAGCCGCGGGCCGGGCGCGAGCGCCCGCGCGAGCTCGACCATCCGCTGGGTCTCCAGCGTCAGGCTGGAGACCTCGCGGTCTTGCAGGTGCCGCATGCCGAGGTCGTCGAGGGTCCGAGCGGCCTTGTCCCTGGCGTCGTCGAGCCTGCTGCGGGCCACGCGGGTGACGATGGACGCGTTGTGCGAGGCCAGGCAGGCGACCGCCACGTTGTCGAGGACGGTGCGGCCCATGATCAGGTGGACGGCCTGGAAGGTGCGGCTGATGCCCTGGTAGAAGCGCTCCTGCGGCGGCCGCCTCGTGATGTCGTTACCGTCCAGGATCACGCTGCCGCGAGACGGTGGCACGCTGCCGCCGATGACGTTGAGCAGGGTGGACTTGCCCGCTCCGTTCGGGCCGCAGAGGCCGAACAGGCCGCGTTCCGGAAGCTCGAGCGTGACGTCGTCGAGCACGGTGAGCCCGCCGTACTCCTTGCCGATGCCCCGGCACTCCAGCAGCGTCGCTCCGGACCCCGCGGCGCCGGCGCTGCCCGCCCGACCGTCCGCGCTGCCCGCCCGACCGGATGAATGTGACAGCGATCCGCCGATGACCGGCTGAATGTCACGTTCATCCGGCTCGGCAGCGCGCGCTCCTGGCTGCGTGCCCGCGCGGCGGCCGCGCAGCCAGGCGATCCCGGTGCTGACGATCCCCGCCAGGCCCTCCGGGTCCACCAGCAGCACCAGCGTGAGCAGCACGCCCTCGACGACCAGGATGTTCACGCTGACCCAGTTGCTGGCCCCCTGGAGGTACTGGATCACCAGCGCGCCGGCGACCGCGCCGATGATCGACCGCCGCCCGCCGATGAACAGCATGATCAGCAGCGCCAGCTCGGCGGTCGGGTCGACCAGCGTCTCCGGGACGAACTGCTGGGTGCCCGCGTACGCCGCGCCGCCGAGCGCGGCGAACATGCAGCCGAGCACGAACAGCTCCAGCTTGCGGCGCGGCGTGCGGACCCCCATCGCGGCGGCGGTGCGCTCGTCCACGCCGAGCACGAACAGCTCGAGGCCGACGTCGGACGTCAGGATCCGCGCGGCGAGGAACACCGCGATGGCCAGGAAGGCCACGACCACAATGCCGCCGCCGACCGCGATCTCACCGGAAGAAGCCGACGACGACGGCCACAGCGTCCCGGTGAGCGGCGCGCCGACGACGCCGCCGAGGTACCCGGCGGAGCTCACGTAGCCGGCCGCGATCAGCGGCAGCATCAGCGTGGCGACCGCGAGCGCGAGCCCGGAGGCGCGGGTGACCACCGAGCCGAGCAGCAGCGCCGCCAGGCCCGCGCCGACGAGCACGATGGGCGTCGCGACGAGCACTGGCATGGCGAAGTGCGTGTTCAGCATGGCGACGCCGTACGCGCCGACGCCCATGAACACCGACTGGCTGAACGCGATCTGCTGGCTGAACCCGATCTGCACGGCCATGCCGGCGGTGACGATCGCGTAGCAGGCGGCGAGCACGAACACCGACCCGGTGTACTGCTGCCCGTAGACGAGCACGATCACGACGCCGACCACGACGACGACCGCCGCCGGCGTCAGCGACCGGGGGGACCGTGCGAGCAATCCGTTCATCAGCTGCTCACCGCCGATTCGAAGCCGAGCCCGCGCGGCCAGGCCAGCACCAGCGCGGCGAGGATCGCGTACAGCACCGTGTCGCCGTATTCGGCGCTGACGTAGCCGCCGAGCAGCGCCTCGAGCACGCCGATGAACAGCCCGGCGAGCAGCGCCCGGCCGGGTTTGCGGAACCCGCCGTACGCGGCGGCGAGGAACCCGGTCAGGCTGATCGTCGCGCCGGACAGGTACGTGTAGCCGGTGATCGGCGACTCCACGATCCCGAACACGGCGGCGATCACCGCCGTGCCTATGAAGATCAGCCGCCGGTACCGCCGGGTGTCGATGCCGGCGATCCGCGCCCCGATGGGGTTCTCGCCCGAGGCTTCCAGCGCCTTCCCGCCGAGCGTGTACCTGATGTACACCCAGAAGGCCCCGCCGACGATCAGCGCGCACAAGAGCACCAGCAGGCCCGCCCGCTCGAAGTGCAGGCTGCCCCAGGTCAGCGAGGCGCCGTTCCACAGCGCGGGCGCCGCGTGCACGTCGGTGCCGAACAGCATCTTCGCCACCCCGTCAATGAAGAACGACAGCGCGAACGTGAAGAAGAAGGTGACGACGATGCCCTCCATGCGCCGCGGGCCGTCCTGCGCGATCCGCAGCACCACCTGGTCGTAGGCGTACGCGAACACGGCGACGACGGCCAGCGTCGTGATGATCGCGGCGGGCAGCGGCAGCCCCTTGACCCGGTACAGGTTGTCGACGCCGAGCGCGCCGACCATCGCGAAGTCGCCGACGGCGAGGTTGAGGATGTTGGACACCCGGTACCAGACCGAGACGCACACGGCGAACACGGCGTAGATCGAGCCGGTCACGATGCCGGCGATGACGAGGTTGCCGAACTTCATGCCGCACCCGCCACGCCGTTGCGCACTTCGACCCGCCGGTTGCACAAGGTCAGCGCCCGCTTGGGCGCCTCCTCCACGACGATGAGCGTGGTTCCCGCCTCGTGGATGCGGGCCAGCGCGTCGTACACCCGTTTGGCGACCGCCTCGGCGAGCCCGAGGCATGGCTCGTCGACCGCGAGGATCTTTGGGTCGGCGGCCAGCCCGCGGGCGATGGCGACCATCTGCTGCTGTCCGCCGGAGAGGGTGCCGGCCGCCTGCTTGAGGTGCGGCTTGAGTTCGGGGAAGAGATCAAGAGCTCGTCCGAACGGACCGGAGCGTCTCGCCTTCCCGATGCTCCTCGTCCAGCAGTAGCAGCCGAGGATGATGTTGTCCGCCGCGGACAGGTCCGGGTAGAGCTGGCGGCGTTCCGGCACCAGGGTGAGGCCGTGCCTGGCGGCCCACCGGACGTCGCCGTTCGGGGCTTGGGTGCCGAAGATCTCCACCGCGCCGCGGCGGCGCACCATCCCGGTGACGCCCATCAGGATCGAGGACTTGCCGTTCCCGTTCGGCCCGGTGATCGCGCAGGCGTCCCCCTCCGCGACGCGGAACGTCGCATCGTGCACCGCCACCACGTTCCCGTACGACACCGACAGGCCGCTGACCGCCAGCGCGACTCTGCCGGCCCCGTCGTCGCTGGCGGCGCTCGCCGCGCTCGCGGCGCTGGCGGCGCTCATGGCGCCGTCTCCTTCGGCCGCAGCACCGCGCCCTCGGGCAGCGGCCGGACCAGCCGCTGGTAGACCGACAGCCAGCCGACCTCCGCTGTCGGCGGCCGGGCTCCGAGGGCCGCCTTCCGCCGGGCCAGCTCCCCGGCCGGGACGTCCAGGTCGGCGGTCCGGCCGGGGACGTCGATCCTGATGGTGTCGCCGTCCTCGACCAGGGCGAGCGGGCCGCCCTTCGCCGCCTCCGGGGACACCTCGCCGACCACGATGCCCTTGTTGACAAGCCCGGACAGCTGCCCGTCGGTGACGACCGCGACCTGGCCGGTCAGCCCGGCGCCGTCGAGCGCGAACACCAGCTGGGAGGCCATGCCCATGCCGGGAGAGCCGGTGACCCCCTGCCCGCGCAGCACCACGACATGCCCGGGGTGCACTTTGCCCGTCCGCACCCCGTCGAGTGACTCGAGCGGCGACTCGAAGACGACGGCCGGGCCGGCGAACTCCAGCCGCCGGTCGTCGGCGACCGCCAGCTTGACGATGCCGCCGTCCGGGCACAGGCTGCCGCGGATCAGCACGATCGTGGGCCGCCGCCCGAGGGCGCGCTCCGGTGGCCGGATGACGCCGGTGTCCGCGACGGTGACCCCCGCCAGGTTCTCCGCGACGGTGCGGCCCGTGACCGTGCGGGCGCTCCCGTCAAGCAGCGGCTCGAGCTGCTTCATCAGCGCCCGGGTGCCGCCCGCGTCCTCGAACTCCTCGATCGGGGTCTCGCCGTTCGGCCTGATGGCGGTCAGCAGCGGCACCTCGTCGGCGAGGGTCTCAAACAGCCGGTACACGTCGGCGTCCGCCTCGGCCTCGGCGGCGACCGCCTGCAGGTGCTTGACGGAGTTGATGGAGCCGCTGGCCGACAGGATGGTCTTGACCGCGTTGGCGAACGCCGCCGGGGTCATGATGTCGCGCGGCTTCAGGTCCTCGGCGACCAGGTCGACGATGCGCGCGCCAGCCAGGTCGACCGCCCGCCACATCGGCTCGCTGTTCGCGCGCACCGGGGTCGAACCCGGCAGCGCCATGCCGAGCGCCTCGCAGGCCAGGTGCATCGTGTTCGCGGTGCCGAAGCCCGCGCACACGCCGGGGCTGAGCACCGCGTTCTCGCTCATCTCGGTGAGCTCTTCGACGCTGACCCGGCCGTTGGCGACGTGCCCCGCCGCGAGGAACACGTCCTCGATGTCGCAGTGCCTGCCCCGGTAGCTGCCGCTCGCCTGGTAGCCGCAGGCGACGATGATCGTCGGGATGTTCAGCCGGGCGGCGGCCATCAGCTGGCCGGGCCCGGTCTTGTCGCATGAGGCGAGGCAGATCATCCCGTCTAGCTGCGCGCCTTCCACCTGGACCTCGATGTCGTTGGGGATCAGGTCGCGGGCGGACAGGATGTACCCGCCGCGGTGCCCGGCGCTGGTGATGAAGTCGCTCGGCGCGGCGGTGCGCACCTCGAACCCGACGCCGCCTGCCAGCTCGACCGCCCGCTTGGCCCGGCGGGCGACCTCGTCCAGGTGGCTGAAGCAGATCGCGAGCTGGGACGAGGAGTTCACGATCGCGATCTTCGGCTTGACCATGTCCTCGTCGGACAGCCCGAGCGCCAGCCACATGGCTCGCCGGGTCGCCCAGCGCGAGGTTCCTGGCTCGTAGTTGCTGCGCAGGTTCACCGTTTGCGGACCTCCACCTTCCCGTTGTCGATGCGCACCCAGTCGCCGGTCGCGATGACCTGGCACGGGTCGGCGTCCAGGTCAGTGACCGCGGGAACCCGCGTGACCACCGCGCCGAGCGCCGACTTCGCCGAGATCCGGCCGATGACCATGCCGATCGGCGCGGTGCCGGACAACCGCGTCGTCTGGAAGAACCCGGACCATCCCGACGACCCCTTGGCGCTCGGGAAGACGAGGACTTTCCCCGTGAAGCACACGCCGAACAGCTCGTGCCGGGGCTCGATGATCACGCCGCGCGCCGGGTCGATGCCGCCCCAGCCGGAGATGGGCTCGTGCGAGACAAGCGCTTCCCCTTCGACCGTGCCGGGGACGACGGTGCGCCCGGTGAGGACGATCTCGTTCATCGCAGCCCCCCGTGCCAGCGTCCGGTGACGGCCGCGTCCACGCACTCCTCGAGCGTGCCGAACCAGGCCTCGATGCCGAGGATCGCGGGCAGGTAGTGCGCCTGCTTGGCCGAGTCGGTGGCGAACACTTTGGTGCCCTTCGGCGCTGCCCGGGACATCGCCGGGCAGGAGTCCGCGAGCACCCGCCCGCCAGCCCGCTGGATCACCTCGGTGTAGCCGCTGCGGTCCGCGACGTCCTTGAGCGCGCGCGGCGCCATCAGCCACAGCTCGGTGCCCGGGGACAGCCGCTTGCCGTCGAGCGCGGCGGCGGCGCGCCGCATCTGGTCCACGGAGGCGTGCGGGCAGCCGAGCAGCACGAAGTCAACGTCCGCCGACGTGCCGATCTCGTTCAGCGTCTCGTACACTGCCCGCCGCTCCGCCGGCCCGTAGACGGCCGGCTCCGGCGGCTCGCCGCCGTTGAACGCCGCTTCCAGGGTCGGCGCCTCGGGCGTGATGCCCGGGATGTGGTACATCTCCACCCCGCCGGACGTCGCGGCCGCGGCGCCGAAGTGCTTGAGGTCGGTCAGGTCGGGCCGCGCGAGGTCGCCGGTGATCACCGGGCGGTCCTCGCCGGCCACGCCGCCGGCGAAGTAGCCGAGCATCCCCCAGTCCTGGAAACTGCCGACCCGGACGTCGGCGCGGACGTGGTGGGTGCCGTGCCTGTTCTCGTCCCGGTGGTTGCCCCAGCAGGGGATCTTGCCGGTCAGCGACGCCGCCCCGGTGGAGGCGATGCCCTCGCAGTTGGTCCGCGCGCCGAGCACCGAGTTGGCGTAGATGACCGCGGAGGACTCCATCCACGCGCAGTGCTCGCCGCGCGTCGGCAGGTTGCCCACCTGGTACGGGGTGCAGGTGGCGAGGATGTTCACCCCGTGCCTGCCGTAAAAGGCCTCGGCGCTCGCCTGGAGCTCGATGTTCTGTTTCGGGTAGGGCACGATGTCCAGCGCGTCGGCGCCGAACCCGTGCTGCAGCTGGCACGTCGGCACCGCCACGGGCGGCATCTCGAAGTCGCCGTCGCTGTCCAGGTTGATGACCGCGAACGCCTTGTCCCAGCCGTGCTCCTTCACCAGCCGCGCCTTGACCGGGCTCGGCTGGGTCATCGTCCCGGCGACGTTGCGGATGTCGCACAGCCGCTCGGCGTCAAGCGCCGCGCCGTACCGGATCAGCAGGTCCATCGCGGCCGCGACGGCGGGGCCTTCGGTGCCGTCGCGCATCGCCTTCTCGTCGTCGGTGAGGAACATCAGCCGTCTCCCAGGTTCGCGGCCAGCCGCTCGCGCAGCCGCCCAGGGTCGATGTCGTGCACGCTGCCGCCGCCCGCCGCCAGCTCGAGCGCGTGCGCGGCCGCCGCGCCCATCGCCGAGCACGGCCCCATGACCCGGACGCTGGACAGCGCCGCCGCGTCGCCGTCCACGCAGCGGCCGGCCGCGACCAGGTTGTGCGCGTCCGGCGGGGTCATCGACCGGAGCGGAACGTAGTGCACGTGGTCGGCGCCGAACATCTCCCAGACGTAGCCGTCCGACCGGTCGTGCAGCTCGATCGGCCAGGCCGTCCGCGCCACCCCGTCGTCGAACCGGGTGCCGTCCCTGACCTCGCCGACCGACAGCTGGTGCACGCCCTTGATCCACCGGGTCTGGCGGCGGCCGGGGAAGCCGTAGGCCCGCACCCGCGCCTCGCCGAACGCCTTGGGGAACTCGGCGCGCAGCAGCGCTATCGCGCGGTCGGCCTGGTCCCGCCCCTCGAACATCGCCCGGGACGCGTCCAGCGGGTCGAGCGGTGCGTCGATGTGCGTCACGTTCAGCACAGCGGTGCCCCGGCCGGGGAAGAAGAACGCCAGCCCGCCCCGGCGCAGCAGCCCCAGTTCCGCGCCGCGGGCGGCGAACACCGCGTCGACCTCGCCCGCGTCCGGCTTGTGGTTCTCGTCGAGGTTCTCCACGATGACCTGCTGGCTGCCGTAGATGGGCCGCTCGGGCACCCAGCACGGCAGTCCCGCCTGCCAGGTCAGCGCCGCGTCACCGCTCGCGTCGACGAATCCTTCCGAACGGACCCGTAGGTTCCCGTACCGGGTGGCAAGGCCAAGGCTCTCGACGCGGCCGTCCCGCATCGCGACGTCCTGCAGCACCGCCCCGGTCACCACCTGGATCCCGAGGTCCCGCACGGTCTTCTCCAGCCAGCGGCCGAGCGCCACCTCGTTGTAGAAGACGGTCGTGGTGTGGCCGCGGGAGAAGTACAGGTCGCCGGACGGGGCAAGGTCACGGAAAATGTCGTCGAAAATCCCGTGCGTTAGTTGCCGGTATTCCGGGGCGTTGCCGAATACGCCGCAGAAAAGGCCGATCAGCGAATGGACCATCTGCCCGCCGATGAGCGGCAGCGAGTCCACGAGCACAACGCCGCGGCCGAGCCGCGCCGACTCGATCGCCGCCGTCGAGCCCGCGATGCCGGCCCCGACGACGCACACGTCGGCGCTGACCTCCTGCTCGGGGTCCGCCGGCGGCTTGGTCACCGCCTCCAGTTTCAGTTCAGTAAGCGCATGCGGCATAAGGGGACGGTAGAGTCGCGACCGCCGCAAAACAAACAAAAGATCGTGCTAAACCGCATAAACCCGGTTTATGTGGCCGTCGGCGGAGGCCCCCGCGCCGGACGTATGGCAGCATTCAGCCCGCATCGTCCTGTGCTTCGCT
>Ga0187806_1000067_pt1 | contig 22998 bp, 17 predicted proteins | sample NC_wetland_sal_i_7_FD_132470 | JGI IMG/M metagenome (GOLD analysis project Ga0187806, IMG submission 132470) | Wetland sediment microbial communities from Neuse River Estuary, North Carolina, USA - ASW_1 | ecosystem: Environmental > Aquatic > Freshwater > Wetlands > Sediment | place: USA: North... | reverse complement strand
GAGCGGGAAGCTGCCCTGCCCGAGCTCGTAGCGGCTGACCTTTGCCGCCGACCAGCCGAGGGCCCGGGCGACAGCCGTGCCGGTGCGGTTGCCGCGCAAGCGGCGCAGTTCCGCGGCCAGGCGACGGCGCCGAACTGTCGGGCTTGCGGACGAGGTCACCTCAGCCTCCCACGTCGCTACCTGGCCTTATACCCACAGTCTGACACGTCAGGGTGCGCGATCCCTGAAGTTCACCATGTGTACGGCAAAAAACACCCTAATCGTATCGGCGAGATTCTCGTAGAGATTCATTCTGGTCTTACCAGCTAAGGGGCATCCTGCGCTACGAGGGGCTGCCATGGAGATCAGGCGAATAACTGAGCCGGTCTCCAACAGTGCACTTGGATCACCGGCGGCGACAGTTCGCGACGCCCTCATGCCCCCGGGATGCCTGTTCGCGCGAGGTCCACCGCGCCGAAGCCAACGGCACTGCCATCCACTTCCCCGGGCCGCACAAAAAACGGCGCGGCCGAAGCGCCCACTTCGACCGCGCCAGAACGAACACCAGACCCGTGAGAGGTCCCTGTCCGAGTTTCAGCTAGCACCTTACCTCGTATGAGGGAGGTTGCCTAGCCCCATCATCCCCGCTGTCCAGACAATCTGGACGGCAGGTGAACAGGGCCTAAGCACGAGTTGGTGTGCCTCATCCACCACGGCTAACCGCCAGGAGTGAGACACATGAGTGTGCCTGCCCCCCAACCGCACGACAGCGAGGCGATCGTGATGATCGTCATCTTCGCCGCCGCCCTGTGCGTCAAGTACTGGGCAGCGGCGCTGCGGCTGATGGTGATCGTGATCATCGCGCTCGCCGTGCTCGGCCTGATCGCAAGCCTGCACAGCCTGTAACACGCCGCCCGCTAACGCCGGCAGGCGGCCGCCGCCCGGCCGGGCCCATGGCCCAGGCCGGCCGGCGGGACGCCGTAGGCGTCGTATCGTATAGAAGAGCGTCCGTGTGGGCAGGTGTTGAGAAAGCCCCAGGGAACCCCCGTTGCCAATCCCCCGAGGAGACTGATGCCCGAGCAGTCCTGCGTGAGTGTTGCCGAGGACGGCCAGTGACCGAGCTTGCGAGCACGATGACCCCATCCGAGATCGCCAGCCAGGCGGCGCGCGCTATCCGCGTGCTGAACGAGCTGACGAACGGCGGCGGCGAGCTCAGCAACCCTGGCGACGTCCAGGCCATCGTCAGGAGCCTGGAGCTACTCGGGCAGGACCTGCCCCAGCTGTGCGAGCAGCTGGCCAGGTTCCTGGTGATCCAGCAGGAAGACGGCCAGCTCGCCCACGAATCCGGCGTCGATCCTGACGACTCGGTCACCGAGGTGATCGAGGCGCTGTCGGCCGCCGGCCAGGCGGCCGACATGATGACCGCCGCGCTCACCGAGGCCCGCCGCGCCACGGGCGGGCTGACCGCCCTCCGCTAGACGGATCAGAACAGGGTGTCTTGCCGCGCTGCGTCGCGGCGCCGGGCACGGCCGCCGGCTCCGGCCGAGCCGCTGCCCCGGTCGAGCAGGGAGGTATCGACCGAGGCGAGGAACGGCGACGGCGCGCACCTGGAAACTGTGCCGCGGATCGAGCGCTCCGCCGCGGTCAGCAGGACCAGGCGTGTCGTCGCCCGGGTCATGCCGACGAAGAGCAGGCGCCGTTCTTCGCCGGCATCGACCTCAGCGCCCGCCCACGGGCGCAGCGGCAGCAGGCCGTCATCGCACCCGACGATGAAGACGACGGGAAACTCCAGGCCCTTGGCCGCGTGCAGGGTCAGCAGGGAGATCCGGTCGGCGCGCGGATCCCAGGTGTCGACCTCCGCGCCGAGGGCTACCTCGTCGAGGAAGCGGTCCAGGTCGCCGCCGCAGCGGGCGGCCAGCGGGGCGAGCACGTCGGCGGCGGCGCGGATGGCCAGCTTGGCCCCGGCGCGGTCCGCCGGATCTGAGGCGTCGCAGGCCGCCAGCGCCACCTGAACGGCTCCGGCGAGCCGTTCGGCAACCGCGGCCGGCGGGGCTGTGCCCAGTCCCGCCAGGATCTCCGGGACGCCGGGCGTCTCCGCTAGCCGGGCATGTGAGCGCCGCTGGACGGGGAACCCGCGCCTCGCCAGCGCCTCGCTGACCGCCGCCGCCTGGGCCGTGGTCCGGTAGAGCACGGCGAAGTCCGCGAAGGACAGCTGGTGCTGCGCCCGGTCCCGCGCGTCCACAGCGCGGCTGTCGAGCGCGTGGAACGACGCCCCGCCGAGCAGCCGGTCGACCTCGGCGGCCACCGCCTCGGCTTCCGCTCGCTCGTCCGCGGCGGCGAGCAGCGCGACCGGGCCGTCGGGGATGTCCGTCCTGGCCGGCACCAGCTCGCGGCCGGGCACCAGCGTCCCAGGCCGGATGAGCTGCATCGCGGCGCGCACGATCGTCGGCGCCGACCGGTAGCTCCGGGTCAGCCGCACGGATCTGGCGGCCGGGTAATCTTCGGCGAACCGCAGGAAGTAGCCGACGTCGCCGCCGCGGAAGCCGTAGATCGCCTGGTCAGGGTCGCCGATCACGCACACCCGGGAGTCGGGGGCGGTCAGCAGGCGCAGCAGCCGGTATTGCAGTTCGTCCACGTCCTGGTACTCATCGACGAACACGTCCGTCCACCGGGCGCGGTAGGCGGCCGCCAGGGCGGCGTCGCCGCCCAGCAACCCGACCGGAAGCGTGACCAGATCGTCGACGTCGACAAGGCCGCGTTCCCTCAGCGCCGCGTCGTACCGCGCCGCGAGCGCGGCGTCCTCGGGCGAAGCAACCGTACGTTTCGAAGATGAGATACGGGAAGCCAGCGCGGCGGGACTGTCGCCCGCGGACATCAGCCGCAGCACTGCATGGCGCGTCGGCTCGTCGGCGACCTTCAGGCCCGCGTCGAGCCCGAGGCGCTTGCACTGTTCGCGCAGGATGAGCAGGCCGAGGCCGTGGAAGGTGGCGACGGTGACCCGGTCGGCCGCGGCGCCTGGCAGCAGCGCGGCGAGGCGCTCGCGCAGCTCGTCGCGGGCGCGGCGGGTGAACGTCACCGCGAGGCAGCTCTCGGGCGGCACGCCGGCGGCGATCCGGTGCGCGATCGCGTGGGTGAGCACCCGGGTCTTCCCGGCGCCCGGGCCCGCCACGACGAGCAGCGGGCCGCCGTCGTGGGTCACGATCGCCTGCTGTTCGGGGTCGAGGCCGCCAGGCGCGGCCGGCGGCGTGCCCGGCGTTTCCGCGGAAACGTCAATTCCGTCCGGGGATGGATTCGGCGTTTCCGCGGAAACGCGCCGCGCCGCAGCGCGACCGCGCGGCGCGCGGGGCAGGTCGAACAGCGCCGCGCCCGCCAGTTCCGCGGGGTCGAACAGCCGGATGGTCCCGTAGACGCCGTCATAGCCGGCCTCACGGCGGACCTCGCCGCGGCGCAGCCGGGCGATCGCCTCCGCCACGATCGACGGCGCGCCGGCCGCCAGGTCATCGAGCGGCACGTCGCCGAGGATGGACAGTTCCGGACCGAAACGCTCTACCAGGGCGGTGGCCTGGGCCAGCACCGACTTGGACTTGGGGCCGACGCCGGCGATCTCGCCGAGGATCTCCGGCAGCGGCACGAACGACGCGAACCCGGCCACGCCGTCCGGCTGGTAGCCTTCCGGGCGGTCGGCGAGCGCGTCGACCCGGTGCTGCACGCCGATCGTCGGCGTCTTGCCGCAGGCCGGGCACTTGCCGCCGGCCTGCCTCGTCTCCTCCGGTGTCATCCGGACGTCACAGGCGCGATGACCGTCGAGGTGGTACTTGCCCTCCTCGGGGAAGAACTCGACCGTGCCGCCAAAGCCGACCCCGGTCCGCAAAGCCTGATAAATCCGGAAATAGTCGATCGTCGACAGGTCGAACGCCGTCGCCTCCCTGCCGAGCATCGGCGGCGAGTGCGCGTCGGAGTTGGACACCAGCCGGTATCCATCGAGGCTGGACACCCGCCAGTTCATCTCGGGGTCGGAGGACAAGCCCGTCTCGATGGCGAAGACGTGGTCCGCCAGGTCGGCGTAGCAGTCGGACACCCGGTCGAACCCGGACTGTGAGCCGAGCACCGCGAACCACGGCGTCCAGGCGTGCGCTGGCACCAGGTAGCAGCCGTCGTCGCCAGCCAGCGTGATCTCGAGCAGATCCCGCGAGTCCAGGCCGAGGATCGGCCGCCCGTCCGCGGCGAGGTTCCCGATCCTCGCCAGGGCCCGCGTGATCTCGTCCACGGCGTCAAGCGACGGCGCGTAGAGCAGGTGATGCACCTTCCGCGTTCGGTCGTCTCGCTTGTAGATCGTCGAGATCTCGGACGACAGCATGAACCGGACCGGCGTGCGGCACGCGGGCGGCAGCGTGTCGTGGACGGCGCGTTCCAGGTCCTCCCGCAGCCGGAACATCCCCGGCGCGTCGGGCACGAGCTTCGCACCGAGCTCGTCGCGCCACGCCGGGTGCGTGAAGTCGCCGGTCCCGACAACGCTGATGCCTTTCCGCCCCGCCCACCAGGCGAGATGTTCCAGGTCACAGTCGCGGCTGCAGGCGCGGGAGTACTTGGAGTGAATATGCAGGTCCGCGTAAAAGCGCACCTAGCAAATAATTCCGAACGTACGGCTGCTTCGCCTCAATCTTCAGGGAATGCACCCCAAGAGTCGGTGACGAATTCCTTGCCCGTGACCGGATGCTTGTAATGGAACGGCAGTGTTGTCGTTTCCGGCCATAGCCGCGGCGCGTTTTCCAGCAGCTCGTCAGGGCCGTAGGGGTCGTCAGGGTAGACCTCGGTGGCGTTCGGCACGTAGTCGGGCCGCGTGTGCGCCCAGCCGTCCTCCACCGTCCCGTGCCAGAACGCCCGGTAGAACAGCTTCTTGATCTTCCAGGTGCCGTCGGTGCTGGTGTAGACGTTCTCGTACACCCCGCCTTCGAACCACTGCCGGACGGGCGCCTGCTCCGACGCGGCGAGCTCGTGGGTGCCCGCCTGCATGAGCGTCCGGTACCTGGCGTACGCGGTGCGCCGGTCGGGCGCCACGTGAATGACGTCCTGGAGCATCGGGTGGTCGAGGAGCCTGCCGAACTGCGGGCCGTTGTGCCCTTCGGTGAAGCGGCTGCGGAACCGGCCCGTGTACAGCCGCGCGATGCCGGCCCGTCCCTTGTAGACACCGCCGATGAAGGTGACCTCGCCGCCGGAGTCGAACAGGTCGACCACCTCGTCGTAGTAGCACTTGTCCAGGTAGTAGCCGTAGGCGTGCTGCAGCTTCCTGATGGCGAGCTCGTCTTCGACGATGCCGAGCCGGTGCTCGAGCTCGGCGATCCTGTCCTCTGCCGTCATGGGAGAGACCTCCTCTGCTCGTCACTCACCCAGTTGCCGTGCAGGCCGCCCGGCATCCGGATCGGGATCTTCAGCGTGGCGACCGGTTCCGCGTCGACGTGCTGAGCGTCCAGGATCAGCAGGTCGGTGGTGCCGGTCGCGTGCCGGTCCACGAGCTGCATCACGTACCCCTCGCCGTTCGGCGTGTCGGCGCCGGGCGGCACGAAGATCGCCTCCTGGACCGTGCTGTCCCGGCCGGCGAACCGGGTCTTCATCTCCCCGGTGCCGGGGTCGATCGAGGCCAGCCAGCGGAACCCGGGCAGCCCGTCGCCGGGCTTTTCGCCGGGCACGTCCGTGAGGTTGATGACGCCGAACCGGTATCCCCGCGTGGCCCAGCGGTCATCGGTGCGGGGGAACTCGCCCGAGCAGTCGGTGAGCCGCCGCTCAGCGAACGAGGTCGCCCCGTCGCCGAGGTCCTCGGGAGCGGAGGTGTCGATCGTCCACCGGGACAGCTGCGCGCTGGCCTTCTCCGGGTCGAACGGCGCGCCCGTGATGTCGGGGAACCAGGGGAACGCGGACTTCTCGCCGACCGGGGTGTCGATGTAGATGTGCCGCCCGTCGTCGAACGCGTTCATGATGTGGGAGGCGAACCTGTTGGTGCCCCGGTACCAGCGGACGGTGCTTCCCTTCCGGGGGACCACGCCCAGGTAGACGTCCTCCGACCCGTCCCACACGTACAGCGGGCCGCCCGCCTTCAGCCGCTCCAGGCTGGCGGTGAGCGGGATGATCGGGAACACCACGAAGTTCTCTGTGACCGCCCAGTCATGCACCATGGACGAGTACGGCGCCTGGAACCAGGCCTCGTGCACGATCCGCCCGGACGCGTCCGCCTCGTAGTAGGCGATGTCCCGCGTCGCCTCGCCCTTGGCCATGTACCCGAAGAACACGAGTTCGCCGGTGCGGGGGTCAATTTTGGGGTGCGCGGTAGCCGTCTGCGACGACAGGTCGCCGTCCCAGGTGAACTCCCCGACCGTGTCCAGGGTGTCGGGGTCGATCTGGACCGGCGCGCTGTCCTCCTTGGAGGCGAGCAGGCGGCCGCCGTGCCAGTAGACGTTCGTGTTGGCGAGCCCGCGGCTGAGGCCGGCCACGGACGGGTCGTCGGTGAACGGGTTCCGGTAGGCGCCGAACAGCGAGCGCCGCGCCTCACGTTCGGCGCTGAACCGGGGCGTGCGCACGTACCGCGACCGGAAGTCGCAGTAGCCGTTCTCGAACCGGAACATCGCGACCATGCCGTCGGCGTTGAAGTAGAAGTCGCGCTCGGTGAACGGCGGCCAGGCCGGGTCCGCGCCGACCCGGTAGAACGTGCCGCGCAGCGAGGCCGGGACCTCCCCCTGGGTGACCTCGACCCCGCGGATCTCGCCTTCGAGCCGCACCGGGGCGAACCGGCCCTGGAAGCCAGGCTCGTCAGGGAATCGCACTGACATCTCGCACCTCCCGGGTCGCGCTGAGCGTAACTCTGGCCGGGCAGCGGGAGAAGGGGCGGGAACGCGGATTCGGCGAGCGCGATGTTGTGCCCGCGCACAGCGGGCACTCCGCGTCACCAGGCCGTGCTGCGCGGCCGTGCTGTCCAGTGCCAGTTGCCGGCCGGGACTGCCGCCGCCGTGAAATGCCGCCAGGACCGGGGCGACGTCGTATTCGAACGCGGCGTGGAACAGCTCAACCTTGGAGCCGTAGTAGGCGTGCACCGCCGGGGCGGTGACCCCGGCGTCCCTGGCCACGGCGGCGACGGTCGTGTCGCGGAAGCCCTGGCCGGCGAACCGGGCGACAGCGGCATCCAGGATGCGCTGCCGGGTCGCGGGCTACGACCACTCGTTCACCCTGCGCATCGGCAGGTACCGCGGTCCGGGCACGTACCCGGGCGCCGCGCTCACCTACACGGTGACCGGGCCGGAAGGGGGCATCGCCTCGGCGACCGGCGTGCTGGCTACCCCGGTCACCATCACCAGCACCGGCGGCAGCTTCACCGTCGACAGCACCGGGCAGAACGGCAGGACGCTCGACGCTACCGTGACCTGGACCTGCCCCTGATCCCGCGACCCCTCGGAAGGCCCGTCGGGAGGATCGCCTCGACGCGGACCGTGGCGCCGGGGGCGGCGAGGGGGAGCAGCGTCCCCGCGACCTGCTGGCCGTTCACGACCAGTTCCCCGCCTCCGGCGCTGTCCGGTTCGCCGCCGCCCGCGCGGCGGACGGTGATCTCGTAGGTCGCGCCGCGGAAGCGGCGGGTGGCGGTAAAGCCCGGCCAGCCGGACGGCAGGACCGGCTGCACGCGCAGCCCGGCGAGTTCCGGGCGGATGCCGAGAATCCACTGGGTGACCGCGACGTAGTTCCACGCGGCGGTGCCGGTGAGCCAGGAGTTCTTCGCCTCGCCGTAGCTCGGCGCGTCCCGGCCGGCGATCATCTGCGCGTACACGTACGGCTCGCAGCGGTGGATTTCCGCGATGGGCTCGCGGGCCGAGGGGTTGATCCGCTTGTAGTAGCCGAAGGCGGCGTCACCGTCGCCGGTCATCGCCGACGCGATCATGACCCACGGGTTGGTGTGGCAGAAGATGCTGGCGTTCTCCTTGTAACCCGGCGGGTAGGAGGAGATCTCGCCGAGTTCGACGTGGTACTCGGTGAACGCCGGCTGGAGCAGCATGATCCCGTGCCCGGTGGCGAGCCGCTCCCTGACGCTGGTCAGCACCTGGTCCGCGAGCGTGCCGGAATCCGAGCCAGCCGCGCCCGTTCCGATGCCTGTTCCGATGCCCGCCATCAGGCACATGCCCTGCGGCTCGATGAAGATCTGCCCCTCGGCGCAGCGGGCGGATCCGACAGGATTGCCGGAGTGATCGTAGGCGCGCAGGAACCATGCGCCGTCCCAGCCGTGCTCGGTGGTCGCCGCGGCCATCTTCTCCGCGTCCGCCCGGTAGGCGCCGGCGTCCGCGGTGCGGCCAGTCAGCTCGGCCAGGCCGGCTAGCTCGGTGGCGGCGAGCGTGAACAAGCCGGCGATGAACACGGACTCGGCGACGCCGCCCGGCTGGTTCTCGGTGGTCTGGAAGGACTCGCCCGGGGTCTGCGAGAAGCAGTTGAGGTTGAGGCAGTCGTTCCAGTCGGCGCGGCCGATGAGCGGCAGGCCGTGCGGGCCGAGCCGGTCGAGGGTGTACTGGACGGACCGCTCCAGGTGGCCGTAAAGGGTCGCCGTGCCCTTGTCGCTGAACGGGACCTGCTCGTCGAGGATGGTCGCGTCCCCGGTCTCCTTGAGGTAGGCGGCCACCCCGAGCACCAGCCACAGCGGGTCGTCGTTGAAGCCGGCGCCGATAGCGTCGTTGCCGGTCTTGGTAAGCGGCTGGTACTGGTGATATGTGCCGCCCGAGGCGAACTGCGTCGCGGCGAGATCGAGGATCCGCTGCCTGGTGCGGTCCGGTGCGAACGCGACGGCGGCCAGCAGGTCCTGGCAGGAGTCGCGGAACCCCATGCCCCGGGAGATCCCGGTCTCGTAGAGGGACACCGAGCGGCTGAGGTTGAAGGTCACCATGCACTGGTAGGCGTTCCAGATGTTGATCATGCGGCTGGTGTCCGCGTCGGGCGACCGCACGGCGAGGACGCCGAGCAGGCCGTCCCAGTAGGCCGCGAGGTCAGCGAGACCGTCGCGCACGGTCTCCGGGTTGAGCCAGCGCTCGATGACCGGCCGGACGAGGGCCTTGTTGAGCACGCCGGGCGCCGCGAACTTGGCGTCAGGGGGGTTCTCCCAGTAGCCGAGGAGGAAGATGACCTCCGCGGACTCACCGGATTCGAGGGTCAGCCGGACATGGTGTGCGCCGTGCGGTGCCCAGCCGTGCGCGATCGAGCCGCTGAGTTCGCCCCGCTCGACGCCAAGCGGCTCGTCGAAGCCCCGGTACGGGCCGAGGAACGCCTCGCGCTGGGTGTCGAACCCAGCCAGGGGCGCGGAGCAGGCGAAATAGGCGAAATGATCGCGGCGCTCCCGGTACTCGGTCTTGTGATAGATGACGCCGTCGGCGACCTCGACCTCACCGGTGGAGAAGTTGCGCTGGTAGTTGGTCGCGTCGTCCAGGGCGTCCCAGAGGGCGAACTCGACGGAGGAGAAGACGGACAGCCGGGCGGTCGTGTTGCGGTGATTGGTGACGGTGAGCCGCCAGACCTCGAGCGTCTCGCCGCGCGGCGCGAAGTACAGGGTGCTGGCCGCGATGCCCGAGCGGGCCGAGCTGATGCTCGTGTACGACAGGCCGTGCCGGCACTCGTAGGCGTCGAGCGCGGTGCGGGTCGGCTGCCAGGTCGGCGACCAGTACTCGCCGGTGGCGTCGTCGCGGAGATAGAGATAGCGCCCGCCGGCGTCACCCGGCGCGTTGTACCGGTACCGGGTGAGCCGCCGCAGCCGGGCGTCGCGGTGCCAGGAGTAGCCGCCGGCCGTGTTGGAGATGATGCCGAAGTATTCGTCCGTGCCAAGGTAGTTGATCCATGGCAGCGGGGTGTCGGGGCGCGTGATGACGTATTCGCGGCGTGCGTCGTCGAAGAAACCGTAACGCATAGAACCACTGTGCCTGTTCGGCTGCGGTGGCGGCCGGGCCATGCGTCGCGCCTGGCCCGGCCCTACGTCACCAGATGTGGTGCGCGAGCTCCACGACGAGCTCGAGCTTGCGCTCCTGGATGTCCTCGTTCGTCAGGTTGGCACCGGGCAGGGTCGACGAGAAGCCGCACTGGGTGGACACGCCCAGCCGGTCAAGCCCGGTGTACTTGGCCGCGTCGTGCACCCGCGCGGTGAGTTCGGGGATCGACTCGAGCGTGGTGGTCTTGCTCGACACCAGGCCGAGGATGATCTGCTTGTCGTCCGGCGCTTTCGCGAGCGGCTCGAACGAGCCGGACCTCTCGTCGTCGTACTCGAGCAGGAAGACGCCGAAGTTGGTGAGCCGGCCGAACAGCGCCTCGGCCGTGAGGTCGTAGCCGCCGGCGCCGATCCACTGGCTCATGTTGTTGCCCTTGCAGAGGTGCACACCGAACGTCACCCCGGAGACGTCCGCGACGCTGTTGAAGATGTCCAGGCCCTCGGTGAGCGTGCGCTCGGTCGGCATGCCAAGCCTCTCGCGCAGCTCCCGGTTCTCGGGATCGACGAGCGTGCCGATGTCCGGGGCGTCGATCTGGATGTAGGTGCAGCCGAGCGCGGCCAGGGCTTCCACCTCGGCCTTGATGATCGCGGCGCCGTCGGCGAAGAGCTCGTACGCGTCCCGGTAGACCGCAGTGGACCGCTCCGGCGACCAGGCCGAGTACAGAAACAGCGGGGACGGCAAGGTGATCTTCACTTGCCTGGTGGCCCGGGCCCGGTTGTACGCGAACTCTTCGATGGTCAGCTTCCGCTTCTGGCTGATCTTGCCGGTCACGGTGAACGGGTTGTGCCAGATCCAGTTCTCGGTCGCGCTGTGGAAGTGAATCGGCGCGGCTTCGATCGGCTCCAGCCCGTCCAGCTCGCTGACGATCTGGTCGAAGAAAGAGAACCGCCGGAGCTCCCCGTCCGTGATGACGTCGAGCCCGATCCCCTCCTGCATCGCGATCGCCTGGTCGACCGCGCGGTCCTCGATCCGCTTGAAGTCCGGCGCGCCAAGCTGGCCTGCCGCGTGCGCGTCCCTCGCCTGCTGCAGGTACCTGGGCCGGAGCAGTGAGCCGATGACATCGGAATGGTGAATCTGCGGCATGCCAGCCTCCAGATGCGTCTTCGCCAGAAAACTGATCTTTACTGGTGACTCTGGCACCACTAGCTTGCTGTCGTCTAGACGTCGGTGTCGATCACCGCGAGCGAGGCGGCCGGAAGTGAGGCCACGCCAGAATTGGCCGTTATCTCCGGGCTGGATGCGGCGAGCACGGTGGCCTGGCGTCCTAGGGCGACCGGGATCCGCACCGGCTCGGGTCCCAGGTTGGCGGCTATCCGGAGCGGGCCGCGGGTGATCAGGATCCAGCGGGCTTTCTCGTCGTAGTCGGCGCGGACCTGGTCCAGGCTGGGGTCGGTCAGCTCCGGCCGGGCGCGGCGCAGCGCGAGCAGCTCCCGGTACCAGCCGAGCAGCGACAGGTACGGTTCGCGGTCGGGCTGGCCCCAGTCGAGCTTCGAGCGCAGGAACGTCTGCTTGTCCTGCGGGTCGGGCACGTCGTCCTCGTTCCAGCCGTGCGCGGCGAACTCGGCCTTGCGGCCGGCGCTCACCGCGCTGGCGAAGTAAGGGTCGGTGTGATCGGTGAAGTACTGCCACGGGGTGTCGGCGCCCCACTCCTCCCCCATGAACAGCATCGGCGTGAACGGCGCGGTGAGCACCAGGCCCGCCGCCGCGCGCAGCAGCCCGTCCCGCCGGGGCTGGCCGGCCAGCGTGGCCGCGATGCGGTCGCCGACCGCACGGTTGCCGATCTGGTCGTGATCCTGGATGAAGCAGACGAAGCGGTGGGCGGGGACGTGCAGCACGTCGACCGGGCGTCCGTGGGTCCGGCCGCGGAACGACGACCAGGTTCCGTTGTGGAAGTACGCCCCCGTGATCGTCTTCGCCACCGCCGCCATCGAGCCGAAGTCACCGTAGTACCCCTGCCGCTCTCCCGTCACCGCGCAGTGCACCGCGTGGTGGAAGTCGTCGTCCCACTGCGCGGCGAGCCCGTAGCCGCCGGCCTCCCGCGAGGTGATCAGCCGCGGGTCGTTCAGGTCGGATTCGGCGAGCAGGACGGCCGGACGGCCCGCCGAAGCGGCGAAGGCATCCACCTCGGCGGCCAGTTCCTCCAGGATGTGCAGGGCACGGTGGTCTTCGAGCGCGTGCACCGCGTCCAGGCGCAGCCCGTCCATGTGATAGTCCCGCAGCCACATCAGCGCGTTCGCCACGATGAACGAGCGCACCTCGTCACTCCCGGCCTGATCCAGGTTCACCGCCGGACCCCACGGCGTCATGTGCGCTTCGGTGAAGTACGGCCCGAACGCGGCGAGCTTGTTCCCCGGGCCAACGTGGTTGTACACGACGTCGAGGTAGACGGCGAGGCCGCGGGCGTGCGCGGCGTCCACGAACCGCTTCAGCGCGTCCGGCCCGCCGTACGGCTCGTGCACCGCCCACAGCCCGATCCCGTCGTACCCCCAGCCGTGCTCGCCGGGGAACGCCGCGACCGGCATGAGCTCCACGGCGGTCACGCCAAGCCCGGCCAGGTAGTCCAGGCGTTCGATGGCCGCGTCGAGCGTCCCCGCCGGGGTGAACGTGCCGGTGTGCAGTTCGTAGCTGACCGCTCCCTGCGGCGGCGCACCGTGCCAGCGCGCGTCGGACCACTCGAAGGCCGAGTGATCGTAGGTCCGGCTCGCCCCGTACGGCCCGTGCGGCTGGCGGAGCGACCTGGGATCCGGGAGCGGCTCGCCGCCGTCCAGCCGGAAGGCGTAATCGGTTTCCCCGGAGACGGGGACCTCCGCCCGCCACCACCCCGCACGGTCGCCGGGCTCCATCTCGTGCCGTGCGCCGCCGGCCCCGGTCCCGGCTCCGGTCCCGACCTCGACCTCCACCCGCCGCGCCGCGGGCGCCCACACGCTAAAGACGGTCATGATGCCTCCGGAACGAGCAGGGCGACCGGCAGCCGCCGGGTCAGGTCCGCGAGCGGCACCCGATCGCCCGTGTGCACCACCCCGGTGAGCACGTCCCGCCATCCAGCGGCGGCCGCGGGGAGGGGCAGCACCGTGCCGGCCCAGCCGCCGCGGCGGCGCAGGCCGGCCGGCAGGCGGGTCGCGACCGTCACGGCGCGGCCGCCGTTCTGGTCACCGCGCGCGTAGGCCACCGCGTGGACGGCCGCGGCGCCCGCCGCGGCCAGCGGCTCGTAGTTCCCGGCGAACCAGTCCGGGTGTTCGCGGCGCAGCCGCAGCGCGCGAGACGTCACGAGCAGCTTCGCCGCGTCGGGGTACGCGACGGGATAGGCGTCGAGGCGGCCCGCGTCGAGGTCGGCCAGCAGGGACCCGCGCCGGCCGAAGTCCACCGGACGCCGGTTGTCGGGGTCGACCAGGGACAGCCCGGTCAGCTCGCAGCCCTGGTACACATCGGGCACGCCCGGCATCGTGAGCTGGACCAGCTTGGCGCCGAGCGAGTTGGCGAAGGCGTCGGCGGAGATCGACCCGACGAACGCACCGATCGAGGCGCTCAGCGTCTCGTCCTCGAGCACCCGCGACGCGAGGCCGAGCACCGCCGCCTCGTAGCCGTGGTCGGGGTCTGTCCATGAGGTCCGCAGCTTGGCCTCGCGGATCGCCTTCGTCAGGTAGCCGGTGAGCCGGTCGCGGCTGATCGGCCACGCCCCGACGAGTGTCTGCCAGATCAGGTACTCGGTGTCCGGGTCGACAGCCACCCCGCCGGAACCGGACGATCGCGGCGGCACCGCGCGCTCGTGCCATTCCGCGACGCGGCGGCCCCATTCGGGGGGCATCTCGGCGAGCACCGCGAGCCGGGCCCTGACGTCTTCCTGGCGCTTGGTGTCGTGCGTGGAAAGGGTCGTCATGGTGGCCGGCCAGTCCGCCGCCAGCCTGCTGGCGGCGGTGTGGAAGTCCTCGGGCCACACCCCGAATCGACCCGGGTCACCACCGACCTCGTTCAGCGAGATCAGCCGGAACCACCGGTAGAACGCGGTGTCTTCCACCCCCTTGGCCTGCGCGGGCCCTGACGTCTGCTGGAACCGTACGGTCAGCTCGGCGGAGCGCCCCGCCGCGCCGCGCACCGGCCCCCGGGTACCGAGCGCCGTGGCGCCGACCTCGGCGGCGAGCCCGCGCAGCCGCCGCGGCAGCCGGCGGCACGCCGCCTCCACCGCCGCCCAGACGACCGCCGCCGTCTCCGCCGAAGGCGGCTCGCCCGCGTTCACGTACGCCCGGTAGACCGGCAGGGCGGCGAGCACCTCGATCAGCACGGACCGCGCGTCATCCAGGCTGGTGTCCGGGTACAGGTCGCGGACCAGGTGCGCCAGCCGCATCACGTCAGGGTGCAGCGACTCGGTGAGCACCTCGCGCTTGGCGGCCTCCGCTGTCTCGCCGAACAACGGCGGGTCACTGTCGGCCCCCAGGTGACGCCACAGCCGCGCGTACTCCGCCCCAAGCGGCGCGCCGCCCTCGGGATCGGTGAAAAGCCCGTCGACCAGCCGCAGCGCGTCGTACCCGGTGGTGCCGGCGCACGGCCAGTCGCCGGGCAGTTGTTCGTTCCCCTCGAGGATCTTCTCCACCACCACCCAGGCCCCGCCGGTCGCCGCGGCGAGCCGGCGCAGGTACCCGCGCGGATCGGCCAGCCCGTCCGGGTGGTCCACCCGGAGCCCGTCCACCAGCCCCTCAGCGACCAGCCGGACGATGACCTCGTGCGCGGCGTCGAACACCGCCGGGTCCTCCATCCGCACCCCGATCAGCGTGTTGATGTCGAAGAACCGCCGGTAGTTCAGCTCCGTTGTGGCGTTGCGCCAGAAGTCCAGCCGGTAGTGCTGGGACTCGAGCAGACCGCGCAGCGGCAGCCGCGACGTGCCCGGCCGCAGCGGGAGGCAGTGGTCGAAATAGTGGAGCACCGGCTCGCCGTCCGGTCCGCCGCCGGGCTCAACGGTCAGGTCGCCGAGGGAGTCCTCCAGCGGGCTGCCCAGGATCGGCAGCATCATCCGGCCGTCCTGCGCCGCCCAGTCGATGTCGAACCAGGTCGCGTACGGCGAGTCGCGGCCGTCCGTGAGCACCGACCAGAGCTGCCTGTTGAGCGGCATCTGGTCGGGGATGGCCATGTGGTTCGGCACGATGTCCACGACGATGCCGAGTCCGCTCGCGCGGAACCGCTCGGCCATCGCACGGAACCCGTCCTCTCCGCCGAATTCCCCGCGGATCCGCGAGTGGTCGGTGACGTCGTACCCGTGCTGTGACCCCGGCACCGCCTCGAGCACCGGCGACAGGTAGACGTGGCTGACGCCGAGACGCGCCAGGTAACCGGACAGCTCAGCCGCGCGGGCGAATCCGAAGTCCGGCGTGAGCTGCAGCCGGTAAGTCGTCACCGGCACCACACCAGCCGCCACGTTCCCCCCGTAGGCTCGCGTTGTTAGTTCCGCACTCTGGGGGCTTCCCAGTAATACAACTTCCGAACGTCTCCCCGCACCGTCGGCATACTACGACGCCGTGTAGTCTCGTTGAGGTGCCCGGCCTCCCGCGGGCCGGAAGGTGGTCTTGTCCCTGGTGAGCGTGGTTAACGTCCGTCCCGATGCCGAGGCTGCCCCCGGGCGGCGGGAGCGCTCGCTGCCCGGGGCCACGGTGCGCGCGTACGTGGCGCTGTGCAAGCCGCGGATCGTCGAACTGCTGCTGATCACGGCGGTCCCGACGCTCTTTCTCGCCTACCGCGGGGTGCCCTCGCTGCTCGTCACGGTCGTGGTTGTGGTCGGCGGCGCGCTGGCGGCCGGCAGCGCGAACGCGCTGAACTGCTACATCGACAGGGACATCGACGAGGTCATGCGGCGGACAAGCGGCAGGCCCCTGGTGCGGCACGTGGTGGCGCCGCGGTCGGCGCTGGTGTTCGGCGCGCTGCTCGGGGTGGTCTCGGTGGCGCTGTTCGCGGCGGCGACGAACCTGCTCGCGGCGGGGCTGACCCTCGCGGCGATCGGGTACTACGTGGTGATCTACACCATGCTGCTCAAGCGGCACACGCCGCAGTCCACGCTGTGGGGCGGGGTGTGCGGTGCCGCGCCGGTGCTGATCGCCTGGGCTGCGGCCACTGGATCGCTGTCCCTGGCGCCCTGGCTGCTGTTCGCGGTCATGTTCTTCTGGCAGCCGCCGCACTTCTGGGCGCTCGCCATCAAGTACCGGGAGGACTACCGCCGCGCCGGCATCCCGATGCTGCCGGTGGTCGCGTCCGTCCGGCGGGTGCTTACCGAGTCGGTGGTGTACAGCTGGCTGATGGTCGCGGCGTCGCTCGCGCTGTGGCACTGGGCCGGGCCGGTCTACGAGGCGGTCGCGGTGGTGGCCGGCGCCGCGTTCCTGTACGAAGCGCACCGGCTGCACTGGGCCGCGCGCGGGATCGAGACGGGTGGCGGCGATGCGGGCGCCGGCGATGCGGGTGGCGGGGAGCGGCTCGTCACCATGCGGCTGTTCCACCTGTCGCTGATCTACCTGACAGCGGTGTTCGCCGCCGTGGCGGCCGGCGCGCTGATCCGCTAGCGGCGGGCCCCGAAAAAATATCGGCGGCCGGTTGAACCAGCGGCGGCCCGGCCGCGTATATCCAGGTAGCGACGGCCCGCGGGCGGACCAATCGACGCTCCCAACGTTATGCCCGCGGGCCTCACTATCCTCTTCCCCGGCACAGGCGGCTAGACTCCAGCGCCGTGATCGTGATCGTGGCCGGCGTGGCCGGCAGCGGCAAGACAACCGTCGGAAAGCAGCTCGCCCGCCAGCTGGACTGCCGGTACGCCGACGCCGACAGCTTCCACCCGCTGGCCAACGTGGCCAAGATGCGGGCCGGCGTCCCGCTCACCGACGAGGACAGGACGCCGTGGCTGCGGGCGATCGGCGCCTGGATGGACGGCCTGATCGAGGCGGGGCAAGCGGCGGTGGTCACCTGCTCCGCGCTCAAGCGCGCCTACCGCGAGGAACTGCTCGCCGGGCGCCCGACGGCCACGATGTTCTTCCTGAAGGTCAGCAAGGACGTGCTGGTCCAGCGGCTGATCGCGAGGCCGGGGCACTTCTTTCCCGAGGAGCTGCTTGACAGCCAGCTAGAGGCGCTTGAGCCGCCTGCCCCGGACGAGCGAGTGCTGGCCGTGCCCGCCGACGGCGACCCCGCGCACACCGTGGCCGAGATCCTCGCGCGGCTCCGGCCGGCCGGTGCGCCGGCCGCGGGCGACGCGTAGCCTGGGGACGTGAAGCTGACGCTGGACCTGCATGACATCTACAACCATGGCGCCGAGATCGACCGGGCGCTCGAGCGGAAATTCGACGAGGCCGTCGCGAAGAAGGCGCCGGTGCTCGAGATCATCCCAGGCAAGGGGTCCGGCCAGCTGAAAAAGCACGTCCTTCGCTTCCTTGAGCGAAAGGACATCAAGGCGCAGTACCACCGGGTGGAAAAGGACTCGAAGAACTTCGGCCGCCTTTTCGTGCACTTCCGATGGTAGGTGTAACTCTCTTGTAGCTCTTAATCACCTTAGGTCATAGGGGAGCGCATTAATGTCACGGAGCGCGTTCGCCGTCCGGCGCGCGCGTAACTGATACGGTCATAGTGCCTGGTCACGCACAGATGGTATGTTTACAACCATTTCCACCGTGGGATGACATAGTTTTAACGTAGTGGCTTCTGGTTTACGCTGCGTGGCCGTTTCCCCGCACCGGCTGCTGGCGATTGTTGGCAGAGACGCTCCAAGTTGCCTATATCTTGCTTGGAGCGAATAGCTGGGCGGGAGGACAGGGTGGGTCAAGCTTTGGAAATCATTGAGTCGATGCTGCGCGCGGTACCCCGGGGGCAGGAGCATCTCGATGACGGCCAAGTCGCCGCGCTGCGTGAGCTGACCAGCTCGCTCATCGCCGCGAAGCCGGAGGCGGCCGGCGAGTACGCACGGTTTCTCGGCATCAAGCAGCGCGGTCTCTGCCTGCCGGAAACGGAACTGGCGGAGCGGCTGCGCGGCGCGACGATCCTGGTGACCGGCGGCACGGGGTGCATCGGCTCCACGCTGATGGGCCAGCTCGCCGCGCGGGAACCGGGGCGGCTGGTCAGCGTCAGCCGCGGCCTGACGGCCGGCTGGCCGCGGCAGGAGAGCGCGGAGTACGTACACGCCGATGTCCGGGACCGGAGCGCGATAGACCAGCTCATCGCCGCCGTGCGGCCCGATGTGATCTTTCACGTCGCCGCGCAGCGGTCGCCCGCGCTGGCCGAGGTCGAGGTGCACCGCACGGTTACCACCAACGTCCTCGGCTCGCGCAACGTGCTGGCCGCGGCCGCGGCCGCGGGCGTGCCGCAGGTGGTCTGCGCGTCCACGGGCAAGGCCCTGCGGCCTTACTCACCGGAGATGTACACGGCCTCGAAGCGGGCCGCCGAGTGGGTGTCCTCGACGGTCGCGGCGAGCGGCGACATGCTCTGTTCGGCGTCCCGGTTCACCCACGTCATCGACAATTCGATCGTCTACGAGCGGTTGCTCGGCTGGGCGGAAAACGAGGACGGGCGCGGGGTTGTCCGGCTGCACAGCTCGACGATCGCGTTCTACGTCCAGTCCGCGCTCGAGTCGGCGCAGCTGCTGCTGCTCGCCCTGCTCGGCGCCCGCCGGGGCGAGTTCCGGGTATTCGCGATCACCGACCTGGGCTGGCCGGTCAGCCTGCTGGACGTCGCCGTCGGGGTGCTGTCCCACAAGGGCTCACGATCGCCGATCTACTTCAGCGGCTATGACCCCGGGTACGAAGAGGTGCCGTTCCCCGGCCTTTATGACCCGGCGACCGCGGGTGACGTGAGCCCGCTGCTCAACGCGTTTGAGACGGCGGCGGCCATCGACTCGCCGTGTCCCCTGGTCGACGGGTTCCGGCTGGACATGGCGCCGGAACCGGTGGGGCCGAAGCTGCTCGCCGCCCTTGAGGCGGTGTGCGAGCGCACGCAGGACCCGGACACGGTCCGGCACGCGCTGGACGATCTCAGCTGGAGTGTGCTCGACGCGACCCTCGGCGCGGCGGCCCGGCCAGCGCTCGACCGCTCGGCGAAGCTGGTCCGCCGGCACGAGGACGCGATGAAGCCGGTGCACCGGCGGGTGATGGACGCGATCAAGAGCCACGCCAGTGCGCCCCAGCCGACTCAGCGCTTACGGCCAGCGCGTCCAGCTCACGCTGCCCCGTTCTCCGCTTCTTCGATCATCCCGAACGTACGCGGGCGACTCGTCGAGGTCCCCGTGACCGCGTCGGATGGGCTGGCCACCGAGGTGCTCCGCGCGCTCGACGCCCGCGGCGGATTTGACGACCGCCCGCGGCCCGCTCGCCCAGTTCGCCAACGACGTCTGGGGACGCTGTCTGAGGTGACGATCCAGCCGGTCATGTTCGTGCTGATGTTCGCGTACGTGTTCGGCAGCGCGATCGCGCTGCCCGGCGGCGGGAGCTACCACGAGTACCTGATCGGCGGCATGCTCGGCATGGTGCTGCGCAGCCCGGAGGCGGCGCAGCAGAGCGGCTTCGTCATCTTCCTGCCGCTGACCGGCGTGGCCGGCGCAGCACGCCGTCCTGTCCGTACTCTGCTGGTCGGTGGCGAGGGGCTTGAAAATTAGATATCATAATGATAGCCTGCTGATAGTCGCAGGTCAGGAGGTCGGCCATGGGCGAAATGGCGATCGAGGTACGCGGGCTGCAGAAGCACTTCGGCGAAAAGCAGGCGGTGGCCGGGATCAACCTGGATATCGCGGCCGGCTCGCTGGCCGGGCTGGTCGGGCCGAACGGCGCGGGGAAGACCACCTCCCTGTCGATGATGACCGGCCTGCTGCGGCCGGACCTCGGCAAGGTTCGCATCAACGGGCTGGACGTATGGGCGGACCCGGTTGCCGCCAAGGCGGTAATCGGAGTGGTGCCCGACCAGGCCAGGCTGTTCGAGCGGCTCAGCGGCGCGGAGATGCTGGAGTACTCGGGACGGCTCCGCGGCCTTCCGGCTGCCGAGGCCCGCTCGCGGGCGGCACAGCTGCTGGACACGCTGGACCTGGCGGCGGACGCCAGACGGCTGGTGGCGGACTACTCCACCGGCATGCGCAAGAAGACGATGCTCGGCTGCGCGCTGATCCACAACCCGTCAGTGCTGTTCCTCGACGAGCCGCTCGAGGGCGTGGATCCGGTCTCCGGCGACGTGATCCGCCGGCTGCTGACCCGCTTCACCGGCTCCGGCTCCACCGTGCTGTTCTCCAGCCACGTGATGGAGCTCGTCGAGCAGATCTGCGATCACGTCTCCGTCATCGACAAGGGCCTCATCGTGGCCAACGGCACGACGGACGAGGTGCGGGGCGGCAAGACCCTGCAGCAGGCGTTCATCGACCTGGTCGGCCCCCGGGCGAGCGGTGAGGAGGGACTGTCATGGCTCGGCTCTTCGTCCAGCTGAAGCTGCGCCTGCTGCGCAACGCGCTGATCTCGTCCACGGCGGCCAGGGTGTCCTTCGTGGTCAGCACGATCTTCGCTTGCCTGCTCGCGATCGGCACCTTCCTGCTGCTGGCCAATTTCCGCGGCTCGACCTACTCGGTTGAGCTGACCAGCGCCATCTTCACCGTGTTCGCGTTCGGCTGGCTGTTCGTACCCGTCTTCGCCTTCGGCCTGGACGGCACTCTCGACCCGGCCACGCTGGCGCTCTACCCGGTGCGCACCCGCCGCCTCGCGACCGGGCTCCTAGCGGCCTCGGCCACCGGCGCCTGGCCGCTGGCCAACGTGCTCGGCCTGCTTGGGGTTATCGTCGGGCTGGGTCATGGCCCGCTGGGCCTGCTGGTAGCCCTGGTCGCGGTGGTGCTTCAAGTGCTGTTCTGCATCACGCTGGCCCGGGTCGTGACCACGGGCATGGCCGGGCTGCTGCGCTCGCGCCGCGGCAAGGATCTCGCGGCGTTCCTCTTCCTCCCGATCTTTGCCGCGTACGAGCTGTTCTTCCAGGTGGTGCCGAAGCTAGCCAGCGAAGGCGGGATTACCGCGGCGAGCTTCAGCGGATTCGACTCGTGGATGCGGTGGCTGCCGCCGGGCCTGGCCGCGCACGCGATCCAGGACGCCTCCGACGGGCATGCCGGAACGGCCGCGGCGCGCCTGGCGGCGCTGGCCGCCGTTGTCGCGGTTCTCGCCTGGCTGTGGGTACGGTTGCTCGGCCGCGCCCTGGTCACGGCCGACACGTCCACGCAATCGTCGCGGGTGCGCGGCAGCGGCCGGGCGCGTACCGCGCTGCCGCTGGACCGATTCGGACTGCGCGGCACGCTGGCCGCCCGGTTCTGGATCTACCAGCGGCGCGAGCCGACGTCGCTGGTTTTCTGGGGGATCACCGCGGTCATCATGGTCGTCGTCTCGATCCGGCTCATCCTGGGCAAGAACGCAACACCGTCGGCCCTGGAGCTCAACCTGGTGATAGGCGGGCTCTTCGGCGCCGCGTTCGCCGGGGTCTTCCACGCGAACACGGTCGGCCTGACCGGGCCGCCTTTCGCTTTCGAGGCGCTGGCGCTGACCGGCCGCCGCCAGCTGCGTGCCTACTTCTCCGGCCAGAACATCGCGCTCGGCGCGATCGGGATACCGCTGCTGGTCGCGATGTCCTTCGCACTCGCGGCTCTGGCCGGGCATCCGGCGTTCGGGTTCCCCGCCGCCGCCGAGGACCTGGCTGGGCTCGGCGCTGGCCTGGGCCTGGCCAGCATCTTCAGCGTCGCGCTTCCCTACCCGATGGAAAGGCGCGCGGGAACTCCCATGCTGACGGCGGCCCAGGGGTACGGCTCCTACCGGTTCGGCGACACCCTCGGGGTCCTGCTCGGCACCGGGGTACTGACCAGCCCGGTGATCGTCGCCGTCGCGCTCACGAACGCGGATCCGGCGGCCGTCCGGATGCCGGTGCTCGTGGTCTGCGCCGCCGTGTACGGCCTCGCGCTGGCCTGGGCCGGCGTGCGGATCGCGGCCAGCGCCGCCGTGGACAGACTGCCGGAGCTCTGCCAGGTCGCCATCCACAGCAAGGCTTAGTGACTAGCCGGATGACTGCGGGAGCTTGACAGTCCGGCGCGGTGCGGCGCGGGCCGACGGCGGCGGGACGACCGGCCCGATGTCGCCGTCTGGCGCCTCGTCCAGGTCGGCGATGACCGGCGCGTGATCGCTCGGCGCGGTGCCCTTGCGCGCCTTGCGATCCACCCAGGCCGCTCGCACCCGGCCGGCCACGGGCGCGCTGGCGAGGATCAGGTCGATGCGCATGCCGAGATCCTGGTGGAACATGCCGGCCCGGTAGTCCCAGTAGGTGAACACGCGGCTGTCCGGCCACCGGTCGCGCACCACGTCCCTGAGGCCGAGCGCGCGCAGTCCGGCGAGCGCGGCCCGCTCCGGCGGCGTGACGTGCGTCTGCCCGATGTAGGCCGCCGGGTCGAACACGTCCTCGTCGGCGGGCGCGATGTTCATGTCCCCGCAGACCAGCACCGCCTCAGGCCCCGCCACCACCGCGTCCCTGAGCGCGCCGAGCCAGGCGAGCTTGTAGCGGTAGTGTTCGGAATCCGGCACCCGGCCGTTCGGCACGTAGACGGAATGCACCCGCACGCCCGCGCAGGACGCGGAGACCGCCCGCGCCTCGGGTCCGGGAAAGCCCGGCTCGCCGGGTAGCCCGGTGACCACGTCGTCGAGCCCAACCCTCGACAAGAGGGCGACCCCGTTCCACTGCGGCTGCCCGTGCACGGCGAATGTGTAGCCTCTGGCCTCGAGTTCGGCGCCAAGCAGTTCGGTGAACGCCGCCTGGGTGAGCTTGATCTCCTGCAAGCACACGACGTCGGGCTGCCGCTCGTCGAGCCACGGCAGCAGTCGCGGAACCCGCTGCTTGACGGAGTTGACGTTCCAGGTGGCTACTCGCACGCGTTCCACCCTAGCTGTCTCTTCAGGGCCCCGGACAACACGCCTTAACACCACTGCGCCCCCCGCTTTCGCGAATTCCCTGATCGGCGGGACTGACGCGCGTGTCGGCGATCGGGAGCGGCGCCGGAGCGGCCGGAGAG
>Ga0187806_1000066_pt1 | contig 23104 bp, 16 predicted proteins | sample NC_wetland_sal_i_7_FD_132470 | JGI IMG/M metagenome (GOLD analysis project Ga0187806, IMG submission 132470) | Wetland sediment microbial communities from Neuse River Estuary, North Carolina, USA - ASW_1 | ecosystem: Environmental > Aquatic > Freshwater > Wetlands > Sediment | place: USA: North... | reverse complement strand
GGTCTCCGGCGGCCCGAGGACCGACGCGATCGCGGCCCGCTCCTCGTCGGTCGCGGGCGAGGCCGCCCCGAGCCGCAGGTCCATCTAGCTGACCACCTCCGCGGTGCTTGCCGTCTCTTCTGGCGCGGCGGCCGCGCCGCCGTCCGGTTTGTCCACGCGGATCGCGGTCGCTTTGAACTCCGCCGTGCCTGACTTCGGATCCCAGGCGTCGAGCGTGAGGATGTTGGTCTCGACCTGCTCGGGGAAGTGCAGCGTCATGAACGCCAGGCCGTCGCGCAGGGTCGGGTCCACGTGCACCGGAGCGGTGACCGAGCCACGGCGCGAGGAGACCTTCGCCACCTCGCCTTCGCAGAAGCCCAGCCGCGCGGCGTCCTCCGGCGACAGGTTGAGCGTCTCAGGGCGCCGGATCGGCGTGGCGTAGTGGCCGGACTGCGCGCCGGTGTTGTAGGAGTCGAGGCGGCGGCCGGTGGTGAGCCGGATCGGGAACTCCGGCGTCAGCTCGTCGATCGGGTCCTCCTGCTCGACCACGTGGAACGGGGCGGCCGGGCCGCGCCTGGCCGGATCGGTCTCCCAGAGCCGGGCGTGCAGGAACATGGTGCCCTCGGACTCGTCGTCCGGGCAGGGCCACTGCACGCCGCCGAGCCGTTCGATCTTCTCCCAGCTCATGCCGCGATGCATCGGGGAGAGCGTGCGCAGCTCTTCCCACAGGTCGTGCGCCGTGGGATTGCCCCAGTCGGTGCCGAGCCTGGCGGCGAGCGACGCGATGATCTCGATGTCGTCTCTGGCGCCGAGCGGTGGCTCGATCGCCTTGCGGACTCGCTGCACGCGCCGTTCGCTGTTGGTGACGGTGCCCTCGGACTCGCACCAGGAGGCGCTGCCCGGCAGCACGACGTCGGCGGCCAGCGCGGTGTCGGTGAGGAAGATGTCCTGGACGACGAGGCACTCAAGGCCCTCGAGCAGCTCGCGGGTGCGATGCGTGTCGGCCTCCGAGCGCATCGGGTTCTCCCCGACGATGTAGGCCGCGGTGAGCTCGCCGCGCTCCATGGCCTCGAACATCTGCGACAGGTGCATGCCCTTCTTGGGGGGGATCGTGACGCCGTACTTCTCCCCGAACCGGCGGCGGGCGTCGTCGTTGGCCTCGATGTCCTGGAAGCCGGTCAGCTTGTTCGGGATGGCGCCCATGTCGCCGCCGCCCTGGACGTTGTTCTGGCCGCGCAGCGGGACCAGGCCAGAACCGTAGCGCCCGACGTGGCCGGTGAGCAGGGACAGGTTGATCAGCGCCAGCACGTTGTCGGCGGCGTTGTGGTGCTCGGTGATGCCCAGCGTCCAGCAGATCTGCGCCCGGTCCGCCCTGGCGTACTCGTGCGCGAGCTCCCTGATGAGGTGCGCCGGGACGCCGGTGTCGCGCTCGGCGCGCTCGAGCGGGTACCTGGCGACGGCCTCGCGGTACTTATCGAAGTCGGCCGTGGCGCGCCTGATGAACTCGTCGTTGGCCAGCCCGGCGGTGATGATCTCGTTGGCGATCGCGTTCGCCAGCGAGATGTCGCTGCCGACGTGGATGCCGAGCCAGGCGTCGGCCCACTGCGCGGTCGAGGACCGCCGCGGGTCGACCGCGTACATCCGGGCCCCGTTACGGATGCCCTTGAGCACGTGGTGGAAGAAGATCGGGTGCGCTTCGCGCGCGTTCGAGCCCCACATGACGATGAGGTCCGCGTCTTCCGCCTCCCGGTAGGAGCTGGTGCCGCCACCCGCTCCGAATACTGCCGCCAGACCGACGACACTGGGGGCGTGTCAAGTGCGGTTACATGAGTCGATGTTGTTCGAGCCCATGACGCCGCGCACGAACCGCTGCGCGGCGTAGTTCATCTCGTTCGTCGCCTTGGAGCAGCTGAACATCCCGAACGACTTCGTCGCGTCCCGCTCGCGCGCCTTTGCGAACCCGGCCGCGGCGCGGTCGAGCGCCTCGTCCCAGCTCGCCGGCCGAAGCTCGCCGTCCACCCGGACCAGCGGCTCCGTCAGCCGGACCTGCTTGCTCATCGAGCACACCCTCCTGGGGATTACCACTACCCGCAATGATCGTACGACGACCAAAGCATCGGGTCTATCGCGTGCGAACACGGCATTCCGCCGCATTTTTGGGGCGAGCACCAAGCGGATCGCCGTGCACAGGGGCGGCGCTTACGATGAGAAGGTGGCGGTTACCTCGGGCGTCGTGCTGGCGGGCGGCCGGTCCTCGCGGATGGGCACGCCCAAGGCGGCACTGGAGTGGCACGGGTCCACGCTGCTGCGCAGGACGGCCGGCATCCTGGCGCGCGCGACCGGCGGCCCCGTGGTCGTCGTGCGCGCGGCTGGCCAGGACCTGCCCAGCCTGCCGAAGGGCACCCTGGTGGCCGACGACCCCCGGGAGGGGAAGGGCCCGGTGCAGGGCATCGCCGCCGGGCTCGCCGCATTGGGCGGGCGCGCCGATGCCGCGTTCATCGCCTCGACCGACATGCCGTTCCTGCACCCGGCCTTCATCCGCCGGGTGCTGCGCGTGCTCAGTGACGCCGAAGGCACCGACGTCGCCCTGCCGGTTGCCCGCGGGTTCAGGCAGCCGCTGGCCGCCGCGTACCGGGTCTCGCTCGCGGACACCGCCGAGCGCCTGGTGAAGGAGGACCGGCTGCGGCCGGCCTTCCTCTTCGGCGAGTGCGCGGTGGAACAACTCGACGAGGCCGCGCTGAAGCAAGACCCGGTGCTCGCCGCGCTCGACCCGGACCTGGACTCGGTGGTGAACGTCAACACACCGGCCGACTACCAGGCGGCCCGGGCCCGGCCGGCGCCGGACGTGACCGTCCAGCTTTTCGGGACCCTCGCCAAAGGGGGTGGCAAGAGCGGCCCGCACGCCGTCCGGGCAGCCACCGTGGGCGCCGCCGCCGGCGCGCTGGGCCTGGTGCTCGACCGGCACGTCACGGCGGCGCTGAACGGCGATCAGATCACCAGGGACCGCGAGACACCGCTCGTGGCGGGTGACACCGTCTTCTTCCTGTCCGCGGACGCGGGGGGCTGACATGGCGGCCGGCGGCTACTTCGGACAGGCGCTCGTCGCGGACGCCACCACGGGGGCGAGTGAGATCCTGCCGCTGCCCGACGGGATCCTGCGCGCCTACGTCGGCGGCTCCGGCCTTGGCGCCTGGCTGCTGCACGCGCTGGGGACGCCGGGCGCCGGCGCCCTGGACGCCGCGGCGCCGCTGGCGTTCGTGTTCTCTCCGCTGGTGGGCACGCCGCTGACGACGAGCGCGAAGTTCGCCGTGGTGGCCAAGTCACCGCTGACCGGGATGCTCACCGACGCGCTGGCCTCCAGCCAGTTCGCGATCGCCGGGAAGCTCACCGGCCACGACGCGATCGTGATCCGCGGCCGGGCGCCGCACCTGTCGGTCCTGCTCGCCGACGGCGACGGCACCCGGCTCATCGACGCGCGGCACCTCGCCGGCCGCACCGCGGCCGAGACCGACGGCGAACTGCGGGAACAGCTTGGCCGGGGGTGGCGGGTGGCCGCGATCGGCCCGGCCGGCGAGCGCGGCGTCCGGTACGCGACGATCTCGCACGACGGCCGGCACGCGGGCCGCGGCGGCCTTGGCGCGGTCATGGGCGCGAAGAACCTGAAGGCGATCGCGGTCCGCGCGGCGGCGAAGGTCGCGACGGCCGACCCGGCATCGGTCCTGCGAGCGGCGCGGGACCTGCGGGAACGGTCGTTCGGGCCGGCCACGGAGAAGTACCGCGAGCTCGGCACGCTCGCCAACCTGCTCGCGTTCAACGCGATCGCGACGCTGCCCACCCGCAACTTCCAGGCCGCCGCGTTCGAGGGCGCCGGCCGCCTGGCCGAACAGCCGCCGGACGAGACCGTCGAGGGGATGCGCCGGGTGGCGCGCAGCAGCTGCGCGTCCTGCACGATCGGCTGCGAGCACATCTACCGGGTCGGCCGGGGCAAGAAGGCGCGGGTCGAGTACGAGAACGTGTTCGCGCTCGGCCCGATGTGCGGGGTCAGCGACCCGGAGGCGGTGCTCGCCGCGAGCGCCCGCTGCGACGAGCTTGGCATCGACACGATCTCGGCGGGCGGCACGATCGCGTGGGCGATGGAGTGCGCGCAGCGCGGCCTGATCGACGCGCCGTGGCTGCGCTTCGGCGACTCCGCCGCCCTGCTGCGCGCCCTGGATGAGATCGGCGCTCGCAGCGCGGGCCTCGGGTCCCTGCTTGGCGAAGGTTCACGACGAGCATCCAGAACGGTAGGTGGCGACTCTCAGGCCTTCGCTCCTCATGTGAAGGGCCTCGAGATGCCGGGGTACGAGCCGCGCACGCTGCACGCCATGGCCCTCGGCCTCGCCGTGAACGCCAGAGGCGCGGATCACAACCGCTCCGGCGCCTACGAGGCGGACCTCTCGGGTGACCTGGACCGGCTCGACGGCGGCGAGGCGCACGTGGCGGCGGCGATCGAGACCGAGGACCGGGCGGCGATCATGGACTCGCTGATCTTGTGCAAGTTCCTGCGCGGCGTGTTCACCGACCCGTTCGCCGAGTGGGCGGCGCTGCTGTCGGCGGTGACGGGCTGGGACGTGACCGGCGCCGAACTGCACGAGACGGCCCGCAGGATCGTCATGGCCAAGCGCGTCTACAACATCCGGGAGGGATGGCAGCCGGAAGACGACTGGCTGCCGGACCGGCTGCTGAACGAGCCGCTCACCCTCCCGTCCGGCCGCGTCGCAAGGCTCACCGCGGAGCGGCTGCGCGGGATGATCGACGCGTACTACAAAGAGCGGGGCCTGGACTCCGCAGGCCGCCCACGTGCGGCGATCGTTGCCGACCTGCACTTGGCGTTATGTCACGCCGCGACGGATACTGCCACTATGGCTATTACTGCCCCGGAGAGCACGCGGACGGTAACGCTCACGATCGACGGTCGTGAGGTCACCGTCCCGGAGGGTGCCACGATCTGGCAGGCCGCCAAGGACGCCGGCATCGACATTCCCGTGCTGTGCCACGACGAGCGCTTCGACCCGGTGGGCGTATGCCGGATGTGCGTGGTGGACGTGGGCGCGCCCGCGTTCGCCGCCTCCTGCGTGCGGGCCTGCGAGAACGGGATGCAGGTCAAGACGAGCACGCCGGAACTCGAGCGCAGCCGCGCGGTGCTGACGGAGATGCTGGTCAGCGACCAGCCGCCGCGCGAGCGCGACCCGAAGCAGACGACGACCGGCGACAACGAGCTGCTCGCGCTGGCCGAGCGGTTCGGGCTCGCCGAGGACGGCACCGCCCTGCCGACGGGGCATGGCCGCGGCGTGGACCTGTCCAGCCCGGTGATCGCGGTCGACCACGACGCCTGCATCCTGTGCGACCGCTGCGTGCGGGCCTGCGACGACATCCAGGGCAACGACGTCATCGGGCGCAGCGGCAAGGGCTACACCACCCACATCGCGTTCGACCTCAGCGACCCGATGGGCGCCTCGTCGTGCGTCTCGTGCGGCGAGTGCGTGGCCGCCTGCCCGACCGGCGCGCTCACCAACAAGCCCATCCATAACATCCCGATCCGGCCGCGCGCCGAACTCGACGCGGTGGACACCGTCTGCCCGTACTGCGGCGTCGGCTGCGCCCTCACCTACTACGTCGACAGGGACAAGGGCGCGATCGCCTACGCGGAAGGCAGGGAGCAGCCCGGCTCGCACGGACGGCTGTGCGTGAAGGGCCGGTACGGCTGGGACTACGCGGCGTCGCCGCAGCGCCTGACGGCGCCGCTGATCCGCCGCGAGGACTCCTACCCCAAGGGCGCGCTGTCCGCCGACGTCCGGGGCGACATGGCCGCCGCCGACGGCGACGCCGGGAGCAACGACCACGGGATGACCAGCGACGGCGACCCGAAGGGCAAGCGCAAGGGCGGCAAGCGCGGCCGCAAGCCCGGCGGCCTGGTCGACTACGCCGAGGTGCTGCCGCACTTCCGCGAGGCGACCTGGGAAGAGGCCCTGGATCTGGTCGCGCGCCGGCTGACCGGGATCTACTCCGATGGCGGCCCCGCCGCCATCGCCGGATTCGGCAGCGCGAAGTGCTCCAACGAGGAGGCCTACCTCTTCCAGAGGCTCATCCGCACCGGTTTCCACACCAACAATGTCGACCACTGCACCCGGCTGTGCCACGCCTCCAGCGTGTCGGCGCTGTTCGAGGGCATCGGCTCCGGCGCGGTCTCGACGACCTTCGGCGACATCAAGAACGCCGGGGTCGCGATCGTGACGGGCAGCAACTCGACCGCGAACCACCCCGTCGCCTCCACCTTCTTCAAGCAGGCCCGCAGGAACGGCACCACGGTCATCTACGTGGACCCGCGGGCCGACAAGATGGCCGACCACGCGGACATCTACTGCCAGCTCAAGCCCGGCACCGACGTCGCGTTCTACAACGGCGTGATGCACGAGATCATCCGGCTCGGCCTCACCGACGACGAGTACGTCGCGAACCGCACGAGCAACTTCGAGGCGCTCAAGCGCACGGTCGCGGACTACCCGCCAGAGCGCGCCGAGCAGATCACCGGCGTGCCCGCGGACACCTTCACACGGGTGGCGAGGGCCTGGGGCGGGGCCAAGGGCGGCATCATCTTCTGGGGCATGGGCATCTCCCAGCACACCACCGGCACCGACAACGCCCGCTGCCTGATCGCGATGTGCGCGATCACCGGGAACATCGGCAAGCCGGGCAGCGGGCTGCACCCGCTGCGCGGGCAGAACAACGTGCAGGGCGCGTCCGACATGGGCCTGATCCCGATGTTCTACCCGGACTACCAGAAGGCCGACGACCCCGGCGTCAGGGCCAGGTTCGAGACCGCCTGGGGCAGCGCCGACCTCGACCCGAACAAGGGCCTGACCGTCACCGAGATCATCTCCTCCGCCCTGGCGGGCGGCGTACGGGGCATGTACATGCTCGGCGAGAACCCGTTCCTGTCCGACCCGAACATCAACAAGGTCCGCAAGGCCCTGGCCAAGCTGGACTTCCTCGTCGTGCAGGACATCTTCCTGACCGAGACGGCCGAGTTCGCCGACGTGATCCTGCCCGCCTCCTCCTACCTGGAGAAGGACGGCACGTACACGAACACCGACCGCCGCGTCCAGCTCGGCCGCACGGTGCTCGACACCCCCGGCCAGGCGCGCGTCGACTGGGAGGTCGTGCAGGACATCGCGAACCGGATCGGGCTGGACTGGCACTACGAGTCCGCGCGGCAGATCTTCGAGGAGATGGTCTCGGTCATCCCGAGCTACAAGAACCTCAGCTATGACAACCTCGGCCTGACCGGCAAGCTGTACCCGAACCCGGACCCGGAGCACAGCGACGGGACCGTGGTGATGTTCGGCGAGCGGTTCAGGACCGACGACGGCCTCGCCCACCTGGTGCCCGCCGAATGGCTGCCCGCGAAGGAGCTGCCGGACGAGGAGTACCCGTTCGTGCTGAACACGGGCCGGATGCTGGAGCACTGGCACACCGGGTCGATGACCCGCCGGTCCTACGCGCTCGACGCGATCGCGCCCCGGGCGCAGGTGTACCTGCACCCGGACGACGCCGCCGGGCTTGGCCTCGGTGACGGCGAGATGGCGCGGGTCAGCTCCCGCCGTGGCACCATCGAGCTCGCGGTGAAGGTCTCGCACTGCGAGGCGCGCGGCAATTGCTTCATCCCGTTCCACTTCAGGGAGGCGGCGGCGAACTTGCTGACAATCGACGAGATCGACCCGTTCGGGAAGATCCCCGAGTTCAAGTTCTGCGCGGTGCGCATCGAGCCTGCCGACGTCAGCGTGCGCGCTGATGGCGGCGTCTCCTAATGGCTGAGGCCCAGGTCCGCGTCCCCGGTGTCGAGGCGCGGGCGGGCAAGTTCCCCGGCCCCAGCCTGATCCCGGCGCTGAACGCGATCCAGGAGCGGGTCGGCTGGCTGCCCCGCGAGGAACTCGTGGCGCTGTCGCGTGACGTGCACCGGCCGCTGTACGAGATCGAGGGGCTGATCTCCTTCTACCCGCACTTCCGCACCGACCCGCCGAAGCCGGTCCAGCTTCGCGTCTGCCACGACCTGTCCTGCTGGCTGCGCGGCGCGGACGACCGGATCGCCCGGCTCAGGGAGCGCTACGGCGACGACGCCGGCGTCGAGTTCGTCGAGGGCTCGTGCCTCGGCCGCTGCGACATCGCGCCGGCCTGCACCGTGAACGAGGCGCCCGTCCCGATGGACAGCGCGGACACCGCTATGGAAGCGGCACCGCCGAACGGCCATCACGCCGCGGCGGTGAGCACCGCCGACGCCGGCCCCCGATGGCCCAACGACCCGTACCCGACGGCCCGCGACCGCTATGGCGTCCTCAAGGCGGTGCTGGCCGGTGAGCTCGACCCCGGGCAGATCATCGCCGCGCTCAAGGACAGCGGACTGCGCGGCATGGGCGGCGCGGGGTTCCCGGCCGGGCGCAAGTGGGACCTGGTCGCCGCGCAGCAGGCCGGGGCCAAGTACGTCATCTGCAACGCCGACGAGTCAGAGCCCGGCACGTTCAAGGACAGGGAGATCCTCGCCACTCAGCCGCACCTGGTGCTCGAGGGCCTGCTGCTCGGCATGCTCGCGGTCGGCGCCGAGGAAGGCTGGGTGTTCATCAGGCACGAGTACGGCCCGGAAGAGGAGGTCGTCCGCCGCGAAATCGAGCACCTGCGGGACGCCGGCCTGATCGGCCCGGCTCCGCTTGCCGGGAGTAAGGGGGGCGGGTCCGGCAAGCGGCTGACCGTCGAGGTGTTCACCTCGCCCGGCGGCTACATCCTCGGCGAGGAATCCGCGCTCATCGAGTGCATGGAAGGGCACCGCGGCGAGCCGCGGAACAAGCCGCCGTTCCCCGGCACGTACGGCCTGCACGGCAAGCCGACGCTGATGAACTCGGTGGAGACGCTGGCGCACGTCCCGGTCATCGCGCTGCGCGGCGCCGGGTGGTGGAAGGCGCAGGGGAAGCCGGGCAAGGGCGGCGGCGAGCACACCGGGCTGAAGTTCTTCGCGGTCTCCGGGCACGTTGAGCGCCCCGGCGTGTACTGCGTCCCGATGGGCACCACCGCCCGCGAACTGCTCGACCTGGCCGGCGGCGTGTCGGGTGGCCGCCCGCCCGGCGCCATCCAGCCGGGAGGCGCGTCCTCCAACTTCATCGGACCCGGCGAGCTGGACGTGGAACTCGACTTCGGCACGCTTCAGGCGGCCGGGTCCATGCTCGGCTCCGGGGCGATGGTCGTCATGGCGGAGGGCACCGATCTGCTCGCCGCCGCCGTCAACGTGCTGCGGTTCTTCCGCGACGAGTCCTGCGGCAAGTGCGTGCCGTGCCGGGTCGGCTCGACGAAGGCGCACGTCATCCTCGACGGGCTGCTCTCCGCGGGCGGCGGCCCTGGCGACGTGAACGGCGATGTCCGCGACCTCGCCGAGGTGATGCGCCGCACCTCGATCTGCGGGCTCGGCCAGGTCGCGCTCGGGCCGGTCATGAGCGTCCTGCGACTCGCCGAGGACCATGGCTGACGCCGCCGGGCGCGAGTTCTTCACCACCCGGACGGTGTCCGAGGCACTGGCGGGCTTCCGGCCAGGGCGCCGCACCGGCACCGAGACCGTCCCGCTGCGCGGCGCGCTGCGCCGGGTGCCCAGCGAGCCCGTCACCGCCCCGCACCCGCTGCCCGGGTTCGCCCGCTCCACCGTGGACGGCTACGCCGTCCGCGCCGCCGACACCTACGGCGTGTCCGAGGGCCTGCCTGGCTACCTCACCGTCACCGGCGCCGTCCGCATGGGCGCCGAGCCGGAAACGGCGGTCACCCAGGGCACCGCGGTCGCCATGCCGACCGGCGGCGCGATACCTCCCGGCGCGGACGCGGTCGTGATGGTGGAGTACACCGCGGAGGTGATGCCCGGCACGATCGAGGTGGTCCGCCCGGTCGCGCCCGCCGACGGCGTGGTGCGCGCCGATGAGGACGCCAGGCCCGGTGACGAGATCATCCCGGGCGGGCGGCCGCTGCGCCCGCAGGACCTCGGCATGCTCGCCGCGGCGGGCGTGACGTCCGTGACCGTGCACAAGAAGCCGGTGGTGACGATCTTCTCCACCGGCGACGAGGTGGTCGCGCCGGACACGGCGGAGCTGAAACCCGGCCAGGTGCGCGACGCGACGGCGTCCGCGCTCGCCGCCCTGGTCGCGGACGCGGGCGGCGAGCCGGTCTTCGCCGGGATCATTCCCGACGACCCGGGCGCGCTCGAGGAAGCCCTCCGTGACGCGCTGCCGGCCAGCGACCTGCTGCTGATCTCCGCCGGGTCGTCGGTCGGCATCAGGGACGAGACCGCCAGCGCCGTCCGCCGCCTCGGCGAGCCCAGCATCTGGTGCCACGGGCTGGCCATCAAGCCGGGCAAGCCCACCTTGCTGGCCGAGTGCGGCGGCGTGCCCGTCATCGGGCTGCCGGGCAACCCGCGCTCGGCCCTCGTCGTGTTCCGGCTGATCGGGATGCCGGTCGTCCGCCTCGTCGGCGGCTGGACCGTGCCGCCGCCCGAGCCCTCGGTCCGGGCCAGGCTGTCGCGCGATCTCGCCTCCGCGACCGGGCGCCTCGACGTCGTGCAGGTGACGGTGCGCGACGGCGTCGCGACCCCTGTGTTCGGGCACTCGGCGCTCTTGTCGGTCCTGACGGCGGCGGACGGCTACATCGTGATTCCCGAAGAAGCGACCGGGCTCGACGCGAGTAGCGTGGTCGACGTGACCCTGTATGCCTGACAGGCCGGCGAACAGCCCGTTCATCCGCGACGTGCCCGCCGCCCAGGCGCTGGACGCGTGGCGTGCCGCCCGCGAGGCCGCGGGCTGCCCGGACCGGCTGCCCGCCGTCACGGTGCCGGTCACCGAGGCCGCCGGGCTCGTCACCGCCGCGCCCGTGTGGGCCGTCCGGTCCTCCCCGCCGTTCGACGCCGCGGGCATGGACGGCATCGCGGTCCGGTCCGCCGACACGCTCGGCGCGAGCGAGACCACGCCGGCCTGGCTGTCGCAGGACGCCTACGACGTGGTGGACACCGGCGACCCGATGCCCGACGGCCGCGACGCGGTAGTCATGCGCGAGCACGTCCACTACGACGACGCCGGCCGCGCCGAACTGCGCGCCGCCGTTCCCCCGTACCAGCACGTCCGGTCGATCGGCGAGGACGTGAGCGCCGGCGAGCTGCTGCTCCCGGAGGGACACCGGCTGCGCGCCGCCGACCTGGCGGCGGCGGCGGCCGCGGGGGCAACGCACCTGTCCGTTCGGAAGAAAGGTCTTGTCCTCATCCTCCCGACCGGGGATGAGGTGCGGCCGATCGGCACCGAGACCGGGCCGGGGGAAATCCTCGATACCAACTCCCTCATGCTCGCCGAGCAGGCGCGCGAGGCCGGGTGCGAGGCGCGGTGCCTGCCGATCGAGCCGGACGACCCGGAGCGGATCGCCGCCGTGGTGCGGGACGCCGCCGCCGAATGCGACCTGCTGATCGTGATCGCCGGGTCGAGCGCGGGGCGGGACGACTACACGGCGGCGGTGGTCGCGTCCGCCGGGACCCTGGCCGTGCACGGGGTCGCGGTGCGGCCGGGACACCCGGTGGTGCTGGGCGTCGTGGGGCGGACGCCGGTGCTCGGCGCGCCCGGCTACCCGGTGTCCGCGGCGCTCACCTTCGACATCTTCGCGGCGCCGCTGCTGGCGGAGCTGTCCGGCGCGCCGCCGCGGCAGCGGCCGCGTACTCCGGCGAGGCTGGCCCGCAAGCTCGCCTCGCCGCTCGGCATGGACGACTGGGTACGGGTCCGGCTCGGCTCCGTCGGCGGGTCCCTGGTGGCGACGCCGCTGCCGCGCGGCGCCGGGGTGCTGACGTCCCTGGTCCGCGCCGACGGGCTGCTCGTCGTGCCCGCCGGCGTGGAAGGGCACCACGCCGGGTCGTCCGTGCCGGTCGACCTGTTGCGCGGGCTCGACGAGATCGCGCGCACCATCGTCGCGATCGGGTCGCATGACATGGTGCTCGACCTGGCGTCCTCGTTCCTGCGCGCCGACGACCCGATGGTGACGCTCGCGTCGTCCAACGTCGGGTCGCTCGGCGGGCTCGTCGCGCTGCGCGACGGCCTGTGCCACATCGCCGGCTCACACCTGCTCGACCCGGCTTCCGGGCAGTACACGCTGCCGTACGTGGACCGGGTTTTCGGGGCGGCGGCTGGCGATGTGGCGGTGGTGCGGCTGGTGGAGCGGTCGCAGGGGCTCATCGTGGCCGCCGGCAATCCCCAGGGCATCTCCGGGCTGCCTGATGTATGCCGTCCCGGCGTCCGGTACGTGAACCGGCAGCGCGGCGCGGGGACGCGGGTGCTGCTCGACGTCATGCTCGCGCAGCGGGGCCTCGCGGCTTCCTCGATCGAGGGGTACGCGCGGGAGGAGCCGACGCACCTGGCGGTCGCGGCGGCGATCGCGTCCGGACGGGCCGACGCGGGGATGGGGATCATGGCTGCCGCGCACGCGTTCGGGCTCGGCTTCGTGCCGCTGGCCACCGAACCGTATGACCTCGTCGTCGCTCCGGCCGCGCTGGAGTCTCCGCAGCTCGCGCCCTTGTGGGCGCTGCTGCGGTCGGATCGCTTCAAGGCCGCGGTGGAAGAACTCGGCGGCTACTCCGCCAAGGACATGGGCCGCCGGGTACGCTGACGCCGGGTAAGCCCCAAGAAGATCACGGTGCCGAGCAGGACGGTGAACAGGCCCAGGCCGGCCAGCAGTTCCAGGTTCCCGGCCAGGAGCTGCAGGCCGTGCCAGTGGTATTCGGCGTAGCCGGGGTTGTCACCGTGCGCGAAGGACGTGGCCGGGGCGTAGTTGATCAGCCCGCCCTGCAGCAGCCCGGCCGTCCGGGACCAGAAGTCCGGCCACGCGCCGAACAGCGCGAGCACCACCGCCGCGAGCAGATACCACGCCGTTCGCACGATGCCTGTCCGCGCGCGGACGCCGGCGTCGATGATCACCGCGAGCCCGGGCGCAATCCACACCCAGTGATGGTCCCAGCTGATCGGCGACACGAGCAGCCCGGTCAGCGCGGCGGCCATCAGCCCGGCGAACCGGTAGCCGCGCCGGTCGAGCAGCACCGCGGCGGCCAGGCCGGCCACCGCGACGACGATCGCGACGGCGATCCACGGCGCGTAGGCGCCGTTCACCGAGCCGATGAGCCTGGTCATGATGCCGCGCAGCGACTGGTTCTGCTGGGAGCCGACGAAGCCGGTGCGGCCCGCCTGCCAGAAGTCGCCGTCCAGCCACCAGGTCACTGACGGGTGCGGCAGCGCGGCGAAGCCGATGGTGATCGTCACGGCGAACGCCCCGATCGCCACCGCCGCCTGCCTGAACCGCTTCGTGACCACCAGGTAGGCGATGTACACCAGCGGGATCAGGTCGATGCCGGCCGCGATGCCGGTCGCGGCGCCCTTCCACGGCCGCTTGTCCGGCTGGCACAGGTCCCAGATGATGAGGCCCATGAGCGCGAGCTCGACCTGCCCGAGGAACAGCCCGCGCTGCACAGGCTCGGTCCAGAACACCAGGCCGGACACCAGCAGGGTGGCGCCGAGCCGCGCCGTTCCCTGCCAGCCGAGCTCGCGGAACGCGATCCAGACCGCGGCCACGAGCGCGACCGTGGACACGATGGCGACGCCGGCCATCAGCGCCGTGAACGGGATCGCGAGCCCCGCGGCGAACACCAGGGCCGCGAACGGGGTGTAGGTGAACTGGATGCCCGGGTGGCCCTGGTAGATCCAGGAGTAGAGGTCAGCCGGGTGGTGCAGGGCCTCGCGCGCGCCGCCCAGGTAGACCTCCAGGTCGAAGCCCTTGAGCGTGACGGCCATCGGGTGGGCGGCCAGCGCCGCGAGGTAGGCGGCGGCCGCCACCGCGGCCACCGCGGCGCCGGCGATCAGCAGCGCGCGGCCGGCGGCCTGGTCCCGCTCGCTGGCCGGGCGCCTGCTGAGCAGGCCCGGCTGTGTTCTCACGGACGCAGCATACTGTTGACAGCAGAGCGGACGGAGGCGACGGTGGCGGACTACCTGGAGATCGAGCAGAAATTCGATGTCGACGACGACTTCGCGCGTCCCGGTTTCGGCGCGCTGAGCGGCGTGACGGCGGACCCCCCGGTCACCTACCACCTGGCCGCGACCTACTTCGACACGCCGGGGACACGGCTGGCGGCGAGCAAGATCACGCTCCGCAGGCGCACCGGGGGCACGGACGAGGGCTGGCACCTGAAGCTGCCCGAGGGAGCCGATCGCCGGGAGGTGCGCGAGCCCCTCGGCGACTCCCGCGACGTGGTGCCCGCGCGCCTCGCGTCGCGGGTGGCCGAGGTCACCAACGCCCTGCCGCTCGCGCCGATCGCCACCCTTGATACGGAACGTACCGTTGTTACCCTGCGCGCCGGCGACGGGCACGTGGTGGCGGAGATCGCCGACGACGTGGTGACCGCGCGGCGGCTCGCGGAGGCGCCGGGAGGGGCCGCGAGCCAGCCGCTGCGCTGGCGGGAGGTCGAGGTCGAGGTGCCGGAACCCGCCCCGGACCTGCAGCGGGCGGCGGCGGACCTGCTGCTCGAGGCCGGAGCGCGCCCGGCGGGCCACGGCTCCAAGCTCGCCCGCCTGCTCGGCATCTGAGTCGCGCCGGTGCGCAAGCTCAGAGGAAATCCATACGTTATCCACACAAGATCGTGTCCCTGGCCTTGGCATCCTGAGAGGAAGACCTCGCGGCCCGGCTATTGAGTGAGAGACGACAGATGCCTGACTACCCACGCGGCAGCACGACCATGAACGGCAGCGCGCAGCCTGGCGGCGGCCTGGCGGCGGGCGGGGCGCCGGGGGCGGCCGGGACGGCCGCTCCGCTGAGCCGCGGCGCGGGCACCCAGCACGCCGACGGCACGCCGGTGCGGGTCCTGGTGGTCGACGATGAGCCGAGCCTGGCGGAACTGCTCTCCAGCGTGCTGCGCTACGAGGGCTGGAGCGTGCGCACCGCGGGCGACGGCGCGGAGGCGGTCAGGGCCGGGCGCGAGTTCCGGCCGGACGCGGTCGTGCTCGACATCATGCTGCCCGACTTCGACGGCATCGAGGTCATGCGCCGGCTCCGCGCCGAGCTGCCCGACATCTGCGTGCTGTTCCTGACCGCGCGGGACGCGGTGGAAGACCGGGTGGCGGGGCTGACCGCCGGCGGGGACGACTACGTGACGAAGCCGTTCAGCCTCGAAGAGGTCCTCGCCCGGCTGCGCGGGCTGCTCCGCCGGGCCAACCTGGCCAGGGCGACCAGCGAGGGCTCGCTCACGGTCGGGGACCTGAGCATGGACGAGGACGCCCGCGAGGTGCGCCGCGGCGGCGAGCTCGTCGACCTGACCGCGACCGAGTTCGAGCTGCTCCGCTTCCTCATGCGCAACCCGCGGCGGGTGCTGTCGAAGGCGCAGATCCTCGACCGGGTGTGGAACTACGACTTCGGCGGCCAGGCCCATGTGGTCGAGCTGTACATCAGCTACCTGCGCAAGAAGATCGACGCCGGCCGTGAGCCGCTCATCCACACCGTCCGCGGCGTCGGGTATGTGCTGAAGCCGGCTGGCTGATGAAAGGGATCGCCCGGGCGGTCCCCCGCACGCTGAGCGGCAGGCTCATCGCGGGCCTGGTCGCGCTGCTCGCCGCCGCCGCCGCGCTGGTCGGCGCGGTGACGTACTTCGCGGTCCAGCGGGCGCTGACCAGTCAGCTCGGCGACCAGCTCCAGGCCGCGACCAGCGTCGCGAACACCTGCCTGGACTCCTGGTTCAATCCCAGCAGCCACGGCGATGGCGACCACGACAGTGACGACCACGCGGGGCCCGGGCCTGGCGCGACAGGCAGCCCGATCAGCTCGATGAACTGCGACGGACTCGGCCAGGGGACGTTCGTCGCGTACATGCGGCACGGCCAGTGGGGCGCCATGCTCGTGCCCCATCAGATCACGCTGACGGCCGCGGACAAGACAACGCTGGGCACCATCACGCCGTGCCCGCAGCCCCAGCAAGGCGGCCCCGCGCTGCCGACGCCGGTCACCCGGCACCTCACCTCGCTCGGCGGGGACTACGAGCTCACCGTCGTCCAGGATCCCAACGGGACCTATGTCACCGGCCTGTCGCTGAGCGGCACGCATGACCTGCTGAAGGACGTCGCGCTGGCCGAGGCCGGGGTCTTCGGCGCCGTGATGGTGCTCACCGGAGTGCTCGGCACCCTGTGGGTCCGCCTGTCGCTGCGCCCGCTGCGCCGGGTGGCCGCCACCGCGTCGCACGTCGCCGAGCTGCCGCTGGAGTCCGGCGAGGTCGCGCTGCCCCGGGGCGTCAGGTACACCGACCCGGCCACCGAGACCGGCCAGCTCGGGCTGGCCTTCAACCGCATGCTCGGGCACGTCGAGACGGCGCTGCGGCGGCGGGCGGCGAGCGAGGCGCGGCTGCGCCGGTTCGCCGCCGACGCCAGCCACGAGCTGCGGACCCCGCTCGCCGCCATCCGCGGCTACGCCGAACTCGGCCTGCTCCATCCCGGCGAGTCGCCGGAGACGGTCACCCACGCGCTCAGCCGGGTGCTGTCGGAGTCCACCAGGATGAGCGTGCTCGTCGACGACCTGCTGCTGCTCGCCCGGCTCGACGCGGGCCGCCCGCTGAACCGCGAGCCGGTGGACATGACGCGGCTGGCGATCGACGCGACGAGCGACGCCCGGGTCGCGCGTCCCAGTCACCGCTGGATGCTCGAGTTGCCCGACGACCCGGTGCTGGTCCGCGGCGACGAGCACCGGCTGCACCAGGTGCTCACCAACCTGCTCAGCAACGCCGGACGGCACACCCCTGACGGCACCACGGTCACCGTCGCGGTCAGCGGCCAGCTGCCCCCCGGCGAGCCCGGCGCCGGTCCGGAATCGGTACGGCACGGCGACGTCCCGGCCGAGCCGCGGATGGTGCTGACCGTGACCGACGACGGGCCCGGCATCCCGGCCGGCCTGCTGCCCGACCTGTTCGAGCGGTTCACGCGCGCGGACACCGCCCGCTCGCGCACCGCGGACGGGACGTCAACCGGCCTCGGGCTGGCCATCGTGGACGCCGTGATCGCCGCCCACCGCGGCGCCGTCCTGGTGACCAGCCGGCCGGGGATGACCCGCTTCACGATCGTGCTGCCCCAGCTCACCGAGCCCGCCCTGGAGGAGGCGGAGCGGCGCCCGCACCCCGCCCGCAGGGTCCTGCACCGGTCCGCCCCGGAGAACTGAACCGCCCCGCCCACCAGCCAGGTCTGCTCGGCCTGCGGCGCCTTGGACGGCCCGAAACCCCTGGACGTCCGGGAATGGACCTGCAGCACGTGCGGGACCGTCCATGACCGGGATGTCAACGCCGCGAGAAACATAGCCGCCCTGGGACGCAGGGAGGCTCCAAACGCCCGCGGAGGCGATGTAAGACCGGTGCTTGCGCTGGCAGTTGCCGGTGAAGCGGGAAGCCGCAGAGGTGCCGCGTGAAGCGGCACGGGCTGAATCTCCGGCCTTCAGGCTGGGGAGCGCGTCAATCCGGAGAGCTGACCGCGGCGCTCGTCTCGGCGCTCGCCCCGGCCACCGCCGCGGCGGGGACCTCGCCGGGACCGGCCGCCATTCCCTGCAGCGGGCCGCGGCGCATCAGCGCGCCGCACACGACCGCGCCGCCGAGGAAGATCGCCGCGCACCACCAGAAGACCGTGGTGTAGCCGTGCACCAGGCCGGCCGCCTGAACGGCGTGCACCGTCGGCGGGGTCGGGCGGGCGTGCAGGCCCGCCAGGTGGCTGGTGATGTACGCCGTCGTCGCGCTCGCCGCGATCGTGTTCAGCAGCGAGGTGCCGATCGACCCGCCGAGCTGCTGGCCGGTGTTCACCGACGCCGACGCCACGCCGGCGTCGCGCGGGGACACCCCGTACGTGCCGGTGTTCATCGCGGTCGAGAACATGAAGCCCATGCCGACGCCGGTGACAAGCAGCGGGCCGAGGATGCCGCCCACGTAGTCGCCGCGTACCCCGATCCGGGTCAGCCAGACCTGCGCGCCGGCGAGCAGCACCATGGCGACGATGACGATCGGCTTGGGGCCGATCCTCGGCAGCAGCACGATGTTGGACACGTTGGCGGCCACGGCGACGCAGCCGACCATCGGCAGGAAGGCCACTCCGCTGATGACCGGCGAGTACCCAAGGCTCTCCTGCATGTAGTAGGTGAGGAACAGGAAGATGCCGAACATGCCGGCCCCGACGATGAGGATGGCCAGGTAGGCCGCGCCGCGGTTGCGGTCGAGCACCACCCGGGGCGGCAGCAGGGGGTGGCTGGCGCGTCCCTGCCACAGGGCGAACAGGACGAGCAGCACCGCGCCCGCGGCCAGGAACCCGTAGGTGGACGGTGCGCTCCAGCCGTGCAGCGCGGCGTTCGAGAACCCGTAGACCAGGCTGAACACGCCGCCGGACACCAACAGCACACCGGGGATGTCCAGCTTGGCCCCCGGCGTCTTCTGCTGCCGATGAAGCAGGAGCGCTCCGCCCGCGATCGCGACCCCGGCGAAGAGGAGGTTGATGTACAGGCACCAGCGCCACGACAGGTACGACGTCAGCGCGCCGCCGAGCAGCAGCCCGACCGCGGCGCCGGCGCCGGCGATGGCGCCGTAGACGCCGAAGGCCTTGCCCCGTTCCTTCGGGTCGCTGAACGTCGTGGTCAGCAGCGACAGCGCGGCCGGCGCGAGCATCGCGGCGAACACGCCCTGGCAGGCGCGGGCGGTGACCAGCATCTCAAAGTTGACGGAGGCGCCGCCGACCGCGGAGGCCGCGGCGAAGCCGGTCAGCCCGGTGAGGAAGATGACCTTGCGCCCGATCAGGTCGGCGACACGGCCGAAGAACAGCAGCAGGCTGCCGAACGTCAGCGCGTACGCCGTCACGATCCACTGTCTGTCCACGTTGCTGAAATGCAGCGCGTTCTGCGCCGACGGCAGCGCGAGGTTCATCACTGTCAGGTCGAGCACGATCATGAGCTGGGCGACGGCGATAACGACGAGGACCAGCCAGCGCCGCGGGTCGGGTTCCGCCTGCGCGCCGGTCCAGGCCAACTGCCCCGCGCCTTGCGCGGGGAGGCTCGCTTCGGACATGTCGACCGCCTATCTGGAGGACGTAACTCCGCTTACACAGCCCAGCATAACACGAAGCGGAGACATCACCTCCGCTGCGGGTAGTCTATAGGCATGACATCGTGCGGCGAGGAGCAGCCTGGCGGGTGCAAGGGCGAACGGCCGCTGCGCCGTGACGCCGAGCGCAACCGGCGGCGCATCCTGCAAGCCGCCGCCGAGGTGTTCACCCAGCGCGGCCTCGACGCCACCCTGGACGACGTCGCCCGCGCGGCCGGAGTCGGCGTGGGCACGGTGTACCGCCGCTTCCCCGACAAAGAGGCGCTGGTCGCCGACCTGTTCGCGGACCGCATCGACACGATGGTCGAGGTCGCCGAGGAGGCGTGCGCGGCGCCCGACGCGTGGCAGGGGCTGATCTCCTTCCTCGAGTACGCGGCGCGGACCATGGCCGCGGACGTGGGCTTCCGGCAGCTGATGATGTTCGCCACCTACGGCAGGGACCGGGTCGCCTACGCCCGCGAGCAGATGCGCCCCGTGGTGACCAAGCTCGTGGAGCGGGCCCAGGCGGCGGGCGAACTGCGCGAGGACTTCAGCGCGACCGACGTGCCGATGATCGCCTTCATGCTGTCGGCGGCCGCCGAGTACGCCGGCCCCGTGCAGCCGGACCTGTGGCGGCGCTACCTCGCGCTGATCATCGACGGCCTGCGACCCTCCCGGGACGGCGCGACGCGACTGCCCGCGCCGGCGCTGACCCCGCAGGAGATGGAACAAGCCATGCGCGCCCACGGCCAGCGCGCGGCCCGCCGCTGACCATGCCGTAATCCGGCGAATAGGACGTTTTGTGCAGCCCGATGCGGCTAATGCACGTGCATACGCACTTTCTTTATACGCGTGCATGACATCTGTGCATTTGCATATGATGGCTGAATTGATTGCAATCGATCGCAGCCCGCGCAGCCAGCCTGACCTGCGACTTGATGCCAGGGAGCGACACGCGCGAGCCGACGCGTGCCAAATGATGACCGCGCCGTTATATGCTTGCGTACGCGCCGCCCAGTGCAGCGTGGCAGATTCGCGAATATCGCGCATATCGCGCCTAGCGCGGTGACAAATCTGCTAAATGGCCGTAAGATAAGCCTTGTCAGGCGCCGGTAGAGTGACCCTCGCCATCCGGCTCCCCCACCCGCTTGGGAGTTCTGTTCCATGATTTCCGGCAACGGCGTGCCGGCCGCAAGCGATCGCGACGAAGGTGCCCGAGTGCGAGACGACCGTCAGCTTCGAGACATCCAGGACCTCATCGCCAAGCTCGAGAGCGTCAACAAGCAACTCTCGCTCCCCGTACAGGCGATGCAGGCCCCGCGACCCCGGACGCCGGTACCCGACGCCTCCGCCCCGGAAGGACCGGGCACCCCGGACACGGACTGAACCCGCGAACAAGCCCGGCGGCTGGCCGGCGCCCGGGGCCGCACCGGGCGCCGGCCAGCTGCCCGATCCGGCCAGCTAATCCCTCGCCATGTCGCTGAGCAGGCGCGCCGACGCCGCCGGGGTGAGCGCCGCCGCACGCAGCTGGGTGAAGGCCCGGATATAGCGGGCCACGTCCGCCGGATCCGCCAGGCTGACCCCGCCCGACAGCCCGGCCCCGGCCAGATGGACGACGCCGAGCCCCGGCGCATCCGCGAATCGCAGGATCGCCATCGACCCGCACCCGGCGGCGTACGCGCCCGCGGCGAACGGCAGCACCTGGAGCGACAGGCTGGCGCCGCTATGGCCGGAACCCGCCAAGGCGAGGCCGGCGAGCCGGGCGAGCTGCGGGCGCATCACCGCGGCCCCGCCGACCACCTGGTGCAGCGCGGCCTCGGCGAGCACGAATTCCAGCCGCGGGCTGCGCTCCGCCAGCACCATCCGCTGCCTGATCAGCTTCACCTCGACGGCGTGTGCCTGCTGCTCGTCGCCGGCGCAGGCCGGGTCGGCGGCGGCCACCGCCCGCGCGTACGCTCCCGTCTGGAGCAGATCCGGGATCTGGTGGGAGTCGTAGGCCAGGATCTCGGTCGCGGCCGCCTCCGTGATCACGTAGTCCTGGCCGGTCTCGGACAGCACGTCTGGGTACTCCTGCCACCAGCCGTGCTCCCTGCCGCCGTGCGCGACGGCGAGCAGGGCCGCCTGCTCGCCGTCCGGCACGCCATATTCGGCGAGCAGCTCGCGCAGTTCCTTGGCGCGGATGCCGCGCTGGCCGGTCTCGATCCGGCTGATCTTGGAGCGGTCGCACTCCAGGATCCGGGCGGCCTCGTCGAGTCCGTAGCCAAGGTTCTCCCGGTACCTGCGCAACGCAGCGCCGAGCAGCCGGCGTCTCACGGGGGGCGTTGTTCCGGTCACGGTGCCTTCCTCCTCATTCACGGGTCGTGCTCACGGCCGGGCCGGCCGTCGGGCGATGAGCGTGCTACTTGCACGAGGAAGGTAGCACTTCGAGTAGGACAAAGTTCGAACGACACGCCGGTGCCGTTCGAATGGCAAACAGTTGTCAGTTGAGATATTCGATTGCTGTCATTACCCTGCGCTCAGACACCGGTACCGGGGTTCCGATCGTCTGCGCGAATAGTCAGCCTGGTCTTGGTCAGCGTGCTCGCTCGGGCGGACAAGGTCCGCGCGTAGCTTTGGCCGCAACTGACGCTGCAGCGCGGCGAGGTCTTTACCCGCGGCGAGCACCCGACCATCGTCGACTATACGGAACTAACGAACATCAGGTAGAGCATCCGTACAGTCACGAACCTGTGATGCTTCCGGGCACGACCTAGCCGCTGGCAAACCTGCAGTCCAGCCACCTATGCCCCGTTTGGGAGCCACTCAGGGCCGATCCGGTCGCCGACCGCGGGCGCGGGTCTGGGCTCTTGACCACATCTCGTGAAGGTAGCGACGCCTAGGCTGGCGCTTGACGTCCCTGATCAAGATCGTTACGAACAAATGTCCGTCGTTTGGTCCCCTATGAGGGACCAAGCGACGGACATTTCGAAAAGATGATCTTAGGCTGTCAACATCGGCGTCCCATAGATCACATTGCGCACGTCACCATAACGTTAGTTGGACCAGAGCCGACTTCTGACCGCACCTGGCGCGTGCGTTCGCCAATGGTGCTCCCGGTCGCGCAGACCTTCCCGCTCGCCGAGGTTGCCGAGGCGCACCGCGTCAGCGAGGACGGCCACGTGCGCGGCAAGCTCGTGCTGGCAGTTGTCAGTTGAGGTGTTCGATTGCTGTCAGTATCCTGCGCTCGGACACCGGTACCGGGGTGCCGATCGTCTGCGCGAACAGGCTGACCCGCAGCTCCTCGATCATCCAGCCGATCTCCTGCGCTGCGTCGCCGGACCGCGCGGGACCGGGCAGCGCGGCGAGGGCCGCCTGGTACGCGTCCTCGACGCGGTGCACCACCGCCATCTGCTGGGCGTCGCGGCCGGGGTTGTCGGGCAGCTTGTCCATGCGGCGCTCGATCGCGTGCAGGTAGCGGGCCAGCGCGGGCAGCCGCCGCGTTCCGGCGGCGCTCAGGAACCCGGGGTAGATGAGTCCGGCGAGCTGGGCGCGGATGTCGGCGGCGGCCGGCTCGAGCACCGCGCTGCGCAGGTCGCCGAGGCGGACCTGGGCGGTGTGCGCGGCGCGCAGGATCTCCTCGGCGCGCGCCACCACCTCGGCGGTGGCCGTGTGCAGCCTGCGGCGGACGGCGTCGGCCAGCCTGGCGAAGCCGGCGGCGTCCCAGGCCGGGCCGCCTGCGTCGGCGATCAGCCCGTCGGCGGCACAGTTGACGCAGTCGGCGAACAGGGCGGCGACGCCGCCGTGCGGGTTGTTGCTGAGCGCCAGCTTCTGCGCGGTGGTCAGCCGGGCGGCGATGTCCTTGGCCGGCGACCTGACGCCGAGCAGGATCAGCCGCCGGGTTCCCGCGCGCATCGCCGCGCGGGCCGCGTCCGCCGTCTCGAACAACCGGATGTCGACGGTCTCGCCGTTGTCGGCGAGCGC
>Ga0187806_1000065_pt1 | contig 23383 bp, 29 predicted proteins | sample NC_wetland_sal_i_7_FD_132470 | JGI IMG/M metagenome (GOLD analysis project Ga0187806, IMG submission 132470) | Wetland sediment microbial communities from Neuse River Estuary, North Carolina, USA - ASW_1 | ecosystem: Environmental > Aquatic > Freshwater > Wetlands > Sediment | place: USA: North... | reverse complement strand
GGTTGATCCGCACGCCGCAGTCATCGACGGCGACGAACCGGCGGACCGCGACCTGCCCGGTGCTCGGGTCGACGTCGGTGACGCAGATGTAGGCGCCGAACGGGAAGGTCAGGTTCGGCGGGTTGTACACCGCCGACGCGTCCAGGTGGCCTTCGATTCCGGCTGGCAACTCGAGCGTCGAGTGCGCAGCCCGGGCGATCTCGGCGATGCCGAAGGCCTGGTCGGGGTCGCCGCGCACCCGCCACTTGCCGTCCAGCCACTCCAGGTCGTCCGGGGCGGCCTCGAACATGGCCGCGGCCACAAGCCGCGCCCGCTCGCGCACCCGCCGCGCGGCGACGACGGCCGCGGCCCCGGACACCGGCGTGGACCGGGAGCCGTAGGTGCCAAGGCCGAACGGCGTCCGGTCCGTGTCCCCGTGCACCACGTCGACGTCATCGGGTGACAGGCCCAGTTCATGGGCTACGAGCTGGGCGAACGTGGTCTCGTGCCCCTGACCCTGGGTCTGCACGGAGATGGCGAGCACCGCCTTGCCCGACGGGTGCACCCGCAGGTCGGCGCCGTCGGCCATGCCGAGGCCCAGGATGTCCATCTGGCTGCGCGGGCCGGCGCCGACCCCTTCGGTGAAGAAGCTCAGCCCGATGCCCATGTACTCGCCGCGGGCGCGCCGTTCCGCCTGCTCACGGCGCAGGTCGTCGTAGCCGGCCAGGTCAAGCGCCAGGCGCAGCGCCCGGGGGTAGTCGCCGGAGTCGTACTGCCAGCCGGTCGGGCCCGTGTACGGGAACTGCTCGGGCCGCAGCAGGTTGCGCATCCGCAGCTCCGCCGGGTCCATCCCCAGCTCTCGGGCCAGCATGTCGGTCAGCCGCTCGACCAGGTACACGGCCTCGGTGATGCGGAACGAGCAGGAGTACGCGACCCCGCCCGGCGCCTTGTTCGTGAACACGCCGGTGACCTCGCAGTGCGCCGCGCGCAGCTGGTAGGACCCGGTGAAGATGTGAAAGAAGCCCGCAGGGAACTTAGACGGCTGCGCGACCGCGTTGAACGCGCCGTGGTCGGCGAGCACCCGCGCGCGCAGCGCGAGGATCGTCCCGTCCGCGGTCGCGGCGATCTCGCCGTGCATGTGGTAGTCGCGCGCGAACGTGGTGGACATCAGGTTCTCCGACCTGTCCTCCACCCACTTCACCGGGCGTCCGGTTACCTCCGACGCGGCGATCGCGCACAGGTAGCCGGGGTAGACGGGCACCTTGGCGCCGAAGCCGCCGCCCAGGTCGGGGGAGACGACGCGGATCTTGTGCTCGGGCAGCCCGGTCACCGCCGCGTACATCGTCCGGTGAGCGTGCGGCGCCTGGCTTGTCGACCACAGGGTGAGCCTGCCGCCGGTCATGTCGTAGTCGGCGACCGCGCCGCACGTCTCGAGCGGCGCGGGATGGGACCGCGGGTACATCATGTCGCAGCCGACCACCACGTCGGCTTCGGCGAATGCCGCGTCGGTGGCCGCCTTGTCGCCGGCGGACCAGTCGAAGATGTGGTTCCCGCCGGGAAGATCCTCCCTGACGACGGGCGCACCGGGGTCGAGCGCGGTCAGGGCGTCGATCAGCGGCGGCAGCGGCTCGTAGTCGACGGCGATCAATTCGAGCGCGTCCCGCGCGGCGTACCGGTCCGTCGCCACCACGAACGCGACCTCCTGGCCCTGGAAGCGCACCTTGTCGGTGGCCAGCACCGCCTGCACGTCGCCGAACACGGTGGGCATCCACGCCATGCCGCGCTCGGCCAGGTCCTCGCCGGTGAGCACGGCCACGACCATGGGGTGGGCGAGGGCGGCGGTGACGTCGACCGAGACGATCCTGGCGTGCGCGAGCGGGCTGCGCAGGATCGCGCCGTGCAGCATGCCCGGCAGGACGATGTCGTCGACGAAGGTGCCCTGCCCCCGGATGAACCGCGCGTCTTCCTTGCGCGGGACCGGGCCGTAAGCGTGAGTCATCCGGTATCCCCTCCGTCGTCCCGGGCGGCGCGCAGCACCGACCTGACGATGTTCTCGTATCCCGTGCAGCGGCAGACCTGGCCGGATATCGCCTCCCGGACCTGCTCCTCTGACGGATCGGGGTTGTGGTCGAGCAGCCAGCGCGCGGTCATGATCATGCCCGGCGTGCAGAAGCCGCACTGCAGCCCGTGGCAGGTGGCGAACGCCGCCTGCACCGGGTCGAGGACCGCGCCGCGCGCCAGGCCCTCGATGGTGGTGACCCGGTGCCCGTCGGCCATGACGGCGAGCACCGTGCAGGACTTCACCGGCGTCTCGTCGAGCCACACCACGCAGGCGCCGCAGTTGGACGTGTCGCAGCCCCAGTGCGAGCCGGTCAGCCGCAGGTCGTCGCGCAGGAAGTGGATGAGCAGCAGCCGCGGCTCGACGTCCCGCGCCTGATCGGTTCCGTTGACCGTTACGGTGATCTTCACGAGGCCAGCCCGCGAGCCCGGCCGACGGCGGTCCGCAGCACCCGGACGGTGAGTTCCCGCACCAGGTGCCGCTTGTAGTCGGCCGGGCCGCGCTGATCGGAGACCGGGCGGCAGTGCTCCGCCGCGATCTCGCCGGCCCGCGCCAGGGTCTGCTCGCCGGCCGGCTGGCCGCGCAGGAAGTCTTCGGCCTCGGCGGCGACGAAGTGCGTGGCGCCGACCGCGGTCAGCCCGATGCCGACGTCGGCGATGCGGTCGCCGTCGCCCGTGAGCCACACCGCCGCCCCGGCGGCGACGATCGGCCAGTCGCCGGCCCGGCGCGCCACCTTCAGGTACGCGCTGCCGCCATCTGGCCTGATGGGCAGCCTGATCTCGGTCAGCATCTCGTCGGGGCCGACGACGGTCTGGTAGGGGCCGGTGTGGAACGCGCGCGCAGAGACCTCGCGGCTGCCGCCCGGCCCGTGGATGATCATGGAGCCCTTCAGCGCGGCGAACGCGGCGGACAGGTCTTCCGACGGGTCGGCCTGGCAGAGCGATCCGCCGATGGTGCCCCAGTTCCGCACCACGGGATCGGCGATCACGCGCTCGGCGTCATGCAGGATGGCGAAGTGCTCGCCCGCCAGCGGGTCCGCCAGCAGGTCGGCGTGCCTGGCCAGCGCGCCGATGCGCAGCTGGTCGCCGGCCGTCTGGATGTACCGCAGTCCCGTGATCGCGTTGATGTCTACGAGCACCTCCGGCTGCACCAGCCGCAATTTCATCATCGGTATCAGGCTGTGGCCGCCGGCCAGGACCCTGGCCCCCGGGCCGTACCTGGCGAGGAGCGAGAGGGCTTGCTCCACGCTGGTGGCCTTCTCGTACTCGACGTGCGCGGGGACCTGCACTAAGACCTCCCGGGCGGTGGCGTGCGTACGCCCCATGGATGCCGTACGTTCATGAGGGTACGGAGACGTGTCGGATGTGCCGGGTACGCTCCTGGCACTGGAGTGTGCGATGACACTGACGCAGCTGAACGCGTTCGTCCTGGTGGCCCGCCTCGGGTCGGTGCGGGCGGCCGCCACCGCGCTCGGCGTCAGCGAGTCCGCCGTGTCGCAGGCGCTCACCGCGCTCCGGCAGGACCTCGGCGACCAGCTGATCGCCAGGAGCCAGGTCGGCATGACGCTGACGCCCGGCGGGACACGGCTGCTCGGCACCGCGTCGCAGATCGTCGTGCTCGGCGCCGAGGCGCACGCCGCCGTCCGCGCCGCCCAGGGCGCGCCCGAGCAACTGCGGGTCATCGCCACGTCGACGTTCGCCGAGTTCGTCGCCGGCCCGCTGATGGAGGCGTTCCGGCACCGGTTCGCCGGTGCCGTCGAGGTCACGACCGGGGTCGCGGCGGCCGGCGAGCAGGGCGTGCTGATCGCGAACCGGCTGGCGGACGTCGCGTTCGGGCCGGGCCTGAGCGGCGAGGACGAGCTGCCGGTCGTCAGCGAGCCCATCTTCAAGTACCGGCTCGTCGCGGTCGCCGCGGGGCACGCCAGGCCGCGCGGGCCGGCCGGGCAATGGCGCTGGCTGGTGGACCCGTCCGGAACCGACCCGGGCAGCGAGACGGGCCGGCTGCTGCAGCGGCTCGGGGTTCCCGACGGCAACATCGGCGTCTTCCAGAGCCAGACCGCCGCCTGGGCGGCCGCGGCCGACGGCGCGGGGGTCGCGCCCGCGATCGAGCACCTGGTGTCCCACCAGTTGCGCCGCGGCGAGCTGTCCCTCGTCGATGTGCCGGGGCTGCCGGTGGAGGAGTGCTGGCACGCGACCCTGCTGGAGCGGGAGCGGCGCGGCGTCGCCGCGAGCGCGCTGCGCCGGTTCCTGGGCACCCCGGAGGCGATGCGGCTGATGCGCTCGCCCGCCGCCGGCGTGCCGCCGTCCCGCTTCAAGCCCCCGGTCTACGTCACGATCTGGAGCTGAGCGCGCCGATTTTGGTCCCATTTCCACCCAAGGTCACCTGGCCAATTAAGCAACACCTTATTTCGCTGTTGCAGGGGTGTTAAGCGGGGGGCAGCATACGGGTAAATTTCGTTAACTCCGGCGCCATCTCAACTGGCAACGGCCCTGACGGCGGGAGACCGAGGGCATGCGCATCGAGTCCGACGGACACAGCAAGGGCAATCCGCGGCTGTTCGAGCTGATCGAGAACGCCCCAAAGACCGGGAAGAGCCCGACCGTGTGGGCCTGGCCCGAGCTCGTCGACTACCTCAAGATCGCGGGGCAGCCGGTTTCCGGCCCGTGGCCGCCGCACCAGGAGCCGCGGCCCGACCCCGACTACGAGTCGGGGCCGCAGGCGGTTCCCGACCCCCATTCGGCCGAGCGGAGAGAGGGGGCGAGCTGAATGTTCCCGTCGCGGTTCCGGTACGAGGCGCCGCATTCCCTGGACGAGGCGATCAGCATGCTGCACGACGGCGGTGACTACGTCAAGGTGCTGGCCGGCGGCCAGAGCCTGGTGCCGATGATGAAGCTGCGCTTCGCCTCCCCGGAGATGCTCGTCGACATCAACAACATCCCCGGCCTCGCGTACCACCGGGCGGACCCCGACGGCAGCCTGCACATCGGGGCGCTCTGCCGGCATGCCGACCTGGAGCACTCCGACCTGCTCAAGGAGACGCAGCCGACGATGGCCGCGGCGGCACCGCTGATCGCCGACCCCCTCGTGCGGAACCGGGGCACGCTCGTGGGATCGGTGTGCCACGCGGACCCGCAGGGCGACTGGGCGTCGGTGATGATGGCGCTCGGCGCCTCCGTGGTCGCGCAGGGCCCGCGCGGCAGGCGCGCCATCCCGATCGCCGGCTTTGTCACCGGCCCGTTCGAGAACGTCCTCGAGCCTGACGAGATCGCCGTCGAGGCCGTGGTGCCGCCCGCCAAGGGGGCCAGGTCCGGCGGGTACCTGAAGCTCGAGCGGCGGGTGGGTGACTTCGCGACCGTCGGCGTCGCGGTGGCCGTCGAGACGTCCGGCGGCACCGTGGTCAGGGCGGGCATCGCCCTTACCGGCGTCGGCGGGTCCACGATCGGCGCCACCGAGGCGGCCGCCGCGCTGACCGGCAAGCCGCTCACCCCAGAGAGCATCGCGGCGGCCGCCGAACTCGCCGCCGGCGCCGCCCAGCCGAAGACCGACCACCGGGGCAGCGCCGAGTACAAGCGGCACATGGTGAGCGTCTTCGTCCGCCGCATCCTCGGCGCGACAGCACCCGGCGCAACGGAAAGGGCGGCCTGACGATGACGATCGTCTACGACGACCTCGGCGACGAGGCAGCGAGCGAGGTCCCGGTCCGCAAGATCAGGTTCACCATCAACGGCCAGAAGAAGGTCGCCGAGGTCGAGCCGCGGCTGCTGCTCGCTGACCTGATCCGGCGCGGCATCGGGCTGACCGGCACGCACCGGGGATGCGACACGACCAACTGCGGCGCGTGCACGGTGCTCGTCGACGGCAAGGCGATCAAGTCCTGCACGATGCTGGCGGTGCAGGTCGACGGGCGCGAGGTCACGACCGTGGAGGGCCTGGCGAGCGCGAGCGAGTTGCACCCGATCCAGGAAGGCTTCAAGCAGGAGCACGGGCTGCAGTGCGGGTTCTGCACGCCGGGCATGATGATGGCCGCGAAGGCGCTGCTCGACCACAACCCGGACCCGACGGAAGAAGACGTGCGGTGGGCGCTGTCCGGCAACCTGTGCCGCTGCACCGGCTACCAGAACATCGTGAAATCGGTGCTCTGGGCGGCCGAGAAGCTCAGAGCGGAGGCATGAGGTGACGACCCAGGCACTGGATGAGATCAAGATCGGCGGGCTCGGCGCAAGCCGCAAGCGCGTCGAGGACGACCGGTTCATCCGCGGCAAGGGCAACTACACCGACGACGTCGTGCTCCCCGGCATGCTGCACATGGAGATCCTGCGCAGCCCGCTGCCGCACGCGCGGATCAAGTCGATCGACGCCAGCAAGGCGTGGGAGATCCCCGGCGTCCACCTCGTCCTCACCGGGGAGATGATGGCCACCAGGAACCTGGCCTGGATGCCCACCCTGTCCTACGACACCCAGGCCGTGCTGGCCACCGATAAGGTGCGGTTCCAGGGCCAGGAGGTGGCCTGCGTCATCGCGGACGACCCGTACATCGCCAAGGACGCGTGTGAGGCGATCGAGGTCGACTACGAGCCGCTGCCGCCCATCGTGAACCCGTGGCAGGCGCTGGCGTCCGACGCGCCGGTCATCCGCGACGACAAGGTGAGCCAGGCCGACAACGTCGTCTACAACTGGGAGGTCGGCGACAAGGCGGGCACCGACCGGGCCTTCGCGCAGGCCGACGTGATCTCCAAGCTGGAACTGCACTACCCGCGCAGCCACCCGTCGCCGATCGAGTGCTGCGGCTCCGTCGCGGACTTCAACCGGGCCACCAGCAAGCTCACGGTGTACATGACCACCCAGGCGCCGCACATCATCCGCGCCGCGGTCGCCATGGTCGCCGAACTTCCCGAGCAGATGATCCGGATCATCTCGCCGGACATCGGCGGCGGTTTCGGCAACAAGGTGCCGATCTACCCGGGCTACGTCTGCTCGATCCTGGCCTCGATCCTGCTCGAGCGCCCGGTGAAGTGGATCGAGGACAAGACGGGCAACCTCATCTCCACCGGGTTCGCCAGGGACATCTACCTCAAGGGCGAGATGGCGCTGCGCCGCGATGGCAAGATCCTCGGCGTCCGGATGCACACCGACGCGGACCACGGCGCGTTCTTCTCCGACGCACAGCCGAGCAAGTTCAAGATCGGCCTGATGCACTCCGCGTTCGCCGCCTACGACGTTCCGGTCGCGCACCTGACGGCCCGCGGCCTGTACACGAACAAGGCGCCGGGCGGGGTGGCGTACCGGTGCTCGTTCCGGGTCACCGAGGCGATGTTCTTCCAGGAGCGCATGGTCCAGGCGGCCGCCGACGACCTGGGGATGGACCAGGCCGAGTTCCGGCGGATGAACTTCGTCAAGGACGACGACTTCCCGCACCGGACGCCGTTCGGCTTCCTCACCGACTCCGGCCAGTACGCCAAGTGCCTGGACGTCGGCCTGGCGGCGATCGGCTACGAGAACTTCAGGAAGGAACAGGCGGAGGCGCGCGAGCGCGGGCGGCTGCTCGGCCTCGGCATCTCCACGATGACCGAGCCGCTCGGCGCGGGCAACAGCCGCGAGTATGACATCCTCGGCATCAAGATGTTCGACTCCGCCGATCTCAAGGTCCACATGACCGGCAAGGCGATCCTCCGCACCGGGGCCAGGGGCCAGGGGCAGGGGCACGAGACGACGTGGGCGCAGATCGTCGCGCACGAGCTGGGCATCCCCGCCGATGACGTCACCGTCGAGGAGGGCGACACCGACACGGCGCCGTTCGGGATGGGCACCTACGCGTCCCGGTCCACGCCGGTCGCCGGGGCGGCCGTCGCCATGGTGTCCCGCAAGATCCGGGCCAAGGCCAGGAAGCTGGCCGCGCACCTGCTCGAGGTGTCCGAGGAAGACATCGAGTGGGAGCTCGGCCGGTTCTACGTGCGCAGCTCTCCCGGCCGGGGCGTGACGATCCAGGAATGCGCGATGGCCGCCTACAGCAACATGCCCGACGGCATGGAGCCGGGCCTCGAGAACACCGCGTACTACGACCCGCCCAACCTCACCTGGCCGTTCGCCGTGTACATCGTCACGGTCGAGGTCGACCCGGAGACCGGCGTGTGGGACGTGCTGCGGATGGTCGCGGTCGACGACTGCGGCGTCCGGATCAACCCGATGATCGTCGAGGGCCAGATCATGGGCGGGCTGACCGAGGCGTACGCCATGTCCAGCATGCAGTTCATCACCTTCGACGCCGACGGCAACTGCGTCGGCTCGAACTACATGGACTACCTGCTGCCGAGCGCCTGGGAAACCCCCGGCTACGAGCTGCACAGCGAGGTCGTCACGCCGTGCCCGCACCATCCGATCGGCGCCAAGGGGATCGGCGAGTGCGCCGCGGTCGGCGGCCCGGCCGCTTTCGTGAACGCGGTCATCGACGCGCTGACCGGGACCGGGGTCAGGAACATCGACATGCCGGTGCTGCCGGACCGGGTGTGGGAAGCGATCACGTACCGGCGGGACGTGTCCGGCGCGCCGCCCGTCCGCCAGGATTAGCCGGGAGGGCCGCGATCATGACTGGTTTGAATGTGCTCGAGGAGGCCGCCGAGCTGGCCCGCAGCGGGCAGGCGTTCGCGCTCGCGACGGTGGTCTGGCGGCAGGGACCGTCGTCGGGCAAGCAGGGCTCGCGAGCGATCATCACCGCTGACGGCCACCTGCGCGGCTGGATCGGCGGCGCCTGCGCGGAACCGGTGGTGATCCGCGAGGCCAAGCAGGTCATCGCCGACGGCAACGCCCGGCTGCTGCTGCTCGGCACCCCGGACCAGTTCGGCGCGGCCGTACCGGAAGGGATGACAGTCGTGCCGATCTCCTGCCAGAGCGAGGGCGCCCTCGAGGTCTACATCGAGCCGGTGTTCCCGGTGCCGCGCCTGGTGATCGTGGGCAGCTCGCCGATGGCGGGCACCCTGGCGAAGCTGGCCAGGGCGCTGGACTGGTCCACGGATCTGGTCAGCGGACCGGACTTCACGACCGGGCACGCGGACGGGCGGTCGATGGTCGTCGTCGCCACCCAGGGACACGGTGACGAGGAAGTGATGGAGCGCGCGGTCGCGGCGCACCCGGCTTACCTCGGCCTGGTCGCGTCCCGCCGCCGGGGGGAGGCGGTGCTCGGCTACCTCGCCGACCGGGGCGTGCCGAAGGACCAGCTAGACAGGGTGCACGTGCCCGCCGGCCTGGACCTCGGCAACACGACCCACGAGGAGATCGCCGTGGCGGTCCTCGCCGAGCTGGTGCAGCTCCGCGCGTCCGGCGCGCTCGCGCCGAGGCCGGCGCCGGCGGCCGGGAAGCGGCTGGAGCTGGCGTTCGCCGAGGCGGCCGACCCGGTCTGCGGGATGACGGTCACGGCGGACGCGTCCGCCAGGCCGTTCACCCGCAACGGGGTCACGTACTACTTCTGCTGTGCCGGCTGCCGCCGGACATTCGAGGAGAATCCCGATGCCTACGTCAAGGCGGTGCTGACGTGATAATCACCAGCGACTTCGAGGTCGCCGAGCCGGTCGAGAAGGTGTGGCAGTTCTTCGGCGACATCCCGCAGGTGGCGTCCTGCCTGCCCGGGGCGGAGCTGACCAAGGACCTCGGCGACGACAAGTACGAGGGCCGGGTCGCCATCCGGATGGGCCCGGTCCGGCTCCAGTTCACCGGCACGGCGGACATCACCGAACGGGATGATAACAGCAAGAAGATAGTGGTGCACGCGGCGGGCGCCGACGTGAAGGGCCGCGGCCAGGCCGCGATGACGGTCAGCGCTGCGCTGTCACCGCGGGGCCGCGGCACAAAGGTCGCCGTCACGCAGGACCTGCAGCTGGCCGGGGCGGCCGCGCAGTACGGCAGGGGCATGATTTCCGACGTGTCCGCCGTGCTGATGCGCGATTTCTCCGCGAACATGCAAGACCGGATCGAGCGGCTCGAGCGCGGCGAGACGGCGGAACAGATCGCAGCCGCGACCGCCGGCCGCTCCGCCAGCGGCCTCAGCCTCGCCTTCCGCGCGGTCCGGATGGCGCTGACGCGCGTCTTCCGCCGGTTCTTCCTGCCGTACGCGCCCGCGGCGAGCTGAGCGAAAGCGAAAGGAGGCCAGTCATGGTCCTGTGGTGGATCGGCAACGTGATCTTGCTCGTGGTCGTCTTGCCCGTCGTGATCTACCTGCTCAACAGGGTGCTCGCGGCCCTGGAGCGGATCCGCGCGGCCAGCGACGATGTCCTGGCCGGCGGCGTCGCCCTGATCGGCGAGCTCCAAGGCGTCCCCGATGGTCTGGCCGTCACGGACGAGACCATCGAGGCGGTCAAGGTCGGCGCGGTCCGCTACGCCGGCTCCGTGGCGAAACTACTCGGCTAGCCGGAGAGGAGAGGAAGCTCATGCCAGCAGCAGCCTGGATGACCATCGCCGTCGCCGGCCTGATCATCGTGTTCACCGCGGTCGGCCTGATCAGGATCGTCTTCCACCTGCGGGCGATCCGCCGCACGCTCGTGACGCTCACCGGCGGCGTGCAGGCCGTCGACCAGCTCACGTCCACCGTGCCCGCGCGGCTTACCTCGGTCAACGCGAACCTCAAGCCAGTCAGCGACTTCTGCGAAACGGTCTGATAGCCATGACAACAGACTGGACGATCGGCTACGTCATCGGCGGCGTGATCCTGCTCGCCGTCGTCGTCCTCGTGACGTGGATCTTGGTGCTCGCCAAGCAGATCGGCGACGAGGCGCCGAAGATCAACGCGGCGCTCGAAGGCGCCGTCCGCAACACAGCGCCGCTCGGCGCGCTCAGCACGACCATCGAGTACGCCACCACCATCATCGCCGGGCTAGAGCGCGGCCGGCACCGGCTGGGAGGGTAACGGTAGCGATGAACCCCACCGAACACACCCTGTGGGTATCCGTCATCATCGTCGGCTTCGTCGTCGTCGTGGCCGTCGCGGCGCTGCTCAGCCTGCTGATCTACCTGATCAAGCGCATCGACGGCCGGGTGGACACCATCGGCGCGACCCTCACGGCGGCGAAGGCCAACACGGCGGAGACCGTGCTGATCCCGCAGGTCGCCACTGGCGTGGACGCGGTTCTCGCCGAGGGCCTGCAGCACCACCTGTTCCTCGGCCGGGTACTCGGAAAGGTCAAGTCATGACAGTGCTCGTCGTCCTGACGGTCATCGTGATCGCCGCGCTCATCGCGGGCCTGGCCGTCTACCTGTACTGGGCCGGCACGCTGCTCGACCGGATCGGCGCGAAGCTCGAGGGGGCCGCGGAGCTCGTCCGAGGGATCGTCTCCGACGCCGAGCTCATCGGCCCGGGCGTCGAGCACATCAACGAGACCGGCGGCGTCGTGGCCGGCGCGCTGCCGCTGCTCTACGGCATGGCCGAGGGCATCGTGGCCGGTGTCACGCCCGCCGCGCCGCGCCCCGAGGTCCCGGAAGTCGCGAGGCCGGCGTCCGGTACCCGCCGCTCCCGGCTGCTGGCATCCGTCGGCTACCGTCCAGAATTATCCCGAACCTACGCCCCCGACTCGCGGAATTCCATGATCACGAAAGTTACGCATCGTATAAGTGCACGAACTATTCGTGATCATGGAACGCGAGCCGCGCGGGCAGATCGCTCTTAGCCGGGGCGCTGGTCGGGGCCGCGGCGGGCGACCGGGGCGGTGGTGGGCGCGGCCGAGTACTCGCCGATCCACTCGTCCTTCCAGGCGTGGTCGTACTGCTGCTCGTTGCAGCTCGGCCGGTAGACGGCGGTCAGCTCGCGGGTTATCTGCTCGCGGTGGGCCCGCGTGCCGCCCGGCACCTCGTAGGTGCAGACGTACACCTTCCACTTCGAGCCGGCCCGCCGGATCCAGCAGGCTGCGCGCGGGTGCTTGAACGGGAACCGCTCGGCGGACAGGTCGTCGGCGTGCCCGACGTAGATGACCGCGTAGTTCTCCGGCTTGGTGTCGGGTTCGGGTTTGTACATGATCGCGTACACCGCCGCTGCGGCCGGCGGCGTCCACCCGCCGAGCAGCCGCGGGCCGTCGAACGGGTAACCGGCCAGCGAGCCGAGCCGGATCACCGTGGCCCGCCCGCTTCCCAGGCTTCAGCTGCTTCGGCCTCAGCTTCTTCGGCCTCGCTGACAGCCTCGGTCCTGGTGATCGGCGCTTCCGGCAGCCCGGCCTTCCTGGCCGCGGCCGCGAAGAGCCCGGTCGCCTTTCCGATGGCGTCGTCGCGGCTGTCCGCCGCGACGAGCAGCTGCGCGCCGTACCTGGTGGTCCCGATCCCGGTGGCGATGCCGGAGCTGCCGGCGACGGCGTCGGCGAGCTCGACTATCTCCTCGCGGGTAAAGACGCGGTCGCCTTCGGCCTCGATGCCGACACTCCACCGCATGGACGTCTCCTCATCGCTCAATTCAGCACCGGCAGCAGTCCGGCGAGTTCTTCCAGGCTAGCCAGGTCGTGCCCGGACAGCAGCAGGTCGATGTGCGGCGCCGCGACTATCATGCCCAGCGTGCTCGGCCGGAAATCCCGGTCGTCGCCCTTGTGCGGGTTCAGCCACACGATGCGGTGGCACAGCCGCGCCAGGCGCTCCATCGCCGTCGCGAGCACCTCGGGATCGCCGCGGTCTAGCCCGTCCGAGCAGATGACCACCACGGCGCCGCGGCACAGGCCGCCCCTGGCCCACTTCCTGACGAATGTGTCGAGCGACTCGCCGATCCGCGTTCCGCCGTCCCAGTCCACCACCGTCCTGGCCGCCTCTTCCAGGGCCGCGTCGACCCGCTGGTGGGCGAGTTCCCTCGTGATGCGGGTCAGCCTGGTGCCGAAACAGAACACTTCGACCCGCGCCGCCGCGTGCCTGGCCGTGTGCGCGAACTGGAGCAGGTGCCTGGAGTAGTCGGCCATCGACCCGGAGACGTCGAGGATCAGGATCAGCGGCCGCAGCTTGGTCTTGCGCTGCCGGAAGAACAACTGCCCGGGCGGTTCCCCGTGCATGCGCATGGATTCCCTGATGGTGGCGCGCATGTCGGGTTCGGGGCCCGCGGCGGCCGGCCTGGTCCGCCTGGTGCGGCGGCGCGGCGGCGTCAGCCGCATCGTGGCCATGATCCTGCGTAGCGCGGCGAGCTCGGCTGGCGTGCAGGCGGTGAAGGACCGGTGTTTGAGCGTGTCCGCGCCGGACGCCATCCAGCCGAGGAACGGCCGCTCCTGGTTTTCCCCGGGACCGGGCTCGGTGCCGGGCATCACGAGTTCCGCCTCCGCTTCGGCGACCGACTGCGCGCGCAGCACCAGCTGGTTCTTCGCGGGCGCGTCCGCGCCGAGGAAATACCGGCGGAAGACCTCGTCGTACACGCCGCCGTCTTCGCGGCGGCTGACGAGCGTGGCCCGCCCGGCCCAGTACAGGTCGACCAGGTCCGTCGGGTCGAGCGGCGTCATAGCGGCGAAATAGGTGAGCACGTCGCCGGTGCCGACCGTGAGCCCGGCGGCCCGCAACTCGGCGGCGAAGCCCACGAGCACGTCCGTGAACGGGTCACCCACCGGAGATGATCTCCGCCAGGTTCTCGCGTACCAGGTCGAGGTCGTCACGGTCCTTGATGACCGCGCCGAGGGTGTCGCTCGCGGCATCCGGCGTCAGCTCGTTCTCGCCGAGCACGCCGAGCGTGCGCACCCAGTCGATCGTCTCGGCGACCCCCGGCGGCTTGGCCAGGTCCATCTCCCGCAGCCGGTGGACGGCCGCGACGACCTTCCTGGTCAGCTGCCCGGCGGCGGCGGGCTCGCGGACGGCGACGATCTCCGCCTCACGCGCCGCCGTCGGATACCCGATCCAGTGGTAGAGGCAGCGCCTCCGCAGCGCGTCGTGCAGTTCCCTGGTGCGGTTGGAGGTGAGTATCACGACCGGGCGCGAATCCGCGGTGACCGTGCCGAGCTCAGGGATGCTGATCTGGAAATCGGACAGGACCTCGAGCAGGAACGCCTCGAATTCGTCGTCGGCCCGGTCGATCTCGTCGATGAGCAGCACCGCCCGGTCGCCCTGCCTGACCGCTTCGAGCAATGGCCGCTCCAGCAGGAACTTGGGCCCGAACAGTTTGTCGACCGAGCGCTCGTCGGCGGCCTCGGCCTGCGAGAGCGCCCTGATCTGCAGCATCTGGCGGGAGTAGTCCCACTCGTAGAGCGCCTGGCTGGTCGTGATGCCCTCGTAGCACTGCAGCCGGATGAGCTTGCGGCCGAAGACGGCGGCCAGGACCTTCGCTACCTCCGTCTTGCCGACGCCGACCTCGCCTTCGAGCAGCACGGGCCTGCGCAGCGAAAGCGACACGAGCAAGGTTGTGGCCAGCCCGCGGTCGGCGAGGTAACCGCCTTGCCGCAGGCTTGCCGTGAGCTCGGTTACGGTTCCCGGGTACTCCACTGGGCGCGTACTCAGTCAGCGGTTCCGGTGGTGCCGAGGATGAGGTCGCGCAGGCTCCCCGCGGGCCTGAGCTTGCCTTCACGCTCGAGCCTGGCCCGCCACGCCGCGCGGCGGTCGGCTTCGTCACCGGCGGCGTACTCGTCGAAGCCGACGCCAGCGTCGGTCATCCGCTTGCAGTGGGTCTCGCAGCCGTCGTCGAGGTCGGCGTCGGTCTGAGCCTGGCCGCGCCATATGTCCCGGAGGATTTCCAGCGCCTCCGTGCGCTCTGCGCCCATGACGGACATCCCTCCTGCTGGGGCGGAAACCGTATACGTGACTGTAACTCCAGAGCGCCAGGGAGACGAACCGGGATTAAGCGATTTCTTAATCAGCGGATGGAGTCGGCGCCGGCCGGTGCGCTTGGTGCGGGAGTTGCGTGCCCACGACGCTCGACATGTCGGTAATGTCGGTACTGTGACTGTCGTGAGGCCAGCGGCCACGGTGCGGTGTAACGACCCCGCGCCCCGCGGCGTTTCCGCATATGAGGCCTTATCCTCGCGTGCAGTCCCGGCCTGGCCCCGTGGGCCGGGACTTGCGCTGCTGGGGCCCCGCCCGAATGCCCGTCCCGCTCCGATCCGAAGCGACGAGCCGCTCGTGGCTGACTGGCCATTGATCTCCGACCTGGGCCCGCTTGGCGCCCTGGCGACCGCGCCCCGCCTCGCCCGCGGGTTCATCGATGTCGTGCTCGCGGAGTGGGGCCTAGCGCGGCTGGCGGACGTCATCGAGCTGCTCGTCACTGAGCTCACGGCCAACGTGGTGCGGGCTTCGACGGGACCCGACGGGAACCCGCGCTACGACGTCGAGGGAAAGCTGCCGCTGCTATGGGTGCGCCTGCTTTCCGACAGGTCCCGGATCATGGTGGAGGTCTGGGATAACCTGCCGCCGGCGCTGGGCGCGCCGGTGGTCAGGCACCCGGGGCCGGACGGGGAATCCGGTCGCGGTCTTGAGATGATCGAAACGCTTTCTGAGGAGTGGGGCTGGGAGCACGTCCCGGGTTGGCGGGGCAAGCGCGTCTGGGCCGTGCTTCACGCGTCCGGAGAGCCAGGCTGAGCCGCCGTATGGTCAGCTGATGTCGGAGGGGACAATGACGACGGGGCGGCGGGAGTGGTGGGCGACCCCGGAACTCACCGAGCCCATCAGCAGCTTCTTGAAGCCGCCAGCGCCGCGGGAGCCGACGACGATCATGTCCGCGTCTTCGGCCGCCTTGAGGATCTCCTCGGCGGGCGCGCCGATGGTGGCCAAGACCGCGACCGCCGGCGGGCGGGAACCGGCGCCGAGCTTGTCAAGCGCCTGGTCCGTCTCCTCCTGGGCCACTTTCCTGGCGTGCTCGGCGAGGTCAGCGTCTCCCGGGTAGACAACGGGGGCACCCCAGAATCCGGTGATGGCCTGCTGAACGGTGAGCACGGTCAGCGGCACCTGCCGGACAGCCGCCTCGTTGATCGCCCACTCGAGGGCCCGGCGGGAATGGCTAGAGCCGTCGATGCCGACGAGGATTCCTGGCATCTCGCTCTCCTCCTTATGCTGACCTATTTCTACACGTTTGACGCTAGGTACCCCGCCGGACCGTGATCAGGGGCGCACATCCCCTCGGGCTGGGGCGTCCGGCCTGCCGGCGCCGGGACTTACGTCCGTAGCACTATGGGGCGGAACTGCCTAGTCTGGATGTGAAAAAACGAGACCGTTCGGAATCGAAGGTCCCGTAACCGGACGCTAACGATCAGGTGATCACGATGACGAGCCAGGCGGACAGCGCGAAAAGCGCGGCCGGTGCCGAACCCGCGGCGGTCCGGCAGATCGCGGTGTTCTTGCTCGACGACCACGAGGTGGTCCGCAGGGGCGTGCGTGACCTGCTTGAGGCGGAGCCGGACATCCGGGTGGTGGGGGAGGCCGGCACCGCGTCCTCCGCGCTGGCGCGCATCCCGGCGCTGCGGCCGGACGTGGCCGTGCTGGACGTGCGACTGCCGGACGGGGACGGCGTTTCGGTGTGCCGCGAGATCCGCTCGCGGATGCCCGAGGTCGCGTGCCTGATGCTGACGTCATTTGGGGACGACGAAGCGCTGTTCGACGCCATCATGGCGGGGGCCGCCGGGTATGTGCTCAAGCAGATCCGCGGCACCGACCTGATCGGCGCGGTGCGGACGGTGGCTTCGGGCCAGTCGATGCTGGACGCGCGCGCGGCTGGCCAGGTGATGGCCAGGCTGCGGGACCAGACGAGCAGGCGCGACCCGCTGGCCGGGCTGTCGCCGCAGGAGCGCAGGATCCTGGAGCTGATCGGGGAAGGCCTGACGAACCGGCAGATCGGCGAGCGGATGTTCCTGGCCGAGAAGACGGTGAAGAACTACGTGTCCGCGCTGTTCGCCAAGCTCGGCATGGAACGCCGCACCCAGGCGGCCGCCTACGCGGTCCGCGTGTTCGGCGAGGAGCACGACGGCGTGGGGCTGGGCGGCACTGGCCACGGCAGAGGGCCTGGCTATTAGGGACTTTGTACCCTTAGGCTTCGCCCGGCGCCGCTGGCACCCTTGCTTCCCATGAACGCCAACGGCACGGGGCTTGAGCGCCTCTCCCGCGATGAGTGCATGCGACTAATGGGATCGGTATCGGTCGGCCGGATCGCTTACACCCGGGAGGCGCTACCAGCGGTAGAACTCGTCAACTTCGCGCTGCATGACGGCGACATCGTCATCAGGACGGACGCGAGCGGCAAGCTCGCGGCCGCGACCCGCGGGGCCGTCGTGGCGTTCGAGGCCGACAGCGTCGACGTCCCCGGGCAGGCAGGCTGGAGCGTCACCGTCGTCGGGCAGGCCCGGGCGGTGACCGATACCGAGGAAATCCGCCGCCTGGAGCTGATCGAGCTCATGCCCTGGGCGCCGGGGACGCACGATCATTTCATCCGGATCTCAGCCGCGCTCGTGAACGGACGGCGCGTGGGCGGCCGGCACAACCTCGGTTTGCCCGCGTAGGGCCCGCCTAGGTCACGGTGGGGACGCGCCACTCCAGCCGGGTACCCGGCGTCTTCGCCCCGGGTTCGGCCGGCCCCAGCAGCAGCTCGCCGCCGAGTTTCTCGGCCCGGTTGGCCAGGTTGCGCAGCCCGCTGCGGTTAGCATCCGGCGGTATGCCGATTCCGTTGTCGATCACCAGGACGCTGAGGATCCCATCGTGATCGACATCCACGGTCACGTCGACCTGGCTGGCGCTGGCGTGCCTGGCCGCGTTGGACAGCGCCTCGCGCAGCACGGTCAGCGCCTGCTCGGGGACTTCTCCGCTATCCTGCCCGCGCAGGCCGGGACCCAGCCGCAGCGACGGCGCGAAGCCGAGCATCGGCGTCATCTCCTCGACCAGCTCCACGATCTCGGCGCGCAGGTCCTGCTGGACAGCGGCGTCCCTGAGCTGGAGCGCGAAGATGGCGCCCCGGATCTCCTTGATCGTCTCGTCCATCGCGTCCACCGCGTGGCTGACCCGGGTGGTTGCCTCGGGCCTGGTGATCATCGGCATGGTTCCCTGCAGCGACATGCCGGTGGCGTACAGCCGCTGGATCACCAGGTCGTGCAGGTCGCGGGCGATCCGGTCCCTGTCCTGGTAGAGGGAGAGGCGCTCGGCTTCCGCGCGGCTCGCCGCCAGCTCCAGCGCGACGCCGGCCTGCGCGGCGAAGGAGGCCGCGAACACCGCCTCCCCCTCGGGGAAGGGCGCCCCGCCGTGACGGCGGCCGATAGTCAGCACGCCGCGCCTGTTGCTGGGCCCGCCAAGCGGGAAGAGCGCCGCGGGCCCGATATGGCTCATCGCCGCCCGCGCCGCCGGGGCGGCCCGGTAATCGGCGGCGAAATCGGCGCTGGCCACCGGATCGCCGCTGGTCAGCACCTGCCCGGACAGCGACTGGCCGATCGGCAGCACCAGGCCGCGCACCGCCTCCGCGCCGTCGCCGTCGGCGTGGGTGATCGTCAGCCGGCGCCCGTCCTCGTCCGGCAGCGCGAGCATCGCGAGGTCAGCGCCCGACAGCTCGCGCGCCAGGCTCGTGATCCGCGCCACGACCGCGTCCCGGTCGGCGCCGGACAGCAGCGCGGTGGCAACCTCGGCGCTGGCCTGGATCCAGCGCTGGCTGCGCCGGGTCGCCTCATACAGCCGCGCGTTCTCCACCGCGACGCCTGCCGCGGCGCCGAGCGCTACGAGCACGGCCTCGTCGTCCTCGGTGAACTCTCCGCCGCCGCGCTTGTTGGTGAGGTACAGGTTGCCGAACACCTCGTCGCGGACCCGTACCGGCACGCCGAGGAAGCTCCGCATCGGCGGGTGGCCGGCCGGGAACCCGGAGGACTGGGGATGCGCTGCTATGTCGGCGAGCCGCAGCGGCCGCGGATGCTGGATCAGCAGGCCGAGCAGGCCGCGCCCTTCCGGCCAGTGGTCGATCTCTCCGATCTCCCGCTCGTCCAGGCCCACGGGGATGAACTCGGCCAGCCGCTTGTCGTCCCCGATGACCCCGAGCGCGCCGTAGGTCGCGTCCACGAGCTCGACCGCGGTCTCCACGATCCGGCGCAGCGTGGACTCCAGGTCCAGGCCCGAGCTGATGGCGACGACGGCCTCGAGCAGGCCGCGCATCCGGTCCCTGGTGTCGAGGACGACCTGCAGCCGGCCCTGCAGTTCGGCGAGCAACTCATCAAGCCGCAGCTGCGGAAGCAGCTCCGGGCGGGCGCCAGCATCGGGCTCCACCGGCAGCTCCCCTCCCTGGTGAACCACGCAAGTCAGGATATCGGTCGCACACTTCGCGGGGTAGGGTGGCCGGCGCGCTAGTCGCGTAGAGAACCTACCGGACCTACGGCACATGGCCAGGTGAGGTCCGTCCCTGCTGGCCAGGTGCCAGCAGGCCCAGGACGAGAGGTGAAAAAAAGGTCCTTACGCACGTCCGTTTTACCGACCGCGACCGGAGTCCTGGCCGCGCTCGGCGCGCTGCTTGATGCCGAGCAGCATCTTCCGCTCCATGATCAGGCTGCCGGGTTCCATGACCAGCACGTAGAAAAGGCGGCTGACGGGTGCCAGGGACGCCGTCGCGATCCTGTTCCGGCTGATCAGCCTGGTCGAGGCGCCCTCGGCCGCCAGCGCGAAGATCCACACCCAGTTCTGGTCGGCGAACCGGAGGGCGAGGGCTCGCGGCCGGTCCAGCACCTCTATCCGCATCGCCGGCCGTCCCGGCCCCATGGGCAGCTCGTCGCCGGCCTTGATGTCCTGGTACCGCGGGAGGATCGTGTCGGCGCTGTGCATGTCCAGGCCCAGCAGGTTCTCGATCCAGTCGTAGGTGTAGGCGCCGCCGCGGCCGCTGCCCATCTGCGCCAGCCATGGCCAGATCGCGTCCGGGGGCGCCCCGATGGTGACGGCACGGGTGGTGACCAGGCCGGCGCCGGGCAGCAGCTCGTCGCCGGGCAGCGTTCGGGCGACCTCGTCGTCCCTGGCGCCCCAGGTGAGGCACGTGCGCCGGAAGAACAGCAGATAGGCGAGGGGGCCAAGTCCGGCCGCAAGCCCTGCCGCCCGGAGGAAGGCACGCATCAGGAGCTCGCGGCGCGGGCCTTGCCCTTGCCGGGCGTGCCGCGGCCGACCGCGGCGATCGCGGGCGCCAGCGTGAGCCACAGCCCGATCGTGACCACCATCGAGGTCACGTAGCCGAACGGCCGGATGCCCACGTCGGAACCGACGATTCCCGCGAAGATCATGAGCAGCCATGCGCTCACGAAGAACGTCGGCCCGGCCGCGACCACCTTGAAGAACGCTTCCATGGTTAACCTCCACGGGCGATGAGGCGTGAGCCCCACGCTGGCAGGTACCAGTTGCGCTCGCCGAGCAGGGCCATCGCCGACGGCAGCGCCTGGGGATCTGCCGTCACTTCAGGCTGGGCGCGGCGGTTTCCGGCAGGGCAGATGCGTAAGGCCCGGAGCCGGCGGGCCGTTGGTCGCCAGTCGCCGGTCAGCTATGCACCAGTCAGCTCTGCACCGGGACGATCGCGACGGGGCCGTGGGCGTGGTTGAGCACCGCGTGCTGGACGGCGCCGATCGCGGGGCCCGTGTCGTGCCCGCCATGCCTGCCGATCACCACGAGGTCCGCCCGTGCCGTGTAGCTGGCTAGCACGCGGCCGGGGTGACCGTGCACCACGTCTTCCCTGACCGGCACGGCGGGATACTTCTCCCGCCACTTGCGCAGAGCTTCGGTCAGGTTCCGGCTGGCGACAGCCGAGATGTGCCCGGCGTCGGTCATGTGTCCCGCCGTCTCCCCGGCACCGGAATCCCCGGCACCGGAATCCCCGGCACCGGAATCCCCGGCACCGGGATCGCCGAACCCGGAAGGGAACCAGTACCAGGCGTGCACCGCGACCAGGGTCGCGCCGCGCAGCGCCGCCTCCTCGAACGCGAACGGCAGGGTCGCGGTCGCGTCGTGCGGGTCGCGGACGCCGACAGCGACCTCATTGTGCACGGCGCCGGTCTCTTCCCGGACCACGACGACAGGGCAGGAGGCGTGCATGGCCGCGTATCTGCTCACCGAGCCGAGCAGCAGCGCGGCGAACCCGCCCACCCCGCGCGCGCCCACGACGAGCATCAGCGCGCCGGAACCGCTGCCGGTGACCGCGAGGGCCGGCGGCCCGGTCAGCTGGTCGGTGTCGATAAGCAGGTCCGGGGCGACTTCCTTGGACCGCGTGATGGCCTCGCCGAGCGCCCGGCGGGGTGCGCTGCCGAGCGCCCGTGCGACCCCCTGGGGCCCCGCGTCGTTGGCCCACATGCGGGGTGGCATCGCGGGCGCGGAAACGATCCGCAGCGGCGCCCCGTGCCGGTTCGCCTCCCTCGCGGCCCATTCCACCGCGCGCAGGGATTCCTCCGAGCCATCGGCGCCGACCACGACAGGTCGCGTTGCCATGATGTCCCTCCTCGGCGGGTCACCGGAGTTGGCTAGAGCTGGCTGCCCACGAGCACGGCGAGGTCGGCGAGGCGGGACGTGTAGCCCCACTCGTTGTCGTACCAGCCGAACACCTTGACCAGCGTCCCGGCCGCCTGGGTGAGCACGGCGTCGAAGATGCAGGACGCGGGGTCGCCGATGATGTCGCGCGAGACGATGGGGTCGGTGCTGTACCGCAAGATGCCCGCCAGGGAACCGTGGGCTGCCGTGTCGAACGCCTCGTTCACCGCCTCGGCGGTCACTTCGCGGCGGAGGACCACTGCCAGGTCGGTCAGCGAGCCGTCTTCCACCGGCACCCGGACGGCGACGCCGTCCAGTTTCCCGGCAAGTGCCGGGATGACTTCGCCGGTGGCGCGCGCCGCGCCGGTCGTGGTCGGTACGATGTTCGCCGCCGCCGACCGGGCGCGCCGCAGGTCCTTGTGCGGCCCGTCGAGCAGCATCTGGTCCCCGGTGTAGGCGTGGATGGTGGTCATGAACCCGCGCTCCACCCCAAACGCGTCGTTCAGCACCTTGACCATCGGCGCCACACAGTTCGTGGTGCAGGACGCGCTGGAGATCACGTCGTGCCGCTCGGGGTCGTACGCGTCAGAGTTCACGCCGAGCACGACGGTCAGGTCGACGCCCTTGCCAGGAGCCGAGATCAGGACCTTGCGCGCTCCGCCCTTGAGGTGCGCGGCCGCGGCCTCGCGGGTGCGGAACTTGCCGGTGGACTCGATGACGATGTCTGCCCCCAGGCCGGCCCAGTCGATATTCACCGGGTCCCGCTCCGACAGCACCGCGATCGACTGGCCGCCGACGGTCAGGGCGTTGGACGCGTAGGTCACCGGCCCCCCGAGCCGGCCATAAGTGGAGTCGAATTCCAGCAGGTGCGCTAGGGTCCTGGCGTCGGTGATGTCGTTGACGGCCACCACCTCCAGGGCCGGACTCTCCAGCGCGAGCCGGGTAAAGGTGCGCCCGATCCGTCCGAAGCCGTTGATTCCCACCCTCGTAGTCATGTGCTTCCTCTGCTTCCTCCTCGCGAGTCTCTACTCGAAGCCTGGTCCGGCGCCCCCGGGACGGCTACTCGCCATGGTCCCTCGGCGTTGGGACCATGGTCCTGACCGGGCGAAGGTCCCGGGAAACAGGTAAGTAGGCCCCTTTCGCCCGTACTGCGGCATAGGGATGCTAAGAGAAAGCGACCGCTTTTGCCTGGGCGAGGTGAGGATGATGGGTACCAGGCAACGGGACATCCGGGTTACCCGGTTTGCCCGGTTCGTGCGGGGGCGGCGACCCGACCGCAATCCGCTGCGGCGTGCTTCGGATCGGCTCGAGACCGCGCTGCTGGCGCTGCTTATCGTCGGGTTCTTCGCGGCCGCGCCGTTCACCGCGCTGGCGGCCGGCGGGTGGGCGTTCGCCAGGGGCCACCAGGCCCAGCTCACCGAGCAGGCTTCCTGGCACCAGGTCCCCGCCCGCGTGCTGACCCTGTCCTCGCAGGCGGGCAGCGCGTACGCGAACGCGCCACAGGCAAAGGCCCGGTGGACAGCCCCGGACGGCAAAGTAGTCACCGGCGAGATATCCGTTCCGCCCGGCACCACGGCCGGCGCGACCGTGCCGCTATGGGTCACGAACAATGGCCAGCTCACCGATCCCCCGTTGCAGGACGCGCAGGTCGCGGACCAGGCGTACCTCGCGGCGGCGTTCAGCGTCATCACGCTCGCGACCCTGTTCGGCATCACCGGCCTGGTCGCCCGCCGGGCACTGGACAAGCACCGGATGGCCGCCTGGGACGCGGAATGGCGCGCGGCCGGGCCAAGCTGGACACCACGGGCATAACCGGTCGGGGACGGCACAGACCGGGCCGGTCATCCTGCCGCTGGTCCTGGCCAGCCACTCCGCGTACGACTGGGAGTTTTCCAGGCTGAAGCTGAACTCTGAGCCGGGCGGGAGCGGCACGGCGAATACCAGCCCGGCGGCGTGCTCGAGGGACGCGCG
>Ga0187806_1000064_pt1 | contig 23405 bp, 18 predicted proteins | sample NC_wetland_sal_i_7_FD_132470 | JGI IMG/M metagenome (GOLD analysis project Ga0187806, IMG submission 132470) | Wetland sediment microbial communities from Neuse River Estuary, North Carolina, USA - ASW_1 | ecosystem: Environmental > Aquatic > Freshwater > Wetlands > Sediment | place: USA: North... | reverse complement strand
CGCGCGAGCTGATCGCGGACGGGGCGCGGCGGGCGGTCGAGCGTGCGGCCGTCGAGGAGTCGCAGGTGTGGGAGATCGCGGCCGCGCCAGCCGGGGTGGCGGCCCCGCGAGTGGAGGCCCCGCTGCCGACGGAAGATGCGGAGGAGGCGGAGCCTTCCGTGCTCGCGCTGCCGGCCATCGGGCTCCCGGCCACCCTCGAGGTGCACGTGCAGACGGCGGACATGGCCGAGGTGGCGAGCTGGGTCCGCGGGGTCGAGCGGACCGGCGCGCGGACGGTGAGCATCCGCGGGGAGGACCCCCTGGAGGTGTTCCGGGCGTTTGTCGGGATGACCTACATCACCCGGGTTTCCGAGGGGCGCTGAGGTCGGGTCAGGTGGGCGACCCGGCGGCGGCGCCGGTCACCTGGTCGCGGTCCCAGCGGGCGAGGGTGGCGTCCCAGTCGAGCGGCAGGGTCCCGGCGCCGTCGGTCTCGGTCGGCCAGTCTTCGGCCGGGACGCGCCACATGACCTCGAACTCGATGCCGTTCGGGTCCTTGGCGTACAGCGACTTCGACACGCGGTGGTCGCTCTCCCCCACCAGCGCCCCGGCCGCGACGAGCCGGGTCCGGGCCTCGACCAGATCCCGCAGGGTGCCGACCTCCCAGGCCAGGTGGTAGAGCCCGACCTGCGGGCGGTCCGGCGCGTGCCCCGTGCCGATCTCGAACAGGCCGAGGTCATGGTCGTTGGCCGAGTCGGGCGCGCCGAGGAACGCGGCGCGGCCCGGGATCTCCATGCGGATCTCGAAGCCCAGGGTCTCGGTGTAAAAGCGGACGGTGCGCTCGAGACCGTGCACGTACAGCACAGCGTGATTCAGGCGGCGGACGGCCATCGGGGCTTCCTTCCCTCGGGAACTGCTGATACCTGCAATTCACGACGGGACGCCGTCATTCCCGCGGGCGGAAACCGAGCGGCTAGCGGATCTGGCGCTGCCGGCGGATGTTCTTCAGGCGGCGCCGCTGCGCGGGGTCGAGCATCAGGTAGGCGCCGGTGGGGATCGCGATCGCGAGCACGATCAGCGCCAGGGCTATTTCCCAGGGGACGACGAACAGCAGAATAAAGCCGATGATGACCCCGGCGATGCCCCACTTCATGTGCGGTGTCATGCTGACTCCATCCTTTCCGCCCAGGCCAGGGACCCCCAGCCCAACCCGGCCCTTCTAGCTTATAGCGCGCCGGCACGTGTAGTGGATGATCGCCCGCGGGGTACGCTGCGGGCATGCGCGATGGGGAGGGTCACGTGACGATCTCGATGCCGGTGGAGCCCGAGGCCAACGAGCTGCTGAGCCGCAGCCCGCTCGCCCTGCTGATCGGGATGCTGCTGGACCAGCAGGTGCCGCTCGAGCGCGCCTTCAGCGCGCCGCTCGACCTGGTCCGGCGGCTCGGGCACGAGCCCACCGCCACCGAGCTGGCGGACTTCGACCCCGACGCGCTCGCGCGTATCTTCTCCGAACGGCCGGCCCTGCACCGCTACCCGAAGGCCATGGCGGCCCGCGTCCAGGACCTGGCGCGGCTGATCGTGGACCAGTACGACGGGGACGCCGCGCGGGTCTGGGAGACCGCGGCGACGGGGGCGGAACTGCTGAAGCGGGTGGGGGCGCTGCCGGGGTTCGGCGAGCAGAAGGCGAAGATCTTCGTGGCCCTGCTCGGCAAGCAGCTGGGGGTGCAGCCTACGGGATGGCGGGAGGCGGCGGGGACGTTCGGGGCCGAGGGCTCGCACATGTCGGTCGCGGATATCTTCGACGCCGACTCGCTGGCCCGGGTCCGGTCCTACAAGCAGGGACTGAAGGAAGCCGCCAAGGCCAAGGCCGGCGCGAAGGCGCGGTAGACCCGCGGAACCGTATAGCCGGCCTGCCCAAGCTTGAAGGTGACCGCCCGGCGCGAGGCGGGCCTGCGTGGCTGCCGGGGTAGCCGGTACCCCGGGCTTCCCCGGCCGGGCTAGCGCTGGATCCCGGTGAACAGCACGGCGGCGCGGTCGTGGTCGCCGATCTGTCCGGAGCGCCGTAGCTCGAGCAGGCCGGCCAGGCCTGCCGAGCCGGTGGGGTCGACGCGGATCCCGGTCGAGGCCACAGCCATCTGGTTGGCCTCGACCAGCAGGTCCTCGCTGACGACCAGCGGCTGGCCGCCGGTCAGCAGCATGCCTTCCACGTCGGCGCGCCAGTCGTAGGTCTCGTCGTCGAGGATGCCGGTCGCCACGCTCTTCGGCTCCTCCTCCCAGGGCTGCATGAACGCGGACCGGTGGGTGGCGGCGCTCGTCATGGCCTGGCGGATCGCTTCCGGACCCGGCTCGCCGGGCAGCAGCGCCCGCACCCGCCAGTACGCCCGCTCCAGCGGGTGGGCGCCGAACGTCTGAACGGTGTGGACGCGGGGCAGCGCGCCCAGCGCGCCAAGCTCCGCCGCCTCGCGCAGCGCCTGGATGGTGGAGCTGGCCAGCGCTCCCCCGCCGACCTGGATGATCAGGTGATCCAGGCCGCCGCCGGGCGAGCTCGCGAGATCGGTCACCAGCTCGTAGCCCAGGGTCTCGCCGCCCTCGAGGTTGAGCCCATTCTCGTTACCCTGGGCGGTGAACGGCAGGGCGCCCCGGCCCAGTTCCTCCCGCAGCCGCAGATACGCCGGGTCCCCGAGCACGCCGGGCTCGCGGGGGCACGGAACCACGTCCGCCAGCTCGCGCAGCCGGCGGACTACGCGAGGATCGGCGTCCGGCGGCACGAACACGGCCAGCCGCCAGCCGCCAGCCCGGGCCACCACGGCCGCGGCCAGGGCCGCGTTCCCGCAGCTCGCGATAGCCAGGCTGCGCCGGTCCCCGGGATCAAGCACGCCGATCTCTTCCATGACCGCCAGGTGGATCAGCACCCCCATCAGGTGCCTGCCCTTGTGCGAGCCTGACACGTTCCCGGTCTCGTTCTTGACCCACACCCCACCGTCGGCGGACAGGCCCAGTGACTGGCTCAGTTCCCCGCTCCTGCTGAACGGCGTGGCGCTGAACCCGTGCCCGTCCACGGCGGCGACCGAAGAGTCGAGCAATCCCACCAGGTCGCAGTAGTCGGCGTCGGACATCCCGTGGGTCATGGCCACGTGATAGGAGTGCATCAGCGCGCGGTAGCGCACGAACGGGTTGGGCTCACTCCCCGAGGGAAACCGGGCACCGCCCGGGCTGAGCACCCGCGTCATCACGTGGTCAGTGTCATCGGTATCGGCCCGCGGGCACCGGAACGGGTACGGGTCATTCGCGTCGGCCACGTGCCCGCACCCGGAACAGCGGATCGTGCTGTCCGGTGCGCTCATCCCTCCGCCGCCAGGCCGGTCCGCTCGTTGAATTCCCCGATCATGGCGTCCCAGGCGGGCAGCAGGTCGCGCAGCCCGGTCCAGAACCGCTGGTCGCGCCGCGCCTCGAAATCAGGCAGCGAGACCCCCTGCTGCTCGACCCAGGTGTAGTAGCCGAGGTTGAAGATGCGATCCCGGTCCGCCAGCGTCGTCTCCAGCAGGTCATCGGTGCCGGTCCCCAGCATCCACCGGCCGAAGACCCCGGCCGCGTCGGCCGTGGAGAACCCGTCGGGGAAGTCGCGGGCGGTGATGCGCTCACGCTCGCTCGAGTACATGTCCGCCCCGTCGGTGGCCACGGTCACGATCACGTCGTCCGGCCCCAGCCGCAGGTACTTCGCGACCTTCACCGCGGCCAGGATGTTGCAGATGCTGGACAGCCCGAAGGACGGCAGCGACCCGAGCACGTGGTCAGGGACCCGCCGCCGGGCCCGCAGGTACTCCACACCCTCCCCGGCCGCGAACAGCACCGACAGCTGGTCGGTGGCCCGGTCCGAGATGCCGGCCACCAGGTCGGTGTTCATCACGTTGTGGATCAGCGGGATGTGCTTGTCGCCGATGCCCTGGATGTTGTGCTCGCCGAAGCCGTTCGCCAGCATGGTCGGGCACTCCACCGCCTCCACGCCCACGATCTTGGCCCCGTAAGCCTCCTTGAGGTAATCACCGGCGCCGATCGTGCCGGCCGAGCCCGACGCCGAGACGAACGCCCGCAGCCGAAGCCCCGGCTCGGCTCCGGCCAGCGACTCGAACACCGTCCCCAGCGCCCGGCCCGTGCACAGGTAGTGCACCAGGTGGTTGCCGAACTCCGCGAACTGGTTGAAGATCACGTTGCCGGGATCGGCGGACAGTTCCGCGCACTTGTCGTAGATCTCCTTGACGTTGCTCTCGGTCCCGGGCGTGCGGATGATGTCGCCCGGGTCGGCGACCCAGTCCTCCAGCCACGCGAACCGCTCCCGGCTCATCCCCTCGGGCAGGACGGCCACCCCGCGGCACCCCATCAGCCGGGAGATCGCGACGCCGCCCCGGCAGTAGTTCCCCGTGGAGGGCCAGACCGCACGGTGCCTGGTCGGATCGAACTGACCCGTGATGACGCGGGGCGCCAGGCACCCGTACGCCGCCAGCACCTTGTGCGCCCGGATCATCGGGAACACATCGCCGATGGCCACCACGATCCGCGCGTCCACGCCGGTGAGCTCGCGCGGCAGGACGACGTGCACCGGTACCTCCGCCCGGCCGGTCCTGGCGCCGTCGTTGTACCAGTGCACCCGGAACAGGTTGCGCGGATCCGCCTCGTCGGCCTTAACCCCCTCCAGGGAGTGCCGGATCCCGGCCGGGATGGTGCCCGGCGCGGCCAGCTGCGCGAACGTCGGCAGCAGGATGCCCGCCTCGCGGAACCGGCCGACCGTCCGGTCGTAGGTCGCGCGATCGACGACATGCCGTTCAAGCCCCAGTGACGCCACCTCAAGACCGCCCTTCTGCGTATGGTGCCCCGGGCACGATTCCTGGCCAGCCCCGGATTATGCGTTCGTCCTGGTCGTACCATACGCGCGTCACCCGCTCACAGGGCCAAAGGACCCTCATCCTCAGGGCGACCGCACCTAGCGGTGAGGACGGTTCCGCGGTAAGGAGGGTTCAGCGGTCGGGGCGGGATCCAGCGTAGGGAGGCTCGATGGTCACCGCGATTCGTGATCGGGTGAGTGGCGGGGTCGGTGAGAGTGTCACGCGGGTGGACGCGATCCCCAAGGTGACCGGGACGTTCGAGTATGCCAGCGATCTGCGGGCCGAGGGGATGCTGTGGGGTGCGACCCTGCGATCGCCGCACCCGCACGCACGGATCGGGCGGCTGGACGCGGCTGCGGCCGCCGCGCTGCCTGGGGTCCATGCCGTCCTGCTCGCCGCCGATCTGCCCGGCAAACGGACCTTCGGGCTCAACCTCGACGACCAGCCCGTCCTGGCCGACGGCCTCGTTCGCTACCACGGGGAACCCGTCGCGGTGGTCGCCGCCGACACTCCCGCCCTCGCGCACCAGGCCACCAAGCTCATCGCCGTGGACTGGGTGCCGCTCGCCGCCGTGACCGACATGGAGGCTGCGCTGCGGCCGGATGCCCCGCGGCTGCACGAATCCGGCAACGTTCTGCGGCACGTGCACATCGTGCACGGTCACCCGGACACGGCCGCGGCGGACGTATGGGTGGACGGATACTACGAAACCGGCATGCAGGACCAGGCGCCGCTCGGTCCTGAGGCGGGGCTGGCCGTCCCGGCTGACGACGGAGGCATCGACCTGTTCGTGGCCACGCAGTGGCTGCACTCGGACCGCGAGCAGATCGCCCCCTGCCTGAACCTTCCGCCGGAGAAGGTCCGGATCAGCCTGGCCGGGGTGGGCGGTGCGTTCGGCTCCCGCGAGGACATCCACATGCAGATTCACGCCTGCCTGCTCGCCCTGCGCACGGGCCGGCCGGTCAAGATGAGCTACGGCCGCGTTGAGTCGTTCCTCGGGCACGTGCACCGCCATCCGTCCCGGATCTGGCTCCGCCACGGCGCGACCCGCGACGGCAGGCTCGTCACCGTCGACGCCAGGCTGATGTTCGACGGCGGGGCCTACACCTCGTCCTCTCCCGCGGTTCTCGGGAACGCGGCCACGTTCGCCGCCGGCCCGTACGACGTGCCGAACGCCCGGATCGAGGGGACCCTGGTGTTCACCAACAACCCGCCGTGCGGGGCGATGCGCGGTTTCGGGGCACCGCAGGTCTGCTTCGCCCACGAAGCCCAGATGGACAGGCTGGCCGCGGCCCTTCGCATGGACCCGGTGGAACTGCGGCTGCTCAACGCCCTGCATACCGGCTGCGTCCTGCCGACCGGCCAGGTCCTGACCGGGAGCGCGCCCGTGCGCGAGCTGATCGAGTCCTGCGCCCGGGCGCACATGCCCGCCTTGGAGCCTGCGCGGGGCCGCGACCCGCGTTACTACCCCGGGGGGACGGGGAACGTGACGCGCGGGGAGGGCCTGGCGGTCGGCGTCGGGTACGCGGTGGGATTCAAGAACACCGCGTTCAGCGAGGGATTCGACGACTCCGCGGCCGCGCGCGTGACGCTGAGCCTGACGCAGGACGGCCCCGTCGCGGAGATCCACACCGCGGCCGTCGAGATGGGTCAGGGCCTGACCACGGTTCTGACCCAGGTCGCCCGCACCGAGCTCGGCATCCAGCGGGTGGTGCTGCACGCCGCGGACACCAGCGTGGGCAACGCGGGCTCCACGTCGGCGTCCAGGCAATCGATGATGGCCGGCGGTGCGGTGCAGCTGGCCTGCCGCCAGGTCCGCGCCGCGCTGGCCGCGCGGGCGCGGCAACGGGCCGGCGGGAACGGCGAGGCGTGGCCGGAGCCGGTAGAACTGCGCGACGGCCTGCTGGTAGCGGGCGGCGAACCGGTCGCCGACCTGGCTGACCTGCTGCCGGAACCGGTCGCCGAGACCGCGGTCTACCGTCACCGGCCGACCACGGGCTTCGACGCGGCCGGGCAGGGAGACATCCACGCCGCCTTCACGTTCGCGGCCGAGCGCGCGGTGGTCGAAGTGGACACCGAGCTGGGCCTGGCCCGGGTCCTGCACATCGCGGCGGCGATCGACGCCGGCCTGGTACTCAACCGGACCGGCTTCGAGGGCCAGATCGAAGGCGGGACCGCACAGGGGCTCGGCTTCGCGCTGATGGAGGAGATCCAGACCGAGGATGGCGTGGTCAGGAATCCCTCGTTCACCGACTACCTGATCCCCACGTTCCTGGACATGCCCCCGGTCATGACCTACGCGGTCGAGGAGCCCGATCCGGGAGCTCCCTACGGGCTCAAGGGCATCGGCGAGGTACCGACCATCCCCTCGACCGCGGCCATCGTCGCGGCGTTGCGTGACGCCACGGGCCGCGAACTGAACCGGGTGCCTGTCACCCCCGACGACCTGGCCGGCCTGCGGCCCCCGCGGGCGACCAGCGGGCGGCCACCGGTCCCGGACGTGCCGGGACAGTGGCCAGTCCCGTACTACGGCGAACCGGCCGCGGACGGGCAGGCTACCACGAGCCCGTCCGCAGCTCCGGGATCGCCGGGCGCCTAATCCCGGACGATCCTGGTGCCGGTCGTGCCGGCCAGCGCCTGCTCGATGCTGTCCGGGCTGGTGATGAGGGCCTCGCGGCCGCCGTGCTCCAGGTAGTTGATCACCGCCTGGATCTTCGGCCCCATGCTGCCGCTCCCGAAGTGCCCGCCCTCGGCGAGGTAGCGTTTAGCCTCGCTCAGCGTCAGCCGGTCGACCGACCGCTGCTGCGGGGTACCGAAGTTCAGGGCCACCCGTTCGACCGCCGTGGAGATGAGCAGCAGGTCCGCATCGAGCGCGTTCGCGAGCAGGGCGGAGGCCAGGTCCTTGTCGATGACCGCGGCTACCCCGTGCAGTTCGCCCGTCTCGGTGGTCACCACGGGGATCCCGCCGCCGCCTACGGCGATGACGGTCGCACCCCAGTCGAGAAGGCTGCGGATGACGGGAAGCTCCACGATGCGCAACGGTTTCGGCGAGGCGACGACCCGCCGGTACCCGCGATTCGCGTCCTCGATGAGGTCCCAGCCCTGCTGCCGGCGCTGCTCGGCCTGCTCTTCGTCCATGAACGAGCCGATGGGCTTGCTGGGGTGGCTGAAGGCCGGGTCGTCCGCGGCCACTTCGACCTGGGTGATGACGGTCGCCACGGTCCGGTCCAGCCCGGCCTGCCGGAAGGCGTTCTGCAGGTTCTGCTGGAGCGCGTAGCCGATGGCGCCCTGCGTGTCGGCACCGCAGACGTCCAGCGGGACCTCGTGCAGTTCGCGGGCGGATAGCTCCGAGCGGCGCAGGATGAACCCCACCTGCGGGCCGTTGCCGTGCGTGACGACCACGTTCCAGCCGTCTTTGATCATGCTCAGGATGTGCTCGGTGGTGTCGTGCGCCGCCAGGTACTGGTCGGGCACGCTCTGGTGCCCGGCGTCCTTGATCAGCGAGTTACCGCCGATCGCCACTACGGCGACCCGGTTGGTCATCGATCCCGCCTTCCTCAGCTCATGGTCAGGGCCATCACGGCCTTCTGGCCGTGCAGCCGGTTCTCGTCCTGGTCGTAGACGGCGGACTGCGGGCCGTCGATGACGCTGTCCGTCACCTCGACGCCGCGGTCGGCGGGCAGCGGGTGCATGTACACCGCGTCCTCGCCGGCCAGGGCCATCCGCCGGTCGTCGGCGATCCACGACGCGTAACTCGCGATCAGGCGGGCGGCCTCCGCGTCGTCGGTGGTGGTCTCCACCGCTCCCCAGCTCTTGGCGTAGACGACGTCGGTGCCGCGGATCCCCTCCTCGAAATCGTGCATGATCTCAAAGCTGGCGTGCCCGTCACGCGCATTCTGCTTGGCCTGCTCGATGATGTCGGGCATGAGCGGGAACTCCGGGGGGTGCACGAGCCGGACGTTCATGCCGTAGCGGGGCAGCAGCAGCACCAGGCTCTGCGGCACGCTGATCGGTTTGATGTAGCTGTGCGCGCAGGCCCAGCTCACGGTCGCGGTCCGCCCGCGCACGTCGCCGAACCGCTCGATCATGGTCATCAGGTCGCCCAGCGCCTGGTGCGGGTGGTAGATGTCGCACTGCATGTTGAGCACGGGAACGCGGCTGGCCCGCGCGACGTCGCGGAGGTAGACGTTGCCCACCCCCCAGTCGGTATACCGGATCGCGATCCCGTCGTTGTAGCGGCCGAGGATCTCCCCGATCTCCTTGGCCGTGTCGCCGTGCGCGATCTGGGTGGACCGGCTCTCGATGAACTGGGCATGCCCGCCGAGCTGGGCCATCCCCGCCTCGAACGAGGTCCGGGTCCGCGTGCTCGCGTAGAAGAAGAGCATGGCGAGCACCTTGTCCCGCAGGTACGGGTGCGGCTGGCCGAGAGCGCGGTCCCGCTTGAGCGTGAACGCGACGTCGAGCAGCGTGTCGATCTCGTCCTTCGTCCACTCCTGGAGCGTGATCAGGTCACGGCCCCGCAGGTGCGTCTGCATGACACGTCCTCCTTACTCGGCCGCGCCGAGGACCAGGGCGAGCAGGGCCATGCGCATGACGACCCCGTTGAACGCCTCCACCCAGTACCGCGCGTGGCGGGTGGCGTCGACGTCGGGCGGAAGCTCGTCCATCCGGGGCAGTGAGTGCAGGATGATCGAGTCGCTCTTCGCCTTCTCCCGCAGCAGTTCCCTGGTCACGCGGTAGGCGGCGGGCGTGTGTCCCGGCTCCGTGCTCGGGTCGACCCGGGCCTGGGTGTAATCCGCCTGGACGACGGGTTCCATGTAGATGACGTCGGCGTCGGCGATGCACTTCTCGACGCTCTCGACCTCGCGGTAGAGCACGTTGCGCTCGTCGATCTCGGCCTTGAACTCCGGCAGCAGCGACATGTCCGGCGGGGAGACGACGAAGGCCTCCATGTCGAACTGCGACATCGCGTAGAGGATGGAGTGCATCGTGCGCATCCGCATGTCGCCGACGCACAGCACCTTCAGCCCGTCGAGGCGCCCCTTCGCCTGCCAGACCGTGTACAGGTCGGTGAGCACCTGCGTCGGGTGCTCGCCCCAGCCGTCGCCGCAGTTGATCACCGGCACCGACGCCCACCTGGCCGCCTCGGCCGGCGCGCCCTGCTGGTGGTGACGCATCGCGATCACGTCCGCGTAGTACTCCAGCATGTGCACGGTGTCCTTGATCGTCTCCTGGTAGAAGTCGCCGGCCCGGGTCATCTTCGAGTCGGAGAAGCCCAGGACGTGTCCGCCGAGCCGGTGCATGGCCGCCTCGGTCGCCATCCGGGTCCGGGTGCTGGGCTGGTAGAAGGCGGTCAGCAGCGTCTTGTGCTTCAGCAGGTCGGTGTTGCGCCGGTCGGCGGCGTGGGGCCTGAGCCTGTCGGCCACCGCGAAGATGTGGAAATACTCGTCCCGCTCCATATCCTTGAGCGACAAGATGTCGCGGCCTGCGAAGCTGCGCATGGTAACTCTCCTTACGAGATCGTTGCTGGTGCGAAGGTATCGATCATCAAGCTCACGTCATCGCCAAGGGGGTACAGGATCGGGCAGGTCGCGCCGCTGGCGATGTACTCACCGACCTTGGCCCGGCATTCGTCCGGGGTGCCCGACGCGCTGATCATCTGCACGGCGTCGTCGGGTACCAGGCGCATGGCCCTGTGGATGTCGGCCTCGCTGGCGGGCCAGGTGAGGATCTTGCCGATCTCCTCGATGAGCCCGGGGTCGACGCCGCTGGCCTTCATGATGTGCGGCTGCTGCCCCAGGTACTGGGTGAGCAGTTCGCGTGACCGGTCGAGCGCCAGGTCACGGTCGGCGTCGACCGAGCACACGACGAGCTGGGGGCGGTCGATGTCGTCGACCGAACGGCCGGCCCGCTCGGCGCCGGCCGCGAGCGCCGCCAGGGCCTGCTTGTTGTACTCGGGGCTGACCATGTAGTTCAGCACCACTCCGTCGCCGATCTCCCCGGCCAGCTCCATCATCTTCATGCCGGTCGCCCCGACGTAGATCGGCACCTGCCGCGGCGACCTGTCGCCGTGCACGATATCGATCTCTACGTCGTCCAGGTGGACGAACTCGCCGTGGTAGGTCACCCGCTCCATGGCCAGCAGCCTCCGGGTGGCCGTGACCACCTCCCGCATGGCCTGGAGCGAGTGCTCCCTGCGCACCCCGACCTTGCTCGCCAGCGGCTCCCACCACGCGCCGAGGCCGAGGATGACCCGGCCGGGGGCGAGCTCGTCCAGGGTGGAGAACGTCGCGGCGAGCAGGCCCACATTGCGGGTCCAGATCGGGATGACGCCGGAGGCGACCTTGATCCGATCGGTCACCGCGGCGAAGGCGGCCATGGGAACCGTCGCCTCGCGCACGAGCCGACTCTCCGCCTGCCAGACCGCCTCGAAGCCGCGCTGCTCGGCGTAGCGGACGTAGTCCATGCCGTCCCTGATCGGGTGCTTGTCCTGCAGGTAGAGCGCTACCCGCCCGGTGCTGCTGACCGTCACTGCACTCACCTTGCCTTCGGGGTAAACGGGTGCGGGGGGATCTCCTCCAGCCGGGCCCACAGCCGCCTGGCCTCGGCGGCGGCCTGCTGCGCGATCTGCGACTCGTCGACGCGGGTGGAACGCCGGTCGGCGACGACAAGCTCGCCGGCCACGATCACGTCGCGGACCTGGTGGGAGGAGAGGCCGAAGACCCAGTGGCCGGGCAGGTTCTCCGCGGTCACGGGGGTGGGGGATGGATAGCTGAGCACGGTGAGGTCGGCCGGGGCGCCCGGCGCGACCGTGCCGTGCAGCGGCTCGCCGAAGCTGCGCCCGGTGATGCGGGCACCTTCGGCAAGACGGCGCACCGGCCAGCCGGGGTCGGTCGCGGCGCCCGCTTCGGCGGCCCGGAAGTACGCCACCTGGGACTCGGTGATCATGTCCCCGCCGATCCCGTCGGTGCCCAGTGCGACACGGGCCCCGCCGTGAGCCAGCGGAGAGTAACCGACCCGGTTGTTCATGTTGCTGCGCGGGTTGTGCGCGACCGCCGCTCCGGAGGACGTGATGTCCGCCACTTCCTGGCCGGTGACGTGCACGCAGTGCGCGAGAAGGGCGTCCGGGCCTAGCAGCCCGGCCCGGCCCAGCCGGTCTACGACGCGCATGCCGTAGGCGGCTTCCGCGTCCTGCTGGTCCGCGCCGTCCTCGGCGACGTGGATGTGGACGCCGACGCCGGCGGCCGCGGCGGCCTCGGCGCACGCGGCCAGGGTCTCGTCGCTGAGCGTGAAGGATGCATGGGCGCCCATCATGCCCCGCGCCAGCCGGCGCGGCCTGGCCAGGAACCGGCGGTTCTCGGCCACCCCCGCGGCGGCCCTGGCTGCCCCGTCCCGGTCGGTGACCTCGTAGCAGAGCACCGACCGCAGGCCGAGTTCGGCCAGTGCGTCCGCAATGACGTCCAGGGAGCCGTCGATGACATTGGGCGACGCGTGATGGTCGATGACGGTCGTGGTTCCGGCGTGGAGCGCGTCGAGCCCGCCGACCAGGGCAGACAGCCGCACGGCGGGCTCGTCGAGGGCCCGGTCGAGCCGCCACCAGATGCGCTGGAGGATCTGCAGGAAGTTGCGCGGGGCCTGCAGCCGGTAGGGCATCCCGCGCGACAGCGCGGAGTACAGGTGATGGTGGGCGCAGACGTTGCCCGGCAGGACCAGCGTGCCGGAGCAGTCGCGACGGGCCACGCCCGCGGGCGCGATGCCGACCGAGGCGATCCGGTCGCCCGCGAGGACCACATCCGCCGTGATCAGGCTGACCGGGTCCAGCGAGGTGACGACCGTGCCTCCGCACAACGCGAGGTGGGGAGCCGGGAGGTCGGGATCGTGACCCCGGCGCGCGGCGACTGCGACGTTCGCGGCACGTCCCGCGGGCTCAGCGCCGGCGGCCGCCGGGACCGGTTCGGTGCTCATTGCGCGCGGGCGAGCTTCGGGACGGCGGCCCGCGCGGCCGGGGAGTCCTTCATCGGCAGGCGGGTCCGGTAGACGCCGTCGAAGCTGCGCAGCGCCCCGGCGACGGCGGCGGCGGTGGGGACCAGGCCGATCTCGCCGACGCCCTTCGCGCCGTACGGGCCCTCGGGCTGGTGTTCCTCGACGAACACGCATTCCACGGGGGGCATGCCGGTGGGCGGGATGATGTTCAGCGACTTCAGGGTCGTCGTTACCGGCAGGCCGTCGCGGACGACGTATTCCTCGGACAGCGCTTGGCCGAGGCCCATGTGCACGGCCCCCTCGATCTGGCCTTCGAGGAGCGTCGGGTTGATGGCCCTCCCGACGTCGTGGGCGGCGATGAACCTCTCGATGCGGCCGTCGTCCGCGAGGATCGCCACCTGGGTCGCCCAGCCGTAGGCGAAATGGGTGACCGGGTTCTCCACCGCTGCCCCGGGCGGGGTGGTCCAGTCGATCCGGACCTCGCCGTGGTACTCCCGGCCGGCCAGCGCGGCCAGGTCCTGCACCGCCAGGTCGGCCCGCAGTTTCGCGGCGGCGTCGATCACCGCCCGGCCGCCGAGCACCGTGCCGCGGGACGCGGTGGTCTGCCCGCAACCCAGCTCGTAGCGGGTGTCAACCTCCACCGTGACCTGCGCGGGGGCCAGGCCGAGTTCCTCGCAGAGCACCTGCCGCAGCACCGTGTGCACGCCCTGCCCCATCTCGGTCCAGGGGTGGAACAGGGTGACCATGCCACCTTCCCCGACCCGCAGGACGGCCCGGCCGTACTCGGTGAGGCCGTTGCCCACGCCGGTGTTCTTGACCGCGCACGCGATGCCGGCGAACCGGGCCTCCTTGTAGGCGTCCCTGACCGCGAGCAGCGTCTTCTTCAGGCCCACCCCAGGGCCGAGGCGCTGGCCGGTGCCGAAGGTGTCGCCGGTCTCGACCGCGTTCAGCCACCTGATGTCCCAGCCGTCCAGGCCGACCGCCTCGGCCAGCCGGTCCAGCATGCCCTCCAGGGCGAAGTTGACCTGGTTGGCGCCGAATCCCCGCATCGCGCCGCACGGGACGTTGTTCGTGTAGACGGCGCGAGCCTCGACGTCGACCGCAGGGAATTTGTAGCCGCCGCAGGCATGCCCGGCGGCCCGCTCCAGCACCTTGTCGCCCACGCTCGCGTAGGCCCCGGTGTCGCCCACGATCCGGGCCCGCAGGCCGAGCAGGCGCCCGGCCGCGTCGCAGCCGATCGTGTAGGTCATCGTGAGCGGGTGGCGCTTGGTGTGGAAGCGCAGGCTTTCCGCGCGGCTCAGCGTCACCTTGACCGGCCGCCCGGTGTGCCAGGCCAGCAGGGCGGCGTGTCCCTGGACGTTCAGGTCTTCCTTCGCGCCGAACGCACCGCCGTTGGATACCAGCGTGGCCCGCACCTTGTCCTGCGGTAGGCCCAGCAGGCTGGCGACCTGCCTGCGGTCGCTCCAGATCCCCTGGCCCTGGCTGTAGAAGTGCACCCCGCCGTCGCCGTCGGGGAACGCCAGCGCCGACTCCGGCTCGAGGAACGCGTGCTCGATCCACTGGGTCTGGAACGTATCCGTCACGACGTGCGCGGCGCCCGCCAGCGCGCCGTCCACGTCGCCCCGCTTCACCTGCGACAGCGACAGGACATTGCCCCCAAACCGCGGGTGCAACTGCGGCGCCCCGGGGGCCATGGCGGCGATCGGGTCGGTCACCGGCTCGAGAACCTCGTACTCGATGTCCACCAGCGCGGCCGCGGCGCGGGCGGCGGCCGGGGTCTCGGCGGCCACGATGGCCAGCACGTCCCCCACGTACCTGGTGGTCTCCCCGGACCCGTAGATCTGGACCCAGTCCCGGGTGAGCTCGCCCTGGACGCGATCGCCGGGCACGTCGCCGGCCACCAGGACGGCGGTCACGCCCGGGTACGCCGCGGCCCGGCTGGTGTCGACCGAAACAATCCTGGCTCGCGGGTGGTCGCTGAACCGCAGTGCCCCGTGCAGCATGCCGGGCATGGTCAGGTCGTTGATGTACGGCTTGTCCCCCAGGGCCAGCTCGCGGCCCTGGTAGCGGGCGGCCCGGGTCCCAACCCGGCCGCTGTCGTCGTGCTGCGGGAGGGGAGTACCCTGCCGGGCCGCGGCGTTGAGCAGCACCCCGTCGATGATCTTGACGTATCCGGTGCACCGGCACAGGTTCCCGGCCAGCGCCGAGGTGACCCGCGCCCGGGCCGGGTTCGGGTTCCTGCGCAGCAGCGACTCTGCCTTCATGACCATGCCCGGGGAGCAGAAGCCGCACTAAGACGCTCCCGCCGCCACGAAGCTGTCGGCCCACAGCGCGCGCTCTTCTGGCGGCAGGCCCTCCAGCGTCGTGACCTCACGGCCGGCGGCGCGGGTCGCGGCCTGGGCGCACGACACCACGGCCTTGCCGTCCACCAGCACGGTACACGCGCCGCACGAGCCCTCCGGCGCGCAGCCGTCCTTGGCCGAGGTGATCCCGCACCCGTCGCGGAGCAGGGCAAGCAAACTCTCACCCTCCTCGACCGGCACCGACGTCGGCTTGCCGTTGAGAGTGAAGTCCATCTGTCCCACCTGCCTACCTATCGAACGTCCGATGACCTTCCGCCGCAGGCTGGAGCGGCGCGGGTCCCGCTGTCACTATCCATCACGTCACTGTCCTGCGGCAATCTCTAGCCAGCCGGGCGATCCGGCGCGGGCTGGCGCGCGCGATCGGGCTCGTGAGCCTCTTGAGTCGCTTGAGCTCCGTTGGGCCGGGCCTGCGCGGCCGACACCCCGGCCATCAGGAGGCCGATGGCCTCCCGGCTCGTGGTCCTGGGATCGACCTCGCTGATGATCGCTCCCTCGTAGATGACGAGGATCCGGTCCGAGATGGTCATCAGCTCGTCGAGGTCCTCGGAAATGACCAGCACCGCGGTGCCGTCGGCACGCTGGGCGATCAGCCGCTGGTGAATGTAGGCCGAAGCGGAGACGTCGATGCCGCGGGTCGGCTGGGCGACGATCAGGACCTTCGGCGAGCCGGACAGCTCGCGGGCCATGATGAGCTTTTGTATGTTGCCGCCGGACAGGTTGCGGGCGGGGGTGTCCAGGCTCGGCGTGCGGACGTCGAACTCGGCGACCAGCCGCCGGCAGTGGCGGCGGATCGCCCGGTGGCGCAGCAGGCCCCACCGGGCGTAGGCCGGATCGGCGCCGGCCACCAGCATGAGGTTCTCGGCCACGGTGAAATCGCCGATGACCGCGTCGCGCATCCGCTCCTCGGGAACGTAGGCCAGCCCGGCCTCGCGGACCACCCGCGGGTGGCTCCCCGTGACGTCGGTGCCGCCGATCTCGATCCGGCCGCTGACCGCCGGGCGCAGGCCGGCGATCGCCTCCGCTAGCTCCCGCTGGCCGTTACCTGACACTCCGGCGACGCCGACGATCTCGCCGTCGTACACCCGCAGGGAAAGCCCGCGTACCGCCTCGGCGCCCCGGTCACCGACCACCCGGAGGTCGCTGACGGCCAGCCCGGCCGGGCCCCGCTGCCCGTCGGACGGCAGCCTGACCTCGGCGACCTGATGCCCGACCATCATGTCGGCCAGCTCATTCGGCGTCGTATCGGCACCGCGGACCGTGGCGATCTTCCGCCCGGCGCGCAGCACGGTGATCCGCCTCGACAGCTCGAGTACCTCGTTGACCTTGTGCGATATGAACACGATCGACAGGCCGTCGGCCACCAGCCGCTTCAGGACCGCGAAAAGGTCACGGACCTCCTGCGGGGTCAGGACGGCCGTAGGCTCGTCGAGGATGAGCAGGGAGACTTCGCGGTACAGGGCCTTGATGATCTCCACGCGCTGGCGCTCGCCGACCGACAGCTGCCAGACGTACGCCTCCGGATCTACCTTGAGCCCGTAGGTCCGCGACAGCTCGCGGATGCGGCCGGAAACCCGGCCGAGGTCGGTCAGCGGTCCGCGCGAGGACTTGACGCCGAGGGCGACGTTCTCGGCCACGGTGAGCGTCTGCACCAGCATGAAGTGCTGGTGAATCATGCCGATACCGTGCTGGATCGCCGCGGCTGGGGAGGTGATGGTCACCCGGTCGCGGCGGAGGAGGATCTCGCCCTCATCGGGCTTGTACAGGCCGTAGAGAACGCGCATGAGGGTGCTCTTGCCCGCGCCGTTCTCGCCGAACAGGGCGTGGATCTCACCCGGCGCCACGTCGAAGTCCACGTGGTCGTTGGCGAGCACCCCGGGGAAGCGCTTGGTGATGCCGCGCATCTCCAAGAGCGCGGAGTCCGAGGCGCTCCCCCCGGGTGCTTGCGTCATGGTGATGCTCCTTGCTCAGTTCGTCGGCGGCGTGATGGACCCGGCGATGATCTCGTTAATCACCTTGGTCGTGGCGGCCTTGACCGAAGCGGACAGCGGGTACGACGGGTTGTAGACGATCTTCTCACCGCCGTTGCCGAGGGTGATCGTGTACGTCGCGCCGCCGAGCACGCCGCCGCGGATCGCCGTGATCATCTGCTTCAGGACCCCTGTCCAGTCGTAGACCTGGCTGGAGACGACCTCACTGGGCGCCAGGGACGACTGGTCCCACTGGGTGCCGAACCAGGCGACCGAGTCCTGCTTGGCGACGCCGATCGCGCCGACGACCGATTGCGAGCTTCCGGTTAGGACGTCGGCCTTCTCGGAGACGTACGCCTTGGCCGCGGTCTCCATCAGCGTGTCGTCGCTGAACGACCCGGTGAAGCTCGTGTGGACGGTCGCCGTCGGGTCCTCGGCCAGCGCTCCGGCCTTGAAGCCGACCACGTACAGGTGCGCGTCGCCGACGTTGATGGGGCCGATGACGCCAAGGACCTTGCTCTTGGACATCATCGCCGCCATGTAGCCCTCGACGTAGCCGCCCTCCTGCGAGTTCGCCTGGTAGGCGAAGACGTTACTCAGGCCGTAGGTCACGCCGGCGGTGCCCCACGCGAAGGACACCTTCGGGAACTGCGGGGCGAGCTGCTGGACGATCCCGCCGTACTGCGAGCCGTGAGCGATGATGAGGTTGTAGCCCTCTGCGGCGTACTGCCGCATCGCGTTGGCCGCATCCGTGACGTTGAACAGGTTGTCGGAAACCGAGACCGTCAGGTGCATCGGCCCGGCGAGCGACTCGACGGCCGCGTACATCGACTGGCTGAAGGCCAGGTCGTTCCGAAGGCTCGGTTCGATCAGGGCGACCTTGAGGGTCGTCACCGAGGACGAGCTCGCGGCAGGCGCGCTCGTGGATGCCGACGAGCTTGAATTGGACGAGCTTGAACTGCATGACGCGCTGGCGAGCACGACGGCAACGCCGGCCGCGAGCACTACTAGGCGTGGCAATCTCTGGCGTTTCATTGTTACCTCCGTAAGAGGGTGATTTCAGGGTGAATCACAGCCGGGTTGCGGCGATAGGATGCGGGGTGAGCGTCAGTGCGCGGCAAGGCCTCACCCGCCCCTCTCGTAGGGCTTGCCCAGGGCCGCAGGCTGCCGGAAGCGGCGCGCGACCAAAAGCAGGGCGAGGACGGTCAGGACGGCGGGGGCCATCGAGGCGATGTCCGATGCGGACGTCGGGATGATACCGAGCGTCTTCCACGACACCACGACCGCGGCGACCAGGCCGTAGAGCAGTGATCCGGCCATCACGCCGACCGGCCGCCAGGCGCCGAAGTACACCAGGGCGACGGCGATGAAGCCCTCGCTGTTGGTGATGTCTTCCTGGAAGATCCCGATGAACATGAGCAGGGTGGCACCCGCCAGGCCGGCCAGGGCGCAGCCGAGGATGACCGTCGAATAGCGGATCCGGGTGACGCTCACCCCGACGGTGTCCGCCGCGGCCGGGTTCTCACCGACCGCCCGGATCTTCATCCCGTACGTCGTGTGGTTCAGCACCCAGGTGAGCGCGGGCACCAGCAGGAACGCCAGGTAGACCAGCCAGTTCTGGGTGAAGAACATGCTGCCGAGGTCGGGAATGCGGTGCAGCAACGGGATCCGCACCGCGGGCAGCGCAGGGATGGTGACGGGAGACGGGAAGAGCTTCAGCAGCAGCACGTTGGTGAGCCCGAGGCCGAACAGGAAGACACCGATCCCGCTGATGCCCTGCTCCGCCTTGAGCGTGACGCTCACGAACGCGGTCACCAGGCCCATCACCAGGCCGATGCCGAGCCCGACCGCCGTGGCCGCTACCAGGCTGCCGGTCTTGGCGGCGACGTAGTAGGCGCCGAACGCGCCGAGCAGCATGATGCCGTCCACGCCCAGGTTGACCACCCCGCTGCGCTGGCCCATGGTCTCGCCGAGCGCGGCGAGCAGGAAGGGCGTAGTCAGCTGGATCGCGGCGGCCACGGTGGCGGTCAGCACGGCGGCCGTGAAGAAGTGGCTCATGCTGTCACCCCCTTCTCCTCGCTGGCGGGCGCACCGCGGGCGGCAGGCCCGACGGTCCCGCCTGCCCTGGCCCGAGCCCGGGCCCGCCGGCGCAGGTATTCGACCGAAACGACGAGGACGACCACGATCCCGTTGAACGCGGTGACCAGGTCCGAAGGCACGCCGGTAATCACCTGCATCGAGGTACCGCCGACCAGTAGCCCGCCGAACAGGAACGCGGTGAGGATCGTCCAGAGCGGGTTCAGGCCGGCGAACAGGGCCACCACGATGCCGTTGAACCCGGCGTTCCCCGTAAAGCCGGTCAGCGTGCCGTCGGTGCCCATCCGGTGCGAGATGCTGCCGAAGACCAGCATGGCGCCTGCCACTCCGGACAGCGCGCCGGCCAGGGTCATCGACAGCGTCATGGTCGACTTGACGGACATCCCGGCGTACCTGGATGCCTCACGCGACAGCCCGACGGCGCGAATCCTGAAGCCGAGGCTGGTGTGCCACAGCAGCACGTAGACCGCGACGGCCAGCAGCACGGCGATGAGCACCCCGAGGTGCAGCTGGGTGCCCGGGATGAGGATGGGCAGCCAGGAGTTCTTCGACAGCAGCTGGGTCTGCGGGATGAGCCCGCCTATCGCATACCCCGAGCGAGCGATCATGGGCCCGGAGAGCAGGTAGTTCATGAACTGCACCGCGACGAGGTTGAGCATGATCGTGCTCAGGATCTCGTTGACGTTGAAGTACGCCTTGAAGGCGCCGGGGATGGCGCCCCAGATGCCGCCGCCGACGGCCCCGGCCAGGAGCACCAGCGGGATCAGGACCACCGCGGGCAGGCCTGGGACCGCGAGCGCCGTCGCCGTTCCGGCCAGGCCGCCCATGGCTATCTGGCCCTCGCCGCCGATGTTCAGCATGTTGGCGCGGAAGGCGATGCAGATCCCGGCGCCGACGAGCAGCAGGGGCACCGCCTTCACCACGGTGCTGGTCAGGGCGTAGCTGCCGCCGAAGGCGCCGGTCAGGAGGGCGTGGTAGCCCGTGATCGGGTTCGCGCCGAAGGCCAGCATCAGCACCCCGCCGAGCAAGACCGACACGACGGCCGCGGCAGGCAGCGCGAACCAGCTGAAAAGGAGACTGCGGCGGCCGACGGGATCAAGGCCCTGCGGGATCATCGCCGATCTCAGCCGCCACATGCGCTTCTCCCTAACCTTGACCATTAGCGGACCACGCTAGATACCGGGCCCATATCGTGTCGCGGGACTAAAGCCCTCCCTCGAGGGGCAAAGGTCTCGATTATCACCGCGGGCCCGACGGTCCGGGGCGGCGTCGCACCACGCGACATCGGCAGGGGCGGCCAGGTTCCGCGCGGACCTTGTCGGGATATACAAGACGAGCGGGCAACACCTCCGCCTTCCTTGGGGACCTGGCCGGTTACGGCGAGGCTGGTCCGGAGGAAGATGGGGGTCTACGCGAGAGAGGGGCACAAGCCGATGGCTGAGATCGTCCGGGCCGGGCTCATCCAGCAGCGCTGGACCGGGGATAAGGAATCGATGATCGCGGGCGCGGTGGACCACATCCGGACCGCGGCTTCAGCCGGCGCGCAGGTGGTCTGCCTGCAGGAGCTGTTCTACGGGCCGTACTTCTGCCAGGTGCAGGACGCCGACTACTACTCCTACACCGAGGCGATCCCGGACGGGCCGACTACCCGGCTGCTCCAGGACGTGGCCAGGGACCACAGCATCGTGATCGTCGCGCCGATGTACGAGGAAGAGCACCCGGGCATCTACTACAACACCGCCGCGGTGATCGACGCGGACGGCACCTACCTGGGCAAGTACCGCAAGACCCACATCCCGCAGGTGAAGGGGTTCTGGGAGAAGTTCTACTTCAGGCCCGGCAACATGGGCTACCCGGTCTTCGACACCGCGGCGGGCCGGATCGGCGTGTACATCTGCTACGACCGGCACTTCCCCGAGGGCTGGCGGGCGCTCGGCCTGGCCGGCGCGCGGATCGTGTTCAACCCGTCGGCGACCAGCCGGGGCCTGTCCCAGTACCTGTGGCGGCTCGAGCAGCCGGCCGCCGCCGTGGCCAACGAGTACTTCGTCGGCGCGATCAACCGGGTAGGCATCGAACCGCTCGGCGAGAACGACTTCTACGGCCAGACGTACTTCGCGGACCCGCGCGGGCAGCTCATGGGCGACGCCGCCGCCGACGACAAGGACGAGGTCGTGATCAGGGACCTGGACCTGGGCCAGCTCGCCGAGGTGCGGAACCTGTGGCAGTTCTACCGGGACCGGCGTCCCGACCAGTACGGGACGCTAGTCCAGCCATGAGCGAGGGCCAGAAAATGAGCACGATCCTGATCACCGGCGGCACGGTCGTCACGGCGAACGGAACCTTGGACGCGGACGTGCTGGTCAACGGCGAGAAGATCGCTATGGTGCTGTCCCGGCGGCCCGGTCTCGAGGTCAGCATCACCGCGGACCAGATCATAGACGCCACCGGCAAGTACGTGCTGCCCGGCGGGATCGACGTGCACACGCACATGGAGATGCCGTTCGGCGGGACTATCGCCTCGGACACGTTCGAGACCGGGACCAGGGCGGCGGCCTGGGGCGGCACGACGACGATCGTCGACTTCGCAGTCCAGGCGAAAGGCGGTTCGCTGCTCGCCGCGCTGGACAAATGGCAGGCCAAGGCGGACGGCAACTGCGCGATCGACTACGGCCTCCACATGATCGTCTCCGACGTCAACGAGACGACGCTGAAGGAGATGGACGCCTGCATCGCCGCCGGGGTAAACAGCTTCAAGCTGTTCATGGCCTACCCGGGCGTGCTCTACTCGACCGACGGCGAGATCCTGCTCGCCATGCAGCAGGCCGCCCGGTCGGGGGCGACGGTGATGATGCACGCGGAGAACGGCATCGCCATCGACCAGCTCGTCGCGCAGGCGATCGCGGCGGGCCACACGGACCCCGTGTACCACAGCCTGACCCGGCCGCCCGAGTTCGAGGGCGAGGCGACCTCGCGGGCGATCGCGCTGGCGAAGGTCGCGAACTGCCCGGTGTACATCGTGCACATGACCGCCAGCCAGGCGCTGGAGGCGGTCGCCGAGGCGCGGGACACCGGTCAGAACGTCTTCGCCGAGACCTGCCCGCAGTACCTATACCTGTCGATCGACGACCTGGCCAGGCCGGGCTTCGAGGGGGCCAAGTTCGTCTGCTCGCCGCCGCTGCGTCCGAAGGTCCACCAGGATTCGCTATGGCGCGGCCTGCGGACCAATGATCTGTCGGTCGTCTCTACCGACCACTGCCCGTTCTGCTTCAAGGATCAGAAGGAACTCGGCCTGGGTAACTTTACCAAGATCCCGAACGGCTTCGGGAGCGTGGAGCACCGGATGGACCTGCTCCACCAGGGTGTCGTGGCGGGCCAGCTTACGCTGCCCCGCTGGGTGGAGGTGGCGTGCACCACGCCGGCCAGGATGTTCGGCCTGTTCCCGCGCAAGGGGGGCATCGCGCCCGGTTCCGACGCGGACATCGTGATCTACGACCCGCGGGCGCGGCAGACGCTGTCCGTGGCGACCCATCACATGAACATCGACTACTCCGCGTACGAGGGGATCGAGGTCACCGGGCGCGTGGTGACCACGCTGTCGCGTGGCCGGGCGGTGATCGAGGACGGCGAGTACCGGGGCGCGCCTGGCCACGGCGCCTTCCTCGACCGCGGGCCAAATCAGTATCTGCTGTAACGGGAGGGATCATGGATTTCGGAGTGGTGCTGCAGACGAACCCGCCGGCCAGCGCCGTGGTCGCGACGATGCGGCGGGCCGAGGACGCGGGGTTCTCTTACGGGTGGACGTGGGACTCGCACGTGCTGTGGCAGGAGCCGTTCGTCATCTACTCGGCGGTCCTGGCCGAGACGTCCACGATGACCATCGGGCCGATGGTGACCAACCCGGGCACCCGGGACTGGTCGGTCACGGCCTCGCTGTTCGCGACGCTGAACGACATGTTCGGCAACCGGACCGTCTGCGGGATCGGCCGCGGCGACTCGGCCCGGCGGGTCATCGGCCAGCCGCCCATGTCGCTGGCCACGCTGTCGGCGGCGATGACGGTGATCAAGGGCCTGGCCGAGGGGCGCGAGGTCGAGCACCACGGTCAGCCGCTGAGCCTGCCGTGGGTGCGGGACGGCAAGCT
>Ga0187806_1000063_pt1 | contig 23559 bp, 23 predicted proteins | sample NC_wetland_sal_i_7_FD_132470 | JGI IMG/M metagenome (GOLD analysis project Ga0187806, IMG submission 132470) | Wetland sediment microbial communities from Neuse River Estuary, North Carolina, USA - ASW_1 | ecosystem: Environmental > Aquatic > Freshwater > Wetlands > Sediment | place: USA: North... | reverse complement strand
TTGCGCAATCGGCCCGCTCTGGCGGCTGTGCCAAGTCCCCAGCGCGCCGCCTCACCATCGAAGCAACGTACGACCTGTACCGATGGCGGGGTAACCCCGCGAGTCCCGCGGTCCCCAGCGTCACCAAGATCAGTAACAGAAAACAGCCATGGACACGGCGGTGTCTGACTGGCGCTGGGTGTGGTCAGATCCCGTCATTGCGAAATCGACCTGCTCTGGGCGGCTGAATGTCACATTCATCCGGCCGGGCGACCGCTGCTTGCGACCAGGTGCCGGCGATCTAGCGGCTTGCCGCGGCCGGGGCGCGGAGCGGGGCGTGCGCGAACTCGGCGATGCCCTCGGTGAAGCCGATCCGGGCGCGGAAGCCCAGGTCGCGGACCGCCGCCTCCGGTGAGGCCACGACGTGGCGGACGTCGCCGAGGCGGTACTCGCCGGTGATCTTCGGCTCCACCGCGCCGCCGCCGAACGACACGGCGAGCTCCGCGGCCATCTCGCCGACCGTGTGCGGGGTGCCGCTGGCCACGTTGTAGGCGCGCACGGAGCCAGCGGGAACGGCCCCGCCGGTCGCGGCGAGGGCGAGCACGTTGCTTTCCGCCACGTCACGGACGTGCACGAAGTCGCGGCGCTGGCCGCCGTCTTCGAACACCCGCGGCGGCACGCCGTTCTCCAGGCACGAGCGGAAGATCGCGGCCACGCCCGAGTACGGCGTGTCGCGCGGCATCCGGGGACCGTAGACGTTGTGGTACCGAAGCGCCACGCCCGCGCCGCCGGTCAGCCGGGCCCAGTTCGCCGCCAGGTGCTCCTGTGCCAGCTTGCTCGTGGCATAGGCGTTGCGCGGGTCGAGGACGGCGTCCTCGGGCACCGTCTGCCACGAGAGCGCCGAGCCGCACGACGGGCAGCGCGGTTCGAACACGCCCGCATCCAGGTCGGCAGTGGCCCGGGGAAGCGGCCGCACGCCGCCGTGACGCGGGCATTCGTACGCGCCCTCGCCGTACACCACCATCGACGAGGAGAGCACGAGGCGTGACACGCCCCGGCGGCCCATCGCGTCGAGCAGGACGGCGGTGCCGGTCACGTTGACATCCGCGTACAGCGGGAGATCGGCCAGCGAGACGCCGAGCCCGACCATGGCGGCCAGGTGGCAGACGGCGTCCACGCCATCGAGCGCGTCGTCCACGGCCGCGGGGTCACGGACGTCCGCCACGCGAAGCTCGAACTCGTTCCGGATATAAGAAGGCTTGCCGTCGTGCACAGCGGGGCTGAGCGAGTCAAGGCCGCGGACCTCGTATCCGGCCGCCGCCATGGCCTCCATCACATGGGATCCGATGAACCCCGCCGCTCCGGTCACTAGTACTCGCATGGCTGTGAGCCAACCACGCTGCGCAGCCGGGAAAGACCCGCGGCCGTCAGCCGTCACAGTTCTGTAAGGCTCAAACCCCAGCTAATCGCCCATGACGCCGCTAGCGTCGGCGCCATGGAAACCGCGACGCAGTCCATCGATGTCGTGCTGCCCTGCCTCAACGAGGCGGGCGCCCTGCCCTGGCTGCTGGCCAGGATGCCAGCCGGCTACCGGCCGATCGTGGCCGACAACGGCTCCACCGACGGTTCGGCGCGGATCGCGGCCGACCACGGCGCGACGGTCGTGCACGTCCCGCAGCGCGGGTTCGGCGCCGCCTGCCACGCGGGGCTGCTCGCCGCGAGCAGCGACATCATCTGCATCATGGACGCGGACGGGTCGTTCGACCCGGCGGACCTGGAGATCGTCAGCGGCCCGGTCGCCGGCGGCGTGACCGACCTGATGCTCGGGCGGCGGGCCCCGCGGGCGCTGACCGCGTGGCCCGCGCACGCGCGGCTAGGCAACATGGTGCTATCCGCAGAACTGCGGCGCCGCGCCGGGGTCCGGCTGCACGACCTTGGCCCCATGCGCGCCGCCCGCCGCGCCGACCTGCTGGCACTCGGCCTGCAGGACCGGCGGTTCGGCTACCCGCTCGAGATGGTGATGAAGGCCGCTGCGGCGGGCTGGCGGATCGGCGAGGCGCCGGTCGCGTACTACCCCCGCACCGGGAAGTCCAAGGTGACCGGCACGGTTGGCGGCACCGTCAAGGCCGTGCGCGACATGCGCAGGGTCCTGGCCGCGTACGCGGCATGAGCTGGTTCGACGCCGCGAGGCCGCGCGGCACCCACCCGGACGCGCTCGCGGCGCAGGTGATCGTCATCGCGAAGGAGCCCGTTCCCGGCCGCGTCAAGACCAGGCTCACGCCGCCGTGCACGCCGTACGACGCCGCGTCGCTGGCGGCAGCGGCGCTCGCCGACACCCTGGCGGTGGCCGCGGCCGCGCCGGTGACCCGCCGCGTGCTCGCGCTCGCCGGCACTCCGGGTGACTGGCTCCCCGCCGGGTTCGACGTCATCGCACAGCGCGGCGGCGGCCTCGATGAGCGGCTGGCGGCCGCGTTCGCGGACACTCACGCCAGGCTGCCGCTGCCCATGGTGCTGATCGGCATGGACACTCCGCAAGTCACCCCGGGCCTGCTGGCGGAAGCCGCGCAGTCGCTGGTCTCCGGGGAGGCGGACGCGGTTTTCGGGCCTGCCGCCGACGGCGGATTCTGGCTGCTCGGCCTGCGCAGGCCGGACCGGTCACTGCTTGCGGGCGTGCCGATGTCCCGGCCGGACACCGGCCGGCATCAGCTCGACAGGCTGACCTCGGCCGGCCTCCGGGTGGCCATGATGCCCGAACTGACCGACGTGGACACGTTCAGGGAAGCCGAACTGATCGCCGGGCAGATCCCGCGTTCCCGGTTCGCCGCGGCATTCGGCCACGTGATGAAGGGCCTGGAGGTGCCGGCCTAAACGGCCGGCACCGGGACCGCCGGCGCCCGAGCGGGTTCTCCGCTTCAGGCCACCGGTCCCTGGACGGTCACCAGCGTCCCGTAGGTCAGGTACGGCCAGATGTACTGGGCCGTGGTCGGCGGAAGCTCGACGCACCCGAGGCTCTGGTACCAGCCGTAGCTGGCCCGGTAGAAGCCGTGCACCGCGTCGCCCCCGTTGAAGTAGGCGATCCAGCTCACCGGGTCGGCGTACTTCGACCCGTCCGGGTTCGTGCCCTGCATGATCTGGAACTGGAGCCGCTCGTAGACGGGGTACGTGCCGTCAGCCGTGGGCGACGCCGGGATGCCGGTGTTGGCCGGGGTGTCCAGGATCCTCTTGCCGTCGTGCCAGACCTGCAGCGACTCGTTGGAGGAACCCTGCGTGGCGAGCGCGTAGCTGTAGCCGCTCGGGTTGCCCTGGTCCTTGGCCGCCGCCTTGAGCAGGTCCGCCCAGACCTGCGAGCCGGCCACCCCGTCCATCGTGAGGCCGTCGTTGTTCTCGAAAGCCCGGACCGCGCCCTGGACGAGCATGTTGTTCGAGCCGGTACTCCACTGGCTGGTCAGCTCGCCTGGGTAACCGGACTGGAAGCTGAACGAGCCGGCCGGCGGCGCGTAGGCGGCGGACAGCTGCGCGTTCAGGTCGCCGTCGCCGACCGCCGGCGACGACTCGGTGCTCGTGTTGGGTGTCCAGGTAAGCGGCAGGTAGCCGAGCTGCGCGAGCAGTTGCTGCAGCCGGAGCATGGAGAACGAGCCAGTGGTGAAGCTGGCGCTGGCCGGCTTCTTCAGCACTCCGGCCGAGGCCGCCGCCCCCTGGATGCCTCCGTTGCCGCCGGGGACACTTACCGTCACTTTCGTTCCCGGCAGGAAGCCGTACAAGGGGGTGAAGGTGTCCGTGTTGCCGGCCACGTGCCAGCTCCCCGCGATGTTCGGGGAGAGCGCGGGGTGGGGCGTGTCGGGCGCGAGGGCGGACGAGAACGTCACCTTGACCGGCGCGGCGCCGTTCACGTCACCGGCGCCGGCGCCGGGACCGATGGAGACGACCGTGAGCGGCCCGGCGAGGGCCGCCGGGACCTTGCGGTCCGCGGTGCGGGTGACCGACTTGCTGTTGCCGGCATCGGCCATCGTCTCGTGGCTGGTGCGCTGAGAAGAAACCGCGGCGAATGTCCCGCCGGCGATGAGAACCAGTGCGGCCGTGCCCGCGGTCGCCGTGATCCCCCGGTGCCGGAGCAGCGCTGCGCTGCCCTGGCCCACACTCCCCAAGAACGACACGGTGCGATCTCCTCGACAGTTCGTCAGGCGGACGGTTACGACACAGCCGCGATGCCATCACGTGGATGCAGGCCCGCATCGCTCAAAGTTCGCGGTAGCCGCTGAGAGTCTAGGGGAAATAGCTATCAAAAAGGGAAAGTTCGGATCACGGCTGACCAACCTGGAAGACGCCGGCAACCCCGGAAAAGTTGCGCGCTTCCGGCACACTCTTCGCAGGCCGGACCACGTAACACCTTGGCAACAAATCTTGCGCCGGTCCGCGAGCGACTGGTCACCCTCCGTGAGAAATCCTTACGGCGTCGTCGCGCGCCGAGCGGCGGCCGGCTTATAACGGTCATATATCGAAGCCTATTATGGCGGCCTATCAGGCACGTTATAAGTTGGCAATAATTTTCTCAGAGATGAGCCACAAACGAGGCACAGAAAATCTTCGGCATTCCACGGTAAGCACCCGTCTAGCTGGTCTAACGTAATCCTCCGGGAGCGTGACAGCGGACACGGAGGTGGATTGAATGCTTACCGGGCATCGGCCCGTAATGCGTCGGCGTACACGACGGAGTCGCGCTGCACGCATTGCGCTACCCCTCGCCATACCAGTGGCGCTGGGACTTACTCTGGGGGTCGTAATCGCGGTCTCGAGTCACTCGGGCTCCACGAACGTCAACCAGTCGGCGTTCGGGTTCCGGCACCCGAGGCCGTCCGCCAGCGCCACGGCTTCGGCGAGCGCCAGCGCCAGCCCCACGGCGCCCTCGACGGCCGGCACCGGTACGACGGTCGCGCCCGCGAACTCGTTCGCCAACGGCCGCGTCGCCACGTTCAGGCTTGGTGACGTCGCGACGGCCCCGGTCGACGGGACCGGCGCCGCGATCAACCTGAACCAGACCCCCGCTCAGGCCGCGGCGTCGATGAACTGCACGCTCGCCGTGCCGGCCAACCCGCTCTCCGCGCAGGGCCTGGCCACGCCGTGGCAGCTCGGTGACGGCTGCTCGATGGCCAACGCGGGCACCGAGGGCGCGTTCGTCGAGGCCACGATCCTCGCGCCGAACGGCTCGCTGCAGATCTACAACCCGCTCGTGGTGACCGCGGGCACGCAGCCCGCCGTGGCGCCCACGGCGCCCACGATCGCGGCCGGCTCGGTGGTCGAGATCAGCGTCGGGTTCAACGGCACCAACCTGGCGCTCACCGGCGCCGGCGCGCGGCAGGGCAACTGCGTCGACGCGTCGGGCCAGTCGCTGATCGGCCAGGTGTCCGCCTGCAACGCGGTGAACTTCTACAACACCGCGAACGCGGACATCGCCCGCGGCACCCTGACGGTCCCCGCCGCGGGTACCGCCAGCGATGGCCAAGCGTGCCAGACCACCCGCGACTTCGCCCTGATCGACCAGGACCAGAGCGACAACGTGGTGACCCAGTACCTGATCAACGCCAACGGCCAGACCGCGCAGAACACCGCCGCCAACAAGGCGAACCTGGCCGGCGCCACGGTGCTCACCAACGGCAGCGACGACGCCCTGCTGAGCGAGTTCGTCGACCCGGCGAACGGCTGCACGCCGTTCACCGCGCCGGACACCACGAACCCGAACGGCAGCGCGCCCTCGCAGGCGCTCAACGAGCTCAGCGCCCGGGTGAACCAGCAGGGCACGATCGCGGTCGTCCCGCCGAACGACGAGATGACGCTGGTCGGCGGCAACATGAACATCGCCAAGACCAACGTGTACCGGTCGCTGGTGGACCAGCCGCTGCTCGCGGGCAACACCAACCCGGCGACGGTGGCCGCGGCCTACTGCCAGAACATGGTCAACATCGCCCCGGCCAGGAACAACCTGGACATGGCGAAGGACGCCGCCTTCGGCAGCCCGGTCCCGGCGGTCGGCAACAACCTGGCCACGTTCCTCGGCAACCGGCTGTCGATGTCGTTCACCAACCTGAACTGCGGGAACTTCGGCCTGACCAACCCGGTCAACGTCACGCTCGACGGCAATGGCGTCGCCACCGCGGTCACCTACAACCTGACCCAGCAGACGGCCACGGGCGCCACCGCCGCGACCGGCACGAACGCCACGGCGGGGCAGACGACCGGAACGCAGGCGCAGGGCGGCCGGCGTCAGTTCGGGCAGGACCCCTCCGGCATGTAGCCGGCGGTTAACGCCAGCGCAAAAAGGACACGGCGCGGCGGCCCGGGGAAACCGGGGCCGCCGCGCCGTGTTTTATGGTGGGGTAGCAGCCAGGAGAGGTAGGTCAGCGTGAGTCCGGTTTTCGTGGTAGACGCCTGCCGTACGCCCATCGGCACGGTCAAGGGATCGCTGGCCGAGGTCCGTCCCGACCACCTGGCCGCCGGCATCCTCAAGGCCCTGCTCGAGCGCAACCGGGCCGTCGACCCGCGCGCCGTCGACGACGTCTACTGGGGCGCGGCGAACCAGGCCGGCGAGGACAACAGGAACGTCGCGCGGATGGCCGTGCTGCTCGCCGGGCTGCCCGTGGAGATCCCCGGCGCCACCGTGAACCGGCTGTGCGGCTCGGGCATGGAAGCGATCGCGGACGCCGCGCGGGCGATCGCGGCGGGCGACGCCGACATCTGCGTCGCGGGCGGCACCGAATCAATGACCCGGGCGCCGTTCGTGGTCGCGCGGACCGCCGACCCGTACCCGAGGTCGCTCGACCTGGCCGACACCCGGCTCGGCTGGCGCCTCGTCAGCCCGAAGATGCAGGAGATGTACCCGCCGATCACGCTCGGCGAGACCGCGGAGAACGTCGCGGACAAGTACGGCATCACCCGCGAGCGGCAGGACGAATGGGCCCTGCGCAGCCATCACCGCGCGGCCGCCGCCCGCGACGCTGGCCGGTTCGACAGCGAGATCGTCCCGGTCACGACGAGCAAGGGCGACGTCACGACCGACGAGGGCATCAAGGCAGACATCACGCTCGGCGAACTCGCCGCGAGAAAGCCCGCGTTCCGCAAGGGCGGCTCGGTGACGGGCGGGAACTCCTCCCCGCTGAACGATGGCGCCGCCGCGCTGCTGCTCATGTCGGAAGCGGCCGCAGGTCGCGCCGGCGTTACCCCGATCGCCCGCTACGCCGGCGCCGCCGCGGCCGGCGTGCACCCCGACTACATGGGCATCGGGCCGGTGCCCGCGATGAACCGCGCGCTGGCCCGCGCCGGGTGGAAAATCGAGGACCTGGATCTCATCGAGCTCAACGAGGCGTTCGCCGCCCAGTCGGTCGCGTGCGCCGACGAGCTCAAGCTCGACCCGGGGAAGGTGAACGTGAACGGCGGCGCGATCGCGATCGGTCACCCGCTCGGCTGCTCCGGCGCGCGGATCGTCACCACGCTGCTGCACGAGATGCGCCGCCGCGAGGCGGTGCGGGTCGCGGCCAGCATGTGCATCGGCGTCGGCCAGGGGATCGCGACCCTCTGGGAAGCGCCCTGATGGCCGTTTGAACAAGTTTCGCTATACGGTAGATAACCGTTGCATAACGGCGTTAGTCTGGCTGCGCAGGGACACCGGCCAAGTGGAGGTGGGCAGCGCAATGCTTATCGAGGGGGGCTTCGGCAATCGCACCAGCACCGCCAGGCACCGCACCCGGCGCCACCGGACCGCGCGCGTGGCCGCGCCGCTGCTCATCCCGATCGCGCTGGCGCTCACCCTCGGCGTGATCCTGGCCGTCTCATCCGGCACGCCGACCGCGCATGTCAACCAGCAGACGTCCGGCACCATCACGACGACGCCGCGTCCGTAGAGTCAGCGGCTTACGTTCTGGATAGAGATTTTTCCGAACGGACCCGTGATGACTGCCGGAGCCCCCTGATTAGCTGGCCAGGTAGTTGCCCGTTGGAGAGGTGCCCGTGGGGGCGGCGGCCGTGTCCGCCGGGAGCGAGGACGGGCTGACGAACGTGCTGCCGCCCGGGCCCGCCTGGACCGCCATGTGGGTGGCGCTGCCCTGCAGGTACTGGTTCCAGTCGAGGAACCACTCGGTCCAGCCGTCGTCCCAGTTGCCGGCCTTCGGGCTGTTGGTGATAGTGATCGGGTCGCCGGGGATGGCCATGTTGTAGTAGGTCTCGGCGTCCGCGGGCGGCAGGTTCACGCAGCCGTGGCTCACGTTGCTGTACCCCTGGTCGACGACCGACCACGGGGCGGAGTGGTAATAGTCGCCGCTGAAAGTGAACCGGACCGCGTAGTTGACCAGCTCGTTGTAGTAGCTGCTCGTGCCCTTCGTGCCGCCGATCATCCGGACCGGGTTGCCCTTCTGCACGGTCAGGTACGTGCCGTTGGGGGTCGGCAACGTGGCCCGGCCGGTGCTGATCGGCCAGTCGTACTCCTGCTGGCCGCCGACGTAGATGAGCGTGTAGTGCGCGGTGGTGCTGGCCACCGCGATCACCGACTGACCGATGTCGAACGTCTGGGTGAGGTCGTGCACGCCGTATACGCCGGGGGCGCCCTCGACGCCGTTCAGGTGGCCGGTGAAGGTGACCGTCGTGTAGGCCGGCCAGTAGTCACGGGGCCGGAAGTAGACCTGCTCGCTCCCGTCCCAGTACCACGCGCCGACCACGGGCTTGGAGGTGGTGAGCTGCAGCGACCGCTCGACGGCGGCCTTGTTGGTGATCGGCCGGTCGAAGGTCAGGATGATCGGCATGCCCACGCCGTAGGTGGCGCCCTGGCCCTCGTAGATCTGGGTGTGGAACGCGGTGGCCGGGGTCAGCGTGCTGAACGTGCTCGTGGCGGTGACCGGGCGGCCGCCGGAATCGGTCCCCGTGGCGGTCACCGTGTACGACTCGCCGGTGTCGAGTGCCCAGGAGCTGTGCCAGGTCGTGTCGCCGCCGCTCAGCGTGCCGGTGACCGGGCCGCCGCTGGTGTGCACGGTGACGTTGGTGACCTTGCCGCCGTTCCTGGCGCTGACCGTGATGCCGCTCGCCGGGTCCGCGTTCTTCGTGCCCGGGGCCGGGGTGATCGCGAGGTACTTCGAGACCGCCTGCGCGGACTCGCCGGCGACCGAGGCGGGGTTCAGCTGGACCGCCGCGGGGGTGCTGCCCTGACACGCCGCGACAAGCAGGCAGGCGGCCGCGGCGAGCGCCGCTGCGGGGAGGCGCCGTCTCACGCTGGGTTCATCCTCTCTCGAGGTGACTCCTTCGGGTTGGTCAGTTTATCGGCGTTGTCCCGCGTCGGCCGGTGTGTTCCCGAATTGCCCCGAAGGCGAGGGCTGCGATGGTGAGCGCGACGATCACGTACTCCGGCCACGGGCCCACCCGGTCGGCCAGCGTGGTGTAGGTGAGGAGCGGCACCCGTGCCTCTAGTTCCGCCTGCTGCCAGGTGCCGCTGCTGGTCATCAGCTGCCCGCCGGGCGCGATGATCGCGCTGTACCCGGTGGTCGAGGCGACGACCACCGCCCGGTCATGCTCGACGGCGCGGATTCGCGCCATGGCGAGCTGCTGGCCGGTCTCCCCGGTCTGCCCGTCGCGCTCGAAGGTGGCGTCGTTGGTCTGCATGGTCAGCAGGTTCGCGCCGTCCTGGACGTCGGACCGCACGAGGTTGTCGAAGCCGATCTCGTAGCAGATGGCGTCGCCGAGCCGGATCTGGCCGACCTGGAACACGTAGTTGGAGTGGCCGGGCGTGTAGTCCACCGGCTGCAGCTGGGTCAGCGACGTGATCTTGCTGATGATGCTCCGGAACGGGATGTACTCGCCGAACGGAACGAGCTGGCGCTTTACGTAGTAGTGCGGCTCCGGCCCGGTGCCGGGCAGCCAGAGCAGTCCGGCGTTGCGCTGCGGATTCTGCAGATTGGCGCCGACCAGGATCGGCGTGCCGATGGCCTGCGCCGCGCTGGCGATCTGCTCGTAGGTCGGCGGGTTGACGGTGGGGTCGATGTCGGTGGAGTTCTCCGGCCAGATCACCAGGTCGGGTTCCGGCAGCTTGCCCGCCTTGACCTCCTGCGCCAGCTTGTCCGTGGCGGCCACGTGGTTCTGCGTGACCGTCGCATAGTTGCTGAGCTGATCGGCCAGGCTTGCCCGCGCCCGCGGCACGTTGCCCTGGATGGCGGCGACCACGGCGGTCTTGGCGCTGGCCGGCACCGGGTCGAGGGGGAGCGCGGCGGGCAGGATGGCGAGGCCACCTGTGCCCGCGAGGGCCAGTATCGCCAGACCGATCCGCCGTCGCGGCACGCGGGTCGGGTGCCCCGGGCGGCCTGGCCATACGGTGAGCACCGCCCAGGCGAGCGTGGCACCGAAAAGCGCGATGATGAACGTCAGCACGGGCGTGCCGCCGATCGCCGCCCAGCCCCGCGTGGGCGCCGTGGCCTGGCTCATCGCGAGCCTGCCCCACGGGAATCCGCCCCACGGCCAGCGGTCCCGCAGCGCCTCGAGCGCCACCCACCAGCCCGCCACCGCGACGGGCCAGCCGGGCAGTCTCAGCAGCACGCGCTGGGCGATCGCCAGTACGGCGAGGATGACCGCGGAGGCGGCGGCGAGCGCCACCCAGGCGTACCACGCCACGTTGAGCACCCAGGAGAGCAGCGGAAAGAAGAAGGCGATGCCGAAGACGAGGCCGACGGCGAACGAGGCGCGCAGCGACCGCCCGGACAAGGCGATCGCGAGCAGCGCGGGGCCGGCCGCGGCGAGCGGCCAGATGCCCGCCGGCGGGAAAGCGGCGGCGAGGGCCAGCCCGCCAGCCAGCCCGACCGCGAGCGCCCAGCGCAGCGGCAGCGGCCGTTCCGGGCGCTGCCCGGAGGGCTCCGCGGTGTCGGCGCCGGCGTCGGCCTGAGCTGGGATCACCTCCGCAGGGTAACCGGGCACGGCCGCCAGCGCGAAGCCGGGCGGGACAGCTGGGTCCCTGTTACCGCCCGACGAGGACGAACAGCGTCATCAGCGCGCCCACTACCGCGGTGGGCAGCAGGCTGCCCGCCGGGTGCAGCCGGACCACCGCGGCCGCCCTCCCGAGCGCCTGCCGCACCTTATCCGCGCCGAACGCCACCATGAGCTGCGGGAGCGGAAGCCCCGGCCCGCAGCCCCGGCTCGCCTCCTGGCGCAGCCGGCGCACCGCCGCCTTGCGCTGTCTCGCGGTCAGTCCTGGCAGCAGGTACACGGTGGTGCGGCGCGCGGAGCGCTCCGCCTGTCCGTGCAGTCCGGATGACAGGTCTTTGTAGCGAATCCGAATCACGGCCCATATCCGTTCGCTCGCACGTGCGTGCTAACCCCGCACCTTCATGGCGGATGCGACTCCCGCCCCCCCGATATTTACCTTCATGAAGATAACGCAACGCACTGACGCGTTCACGGTAAATAGCTTAGTTCCCCGGACTTCACGACCGCTTCGCCGGCCGGGTCATCCCGTGGCGGCCTGGCGGCCGCCACGGAATATTCGCTACGGTAAACGTCCTTGGCCATGGGGGAACCTCCTGGGCGGGAACATCCTGGCAGCGACGGCAGGTGGCGATTGAGCAAGCGTGGCGCGGTCTTGTTCGCGGCGATGGGCGTGATCTGGGGGATCCCCTACCTGCTGATCAAGGTCGCGGACGGCGGGGTGTCCGTGCCCGTGCTCGTGTGGAGCCGGGTCACCGTGGGCGCCGCCATCCTGGTACCGGCGGCGCTCGCGCAGGGCGCCTGGCGCCCCGAGGGACGGGCGGTGCTCCGCCGCCACTGGCGGTGGCTAGTCGCGTATGCGGTCATCGAGATCATCGGGCCGTGGGCGCTCCTTTCGACCGCGGAACGGCGGCTGTCAAGCTCCACGAGCGGCCTGCTCATCGCCTCGGTGCCGGCCATCGGGGCGCTCCTCGCCTGGCTCTGCGGCGGCGGTGAGAAGCTGACCCGGGTCCGCGCGGCCGGCCTGGCGCTAGGGTTCGCCGGCGTGGCGCTGCTCGCCGGCCCGGGCGCCGGCCGGGGAGACCTGCTGGCCGACGCGGAGGTCCTGCTGACCGCGCTGGGGTACGCGGCCGGGCCGATGATCGCCAACCGCAAGCTGGCCGGCGTGCCGAGCATCGCGGCCAACGCGGCCTGCCTGCTGCTCGCCGCCATCGTCTACACGCCCGTCGCGGTGCTCACCTGGCCGCACGCGGTTCCCTCCGCGCGGGTGCTCGCCGCGCTCGCCGCGCTTGGCGCGGTGTGCACGGCGGCCGGCCTGGTCGGCTACTTCCTGCTCATCGCGGAGATCGGCGCGGCGCGCGCCACGGTCGTCACGTACCTCAACCCGGCGGTGGCGGTCGCGCTGGGGGCCGGGATCCTGGGCGAGCGGCTGACGCCGGCCATCGGCGTGGCGTTCGCGGCCATCCTCGGCGGATCTGTGCTGGCGACGCGCGGCCCGGCGCGGGTCAGAGCGCCTGCCGGCGGGCCGAGCCGAACACGGCCCAGCGACCCGGCCCCTGAGACTTAGCCTGGTAGAGGGCGGAGTCGGCATTGGCGACCATGGTCGCGGCGGCGGGTGATCCGGGGGCGCACTCGACGATGCCGGCGCACACCGAAATGCCGACCCAGCCGATGCGGAGCGACACGGGCCGGCGAACCTCGGCGAGGATGGCGGCGGCGAGAGCGACCATGCCCCGCTCGCCCGGTGACGGCTCGGCGAGCACGATGAACTCGTCACCGCCGATCCGGGCGGCGAGCGCACCCGAGTCGCGCGCCACGCGGCCGATCCGTTCGGCGACCGCGACAAGCAGTTCGTCGCCGGCGTCGTGGCCGTACCGGTCATTGACCGCCTTGAAGTCGTCGAGATCCAGGTAGCACAGGCCTATCCGCCCTCCGCCGGGGGCCGCGAGCGCCGCGGACAGCCGGTCGAACGCGGCGGCGCGGTTCGGCAGGCCGGTGAGCGGGTCGTGCAGCGCCTGATGCCTGAGCCGTTCGCTGATCATCTGCTGGGCAGCCAGTTCAGCGCGCCGGATCGACTCCTGCTCGGCCAGCGTCCGGTCGTGCAGCGCCCGGACGTAGCCGTTCGCCAGCGCCTCGGTGACGGCGGCGACGCGCTGGTCCACGTCGCCCGCGGCGCCCGCGTGCGACCCGTCCGCGTGCGCGGTCACGGCGAGCAGCGCGGGAAGCTGCAAGATCAGCACCCGGAGGCTGCGGCCCAGCACGTCGGCGCCCACGAAATCCGCTTTGACGAGGGCATGCCCGACGGCGGCGGCCTGCCGTGGCCGGAACGGCGAGCCGAGCAGGATCGAAACGAGCGCGGCCGACTGCCGGGCGAGAAAGCGCCGCGCGCTGTGGGCGTCCATCGGGATGTCGCCGGCTGCCCCGGTCACGGCCGAGCCGATCGCCCCGGTGGGCTCCTCCGCGCTGACGGCCAGTGCCGCCAGCCACATGCGGGCAAGCTCCGCCTGCGGCGGTACCGGGATCGGGATGGGCCACGTGGAACGCGGCACGGAACCGCGCGGCGCGGACGGCCGCGGTGCGAGCGGGCCCGTGATATGGCCATGCTGCCCCGTGTCGTTCAGCACCGTCTGGGCCATAGTGCCCTCCTGTTTGGAGCTGGCGGAATCAGGCCTGTGCTCGATCTGAGCGTCACTATAGGCGATCTGACCGACACAAGTAGTGCTAATGCGAATAATCTGTGACCGACTGCTCGCTGTGCGCGCCCGGCCCGTTTCTGGTGCGGACCGGGATCATCGACCGCGTCTCCGGGTAGGTCCGGGTTATGGCCGATTCGGAAAGCGGGTACGTGCAGGAAGCCGATGCGGCGCGGCAGGCGGCCGAGGTCGCCGTCGAGTTGTCGGAGCTAAGTCAGGCGCGGGACCGGCGGCGAGTGGCCCGCGCGCTGAACCGCGTGGCCCGCGGGGCGTGGCGGGGCGCGGGCACGGCGAGACGCGGCGCGGCCTCCTTCCTCAACTGGCTCACCGCGCAGGTCATCGCGATGGGGCCGCGGCTGCGGATCAGGGACCAGGCCACGCTGCGCGCGCAGTTTCCCGGCCGCCCCGACGAGGAGATCGCCGAACTGCTCATCGACCGGGCGGCGCGTGCCGCGGCCGCGGTTGGCGGGGCCACGGGGGCCTGGGCGGCACTGCCGGCGCTGCCGGCGTTCCCGGCCGAGGTGGCGGCCGAGACGCTGGCGGTGGTGGGGATCGAGCTGAAACTGGTGGCCGAGTTGCACGAGGCGTACGGCGCGCCCGCCCCGGGTAACGCCGCCGACCGGGCGCGCGCCTACCTCGCGGCCTGGGCGCACCGCCGCGGCGTCTACATGGTCCCCGGCGGCCTGCTGCTCGTCGCGGGCTCCCCGCTGGCCAGGAAGCTGCGGCGGCGGCTGGCCGCGCGCGTCCGCCGGTCGACGTTCTCGCTCGCCCCCCTGTTCACCGGCGCGGTCGCCGGGGCGGTGCTCAACGGCAGGGAGACAAGGAAGCTGGGCCGGGCCATCGTCGCTGACCTGCGCCGCCATCCCGTCGTCCGCGCCACTGTCGATGTTCGGTGACACCGCGACGAGCGACGCTCCTGGCCTGACGTACAAGAGCGGGACGGGCCGCTGGGTGCTGGCGGCTACCGTGCTCGGGTCAGGCATCGCCGCGCTCGACGCGACCGTCGTCGGCATCGCCCTTCCGGCGATCGCCAGGGATTTCCACGCCCAGGTGTCGAGCATGCAGTGGGTCGTGGACGGCTACACGCTCACGCTGGCCGGCTTGCTGCTGCTCGGCGGGGCGCTTGGCGACGCGCACGGCCGCCGCAAGGTCTTCGTGATCGGCACCGTGTGGTTCGCGATCGCCTCGCTCGCCTGCGGCCTGGCCCCCAACGTCGCGTTCCTGATCGTGGCCAGGGCGCTGCAGGGCGCCGGCGGCGCGCTGCTGACGCCGGGCAGCCTGGCGATCCTGCAGGCGTCCTTCACGCCGGACGACCGTCCGAAGGCCATCGGCGCCTGGTCAGGGCTCGGCGGGATCGCCACCGCGATAGGGCCGTTCCTCGGCGGCTGGCTGATCAGCGCCGTGTCCTGGCGGCTGGTGTTCTTCATCAACCTGCCGCTGGCGGCCGCCGTCGTCGCCATCTCGTTGCGCCACGTCCCCGAGTCGCGCGCGCCCGGACCGCGGCAGCCCCTCGACGTGGCGGGCGCGGTCACGATCAGCCTGGCCCTGGCGGGAGTCACCTACGGCCTCATCGAGGCGCCCGGCAGCGGCTGGACGTCCCCGGCGGTGCTCACGACCCTGCTGGCCGGCGTAGCGCTGTTCGCGGTCTTTGCGCACATCGAGAACCGCCACCCGAACGCCATGCTGCCGCTTGTGGTGTTCAGGTCCCGTCAGTTCAGCGCCGCCAACGCCGTCACGTTCGTGGTCTACGGCGCCCTCGGCGGCGCTCTGTTCCTGGTGCCCGTGGTCCTGCAGGAGGTGAGCGGGTACAGCGCGCTGGACGCGGGGGTGGCGCTGCTGCCGATCACGTTCATCATGCTCGCCTTGTCGGCCAGGTCCGCCGCGCTCGCCGCGAAGATCGGCCCCCGGCTGCAGATGACCGTCGGCCCGCTCGTGATCGCCGCCGGGCTGGCGCTGTTCACGCGCGTGCACGGCAGCGGAGACTACTGGAGCCAGGTGCTGCCGGCGGTGCTCGTGTTCGGCTTCGGGCTGGCGATCAACGTGGCGCCGCTCACCGCGACCGCGCTGGCCGCCGCGCCCGCCGAGCATTCGGGCATCGCGTCGGCGGTCAACAACGACGTCGCCAGGGCGGCGAGCCTGATCGCGGTGGCCGTGCTGCCGGTGGCGGCCGGCATCACCGGGGATTCCTACCTGCACCCGGCCGAGCTCACGCAGGGGTTCCACGTCGCGATGCTGATCGCCGCCGTGGTCGCGGCGGCCGGCGGCCTCCTCGCCGCCGCCACCATCCGCAACCCGGTCCGCCGCGCCGCCGCGCCGCCGCCCGCGGACGTGAACTCGCTCCAGTGCATGAACTGCGCGCTTGACGGCCCGCTGCTGCGCACCCCCCCCAAGGGCTCGTAAAGAAAGCGCCGAAGGGCATGAATAGTTGCCGAAATAGCGATCAACACTGAGCGTACACGTGTTCGAGTTTGTATACTGGCGACGTAAATATGACTGAGCGGACGGATGGTGCTTGCGGGCACGCGCAGGAGATCCGATGGAACGAGCACTGGACCTGCACCGGGTGCGGGACCAGTCACCAGCGCGACGACAACGCCGCGATCAACCTCGCGCGCTACGAGCCGGTCACTACAGGTGATAGCGCCCTCGGCCCAGTCAGGGCCGCGGTCAAGCGTGGAGCCGACCGTCAGACCCGGCCTCGCCGGGCAGGTGGCGATGAAACGCGGAAGGGACCCAGCCACCAGGCTGGGAAACAACCCCGAGACGGGGTGCCTGTGAGAGACTCACCATGACTCACTCATTGGCAACGGAATGGTCATGACGACGCACAAGCAGTCTGAGCGGGCCGAGGCGACCGGGGCCGTGCGGGCCGCCGCGCGCGCGGCGCGGGCCGCGGCGCCCGGTCTCGCCGCCGCTGCCGACGGCGCGATCGACGCCGCGCTCGGCGCGATGGCGCGTGCGCTCGACGCCGCGGCGCCCGCCGTGCTGGCCGCGAACGAGCAGGACATGCGGGCCGCGGCCGCCCAGGGGCTGCCCACCGGGGTGCGCGACCGGCTGCGGCTCGACGAGCAGCGCCTGGCGGCGATCGCCGCCCAGTTGAAGATCCTCGCCGACGTGGCGCCAGAGCCCGCGAGCCGCAAGGTCCGCGACCTGCCCGGTGGTCTCGTGCTCACCGAGCGGCGCCGCCCGGTCGGCGTGATCGGCGCGAACTTCGAGGCCCGGCCGAACGTCGTGGTGGACATCGCCTCGCAGCTGGTCAAGTCACGCAACGCGGGCGTGCTGCGCACCGGGAGCGCGGCGCTGCGCTCCGCGATCGCGCTGGCTGATGAGGTGATCGCGCCCGCGCTCGCCGCGGCGGGCCTGGACCCGGCGGCGATCCAGCTCATCCGGGTGCCCGGGCAGGCTGCCGCGTACGCGCTTGTCGGCGAGCCGAAGCTGATCCCGCTTGTGATCTTGCGCGGCAGCGGCGACAGCACCAGGGCGCTGGCGGCCGAGGGCGCGGCGCACGGGGTGCGGACGCTGGCGCACGCCGACGGCGGCGGGGTGCTCTACATTCATTCTTCTGCTGAACGAGACCGTGCCTTCGCCCTGATCGACGACAGCCTGGACCGGCTGGGGGTGTGCAACAGGCTCAACTTGCTGCTCCTCGACCGCGAGCTGTGGGACGCCTGGCTGCCCGGCATCACGGCGCGGCTCGACGCGCTCGGCATCGCGGCCTCGCTGCCGCCGCACGACCATCCCCTCGGCTACGAGTGGGCGCTCGACCCCGAACGCGAGGCGACCGTCACCATCGCCCCGGCCGGCGGGCCGGCGGAGGCCGCCGCGATCGCCAACGACGAGACGTCAGGTCTCGCCGCGGGGATCGCCGCCACCGACGCCGCCGCGGCGGCCGGGTTCCTCGGCGCCTACGCCGGCACCGGCGCCTTCTGGAACGCCACCACCCGGCTGCTCGACGGCTTCAAGCTGCTCCAGGTGCCCGAAACGGGGATCAATATCGATAAGGTCCCCGGCCCCCGTGGCCCGGTGACGTTCCGCGACCTCTCCCTCCGCCAGTGGGTCATCACGCCCGCTAGCTGACGCGGATCGCCACCAGGCATACGTCGTCGTCGGTGGCCAGCGGCTCGAGGCGGTCGAGCAGGGCGGTGATCGCCTGTTCGGCGGTCTCGGGCTGGCAGCCCCCGGCTGCGTCGAGCAGCCACGCGAGGCCCTCGCCGAGGTCGCGATCGCGGCGCTCGATCAACCCGTCGGTGTAGCAGAACAGGACGTCGCCCGCCGCGAGTTCCTCGCGTGCCAGCCCGTACTCGGCGCCAGGCACGGTGCCGAGCAGCACGCCGGACGGCCGGCCGAGCAGCCGTGCCCGGCCGCCGGAGACGAGCACGGGCGGCAGATGCCCCGCCTGCGCCCAGCGCAGCACCGGCCGCGCCTGGTCGAACACGCACACCGCCGCCGAGGCGACCCGTTCCGGGCACTCGTCGCTGCAGACCACCCGGTTCAGCCAGCCGAGCATCGTGCTGGCGGGCTGCCCGGTAAAGGACAGGCCGCGCAGCGCGTTGCCTATCCTGATCATCCCGGCCGCCGCCACGGGGCCATGACCGGCCACGTCGCCGATCGCGATGACCGCGCTGCCGTCGGCGCCGAGCCGCGCGTCGTACCAGTCTCCGCATACCCGGTTGCCGGACTGCGCCGGAAAGTAGCGGACAGACACGTCGTACCGCCCCAGCCTGAGCCGCCGCAGCGGTGTGGGCATGATCTCCCAGGAAGCGACATCAGCCGAATTGGTCGACTCAGCTCTGTGCACATTCACCTGGAACATCCACGAAACGCTCCGGTAACCCGTAGACGCGGTACGGCGCAATTGCTTGCCAGACGAAAGTACAAGCTCGTCAACAACAATCGGGCGGATAAATCCGAGTTGTCTAACGGTTGTTTTCGATGTCCGCAATCGATCGCATCGATGGGTCCTAGCATGGCGACGTGGACATCCGCGACCTGGACTATTTCCTGGCGTGCTGCGAGACCGGCAGCTTTACCGCCGCCGCCCGGCACGCTCACATCGTCCAGTCGGCGATGTCGAGCGCCATCGCGCGCCTCGAGCGCGAGCTTGGGGTACCGCTGTTCGACCGCAGCGTCACGCCCATCGCCCTGACCGAGCACGGGGTGGCTCTCCGGACTGGCGCGCAGCGCATCCTGGAGGCCGTCCAGGCCGCGAGGGACGACGTCGCCGCCGTCTCCGGCCAGGTACGCGGCACGGTCACGCTGGCATGCACCCTCAACACCGGGACGCTTGACCTCGCCGACGTCCTCGCGCGCGTCCGTGACCGCCACCCCGGCATCATCGTCAAGCTGCGCCAGTCCTCGGCCGGTTCCGCGGGGAACCTGCAAGCGATCCGCGACGGATCGGTGGACATCGCGCTGTGCGCGAGCCCCGGCGACAGCGTCCCTAACGACGTCACGCGCGGAATGGTCCTGTACCACTTGTGGAGCGAGCCGATGGTCTTCGTGTGCCGCCCCGACCACCCGCTCGGCGGACGGGAAAGGGTCGCCGTCTCCGATCTCGGCGAAGAAATGATCTTGCGCTTTCCGCCGGGCTGGGGAGTCCGGGCCATCGTCGACGACGCGCTCGGCGATACGCAGTCGGCGTTCGAGATCATTGACTACTCGCTGATGATGCGGCTCGTGCGCGCCGGCTTCGGCACCACGCTCGTCCCGGCGTCGGCCATGCAGGGCGAGCGCGCCGAGGGCCTGCGGGCCATCGCGGTCGATGGCCCGCACTTGTGCTGGAACCTGTCGGCGGCCGTGAGCGCGGACCGTCAGCTGACCGCTGCCGCGAAGACCCTGCTCGCCGCGCTCATCCAGGGCAGCCAGTGACGGGAGTCCGGGTGGCCCGGCAGGTCAGCGAGCCCTGTGTTCTGTGTGGCTGCTTGCCATATTGATGCGGATTTTGCTGCGCGCGGGTCCATTGTGTGTCGATACTCGGCATGTGGTGGGCGAGGACTTCGCGGCGCTGTTGACGGCCGCCCAGGGCGGCAGCGAGCAAGCATTCTCGGTCTTGTGGCGGGACGCGAACCCGGCCTTGCTCCGCTACCTGCGGGTTGTCGCCGCGGAACACGCCGACGACGTGGCGGCCGAGACCTGGGTGCAGGTGGTTCGCGGGCTGGCCAAGTTCACCGGCGACGAGGCCGCCTGGCGGGCATGGCTGTTCACGACCGCGCGCCGCCGCCTGCTCGACCAGGCGCGGGTTCGCAAGCGGCACCCGGCCGAGCCGCTCGACGAGCTCAGCCCGGCGGACGTGCCGCGGACGGCCGACGCGGAGCAGCTCGCCATGGACAACATCGCGACCGAGGGGGCGATGGCGCTGCTGTCCAGGCTGCCGGAACACCAGGCGGAAGTGATCTTCCTCCGGGTCGTCGCCGGGCTGGACACCGAGGTGGTTGCTGAGATGCTCGGCCGGACGCCCGGCTCGGTCCGGGTGGCGGCGCACCGCGGGCTGAAGAAGCTGGCGGCGCTGCTGTCAGGGGCGGGTGTAACGCTTTGACGAGGTTCGGCGTTCCTGACGATGACATGCAAGACTGCCTTCCGCCCTCCGGCTGGGGTCCCGCGCCGTTCGACGAGCGAGACCTCGATGCCGTGCTGGCCGGTGAGACGATCGACGTTCCGCTCGCGCTGCGCCCGGTCGCGGAGGCGCTGGCCGCGCTCCGCGTGGGCGCCGCACCCGCCGAACTGCGCGGTGAGGCGAACGCGATGGCCGAGTTCCGCGCGCTTTACCGGGGCCGCGGCCAGGCGGCACACCCGGCGGGGCTGGCGCGGACCATGCTGCTCGAGGCCCTGCCCGCGGACACCGCGCGGCCGCGATCGGCGCGGCGCCGCGGCCGGCGGCGGGCCCCCCGGCGGGCGAGCTGGCGGGCCGGAGCGCTGACGGCTGTCGCGGCGGCAGCCGTGGTCGTGGCCGCCGTGCTGTTCACCGGCAACCTGCCCGGCCCGATCGAGGCGCTCGCGCACATGGCTCACCTGCCGACCACTTCGCCATCCGCGACGGGTTCAACGGGACACTCCGCGCCACCGAAGACAGAGGTGACCTCGGCGGCCGTCGAACCGACGTCGCACCCGGCGGTTACCCATTCGTCCGCCCCGGCGCAGCCGTCACCCAGCTCGGCCTGCCGCACGTACTTCGCTTACTTCAAGCATCCGGTGCCGCCGTCGGACTGGCCCGCGGTGATGTCTCTCTGGCAGCGGCTCACCAAGCTGGCTGGCAGCCAGAACCCGCACCAGGTGTACCAGTACTGCGCCCGGTACGTGAGCGATCTCTTCCCGCACTGGGCTCCCGTGATGGGCCAGTACCCGCCGGCCGCGCACCCCGCGCCGGGAGGCGCCGGAACCGGCAGCACCGGGGCGGGCAATCAGGGCGGCGCCTACCCCGGGCAGCAGAGCAACGGCGCCGTCGGCACGCAGAACGGCTCGGGGAGCAACCCGGGCGCCGGGTCCCCCGGCTAACTCCGTCAGCGCGTCGACGATGGTGGCGCAGGCCTGCTCGAACGCGGCCCGCTGCTCGTCGCCCAGCCGGTCGAAGATCAGCCGGCGGACGGCCGCCGCGTGTCCGGGGGCGGCCGACCGGATCGCGCCGGCCCCGGCCGCGGTCAGCACGACGAACGCGCCTCGCGCGTCCGCCTCGCAATCCTCCCTCGCGACCAGCCCGCGCTGCTGCATGCGGGTGAGCTGGTGCGAGAGGCGGCTCTGCTCCCAGGTCAGCGCCGCGCAGATCTGGAACGGCCGGAGCCGCTGCTGCGGCGCCTCGCTGAGCTGCACGAGCACCTCGTACTCCGGCAGGGAGAGTCCGGAGTCCTGCTGCAACTGGCGGTTCAGCTGCGCCGGAAGCAGCGAGCTCAGCCGCAGGTAGGTGCGCCAGGCCCGCTGTTCGTCCGCGGTCAGCCACATACCGGTCATGCGCCCCAGCATATGACGAATCATCTAACTTGCCGGGGTTACCGAGGGGCGGGCGGATCGGCGGAATCTGCTTCATCGTACGGTGGCGCGGTCCCGACCACAGGGCGGGCACCGCGTCCACGGCCTCCGCGATCCGGTAGGCCGCTCGCTCGTAATTGACCCGCCAGCCCACGAAATCGGGCCACGCGTCGGCCGCATCGCGGGTGGTCGGGAAGCCAACCTGGTGCATCCGCCGGACGGCGTCCTGGAACTCCTCGAAGGTCAGCTCGATCCCCGCTTCCGGGTTGGCCTCTTCCGGCAGCTCGAAGCCCATCGCCCGCGCGATGCGGTGGAGGCACTCGAAGCCGCTGCGCAGGCACAGCCTGGCCTGCACGGTCGGCGCTTGCTCCGGGGCGAGCGTGAGGATGAGCGCCGCGGAGTCGAGCACCGCGAGCAGCGAGGTGACCCAGGAGGAGAAGCCGCGCGGCGAGCGGAACCTGACCAGCGGCAGGTAGGTGCTATGGCTCTCCGCGACGTCCGCGGCCCAGCGCTCCCAGTTCAGGTACAGCTCGGGCAGCGTGTTGATCGTCGAGCCCGTGCCGAGCCCGTAATAGGTGCGGGCGAGCAGTTCAGGTCCCCAGGCGGGAACGCCGCCCCGCGCGTTGAGCAGCGCGACCTCGGTCTCCCGCCGGTTGAAGGCGGCGTACAGCGTCGGCAGGTAGCCGATCTGGAGCGCCACGATGACCAGCCCGGAGCCGGCGGCGAGGAAGACGATCACGGCCGGCGCGGCCCCCTGCGGCTCGGAAAAGCCGAGCGTGAAGATGGACGAGCCCGCGTCGATGAACGCGGAAGCGATGCCGCGGCCGGTCATCGGCCACAGCAGGAACGTGTAGCCGACGAAGATGATCAGCAGCCAGCCGAGGAGCTGCGTCACCAGGATGGCCGCCGCCTGGGTGGCGAGGATCCGGTCCCTGCTGCGGAAGTCGGCGACGCCCCGCATCACGACCCGGTAGACGGCGATGACGATCCGGTCCACCCAGCGAGTCAGCCAGGAGCCGACCGGCCGGGGCACGATCAGCGTGCCGATTACGCTGCTCCATCCGGTGAGCAGCAGCAATATGCCACACACCGCGGCGGCCCAGCGGGCGGCGAGCGGTACCACCATGCGCCCGATCGTACGATCCGCCGCGGGGACCTGGAGTCGGCCGGGTACGTTGACGCGCTCACCGGTCTCAGAGTTGATTCGAACTGCGGCATAATCTGCTGCTATATTTGCGGCACAATGTGCGTTATGCTGAGAAGCAGAACATGTTCCACCACGCAAAGGGGGGTCTGCCATGGCAGTGTCCCGGCTCACGGAACCAGCTAAGACCCGCAAGAGCCTGCCGCTCACTGAGAAGGACCTAGCCGATATCGCCCGCCTGCGCGAGGAGACGCCGGAACGCGAAGCGCTCTCTGAGATGGTCGGCTTCGTCGTCGCGGAGAGCGTCGCGGAGGCGGCGCTACTGCGGATGATCTTCGAAGCGGGGCTCCGTGCCATCCGTGAGAAGGCGGAGGAGCGGGCCTACGCGAGCGCCGGTCAAGAGCGGGTCGCTAGCGGGGAGGCAGACGAAGCTCGCCGGATCGCCCGGCGCAGGCGCCCCGCGTGGGGTGGCGAGGACTGACGAGGCAGCGCGATGACGGACCTGTTGCGTGGCCGCGTCTACCGTGCCCGCCTGAGCCACATCGAGGAGGACAAGTACTTCCTTGTCGTCTCTAACAACCGGCGGAACCGGGCGTTTGAGCAGGTGCTCGCGGTCCGGCTGACCATGACCAAGCCGCGCGACAGCCGGCCTGCGATGGTCGAGCTTGGCCCAGGCGAGGTGATGACCGGCTGGGCGTCCTGCGACGACATCGAGACTGTCTACGACGACGAGGTGCGCGCCGACATGGGCGCGCTCACCGCCCAGACGATGCGCCGCGTGGAGGCTGGGCTGCGCGCAGCCCTGGGCATGTCTGACTGACCGCCATTGACCGCCATTGA
>Ga0187806_1000062_pt1 | contig 23607 bp, 13 predicted proteins | sample NC_wetland_sal_i_7_FD_132470 | JGI IMG/M metagenome (GOLD analysis project Ga0187806, IMG submission 132470) | Wetland sediment microbial communities from Neuse River Estuary, North Carolina, USA - ASW_1 | ecosystem: Environmental > Aquatic > Freshwater > Wetlands > Sediment | place: USA: North... | reverse complement strand
GAAATCGTCGACGCGCTTCCGCGGAAACGCCGCCCGGGACCAGCCGGGCGGAGCGGCTAGCTCGACGCGATCTTGCCGTCTTCCAGGTTGAGCACCGAGTCGGCGATGTCGATCAGGGCCGGGTCGTGGGTGGCTACCAGGGCGGTGACGCCCTCGGAGCGGACGACGGCGCGCAGCAGGCGCATGATCTGCTTGCCGGTTTCCTGGTCGAGCTGGCCGGTCGGCTCGTCGGCGAGCAGCAGCGCGGGGCGGGTGGCCAGCGCGCGGGCGATCGCGACGCGCTGCTGCTGGCCGCCGGACAGCTCACCAGGCCGTTGCCTGGCGTGGCCGGCGAGCCCGACGATAGTCAGCATCAGCGCGACCCGCTCCTCCCGCTGCCGCGCCGGGACGCCGGTTATCCGCAGCGGGACGCCCACGTTCTCGGCGGCTGACAGCACGGGCAGCAGGCCGAACGACTGGAAGATGTACGCCACGGTCTCCCGGCGCAGCCGCATCCGCTCGCGTTCGCCCATGGCTGTCACGTCCTGCCCGGCGACCCGCACCGTGCCGCCGTCCGGGGCGTCCAGCCCGCCGACGACGTTGAGCAGCGTGGTCTTGCCCGACCCCGACCGGCCGCGCAGCGCGACCAGCTTGCCTTCGCCGACGGTGAAGGTGACCCCGCGGAGCGCGGCGGTCGCGGTGGGACCGCTGCCGTAGGTGCGGGTGATTTCCCGCACGTCGACCATGCTCACGCGTCACCGTCCGCGCTGCTCTCGCGGTCCGCGGCGGTCCCGCTGTCCGCGGCGGTCGCGTCGGCCGCGACCCCGGCGCGCCGCGCCTGGTCGGGCCACACGCCGATGTGATCCGGCTCGGCCTCCAGCCTGACCCGGTCCCGCATGCCGAGCGATTCGGTCATCTCGCGCGGGAGCTGGAGCCGCCCGGCCCGGTCGAGCACCGCGTACTCGACGGCATGCCCCAGCTCACCCGAGCCGTCGGCGGCGCCGTGCCGCAGCGTCTCGGTGCTCGTCCGCCCGTCCCTGATCGCGATCACCCGGCGCACCATCGAGGACACCGCCGGGTCGTGCGTGACCACGAGCACCGTCACGCCGAGCTCGGCGTTGGCCGTCTGGAGCGCGCCGAACACCGCCCCCGCCGTCACGCTGTCCAGCTCCCCTGTCGGCTCGTCGGCGAGCAGCACCCGCGGCGAGTTCGCCAGCGCGACCGCGATCGCGACCCGCTGCTGCTCGCCGCCGGACATCTGGTCGGGCCGCCGCCCAGCGCAGTACGCGACGCCCAGCACGTCGAGCAGTTCGCCGGTTCGCTGCCGCCGGGCACGCCGCCCGGCGCCGGCCAGCCGCAGCGGCAGGTCCACGTTCTGGGCCGCGGTCAGGTAGGGCAGCAGGTTGCGCGCGGTCTGCTGCCAGATGAACCCGACCACGGACCGCCGGTAGCCGAGCCGCTGCCTGGCCGACATCGCCGCGAGGTCGTGCCCGGCGACCCGCACCGAGCCCGCGGTCGGCGTGTCAAGGCCCGCGAGGATGTTTATCAGGGTGGACTTGCCGCTGCCCGACGCGCCGACGAGCGCCGTGAGCTCCCCGGACGAGACCACGAGGTCCAGGCCCTGGAGCGCTTGCACCTCGATGCCTTCGGCGAGGTAGATGCGCACCAGCCGGTCGCATACGATCAGCGCGCCCTCGCCGTAGTCCGCGTGCCCGGCGGAGGCCGCCGAGCTCAGCGCGTCCAGCTCAGATACCGCCATCGCGTCTCCCATCATTCTCCTACCCGCAGGCTCGCCGCCACTCGTCCGCGCTGTCCCGGCCGGATCTCGATCGCCAGCGCCGCCACGGCCACGACGGCGAGGGCCGCCAGCGGCCATCCGACTGACGCCGCGCCGGGACTCAGGACCACCGCGGCCGAAGATCCCGTGAACACCGACAAGTCGATCGCCGGCGCGACGATCGAGGGCAGCGCCAGCGCGCACGCCCAGCCCGCGACCGCCGCCGCGACCACCGCGGGCAGCACCTCGAGCACCACCACCCGCGCCCGCTGTCCCTCACCCAGGCCCATGACGGCGAGCCTGGCGAGCGTCGCCTCCCGCTCGGCGGCGCCGAGCGCCAGTTCGAGCAGCATCACGGCGATCCCGAGCCCCGCGGCCACCGCGAGGGCAAGCGCGAACAGGTCGAAGGTGCCGTGCTGCAGCGGTGCGGTGGTGAGGCTGTTCAGTATGTCCGAACGGAAGGTCACTCCGCCCCCCGGGATCATGTCCCGCACGATCGCGGTGACCCGTGCCGTGTCGATGCCCGCGCCGGCCAGCAGCAGCTTGTTGAATCCGACCGGTACCGGCGGGGTGGCATTGCTGTGCACGGCGGACAGCGGAATGATCACGAAGGCGCCGCCCGCCGGAAGCGCGGGCGTTCCCGACAGCACGCCGGCCACCCGCACCGGTACCGGGTCGACGGCGCTTTGCGTGGTGAGCGTGGCTCCGCTGATCAGCTCGGCCGCGGCCAGCGGTGACGCGAGCACCGGCACCGCGCTGCCCGCCGGTCCCGTCTTGAGCAGCCCGGCGGGCACGTGCGGATAAGTCTGGGTGGCCGCGACCAGTGCCGCATAGGTCGCCGGGTCCACGACGATGCCGGTGACCTGCTGGCCGAAGCCGGTCGTCCAGGTGTCCACCCAGACCGCCGCGGCGTGCGTCACGCCGGGCACTGCCTCCGCGGCCCGCAGCGCGGCCGGGTCGATCACGGCGCCGGGAGTTTGCACGACGGAGGCGCTGATTGTCGCGTCGGCTCCGCTGGCCTGCCAAGAAGCCCTGACATCACCGCTGCTCACCGCCGTCCTGACCATACCGGCGAACGCCGCCACGCTGAGCGCGAGGACGAGCGCGAACGCGGGCAGCGCCGGGGTGAGCCTGGTCCTCGCGGCCCGCGCGAGCCCGACGAACGCGGGCGCGCCGGCGCGCCGCGCCGCGCCGAGCAGCGCCGCCCGCAGCAGCAGCGGGTACACCCTTAGCACCACGATCACCGCGGGGATGGCGATCAGCACAGGGGCCGCGCTCGTGTACAGGTTCACGCCGGTCCCCGGCTGGGTGCCCTGCTGGCGGAACACGACGAGACCCGCCACCGCGGCGGCGATCGCGGTCGCCTCGGCGACCAGCCGGCCCCATCCGGTGACCAGCCGGGCGCTCCGCCGCCGTGGCCGGTGCCGCGGCAGCCGCTGCTGCCACCCCGCGAACGCGGGCGGGGCGCAGATGGCGATCACGAGCACGCCGGCCGGCCCCCACCAGCCGCCGCCCGGCGCCGGGCCGGGGACGACCAGCACCGCGAGGACGGCTCCGATGACGGCGGCCGGCCCGCAGGCGAGCGCCGTGCCGAGGGCGGTGGCCGCCGCGATCTGGCGCAGTGAGGCGCCGCGGGCGCGGCGGATCGCGAGCTCGGCCGACCGGCGCAGCGCGATCATCCGGGCGGTGAGCAGGAAGACAACGAGGCAGGCCGCCGCCAGGCTCACGTACAGGAGCCAGAGCAGCGTGTCCACCGCCTGCTCGGTGGCCAGGAACGGGCCGAGCGCCGGCAGCAGGTTCGGGGTGACGGTGACGTCGGCCGCCACCGGCGCGACGTCGCCGGTCAGCGCCGGTGTCTGGGTGCTGAGCCGGGTCAGCGCGTCGTCGAGCGGCTGTGCCTGGACCCCGCCGGAAGACCCGATGGAGAGCGGGAACAGCCATTGCGTCGCCAGCCCCCCGGACGCGAAGTCCTGCTGCACCGCGGCGAGCTCGGACGCGCCGACCAGCACCCCGGCGGCCCAGTAGTACACCGTGGGTGACAGGATCTCCAGCTGGGGCGTGAGCACGGTCCCGTCCGCCGTCCAGAACGTCGCGGACGGATCGCGCGGCGCGACGATCCCGGTCACCTCGAGCGTGATCGGGCGGCTGGCGCTGAACGCCGACTCCGGGCCGGATACCACGATCCTCGACCCGGGATGCAGGCTGAACCTGGCGGCTGTCTGCGACGTCACCACGACATCGATGAGCGGGTAGAAGTAAAGCTGCGGGCCGGCCCCGTTCACCGGGAAGACGTTCCCATTCGGCGTAACGCGGCGGGGGGCGGGCGGGACCGGGCCGGGGAGGCGGCCGGCCACTAGCCGCAGGTCCTGGCTGAACGGCTGCCGGTAGCTGACCTCGAACTTGACCGGGGCAACGCCAGACCCTGGGAGCTTGCTCAGCGCCGTGGCGTCCGGTGAGGTCATCGACATCCAGTCCGCGGCGGCTGGCGCCAGGTGCACCGGCCCGTGGTTGAGGTCGCCGTGCAGCTGGGTGGTGATCTCGCTGATCTGGTTCCCGGTGAGGAGCTTGTTTCCCTGACTTCCTGAGACGCCGAAGTTGAGCGAGCTCTCGATGCTGGACCACGGGGCGGACACCGTGATGCTCTGCGACAGCGACGGTGCCGCGGCGACCGTTTGACGCAGCGCCTGGGCCGTGGTGGCCAGCGCCTTCCGCGGTGCGGCGGTGGCGGCGAAGACGGCGCCGAGGGTGAGCAGCGCGAGCGCGGCCGCGGCGACGAGCCGCATGCCGGTCAGCCTTCCGAGCAGACTGGTCATGCCGCCTCCGCGGTGCGCAGTTCGGCGGCGGGGTCGGGGCGGCGGAAGATGACGAGGGCGGCGGCCAGCGCGGGCAGCACCGCGACGGCGGCGGCGAGCGGGACCGTCTGCGGCAGGTCGAACAGCGTCACCGGCGGCGGTACCGGGAGCTGTGCCGCCGTGGTGAGGGTGACGGCGGGCACGAGGAGCCTGGCGACGACGATGCCGAGCAGCAGGCCCAGCGCGGCCGACGGCACGCTGAGCAGCAGCTTCTCGGCGAAAAGCTGCGCGGCGGCGGACCGCTGGGCGACGCCGAGCGCGGCGAGCAGCGCGTTCTCCGCGCGCCGCTGTCTGACGTTCGCCGCGATCGAGACCCAGAACCCGGCGACGGCGAGCAGCGCCGCCGCGGCGGCGACGGCGAGCAGCGCCTGCTGCGGTGCCGCGGACAATGGGTCGCTGATCGTCGCCGCGGCGAGCGCGGTGCGGCTGGTGACGGTCGAGCCGGGCGGCAGCGCGCTGGCGAGCCCGGACGGCACCTGCCCTCGCGCCGTGGCCGCCCACCACTGGGTGACGGGAAGCGGCAGCCCGCCGTGTGCCGCGGTGAGGGCTCGCAGGGTCGGCAGGTCCACGATGAGCGCGCTGCCTGTCACGGTGGGGAACGTGGCGACCTGCGCGACGATGTGGAGCCTGACCGGGATGCCGTCGATAACGCCGTTCACGCTCGACCCTGCGCCGGTCTTGCTCGCCTGCGCGAACGCCGCGGTGGCGATCGCCGGGAGCACGTCCGCGCGCGACGCCCCGCCCGCCGCGCTGCCGGGCGGGCGCAGGGCCGCGAAGAGCTGCGGCGGCGGCAACGGCGACTGGTCGCCGCGCAGCGACACGACCCGGGGCGCTGTGGCGGCGTCAACGGCCACGATCGTCGCCGGCAGCGCGGCCGTCAGGACGGCGACCGGCGTCGCCGCCCGCACACCCGGCACGCGGGTGAGCGCCGCCGTGGCCGCGGGGGCCACCGGTATCGCCAGGTCCGCCCGCACGTCTGCGCCCGCCGTGTCGGCCGCCTGATCGGCTGCGGACCGGGTCCAGCTGTCATGCTGGGCGAGGGCCAGGGTGCCGGTGGCGACCGCCATCACGATCAGCAGCGCCGCGCCGCCCTGGCGCAGCGGCTGGCGGCTGAACTGCCAGCCGGCCAGGGACCCGGTGAGCTTGCGGCCGCGCCCGGCCAGGCGGTCGATCGCCCTCGCCGCCGGGGGCAGCAGCCGGAGCGTGACGACGGTGCCGCCCGCCAGTGCCAGCGCCGGCGCCAGCGCGAGCACGGGGTCGATGCTGGCGGCTGCGCCGGTGCTTGTCGTTGAGACGGCGGAATAGCGGCGCAGCTGCCAGCCGGCCAGCACGGCGAGCACGATGATGGCCAGGTCGGCGCCCGCCCTGATGACGCCGGCGATGGCCGCCTGCCTGCCGCGGCGGGCCTGCGCCGCGGCCGGGCCTGAGCGGAGCACCGGCATGAGCATCGCGCCCGCGGCAAGCAAGGCGACGACGAGCGCGGCGCCGAGTGCGTCACCCCAGGTGCCCGGCGCGGTCACGCTGACGCTCACCGTGGCTGCCGTGCCGCCGGCGCCGCTCGCGACCGGCGTGCGGAGCGTCCCGGACAGGAACCGGGCGAGCCACACGCCGGCCGCGCCGCCGGCCAGCGCCGCGACCGCGCACAGCGGGACGACCTCCGCCGCGGTCAGCCGGGTGAGCTGCCAGCGGGTCGCGCCGCGCGCGGTGAGCAGCGCGGTCTCGCTCTCCCGCTGGATGACGAGCAGCCTCGCGGCGGCGAGCGTCGCCGCGACCGTGAGCACGAGCAGTTGCAGGCCGCTGATCACGAGCAGCGCTCTGGCGACGGCCAGGTTGTCCCCGATGCCGGCGAGCACGGCGGGCAGGCCGGTGGTGAGCTGCACGCCGCTGAGCGTGTCGGAGGCGTTCAGCGAGTTCTGCAGCGCCGTCTGGTCCGCGGCGATCGCGGACAGGCTGGTGCCGCTGAAGGCCGCCATGTCGGGCTGCGCCACCCAGGTCGCGCTCGTGGCGGGCAGCGCGGCGGCGAACGCCGCCGGGTCCACGAGGAGCGGCCCGTACGTGGTGAACCCGGCCGCCGTGCTCGACCCGCTGGCGGGCACCGAGTCGAGCTGCCAGTACGACGCGGCGGTGCCAGTCGGCTGGCGCTCCGCGAACAACCCGGTGACCAGGAAGGACACCGGCGCGCCCGTATTGCGGTCGCGCAGCCTCAGCACGTCACCCGGGGTGACTCCGAGCAGCGCGGCGGCCGACGCGGGCAGCGCGGCGGGGACCGGCCCCCGCGCGGCGGGCGCCGCCGGCCAGTGCCCCGATACGAGCACCGCGTAGGATCGCACGTCCTGCATGGCAGCGGCCTGGAGCAGCGGCGTGCTCCCGGTCGGCGCGCTCGCCGGGCGGCCGGGCAGTGCCCCGGGCACGAGCCCGAGCGGATCGGACCAGGACGCCTGCCAGTAACCGAACGGCACGCCGGGCAGCGCCGCGCCGATCGCCGGCTTGAGCACCTGGGAAGAAGAGTCCACGTCGCCGTTCGTGACCGTCGCCGACAGGTCGAGCGACGTGCCGGGTGCGACCACGAGGTCATGCCTGACGGCCTGCGGGAGCGCCTGCCCGGCGAAGGCGGCGAGCGCCGCGCCGGTGGCCGCCGCCACCAGCGTGGTCAGCGCCACCGCGGCGAGGACTACCCAGTGGGCAGCCATCCGCCGCGCCGGGAGCGGACCGCGCGGACCTTTCACATACGAAAGGATTCCGTACGGGCCAAAACTTCGGCAATTCAGCCAGATAACAACTTCGAGGCGCTCTATTTGCGCTCGCCGCAACGATTTCGCCCGTTATTCCCCTGCGCGCAGGCTCGCCGCCACGCGGCGCCGCCGTCCCGACCTGATCTCGATCGCCAGCGCCACGGCGGCCACCACGACAAGACCCGCGAGCGGCAGCGCGATCGAGGCCACGTCCGGCGTCAGCGCCACTGCGGCCTGAGAGCCGGTGAACACGGACAGGTCGATGGCCGGCGCCACCACGCGGGGCAGCACCAGCGCGCACGCCAAAGCGGCCACCGCGGCGGCCACCACCACCGGCAGCACCTCGAGCACCACGACCCGGGCCCGCTGCCGCTCGCCGAGGCCCATGACCGCGAGCCTGGCGAGCGTCGATTCCCGTTCCGCCGCCCCGAGCGCCAGCCCGAGCAGCATCACGGCCAGCCCGAGCCCGGCCGCGGCGATGAGAGCGAGCGCGAAGAGCAGGAAGGTGCCGTGCTGGAGCGGCGCGGTGACCAGGCCGTTCAGTACGTCCGAACGGAAGGCCGTGACTCCGCCAGGAACCATGTCCCGTGCCACGCCGGCGAGCCGCCCGCGGTCGATGCGCGCGCCGGCCAGCAGCATCTCGTTGACGGTCAGCGGGACGGGCGGCGTGTCGCTGCTCCGCAGCGCGGACAGCGGGATGATCACGAACGGGCCGCCGGCCGGCAGCGCCGGCGTTCCGGACAGCACCCCGGCCACCCGGACCCGGACGGGCACGATATCGGCCTGGCTGCTGAGCGTGACCACGCCGCTGCCAAGCTCGGCAGCCGCCTGCGCGGACGCGAGCACCGGCTGCGGCGTGCCCGCCGGTGCCTGCTTGAGCAGCCCGGCGTCCACCGCCGGAAAGGTCTGGGTCGCGGCGACGAGCGCCGCGTAGCTCGCCGGATCGACTGCGATGCCGGTGAGCTGCCCGCCGCCAGGGACGGTGGCCCAGGTGGCTTCCCAGACCGCGGCGGCGTGCGTCACCCCCGGCACCGCGGCCACCGCCCGCACCGCCGCCGGGCTGATCGAAGCGGTCGAGTTGACACCGGCTGGCGAGGCCACGATCGTCGCGTCGGCGCCCGCGGCCTGCCACGACGCGGCGACCTCGCCCGTGATGACCGCGTCCCGCACCATGCCGGCGAACGCGGCCACGGTGAGCGCGAGGACGAGCGCGAACGCGGGCAGCGCCGGGGTGAGCGCCGCCCGCGCCGCCCGGGTCAGCCCGAGGAACGCGGTCGCGCCGGAGCGCCGGGCCGAGCCGCGCAGCAGCCCGCGCACCACCAGGGGGTACAGCCGCAGCACCACGATGACCGCGGGGATGGCGATCAGCACCGGGGCGGCGCTCGTATAGAGGTTCACCCCGCCGCCGGGGACCGTTACCGGCCCACCGCCCGTGTTCAGGGTCACCGTGCCGGCCTGCGTCCCCTGCTGCCGGAACACGACGATCCCGGCCACCGCGGCGAGGCACGCGGTCACCTCGGCCACCAGCCGGAGCCGGGCACGCCGGCGCCGCCCCCGCGGCTGCCGCCGCGGCAGCCGGTGCTGCCACCCCGCGACCGCGGCGGGGGCGCAAACGGCGACGAGCAGCACGGCCACGGGCGCCACCCAGGCGACGCCGGGAACCGGCCCCGGGACGAGCAGCACCGACGCGGCGACGGCGGCGACGGCAGCCGGGACGGCGGCCACCGCGGCGCCGCGGGCGGCGGCCAGCGCGATCTGCGGCACCGATGCGCCGCGGGCGCGGCGCATCGCGAATTCCGCCGACCGGCGCATCGCCACCATCCGCGCCACGAGCACGAGCACGACGAGCCCCGTTACCGCAAGGCTCACGTACACCAGCCACAGCAGCGTGTCCACCGCGGCCGCGGCGGCGAGGAACGATGCGAGTGTCTGGAGTATCCCGGGGGTGACCAGCAGCGAGCCCGAGCCGGTCGCGACATCGCCGGTGAGCGTCGGCGTCTGCGTGCTGAGCCGGTTCAGCGCGTTGTAGAGCGGCTGCGCCTGCAGCCCGGTGAGCGAGCCGAACGTCATCGGCAGCTGCCATTGCATGGCCAGCCCCTGCAGGCCGAAGTACCGCTGTACCGCGGCGAGCTCACCGGGGTCGGCGAAGATCCCGCCGACCCAGAATGACATCCCGCCGCGGACCGTTTGCAGCTCGGGCGTGACCACCACCGGGTCGGCGGTCCAGAAGGATGAGGACGGGTCGCGCGGTGCCACGACCCCGGTGACGACGAAAATGATCTGGCTGAGGTTCCCGGTTGACGCGCTCTGCGGCGCGTCAACGCGCAGCTGCGAGCCGGGATGCAAGCCGAATCGGGCGGCCGTCTGATCAGACACCACGACCTGCAGGAACACGGCGGAGGCGTCGGCCCGCGGGCGAGGAGCGGGGGCGGACGGGAACTGTCCGGCGACCAGCCGCGTGTACTGGAGAAGCGGCTGCCGGAAGGTGATCTCGAGCTTCACCGGCACCGGGCCTACCGCCGGCAGGCTGTTTCGCACCAGCTGCAGGTTGCTCGTCATCGCGGTCCAGTCCGTGCCCGCCGGGGCGAGGCGGACCACGCCCTGGCCGAATTGGCCGTACAGCTGGCTGGCGATCTCGTCCAGTTGAGCCGCGGTCATGATGACGGGGGCGCCGGTGGCCGCGGCCAGGCTGCTGGCCAGTCCCGTCCATGTCGTCGACACCACGATGCTCTGGGCCAGCGGCGGCGCGGCGGCCAGCGTCTGGCGCAGCGCCTGCGTCCTGGTGGCAAGCGCTTCCCGCGGTCCCGCGGTGGCGGCGAAGACCGTGCCGAGGGTGAGCAGCCCGAGCGCGGCCGTGGCGACGATCCGCATGCCGGTCAGCCGGGTGAGCAGTGTTCGCGCCCGGGGGCGAGCGCCCGCTCCCGGTACCCCGCGCCTGGTCAGGACATCTCTCATGCGGCCTCCGCGGCGCGCAGTTCGGCGGCGGGGTCGGGGCGGCGGACCACGACGAGCGCCGCGGCCAGCGCGGGAACGATGGCGACGAGCGCGGCGAAGGGCACGGTCTGTGGCAGGTCGAAGAGCGTCACTGGTGGCGGGACCGGCTGCCGCGCTGACGCGGTGAGCGTGACGGCGGGCACGAGCAGCCGGGCTACCACGGTGCCGAGCAGCAGGCCGAGGACCGCCGACGGCACGCTGAGCAGCAGTTTCTCGAGGAATAGCTGCGCGGCGGCCGACCGCTGGCCAACACCGAGCGCGGCGAGCAGCGCGTTCTCCCCGCGCCGCTGCCGCACGTCAGCCGCGATGGAGACCCAGAATCCGGTGACGGCGAGCAGCGCGGCGGCCATGCCCACGGCGAGCAGGGCCTGCTGCGGGGCCGCGGACAGCGGGTCGCTGACCGTCGCCGACGCGAGCGCCGTCCGGCTGGTGACGGTCGAGCCGGGCGGCAGCGCTTTGGCGAGCCCAGACGGCACCTGTCCGCCAGCGGTGGCCAGCCACCACTGGCTGACCGGCAGCGGAGGGGCGTCTCTGCTCGCCAGGAAGCTCTGTATGGTCGTCAGGTCCACGATGAGCGCGCTGCCGGTCACGGTGGGGAAGGTGGTCGCCTCTGCGACGATCTCGATCGGGACCGTGACGCCCGTGATCGTCGCCGGCACGGTAGCGCCCACGCTGGTGCTGCTCGCGTCAAGGAATGCCTTGGTCGCTATCGCTGGGACGGCCGCCACGGCGAGGTTCGGCGCGGTGAGCGTGACCTGGCCGCCCACCGGCTGCGGCGGGCCAGGGAAGGGACTGCCGGGGTGCGTCGCAGCCTGGCCGAAGCCGGGGCCGAAGACGAGGGTGGCGCCATCCTGCCGGGTGCGCCAGCTGGTCACTTGCGGTTGCCTGGATGAGCCCATCGTCGCGCCGCCGCTCAGCAGGCTGGTCAGCCCGGGCGACGTGGCGGCGCGTGACCAGCCGCTGAGCGCGGCGCCGGTGACCGTCAGCGTCAGCGGTCCCGCCCTCGCCGCCGTGGCTGGCATGGTGTAGCCGAACGTGAGCTGGGTCAGCCGCAGCGGATAGCTCGCCTGGCTGCCGGACAGCGCCGCGGTGAGCACGCGGGGGCGGCCGTCGGCGGGCAGCGTGCCCGCCGAGATCTGGTATGCGGCGCCGGTGGCATCGGTGATCGTCACCACGGCGGTGACGGCGCCAAGGGCCGCCGCGGCCGCTCTTGGCGCCCTGGACCGGGCCGGGCCGAGCGACGCGGTCAGCTTGATGCTGGCGGGCTGACCACCGAGCTCGGTGCCGCCGGCCTGGTGCGCTGGCGCGATGGCCTGGAAGAGCCGGCTGGCGGGAAGCTGCGACTGGTCGCCGCGCAGCAGCACGGCCTGCGGGGCGCGGGTCGCGTCGAGGGCCACCACCTCGGCTGGCAGCGCCACCGGCTGGACGGAGACGCCCATGGCGTCCCGGACGCCATAGGCCTGCGTGAGCGTTCTGGTGGCGCCGGGCGCGAGCGGGGTCTGGAGGCTGACCCGGACGTCGGCGCCGGCGGTGAACGCCGCCTGGTCGTCGGCGGACCGCGTCCAGCTCGCGTGCTGGGCGAGCGCCAGCGAGCCAGTGGCGACCGCCATCACGAGCAGCAGGGCGGCACCACCCTGGCGCAGCGGTTGCCGGCTGAACTGCCAGCCGGCCATCGACGCGGTGAGCCTGCGGCCGCGTGCGGCCAGCCGGTCCCCGGCACGGGCCGCGGCGGGCAGCAGGCGCAGCATGACCACCGTGCCGCCGGCGAGCGCGATCGCTGGGGCCACCGCGAGCACCGGGTCGATGCTTGGCGTGCCACTTGTGGCGCTCGCCGGGACGGCCGAGTAGCGGCGCAGCTGCCAGCCCGCCAGCACGGCGAGCACGATGATCGCCAGGTCCGCTCCGGCCCGGATCGCGCCCGCGAGCGCTGCCTGCCTGCCGCGGCGGAGCTGGGCCGCGGCCGGAGCCGGGCGCAGCACGGGGTAGAGCATCGCGGCGCTCGCGATAACAGCGACCGCGAGTGTCGCGCCAAGCGCGTCCAGCCAGGTTCCCTGGGCGGTCGCGCTGATGCCGCCGTCGCTCATGCCACCGTGGTAGAGCGTCCCGGCGAGTAGTTGCGCCAGCTGGATGCCGCCGAAAGTGCCGGCGACGGCCGCGACGCAGCACAGCGGGATCACCTCGACCGCGGTCAGCCTGATGAGCTGCCACCGGGTGGCGCCGCGTGCGGTCAGTAGCGCGGTCTCCGTCTCCCGCTGCGCGGCGAGCAGCCGGGCGACCGCGAGGAGCGCCGCGATGGCGAGCACGAGCAGCTGGACGGCGCTGATCACCAGCAGCGAGCGGGCGACGGTCAGGTTGTTCGCCGTCCCCGTCAGCACGGCCGGCAAACCAGTGCTGAGCTGCACGCCGTTGAGCTGCACGCCGCCGTAGCCGCCGGACTGGGCGACCGAGTTCTCCAGCGCCGACACATTGCCGGCGACCTGGTTCAGGTCGGTGTCGGTGAAGGCGGACATGTCGGGCTGAGCGACCCAGGTCGCGCTGGCGACCGGGAGCGCGGCGCCGAACGACGCCTGGTCCACGACCAGCGGCCCGTAGGTCGTGAACCCGGCGAGCGTGGCGGACCCGCTGGCCGGGATCGTGTTGAGCTGCCAGTACGCGGCCGCGGTACCGGGCAGTTGCCGCTGCGCGAACAAGCCGGTGACCCGGAACGTCACCGGCGCGCCGGAGATCCGGTCGCGGAGCCGGAGCACGTCGCCGACGGACGCGTGCAGCAGCGCGGCGGCGCTGGCCGGGAGCGCCGCGGGGACCAGCACGCCGGCGACCGCCGTTCCCGGCGCGGACGGCCACCGGCCCGCGATCAGCACGGCGTGGGCCGTGACGTCCGGCATCGCCACGGCCTCGGTCAGCGGCGTGCCCCCGGCCGTCGCACTCGCCAGGGAGGAGGGCAGCGCGCCCGGCGCGAAGCCGAGCGGATCGGACCAGGACGCTTGCCAGAAGGCGAACGGAATGCCTGGCAGCGCCGCGCGAATCGCGGTCTCGAGGCCCGCCGTGCCAGCCGTCTCGTCGCCCCCGGTGAGCGGGCCATTCGCGGTCAGCGCGGTGTCGTGCGCGGTCGTCAGCTCATAACGGACGGCATGCGGAAGCCCCTGCCCGGCGAAGACCGCGAGCGCCGCCCCGACCAGGGCGGCCACCAGCGTGGTCAGCGCCGCCGCCGCGAGGACCACCCAGTGCGCGGTCATCCGCCGCGCCGGCAGTGGACCCCGCGGCCTCCATTGACCGATCACGTTCCACAGGATTCCGCAAAAGTCCAAAGGTCAGCAATCGGGCAGAAGCCGCGGCCGACCCTGGTCGCGGTGCTTGCGGCCCTCGTCCTAGTGGGTGTCCGTGCTATTCGGAATGGCCGAGCGCGTCCCAACGGGCGAAGATGGCGGGCATCTCCGTGGCCAGGAACTCGAAGTACGCGGCGTGGCCCTGCATTCGCAGGCCGGCGGGCGTGTCCGGGCCGACGAGGTCGATGCCCTCCTTGAGCAGCGCGGTCCACCGCAGCAGCACCTGGGACCGCATCGCCATTACCTGATGCCAGATATCGGCCGGCATGCGGTAGTACTCCCGCCGCGATCCGGGTACCCGCTCTTTGTGGACCAGACCAAGCCCGGTGAGGTAGCGGACCGCGCCGGACACCGCGGCCGGGCTGATCCGCAGCAGGTCGACGAGCTCGGCGGAGCTGAGCCGGCCGGTGTCGGTGACGAGCAGCGCGACGAAGACGCGGGCGGGCATTGGCGGGAAGCCGGCCGTAACCAGCACTGCCGCGAATTTCTCGATGAACTCGGGCAAGCCATCGCGCGCGGTCTGCCGGGCGCCCGGGGCGCCCGGGTCCGAGCCGTCGGCTGTTCCCATACGGTAAGTGTACGTTCACAAGATTCTGAATTTTGCGGTTGTGAAGTGGAGTGACGTTCACGATGAACCCAGACCGGCTGTTCCCCGCCGACCCGCCGACCCGGGCGATCGCCCGGGAGCTGTACGCGGAGGTCCGCGACCTCCCGCTGATCAGCCCGCACGGGCACGTGGACCCGGCGCTGCTCGCCGGCGACACGCCGCTGCCCGACCCGGCCGCCCTGTTCGTCACGCCGGACCATTACCTCACCCGGATGCTGTACAGCCAGGGCGTGTCGCCGCTGCTGCTCGGGGTGCCCGATCGCGACGGCCGGGTGCACGCCGGCCCGCGCGAGGCGTGGCGGACGTTCTGCGAGCACTGGTACCTGTTCCGCGGCACGCCGAGCCGGCTCTGGCTCGAACAGTCCCTCGCCGACATCTTCGGCGTGACGCGGCCGCTCGGGCCAGCCACCGCGGACGAGGTCTACGACGAGCTGACCGAGCGGATCGCCGACCCGGCGTTCCGGCCCCGGGCGCTGCTGCGCCGGTTCGGCATCGAGGTGCTCGCCACCACCGACTCGCCACTCGACACCCTCGAGCACCACGCCAAGCTCGCGGCCGAAGGCTGGGGCGGCCCTGACCACAAGGTCATTCCCACCTTCCGCCCCGACGCCGTCACCGACCCCGACCGGCCCGGCTGGCTCGAGGCCGTCGCCAGGCTGGGGGAGATCACCGGCGCCGACACCGGCACGTATGCCGGGTACCTGGAGGCGCTGGCGCGGCGGCGCGAGGACTTCCGGCGGGCCGGGGCGACGGCTACCGACCACGGCACGCCGAGCGCGCGGACCGCGGACCTCGACCCAGCCGAGGCGGCCCGGCTGTTCGACCGGCTGCTGCTCGACGCCGCCAAGGACCGTCCTGACCCTGGCGACGCGGGGCTGTTCCGGGCGCAGCTGCTCACCGAGTCGGCGCGGATGTCGGTGGACGACGGGCTCGTCATGCAGCTGCATCCCGGCGCGCAGCGCAACCACGACCGGTACCTGTACGCCGAGTTCGGCCCGGACTCGGGCGGCGACATCCCGGCCGCGACCGACTACGTGCGCGCGCTGCGCCCGCTGCTCGACAAGTTCGGCGACGACCCGCGGCTGCGGCTGATCCTGTTCACGCTGGACGAGTCGGCCTACTCGCGGGAGCTTGCGCCGCTGGCCGGGGTCTACCCGGCCGTATACCTCGGGCCGCCCTGGTGGTTCTACGACAGCCCGGAAGGCATGCGCCGCTACCGCGAGCTGACCACCGAGACGGCGGGGTTCTACAACACGGTCGGGTTCACCGACGACACCCGCGCGTTCCCGTCCATCCCCGTCCGGCACGACGTTGCGCGCCGCGTCGACTGCGGTTTCCTCGCCCGGCTGGTGGCCGAGGACCGGCTGCCCGCCGGCGAGGCCGCCGAGGTCGCGCGGGACCTCGCCTACCGGCTGCCGAAGCGCGCCTACCGCCTGGACGGCGGGAGCGGGGCGCTGTGACGGTCACCACGGGCCCGTTCGGGAAAACGGACGGCAGCCCATTGCTGAGCCTCGCCGAGCTGACCCGGGTACCAGCCGCGTACCGGCCGGTCATCGACCCGCGGCAGCGGCGGGTCCGGATGGTGCACCTGGGCATCGGCGCGTTCCACCGGGCGCACCAGGCGTTTTACACCGAGGAGTGCGGTGACTGGGGAAGCTGCGGCGTGACGCAGCGCAGCCCGCGGGTGGCCAGGCAGCTCGCGCCGCAGGACTGCCTGTACACGCTGCTCGTGCGCGACGGCGCGGACGCGCGGCCGCAGGTGATCGGCTCGGTCCGCGAGGTGCTGTACGGCGGCGGCGACCCCGCCGCGGTCGCGGCGCGGATCGCCGACCCCGAGGTGAGCGTCGTCAGCCTCACCGTGACGGAAAAGGGGTACCGGCACGACCCGGCCACCGGACGGCTGCGCCTCGGGGACCCGGAAATCGCGGCCGACCTGGCCGGGCGCCCGCCGCGCACCGTGGTCGGTCAGCTCACCGCCGGGCTGGCGGCCCGCGCGGCGGCCGGGGGCGCGCCGGTCACCGTGCTGTGCTGCGACAACCTGCCCAGCAACGGGCCGACGGTGCGCGGCCTTGTGCTCGAGTACGCTCGCGCGTACGCGGCCGGGGCGGCCGCGGACGCGTGGCCGGGTGCCCTGCCTGACTGGATCGGCGCGCGTGTCGCCTTTCCGGCCACGATGGTGGACCGGATCGCGCCCGCGACGACCGACGCCGACCGGGCGGAGGTGGCTGCGCTGCTCGGCGTGCGGGACGAGGCCGCCGTGGTGACCGAGCCCTTCACCCAGTGGGTCATCGAGGACAGCTTCGCCGCCCCCCGGCCCGCGTGGGAGAAGGCGGGGGCGCAACTGGTTTCCGACGTCGCGCCGTACGAGAAGGTGAAGCTGCGGATGCTTAATGGCGCGCACTCCGCGCTCGCCTACCTCGGCGGGCTCGCCGGGCATGAGTTCATCGCCGGTGCGCTCGCCGACGACGCGCTCGCCGGCTGCGTCCGCCTGCTGATGCTCGCCGACGCCGCTCCCACGCTGGACGCGCCGCCGGGGATGGACCTGGCCGAGTACGCGGAGCAGGTGCTCCGCCGGTTCGGCAACACCGCGCTGCGGCACCGGTGCGCGCAGGTCGCTATGGACGGCAGCCAGAAGCTGCCGCAGCGCCTGCTCGGCACGGTCGCGGACCGTCTCAGCGCCGGGGAAGCGCCGGTGTGGGCGGGCCTGGCCGTGGCCGCCTGGATGCGGCACGTCTGGGCCGAGCGCACCGACGACGGGCGGCCGTTCCCGGTCGACGACCCGATGGCTGGGGTGTTCCGCTCCCGGCTCGCCGCGGCGGCCACCCCTGAGGCGGTGGTTACGGCGCTGCTTGGTGTCCATGAGGTGTTTGGTGACCTTGGGGAGTCTGTCGCCCTCCGTGAGCTGCTCAGCGAGCATCTGTCCAGGCTCACCCGCGACGGCGCCCGCCGCACCGCGGCGGTCCTGCTGCCCGCGGGCTGAAATTCCGTGATCACGAAGACTCCGCATCGTATAACTGCACGAACTCTTCGTGATCATGAACCGGTCCAGGCCGGAGGGGACCTTCTTCCCTTATCTTCGCTGGAATCCGGCGCGACCATGGACGGAGGTGAGACCAGCTCGCGTGACTGTCGTTTGGAAAATTCACAAGGTTCTGAATATTCGGTAGAGTGCGTGACATGGCGAACGCTATTGAGGCGAGCGGCCTGCGCAAGAGCTTCGGCCAGGTGACGGCGCTCGACGGCCTCGACCTGACCGTGCGCGCCGGCGAGGTGCACGCCTTCCTCGGCCCGAACGGCGCGGGCAAAACCACCACGATCCGCATCCTGCTCGGGCTGCTGCGCAAGGACGGCGGGGACGTCTCGCTGCTCGGCGGCGATCCGTGGCGGGACGCGACCACGCTGCACGGCAGGCTCGCTTACGTGCCCGGCGACGTGACGCTGTGGCCCGCGCTGACCGGCGGCGAGATCATCGACCTGCTCGCCCGGCTCCGGGGCGGGCAGCACGACCCGAAGCGCCGCCAGGAGCTGATCGAGCTGTTCGACCTCGACCCGTCGAAGAAGGCCCGCGCCTACTCCAAGGGCAACAGGCAGAAGGTCGCGCTGATCGCCGCCCTCGCCAGCGACGCCGACCTGCTCCTCCTCGATGAGCCTACGGCCGGCCTCGACCCGCTGATGGAGGCGACCTTCCGCGACTGCGTCAACGCCGAGCGCCATGGTGGCCGCACCGTGTTGCTGTCAAGCCACATCCTGGCCGAGGCCGAGGCGCTCGCCGACCGGGTGACGATCATCAGGGCAGGCCGCACGGTGGAGACCGGCACGCTCGCCGACATGCGGCACCTCACCAGGACCACGGTCGACGCCGAGCTCAACGGCCCGATCGCCCTCGACGGTCTGCCCGGCGTACACGACGCGGTGACCAACCGCTCGGACGGCGGCGTGCGGCTGCGCTGCGAGGTGGACAACGCCGCGCTGAACGAGATCCTGAGCCGCCTGTCAGAGGTCGGCGTGCGGACCCTCACGTGCCGTCCGCCGACTCTCGAGGAGTTGTTCCTGCGGCATTATTCGGAACGTACGGTGGCGACTGTCCGGTGACCACCACCGCCCTGACCGGCACGACCGCCCTGGTGAAGCTGGCGCTGCGCCGGGACAGGATCATGCTGCCCGCCTGGGTGTACGTGGTCCTGATCGGCGTCGCCTCGACCGCCTACACTTTCGGCAAGCTGTACAAGACGGCCTCTTCGCGCGCGGCGCTCGTCGCGTCCGGTGAGGGCAACCCGGCGCTGCTGTTCCTCTACGGCCGGCTGAACGGGACCTCGATAGGCGCGCTCACCGCCTGGCGGTACGGCGTCTGGGGCGCCCTGTTCGCCGTCTTGATGAGCATCTTCATCGTGATCAGGCACACGAGGGCCGACGAGGAGGCCGGGCGCCTGGAGCTGATCGGCTCGGCGCGGGTGGGACGGCAGGCGCCGCTGGTCTCGGCGCTCGCGGTCGCGGCCGTCGCCAACGCGGTGCTCACGGCGGTGCTGTGCGCGGTGCTGCCGCTGGTCGGGCTGCCGGCCGCGGGGTCGGCGGCGATGGCGCTGGCGATCGGCACCTGCGGGCTGGCGTTCACGGGGATCAGCGCGGTGGCCGCGCAGCTCACCGCGGGCGCCAGGGCCGCCCGCGGGCTGGCCATCGGGGTGCTCGGCGCCGCGTTCCTCGCCCGGGCGGTCGGTGACTCGGCCGGGGTCGGCGGGCCTGCCTGGCTGACCTGGGTGCTGCCGCTCGGCTGGACGGAGACGCTCCGGCCGTTCGCCGGCGAGCGGTGGTGGGTGCTCGCGCTGCCGCTCGCGGTGTTCGCCGGCGGCGTCTGGGTCGCGTTCGCGGTCGCCGCGCACCGGGACTACGGCGCGGGCCTGCTGCCCGACCGGCCGGGCAGGGCCACGGCGTCGGCGCTGCTGCGCGGCCCGTTCTCGCTGGCCTGGCGGCTGCAGTGGGGAGCGCTCGGCGGCTGGGTGGCCGGCTACGCGGTCATGTTCGCGGTCTGCGGCGCGGCGGCGAAGGGGATCGGGCAGCTGTTCGGCACGAGCAGCGCGCTGGAGAAGGAATTCACCAGGCTCGGCGGCCAGTCCGCGCTCGTGAACGCGTACCTCGCCTCGCTGATGTTGCTGGCCGGCCTGATCGCGGCCGCCTACGCCGTGTCCGGCGTGCTGCGGCTGCGGTCCGAGGAAACCGAGGGCCGCGCCGAACCCGTGCTCGCGGCCGCGTCGGGGCGGGTGCGCTGGGGGCTCAGCCACGTCGTCGTGGCAGTCACCGGCACCGCGGTGCTGCTGGCGGTCGCCGGCGTCGCCACCGGCCTCGGTTACGGCCTGCGCGCGGGCGGCACCGGCGCCGAGGTGAACCGCATGCTCGGTGCCGCGATGGCCGAACTGCCGGCGGCGCTAGTGGTCGCGGGGGTCGCCGTCGCCGTGTTCGGCTTGCTGCCGCAGGTGTCCGAAGCAGTTGGCTGGACCGTGCTGGGCCTCGTGGTCGTGGTCAATATCTTCGGCCAGGTGCTCCAGATGTCCCACTGGGTGCTCGACGTTTCCCCGTTTACCCACGTGCCGCGGCTGCCAGGCGGCACGGTGTCCGCGGCCCCGCTGCTGTGGCTGTCGGCGCTCGCCGTCGCTCTCGCCGTGACGGGCCTGGCCGCCCTCCGCCACCGCGACATCGGCTAGGGTCATTGGCCGAGACCCTGAACATCCCCTCATCGGCCGCCCGGTAGCGCTACGTTGAGACACGGACAGGCCTTATCGCGGCAGGGAAATGTTCCTGTTAAGGATGGTTCATCCGGTTTTATTGCGACACGACACGCCGATATGCCCGTTCAGGTAGCAAAGATGAGTGTTTGCCGAGATGATGTTGTGACCTTGCCCCAGACAGCAGGTACTTCAGACACGAGGTGATCGCCACGATGAGGAGCGGATGGCCGCATACCCAGGCTGATCATGGGAGCGTTCCGGCGGACCGGCGGCGCGGGCCGTTTGGCCCGGACGTCTCATGGCCGACGGGGTACTCCGACCTGGAGTACCGCGAGGGCGCCTACCGCTATCCCGCTTCCGCGGCGGCCGAGCCGCCCGCGGCGCAGGGCGAGCACCCCTACGCCGCCTTCTCGGCGGCCGGCTACGGCGACGACGGTTACCGTGACCCTGGTTATGAGGGCCCGGCCGCCCAGGACGCCGGCTACCAGCGGCCTGGCTACGACCCCGGCCAGATCGAACTGGCCTACCCGGCGCCCGGCCCGGACCCGCGCTGGCAGGCGTGGGACTACGACCAGCCGCTCCGCTACGACGGCGAAGACGAGCAGGCTTACCCGGCGCGGGAGAGCCACGGCCAGCCTGACGGCTACCGGCAGCCCGGCGGATACGACCAGCAGGACGATTACCGGAACCACGACGGCTACGGGCCGGGCGGCTACCACGCCGCTCCCGTCTACGACAACGCGGACCACAACGGCTCCCCCTACTCCAGGCCTGGCATCGACGGTCGCGGCTATGACCCGGCGGACTACAACGGCTCCGCCTACTCCCGTCCGGGCATCGACGGCCCGGGCTACGACCTGTCGGGCATCATCGGCACCGGCGACTTCGAGGCGTTCGGCTACGACGAGCCGAGCTACGACCGGCTTTCCTATGACGACCCGCGCTACGACGACGCGCCGCGGGACCGGGGTTCCGGCTACTACGACACGCCCGGGGACGGCGGTGCCGGGCACCGGGGCGGTCCCGGCGGCGGTCCCCGCATGGACGAGACGCGGATGGACCTCAGGGCGCTGGGCGCGGGACGGTCCGACGAGACACGGTTCGACGTGCCGCGGTTCGACGAGACCCGCCTTGACAGCTTGTGGCTGTCCGACGAGGACGCCCGGCACGACGATCCGGTCGGATATGGCAGCGATGGGTTCGGCGGAGACACCCGCGTACGTTCCGGATATCCAGATTTCGACGCCTTTAGCAGCGGACGATCCGACGAGACGCGGCTTGACCTGGGCACCGGACCGCGCATGGACCAGACCAGGTTCGACGTCCCGGTCTACGACGAGACGCGCATCGACAACATGCGCGCGCTCGCGCCGCGGCCGTCCGCGGCCGGCCTGCTCGCGCCGCCGGCGGGCCGGCCGGCGGGCTGGGCCGAGGAGACTTCGTTCGACGACTTCCGGGATTTCGGCGAGCTCGACGACGAGCCCGTGCGGGCGCCGGCGGCATTCGTCCGCACCACCGAGCGCCCCGAGCGTCCCGATGACACCGCGACGCGGCGCGCGGTCGGCCGCCGCCGCGGCCGCAGTGGTGACCGGCGCCAGTGGATGGCGCTCGGCGCCATCGCGGTCGTCGCGGCCGGCGCGATCGGCGGCGTGCTGATGAAGTACGTCTTTTCGGGGCCGAGCGGGCCCGCGCACACGGTCGTGGCGCCGAATGAAGTGGACAGCTTCACCCGCATGCCGAACCTCGAAAAGCAGATGAAGGTCGACTCGCTCGCCCAGAGCGTCATGCAGCAAAGCTCCGGGCAGGTGTCGAACCTGGTTCCCGCGGTGTACGAGCAGGGCAACGCGTCGTCCGGGGCCAACGCGCAGATCTTCATGTTCGTCGGCGGGAAGCTGGCCGGCGCCTCGCCGTCCGCATCCGTCGCCAGCTTCGAGCAGGATTATCCGGGGGCGAAGGTCGTGCCCGCCGGGTCGCTTGGCGGTGAGGCGGTCTGCGCCGAAAGGACGTTGAACGGCGAGGGCGTGGCGATGTGCGTGTGGTTCGACAACGACACGTTCGGCGCGCTCGTGTCGCCGACGATGACCACCGCGAAGCTCGCCACGACGCTGGACCAGGTGCGACCGGGCCTCGAGCTCTACGCGAAGCAGTAACCCGGCGGCGTCAGGCCTCCGGCGCGTCGTCGTCGCTGGCGGGGTCCTGCTGTGCGCTCGCGCTGTCCGGTGCCGCTGGCCCGGTAGCCGGCTTCTCTGATCCGGCGGGCTCGCTGGGGCCGGTGCCCGGCGCCGGCGGCGCGGTTGACCCTGGTCCGCTCTGGGCGGCTGCCGGGCGCCTGCGGATCGACAGCCTGGCGACCGCCAGCACGAACGCGAGGGCGAGCACGCCGAGCCCGGCCAGCTGAGCGCCGATGACCGGCGCTCCGAGCGGGAGCGTGGAGGAGTTCGCGACCGTCCGCGTGCTGGCCTTCTGCGGTCCCGTTTTGGCCTGCGTATCTCCCGAGGGGGTGAGCGACGGGAACAGGGCCGCCGCGTTGCCGCCAGGGCTGAGCGCCGGGCTGGCACTGGGCAGGTCGGGCAGGTTGCCGACCGACAGCGGGGAAGTGCTCGTTACCGGTAGGGGCGAGCCGGCGGCGCCGGCGGCGCCGGTCGCGCCAGCGGAGGCGGCGGAGCTGGCGGGAACAGCGGTGACGGTCGTGGTCACCGACGCCTGCGGATCCTTGGACAGGTCCGTCGCGCTGCCGGCCGCTGTCAGCCGAACCGACGTCACCGTGGTCGCGGAAGCGGGGACGGTGACCTTCGCCTGCAGCTGGCGCTGGGCCGAACTGGCGTCAAGCGCGCCCAGATCGCACGACGCGGTTCCGTCGCTGCTGCCGCAGCCAAAGCTGAACGCCGGCTTGAGGCTCGCGGGCGCGGCCGACAACCGGATGGTCGCGTCGGCGACGTTGCCGCCGGTCGCCCAGGCGGTGACGGTCCACAGGGCGGCCTGACCGCGCTGAACGCTGGCCTGCGCGGCCTGCACCGAGACGCAGAGGCTGATCGGTGCGGCCGAACTGGTCGCCGGGCTGGTCGCCGAACTGGTCAAGGCGGCCGGGCTCGCGCTCGGCGGGTCGGCGCTCGCCGACGGGGTTGCCGTCCCTGACGTCGTGGGCGTCGGGGACGCGGTGGGCGTCTTGGACGGCGTCGTTGTCGCCGTCTTGGACGGGGTGGAGCTGGCCGACGCCTTGAGGGAGTCCGTGGTCGTGGTAGCGGGCGTTGTGGTGGCCGGGGCGGTTGACTTCGCTGACGTACTCGCCGTGGGCTTCGCCTTGGCGCTGCTGGTGCTGGCGCCGGGTGTCGCCTTAGCCGACGTGGAGGATGCCTTGGCAGATGTGGCCGATGCCTTGGCCGATGTGGAGGATGCCTTGGCCGAGGGGGATGGATCTTTAGTCGGGGTGGGGGACGCGGAGCTGTGTGTCGTGGACGGGTCGCTGGTGGAAGGGGCGCTCGTGGAGGCGTTCGGGCTCGCCGACGTGCTTGCTGAGCTGGTGGAACCGGACACGGTCGGCGTTGGGCTCGGTGTCGTCGGGGTCGGTGTCGGGGTCGCGCTTGGCGACGATGTGGCGGCTTGCAGTGGTTCGCACTGTT
>Ga0187806_1000060_pt1 | contig 23730 bp, 20 predicted proteins | sample NC_wetland_sal_i_7_FD_132470 | JGI IMG/M metagenome (GOLD analysis project Ga0187806, IMG submission 132470) | Wetland sediment microbial communities from Neuse River Estuary, North Carolina, USA - ASW_1 | ecosystem: Environmental > Aquatic > Freshwater > Wetlands > Sediment | place: USA: North... | reverse complement strand
CCGCGCATGAAGCTCACCGGCCCGCTGGCGGTGCCGCCCGAGCTGAGCAGCTCCTTGCTCGACCGGATCCGGGACAGGTTCACCCCGGCGCCGGAGCCGCCCTTGAAGATCAGGCCCTCTTCCCTGTACCAGTCGAGAATCGAGTCCATCGTGTCATCGACGGCGAGGATGAAACAGTTGTGGACGCGCAGGTTCCCGGAAAGGTACTCGCCGCTCTCGGTCTGGATGTCGTAGACCTCCATGTCGCCGAGCTGTTCGATCCGGTCGACCTTGACTTCGCCGTCGTCCTGGCAGTCGCCATCGCGGAGATGCCACGTCAGCGCGTCCCCGGGCCGCAGATCGCCGGCAGGTACGAAACTCCCGGCCGAGTCGCCAGTGGGTCGCCAGACCAGGTGGTCGGCCGTGACATCAAGCGTGTACCCGGCCTTGGTGTGGACCCTGAGCACCGGCTTGACGCCATTCGCCTTGGTGGCTAGAACCCGGGTGACTCCGTGGGCGTCGTAGACCTTGGTACCGACCGCGTCGTCTTCCACGAGCTTGCCGATGGGGATCAACCCGCTAGGAGTGCTGACCAGGGCACCGTACGGCTGGCACGCGCTGACCTGCTGCGGCGAAGCCGTGCCGACGTTGAACCAGACGGGGGAGTTGAAGGCGAAGATCTGGTGGATCAGGGCGTACTTGAGCTCGTGGTCGAAGATTTCGGCGTCTTCGTCGGAGGCGAAGTAACCCTGTTCCCTGCCCGTGGCCGTGTAGACGTCCGTGACCCGGTCGACGAGCTGCTTGAGCGACCACTCCCGCTGCGGCGTCCCCACGGCGCCGCGGAAGTACTTCGTGGTCACGATGTTGGCGGCGTTGACCGACCAGAAGTCGGGGAACTCGACCCCGTGCTGCTCGAAGTTGACCGAGCCGTCCCGCCAGTTGGTCATCACGACGTCACGGCGCTCCCACCGGACCTGGTCGTACGGGTGCACGCCTGGCGTGGTGTGGATGCGGCGGATCTTCAGCCCGCCCTTGCGCCTGTTCTTGCGCGCAGCCGGACCGCTCACCGTTTCCGTCATGACTGCTTGTCCCCCTTCTCCGTGTCGCCGGCGTGCCGGCCGCGCAGCGCGGTTATTTCCTTCTCGAAGTCGTCGAGCGACTCAAATCCCCGGTAGACCGAGGCAAACCTGAGGTACGCGACCTCGTCGAGGTCGCGGAGCGGCCCGAGGATCGCCAGCCCCACCTCGTGGGAGGGCACCTCCGCCAGGCCGCGTGCTCTGATCGTCTCCTCGACCCGCTGGGCGAGCATCGCGAGCTGGTCCTCGTCGACCGGCCTGCCCTGGCAGGCCCGCTGCACGCCGCGGACGATCTTTTCCCTGGTGAACGGCTCGGTCACACCGCTGCGCTTGGCCACCATCAAGATGACCGACTCCTGCGTGGTGAACCGGCGTCCGCACTCTGGGCAGGACCTGCGCCGGCGGATCGCGGTGCCGTCTTCGGCGACCCGGCTGTCGATGACCCGACTGTCGGGATGGCGGCAGAACGGACAGTACACGCGATCACCTCCCGACGCGATCTTTCATTACCATGATATCCACAACTTGTGGATGAACCACAGCCGTGTAACTACTAGATGTTGTGGTCAACCGTAGACCAGCGTGCACCCCTAGGCAAGCGGTGACACCCGTCGAAACAGAAAATCCTCAGTCGCGCGGCATCCAGAGGACCTGGCCCGGCTGCACCTGATCGGTGCTCATCGAGTTCAGCTGCAGGATTTCCTGGATGACCTGACGGGTGTCCGCATTGGGGTCGTACGCCTCGGCCAGCGACCACAGGTTCTGCCCGGGCTGGACCTGGACCTTAGTGATGCCCGGCCCCAGCCGCGGGGCCGCCCCGCCGGAATGGCCGCGCGCCTGGGCCGCCCCGGCGAGGGAAACGGACACCGCCGCGATCACCAGCAGCGCCGCGGCGGTGACCACGAGCCGCCCGCGCCGGGTGAGCCGGACCGGAGTCCGCACAGCCGCGTTCCGCGCCGCGGCCGTCCGTACCGCCGCCGTCCGTACCGCTGCCTTCCGCGCCGCGGACGGCGCGGCGGGGCGCGGACACTCCGGCTCGCGGGCACCATCCTCCGCGACGGTATTCGTTCGAACAGGCTCACGTGGCGTCCGCTGAAGGAGTCGCCCGCCGACGGCGACGAGCCGAAGCTGCGCGGGTCCCGCCGGGCGCGCCGTCGGCCGGGCCGCCCCTCGCGCGGCACCGCGGCGGCGCCTGGCTGGCCCCCGGCCCACCACGCTACCTGCCCCGATATGGTCTTGTGTGGCTGACCGCTCCGCTACCGTCGCCCTCACGTCCGCCTCCCTGACCAAACGTTCATTCGATGGTACACTCGTTCGATCGCATAGTAGTTCGATCGAACAGCCGCATGCCACCTTTGTACCGCAGGGGTCTGACATTTTTCCGACACGTCGAACAGATGTTTGGTGATTCGGCGCACAGGCATTAGGCTCGTATCCGTATGCGACAACGTTGATCCGGAGGTGCTCTCAATGGAAAACACTGAAGAACCTGGCGCGGCCGGACTCGCGGCCGTACCGGGGCGCCCGAAGGGCAGACCGGGCCGCAAGCCGAAGGGAAGCGTGCCCGTGGTGGTGCCGGAAACGCCCGACAAGCCAGACCCTGACCACGTGCTCACCTGGCGGCAGCGCAAGGTGCTCCAGGTCATCAGGGATTCAGTGCAGAAGCGGGGGTACCCGCCGTCCATGCGGGAGATCGGCGAGGCGGTCGGGCTTACCAGCACCTCCAGCGTCTCGTACCAGCTCTCCACGCTGCAGCGGAAGGGCTACCTGCACCGCGACGTCGGCCGGCCGCGCACGGTGGAGGTCCGGCTGCCCGGCCATCCGGCGGTCCGCCCAGGAGAGCACAACAACCGGGAGGCCGAGGCGGAAGTGACCGCCGACGGCCTGGACATCCCGTCGCAAGAGGCCACCTACGTGCCGCTGGTGGGCCGCATCGCCGCCGGTATCCCGATCCTCGCGGAGGAGCAGGTCGAGGACATCCTGCCGCTGCCCAGGCAGCTAGTCGGCGAGGGCACCCTGTTCATGCTCAACGTCGCTGGTGACTCGATGATCAACGCCGCGATCGCCGACGGGGACTGGGTGGTCGTCCGGCAGCAGGAAGACGCGGAGAACGGCGAGATCGTGGCCGCGATGGTCGAGGGCGACGCCACCGTGAAGACGCTGAAGAGGAGCGACGGGCACGTCTGGCTGATGCCACACAACCCCGCCTACACGCCGATCCTCGGCGACGACGCCAAGATCCTCGGCAAGGTCGTGGCGGTGCTCCGCCGGGTATGAGGGCGAGCGGAGCACCCGTCGCCGCACGTCACCCGGCGACGATGTTGACCAGCTTCGGTGGACGCACGATCACCCGCTTGACACTTTGCCCGGCGAGCGAGCGCGTCACGCCCTGTGCGGCTAGCGCCAGGTCGCGCAACTCATCCTCGGCGATATCCGGCGAGACTTCCAGCCGGTCGCGGACCTTACCGTTCACCTGAACCACGCAGGTGACGGCCTCCTGAACCAGGAGCGCCGGGTCCGCGGCCGGCCAGGCGGCCCTGCCCACGGACGGGACGGACGGGACGAACGGGATAGGCGCGGCGGCGCGAGCCGGACCGCCCAGGGCCTCCCAGCACTCTTCGGCCGTGTACGGGGCGAACAGCGACAGCAGGACCGCCAGCGTTTCGGCCGCTTCCCTGACCGCGGGGTCGGCCGCGCCCGGGCCGGAATCGATCGCCTTCCTGGTGGCACTGACCAGTTCCATCAGCCGCGCCACCGCCACGTTCAGGTGGTAGTCCTCGACCTGGCGCGTGACCTCGTCGATGACCCGGTGCGTGACCCGGCGCAGGTCCCGGTCACCGTCACTGGCCGCGCCGACCGCACCGGCGCCGACCGCGGCCACGTCAGACGCGATCCGCCACACCCGGCCCAGGAACTTGACCATGGCGTCCGGGTTGACGTCGGCCCAGTCGATGTCGTCCTGCGGCGGCGACGCGAAGATCATGGTCAGCCGGATCGCGTCCACGCCGTACAGCGCGATCTGCTCGCCCAGGTCGACCCCGTTGCCCAGCGACTTGGACATCGCCTTGCCGCCGTTGATGACCTGCCCCTGGTTGATCAGCCGGGTGAACGGCTCGCCGAACGACAGCAGCCCCATGTCCTGGAGCACCTTGGTGAAGAACCGCGCGTACAGCAGGTGCAGGATGGCGTGCTCGACGCCGCCCACGTATAGGTCGACCGGGGCCCACCGCTGAACGTCGGCCGTCCGGAACGGTCCCTCGGCGTACCGCGGCGAGCAGTAGCGGAACTGGTACCACGAGGAGTCGACGAACGTGTCCATCGTGTCGGTGTCCCGCAGCGCCGGGCCGCCGCACTTGGGGCACTCCACGTTCACCCAGTCCGCCGCGGCGGCCAGCGGTGACACGCCGCGCGGTGCCAGGTCGGCACCGCGCAGGTCCGGCAGCACGACCGGCAGCTGGTCCTCGGGAACGGGCACCTCGCCGCACGACGGGCAGTGAATGATCGGGATGGGCGTGCCCCAGAACCGCTGCCGGGATACCAGCCAGTCGCGCAGCCGGTAGTTCACCGCCGCCTCACCCAGGGCTTTGTCCGCCAGGATCTCGATGATCCGTGCGATCGCGTCCGCCTTGGACAGGCCGTCCAGCGGGCCCGAGTTCACCAGCACGCCGTCGCCGGCCGTGGCCACGCCGGTTTCCGCCGGGTCCGGCTGCTCCGTGGACACGACCACCCGCACCGGCAGCCCGAACTTTCGCGCGAAGTCCAGGTCGCGCTGGTCGTGCGCGGGCACGGCCATGATCGCGCCGGTGCCATAGTCCGGCAGCACGTAGTCCGCCGCCCAGACGGGGATGCGCTCGCCGTTCACCGGGTTGACGGCGTGCACGCCCAGGAAGACCCCGGTCTTCTCGCGCTCGGTGGACTGCCGCTCGATGTCGGTCAGCTTGCGGACCTGCTCCAGGTACGCCTCGAACTCGGGCCGCTGCTCCGCCGTGCACAGCTCGGACGCCAGCGCCGAATCCGCGGCGACCACGAAGAACGTCGCCCCGTACAGCGTGTCGGGCCGCGTGGTGAACACCGTCACGGGCTCGTCCCTGCCCTCGACGGCGAACTCCACGGCGGCCCCGGTCGAGCGGCCGATCCAGTTCCGCTGCATGGTCAGCACCCGGTCCGGCCAGTAGCCCTCCAGGGCCTCGGCGTCGGCCAGCAGCCGGTCGGCGTACTCGGTGATCTTGAAGTACCACTGCGTCAGCACCCGGCGGACCACCTCGGTGCCGCACCGCTCGCAGCGCCCGGCGATTACCTGCTCGTTGGCCAGCACGGTCTGGTCCCTGGGACACCAGTTGACGTAGCCGCCCTTCCGGTAGGCCAGCCCGCGCTCGTAGAACCGCAGGAACAGCCACTGGTTCCAGTGGTAGTACTCCGGATCGCACGTCTGCAGCCGACGCGACCAGTCGAACGACGTCGCGTAGCGGCGGAACGACGCCGCTTGCGTCTCGATGTTCTTGTATGTCCAGTCGACCGGGTGGGTGTTGTTCCTGATCGCTGCGTTCTCCGCCGGCAGCCCGAACGCGTCCCAGCCGATCGGGTGCAGCACGTTCTTGCCGCGCAGGAACCAGTACCTGGCCATCGCGTCGCCGATCGCGTACGCCTCCGCATGTCCCATGTGCAGGTCGCCTGAGGGGTACGGGAACATGTCGACCAGGTAGAACCGGTCCCGCGGGTCGTCCGGGTCGTCGCTGGCGCGGAACGGGTCGATCTCCGCCCAGCGGGCCTGCCACTTGTCCTGGATATCGCGCGGGTCGTAGCGCTGTGCCTCGTCGGCGTTCTCGACCGCAGTCATCGTGTCCTCACCCTTGATCAGTCCGGCTTGGAGTGCTCTGCCAACAAAAAAGGCCTCCCGCGCACGAGAGGCAGCCGCGCCGACGGAATATGCCGACGCGGCTAGCTAAGGAGCAGCCAGACAAGACGCACAGCTTTAGAGTACCGCACTCACTCACGCTCTCGGCCGGTAGCGAGCGAGCACCCTATGTACACGAATCGATAACGCTCGCGTGGCGGCCTGGCAACATTGACCCGGCAGGCTGGGACCATGACCAAGCCGACCTCACCCGAACCGAAGCGCATCGCCCTCGTCGCCCACGACGACAGGAAAGGTGACCTCCTCGAGTGGGCCGATTATAACCGTGACATCCTCTCCGGCCACGTGCTCTACGCGACCGGCACGACCGGCAGGCTGCTTGGCGACCTCCTGGGCCTGCCCGTGACCTGCTTCCAGAGCGGCCCCCTCGGCGGCGACCAGCAGATCGGCGCGCTCATCGCGTCGGGCCGCCTCGACATGCTGGTCTTCTTCTGGGACCCGATGAGCCCGCAGCCGCACGACTCCGACGTGAAGGCCCTGGTCCGGATCGCGGTCGTGTGGAATATCCCGATCGCCTGCAACCGCACCAGCGCCGACTACCTGATCACCTCGCCGCTGCTCGCGACGCCACTCGCTGCGCACCCCCCGCTCACCGGCACGCGCGCGTAGTCACCGCTGCCGTCCCGTCCTCATCCGAACGTACGCCGCCGTCTCCCGGCCCCGCATGGCTCATGACGGGGCCGGGCAGGCGGCGCGGGCAAGAAGTCCGGAAATTGCGCGAATAACTCTGTTTATCGCCAGGGGCCCGGCGGCGGCATTAACGCCAATACCGCGTATTGCGGATGGGCGCTTGACCGCGGACACCGGCGTCAATACAGTTAGCGTGCCCGCGCGAGCCCTGTGATCAGCGCAATTTCCAGGCAATGCCGCGCGGGACAAATCGGCACTACCCGTAAGCGCATTATCGCGCTGTTTTACGTTATCGGGGAGATATGTACGTTCGGGTCGAAGCGAATGTCGCGTCCGTGCCAGCGGTGGCTATCGTGGGCGCGGCGGTGCGTTTTCCCGGGGCAGCGGACCCCGCCTCGTTCTACGAACTCACGATCGCGGGGCGGCAGATGTTCCGCGAACTGGCCGCGGCGGTGCCCGGTCACGGTGGCGGACGCGAGCCGGGCCCGCCGCTGCGCCCGCCGCCGTCGCGCGCGGCGGTGCTCGACCGCGACGACCTCGCCCGCGACTTGGACCCGGCCGCGGCGGCGAACGGCATAACGGCGCGTCACGCGCTCGCCGCCGATACCGTCGCGGCGGCGCTCGCGGACGTTCCGTCCAGCGCCCGGGCGGTCCCGCCGGACCGGATCGGCGTGATCGTCGCCGACATCCCGGAGCCCGGCACCCCGCACGCCGGCGACTGGGTGCGGGAACGCCTCGGCCTGACAGCACTCGCCGCCGAAGGGAACGGCACGGCCGCTCAGGCCGCGACGGGGCATGCCGGGCCGCAATGCTCGCTGCGGGCGGTTGTCGCCGCCTGCGAGGCCCTGAACGCCGGGGAGTTCGACCTCGTGATAGCGGGCGGCGTGAGCATGGGGGTCGGCGGCCACGAAGTGAGCGGTACGCCGGCGTGCTCATCGCCGGCCGGCGGCGTGCGTGTCTACGACGCCGCTCCGTCCGGGATGCCGCCCGGTGAGGGGAGCGGCGCGGTCGCGCTGATGCGGGCCGCCGACGCGCGGGCCGGCGAACTGCCGGCCTACGCGGAGATCGCCGGCTGGCACACCGCGGACGGCGATAGCCCGCCGTCGCTCCGGCCCGCCTACCTGCGGGCGGGCGTCGATCCAGCGGACGTCCAGCTGGTGGAGGGGCACGGCGCGGCCACCGAGGCGGAAGACCTCGCCGAGCTCAGCGTGCTGCTCGAGGTGCTCGGTCCCCGCGCCCGCTGCGCCCTGGGCGCGGTGTCCGCCAACATCGGCGATACCCGGGGAGCGGCAGGCATCGCGGCGCTGCTCAAGACCGCGCTGGCGATGACCGCGGGCATGATCCCGCCCGCCACCGGGTGCGTGCGCCCGCATCCGCTGCTGGCGGCGGACACGGCGCCGCTCCGGGTGCCGGCGGAGCCCGAGCCGTGGCCGGACACGGCCGTACAGCTAGCCGCGGTGAACTCGCTCGGCACGCTGGCGCGCCACGATACGCCCAGGTCAGGCATGGTGCACGTGGTGCTGCGCCGGGAGCCGGACTCTGGTTACCCCGCGGGCCGCAGGCGCCGTGCCGCGAGCTTGTCGCCCGGCGGCACGCCGCCGGGCGGGGGCCCACGCCTCGCGGTGCCGGCACCGCGCCGGGCTCCCGGAGCGCACGTCGCGCCGCCGCGGCCCCGGATGCCGCAAGACGCCCTCGCGGGCACCGCGGCGCCGTAGCCGCACCCGCCGCGCTGGCCTACCTGCCCGTTACGCCGCCCGGGGGTGGGTGGCCCGTTCAGCCGTCTGGGGCCGGCTGAACGGGCCACCCAGCACAGCGGTCGTCAGGCGGAAGCCTTCGCGCCCGCCTCGGCCGGCTCCCAGTCCGGGCGCAGCGGCATGCCGGACGTGCCGTCCGCGTGCAGCTTCACGCCAAGCACCTGGTGCAGTTCGACGACGTTGCGGTCGAAGCCGAGCTTGGAACCCGCCATGTACAGCCGCCAGACGCGGGCCGTGCCCTGGCCGACCTCGGCGACCGCCTCGTCCCAGTGTGCGTCCAGGTTGGCGCACCAGGCGGCGAGCGTCTTGGAGTAGTGCTCGCGCAGGTTCTCCTCGTGCCTGATCTCGAAGCCGTGGTCGTTCATCACACCGATCAGCCAGCCGGGGCCCTCGAGCTCGCCGTCCGGGAAGACGTACCGGTTGATGAAGCCTTCCTTCTTGATGGAAGGGCCGGAGTTGTCGGGGCGGGTAATGCAGTGGTTGAGCATCCGGCCGCCGACCTTGAGCTTGCCGTTGAGGAAGCTGAAGTATCCCGGGACGTTCTGCTTGCCGACGTGCTCGGTGAGCCCGATCGAGCTGACCGCGTCGAAGCCGGTCTCCGGCACGTCGCGGTAGTCGAGGTGGCGGACCTCGGCCAGGTCCTCGAGACCGGCCTTCTTGATCGCCTGCTGGGCCCACAGTGCCTGCTGCTCCGACAGCGTGACGCCCAGTGCCTTCACGCCGTACTCACGGGCGGCGTGCATCACCATGCCGCCCCAGCCGCAGCCCACGTCGAGCAGGCGCTGGCCCGGCTTGAGCGCCAGCTTGCGGGCGACGAGGTCGTGCTTGTACCACTGCGCCTCTTCCAGCGAGGCGTCTTGCGCCGGGTAGCAGGCGCAGGTGTAGGCCATCGACGGGCCGAGCACCCATTCGTAGAAGCGGTTGGAGACGTCGTAGTGGTGCGAGATCGAGTTCGCGTCGCGGCCCTTGGAGTGCATCCGGCCGACCCGCAGGCGGCGGCTGTTCACCCGGACCTCTTGTGGCGGCGGCGGGATCCTCGGCAGGAGCACCTTGGGACCGCCGAGCGCCTGCAAGAGCCTGATCCGGTCCGCCCAGCCGATGTGCATCTGCTGGGCCCTGGTCAGCCGGGACAGCGCGGTGAACATGTCGCCGTCCACATCGAGGTGGCCGGACACGTAGGCGCGGGCGAGGCCGAGCGCACCTGGCGCCTGCGCCAGGTAGGAGACGGCGACCGGAGATCTCACGGTGATCTTGACGGGCGAGCCGGGGGCGCCGGCACTGGACCCGTCGTACGCCCGGAATTCAACCGGAGCATCCGGGCCGGCGATCGCCTCGAATACTTCAGCCAGCGCCATGTACGTTCCTTTCCTATGGCTTGTCTTAGCGTCCGCGTACGCATTTGTCGTACAGGCCGAGCAGGCGGCCCTTGCCGTCGTATTCGGCCTTGAGCTTGTCGTATTCAGCGCCGTTGTACCGGCTGCGGAATTCTTCCTCTGAGTAGAACGCGGTGGAGTACAGCGACTTGTGCCCGCCGAGCGCGCTGACCTCCTCTTCCACCATGCGGTTGTAGTACCCGTCCGGCCGCCCCGGGGGCAGCGGGACGGTGCCCCAGAAGCCGAAGTTGACATACAGGTCCCCAGGCCGCAACGGGTACAGTGGCCACGCTTCGCCGGAGCGAAGCTTCAGCGGGCACAGCCATACCGGTGTCATCCGGACGTTCCGCTCGAAGAATTCGAGGAACGCGTCGCCGCGCTGGACTGGGATCTCGACGTCCTGGACGACCATTTCGCGCGGCGGACGGCCCCGGTTCTCGTTAAGCACGTCGGTCAGGCCGTACTTCCTGTCGACGGCGACAAGCTTGCGGTAGACGTCAGAGCGGCGGTACCTGCGCGGCCAGATCCTCCTGATGGCCTTGTTCTGCACGCCGAACGCCCGGGAGCACCAGAACCAGTCGGTATCCCAGCGCCAGATGTAGTCCTTGATGGTGAGGAAATCCTCGCGACTCGTCTTGAGCGACTGGTAGTAGATCTGCTGGCCGGTGTAGTCGCTCAGCCAGGGCGCCTTGTCGCTGAACGCCCCCACGGTCAGGTAGAGCTCCCGGGTGCTGAACGCGGTCCCGTCGAGGAAGTCGGCCCGGTGGCCGTGGTAGCTCCTCGTCTCCGTGATCTCGGCGATGGCCTCCATGCAGCTCTTCGGGTCGTTGAAGGCGAAGTGCCGCAGGTGGACATACGGCTTGACGGGTTCAAGCTCGATGGTGAGGGCCAGCGAGTAGCCGAGCGTGCCGTAGGAGTTCGGGAAGCCGCGGAACAGGTCGCTGTGCTCGTTGTCCCTGGTGGCTATGACCACCCGGCCGTCCCCGGTGAGGATCTCCAGCTCGGTCACCGACTCGTGCGGCAAGCCGTTGCGGAACGACGTCGATTCGATGCCGAGGCCGGTGACCGCGCCGCCGAGCGTGATCGTCTTCAGCTGCGGCACGACGAGCGGCATCAGCCTGTGCGGCAGCGTGGCGTCGCACAGGTCCTCGTAGGTGGTCATGCCGCCGACGACAGCGGTCCTGGCCGCCGGGTTCACCTGGATGACGCGGGTGAACGCGGAGACGTCGAGCGGGCGCGCGCCCCCGGAGTCGCGGTAGCGGAACAGGTTGGAGGTGGGCTTGGCGAGGCGGACCGGGGCGCCCGGCGGCAGCGCCGCGTAGGCGTCGCGCAGCCGCGCCACCGCGGCCTCGTGCGCCGCGAGCTTCGCTGGCGGCAGTCCTGTGATGCCGGTCACGTGCGTCTCCTCGCTCTCTATGGTGCCCTGTTCGCCTGTTCTGACAAGAATGCGCACAGGAGTACAAACTGGGCAAGCTCCGCGCCGAACCGGCGGACGGCTCACGCAGTGTATCCGGTAACCGCAGCTCGCCCCCGGCTCGGCTCACCTGCGACGCGGCGGCGGCCTTCTCATGGCGGCGCCGCGGTGAGCCCGCCGCCTCGCTCCTACCCATCCTGGCCGTCGTCGATCTCGCGCTCGCCGGCCTTGTTCGCTTCGTCGTCTCGTTCGCCGTCCGCTTCCGCCGCGTCGTAGCTGGCCGCGACGTCGTCCGGGGTCATCGGCAGTCGCGCCAGCGATGGCGGCGCGCCAGAGTCGATGACCTGCCGGAGCAGCACCGCCATCGAGTAGCTGGGGTCGTCCGCGAGCGCCCGGTCAAGCGCGACGTTGGCGAGCGCGCCGTTGCCCGATTGCCACGCCACGAACGCGAGCAGCGACGCCGGGGCGGGCACGTATCCGGGCTGCGCCAGCCGGGTCACGTCGGTCCACAGCCGCAGGTGCGCCTCGCGGTGTTCTGGCCGCATCCTCGACCACGCGTCGTCACGGACCCGCAGATCACGCAGCATGACCGTGAGCGACGCCGCCTCGGCAGGCTCTAGGTGACCGCCGCCGCGGTAGCGCCAGATGGCCTCGGAAACCGCCGGGAGGCCGACGGCGGCGATGAGGCGGCGGACGGATGCCTTCCGGCCCGACCGCGCCGCCCGCGCGACAGCCCTGGCGACGCGCTCCTCGGCTTCCCTGGTGGCCTGGCGCATCCGTTCCGCGGCGTCCCCGGTCACCGGGGCGACCGTGGCCGCCAGCTCGTCCCGGCTGGCCAGTACCCGGGTTCCCTCAGCCGCCAGGGCACGGGCGGCCGGATGGTCCCTTACGTCGTACGGCGTCCCCTCCGGCGGGCAGCAGGCGGGCTCGGCGCACACATAGGACCAGTAGCGCTGGCCTTCTGCCCGGAGCAGTTCGGTCACCGTGATCCCGGCCCGCGGCGCGACCTCGCGCAGCGCCTCGGCGACCGGTGTGACCAGGTGTTCGCGCCCGTACCCGACCGCGACCGCGGTGCGGATGCGCTGCGCGCTGAGCACGCTCGCCGCGTGCCCGGCCAGCGCGGCGGCCAGCCCCGGGTCCGGCAGGTCGTAACGGAGCGTGAGCCTGACCTCCGCGCCCGGGCGCTCGGTGCCGATCACGACCATGCTGTTGCCGGGCTCGAACCCGAGCAGCACGGGCACGACCGCCAGCAGCGCGGTCGGCGAGCCGACCCGGATCCGGCGTTCCGCTGTCGTGCGCGCGTCCGCCGCCACGCGGGCGCCCCGCCCGCGTGGCGCCGCCGGCCGGCCCGCCGACTGCTTACGCCGGGATTTGGGATTCTTCGCTGGCGGCCGCTTGGCCCGCGGCTTGCCAGGTTCCCGCTTGCCGGGCTGCGTCTTTCCGGCCTGCGTCTTGCCGGACTGGGTCGCGGGGTCGGTCCGCGTTCCGTGGTTGGCCGGAGTCTCGTGATTGGCGGGGGTCTCGCGGTGAGCCGGGGTCTCGGAGGTGGGCGCACCGGGGGCGGCGTGCGGGCCGGTCAGACCCTCGGAGAGGTTTTGCGTCATGCAGCCAGCGTGCGCGCCGCGTACGCCGCAGTGAATGCGCTGTCAAGCTGCTGTGGATAACTCGCTGGAAATCCCCACCGCCACAAAAGTATTCCTTGACACGAATGCAAGCGCAAGGTACTGGATGCGGCATTCAGCAATAGGCTGTCTTGTGACAAGGAGCGACCCTTTCCGCCCGCCCAATCGCGGGAATTCATGATCACGAAGACTTTGTGCACTTATAAGCTGCGGAATTTACGTGATCATGGAATCCGGGTCGCCCGAGCGTCAGAAATAGCCTCTTTCACGCCCCGCGCGCCCCGCGAGTGGCGACTGGGGAAGCCATCGAGGCACAGGGGACCAGGCTTGCGCCGCGAGGCTGGACGGAAGCGCGATGGCGGGGAGACGGCGGGCGTGGCGCGGGCCGGGTGGGGCTCCAGAGCCACGGGCACGCTACAGGGCCACGCCCAGGAGGGCGTCGGCGGTGTCGCGGACGAGGCGGGCCCCGGCTGGGGCGACCGAGCCGGGGGGCGCGGCCAGGACCGCCTCGGCCCAGGCGTCGATGGCGGCGAGCGCGCCGGGCGCGTCCAGGTCGTCGGCGAGGCGTTCGCGCACTGTCCCCAGAACTGCGTCGGCCGCAGGCACCGCAGCCGTGGCGTCCGGCGCGGCTGCGGTCGGCCCGGTGAGGGGCGGGGGTGAGGATAGTGCAGCGGCGCCAGGCCCGGCGGGGGGTGGCGGGGAGGACGGTGCGGCGGAGGGTGGCGGTGCGGAGGGGTCGGCTGCGGCTCGGGAGATGGCGGCGCGCCAGCGGGACAGGCGGGCCTCGGCGGTGGCCAGGACCTCACCGGTCCATTCCCAGTCCGAGCGGTAGTGGTGGGCGAGCAGGGCCAGGCGGATCGCCATCGGGTCGGTCCCCGATTCGCGCAGGCGGCTGACGAACACCAGGTTGCCGACCGACTTGGACATCTTGGCGCCCTGGTAGGCCACCATGCCGGAGTGCGCGTACACGCGGGCGAAGGCATGCTCGTCGGCACAGCCGACCCGGGCGTGCGAGGCGCTCATCTCGTGGTGCGGGAACACCAGGTCGCTGCCGCCTGCCTGCACGTCGAAGACCTCGCCCAGGTGCTCGACGGCGATCGCCGCGCACTCCACGTGCCAGCCGGGGCGCCCGGGGCCGAACCGGGAGTCCCAGGCGGGTTCCCCGGGGCGTTCGGCCCGCCAGACGAGCACGTCGAGCGGGTCCTTCTTGCCCGGCCGGTCCGGGTCGCCGCCGCGCTCGGCGGACAGCGCCGTCATCTCCGCCACCGACAGGCCGCAGGCGCTGTCCGGTCCGGACAGCGCGCCGAACGCCGGGTCGGCGCCGCGCGCGAAGTAGGTGTCGCCGTCCAGGTCATACAGCGCGCCGCGAGCCGCGAGCCGCTCGGCGAACCGGTCGATGACCGGCAGCGCCTCCACCGCGCCGATCAGGTATGTCGGCGGCAGCACCCGCAGTGCCTCCATGTCGCGGCGGTACCTGTCGGTCTCCCGCAGGGCCAGCTGCCACCAGTCGACGCCGTCGCGTCCGGCGCGCTCGAGCAGCGGGTCGTCGACGTCGGTGACGTTCTGCGCGTAGATCACGTCGTGCCCGGCGTCGAGCCAGGCCCGGACCAGCAGGTCCCACGCGGTGAACGTCGCCGCGTGACCCATGTGCGTGGCGTCGTAGGGGGTGATCCCGCAGGCGTACAGCGTCGCTTCCCGCCCGGTGGCGGCGGGTGTCAGCTCACCGGTCGCCGTGTCACGCAGCCGCGGTTCGGGGCCGCGGCCGGGCAGGACGGGAACCTCAGCGGCACGCCATGCATCCATGGTTGCCAGGTTATGTGTCTTCGCGTGCTGCCGCGCCGACGGTGGGCAGCAGCAGCGGCGGGCGGCGCGCGGCGGTGGCCTGCTCGAAGGCGTAGGCGACCGCGAGCAGCCGCGGCTCGCTCCACCGGGGCCCGACGAACGACACGCCCACCGGGAGCCCGCACACGTAGCCGAAGGGCACGCTGATCGCCGGCCAGCCGGACACCGCCGCGGGGCGGGAGGCGCCGAACACGCTGTGGTCGCCCAGAACGTAGTCGGTGAGCCACGCCGGGTTCGCGGTGAGCGAGATGATCGCGTCCAGCTTGTGCTCCGCCACCGGCCTCTCGAGCGACGTGACGGCCAGCCGGGTGGCGGCACCGCGCAGCTCCAGGTACTCCGGGTCGGCCAGGTTCCCGCTCGTCGCCTCGGCCGCGTGGAAGATCTCCTGGCCGAACCGGGACAGCACCTCCCCGGCGTTGCGCTCGTTGAACTCGATCAGCTCGGCCAGCGACCGCGGGATGTCCGGCCCGCAGTCGCCCTGGGCGCGCAGGTACTTGAGGTAGGCGTTGATGCCGTACTTGAACTCGTAGTACAGGGCGTCGAACTCCGGGACCGTGATCTTCTCGACGTCCGGCAGGTCCACCGGGTCGGTCACCGTCGCGCCGAGCGCGCGCAGCCGCCGCACCGCCGCGTCGAGCAGCGCCCTCGTCGGGGCGTCCGCCCGGGCGGACGCGGCCCGCCAGACACCGATCCGCGCCCCCTCGAGCGCCGCCGGGTCGAGAAAGCGGGTGTAATCGGTGGAGCCATGCGTACGTTCTGAATAATCGCAGACGGCGGGATCGTCCGGATCCGGGGCGGCCAGCACGGACAGCATCGCCGCCGCGTCGGCGACCGACGCGGCCATCGGCCCCGCGGTGTCCTGGACGGGCGACAGCGGAACGATCCCGGTGCGGCTGACCAGGCCAGCCGTCGGCTTGATGCCGACCACGCCGCAGGCGCTCGACGGGGACACGATCGAGCCGTCCGTCTCGGTGCCGACCGCGAGCGGCGCCAGCCCGGCGGATACGCCGACCGCCGATCCCGAGCTCGACCCCGACGGGCTCCGGTCGAGCGCGTACGGGTTGGCGGCCTGCCCGCCGACCGTCGACCAGCCGCTGCTTGAGTGGGTGGAGCGGAAGTTCGCCCACTCCGACAGGTTCGCCTTCGCCAGGATCACCGCGCCCGCCGCGCGCAGCCGGGAGACGATGAACGCGTCCGGCGGGCAGGCCGCGAGCAGCGCGGGCGAGCCGGCCGTGGTCGGCATCCCGGCGACCTGGACGTTGTCCTTCACCAAGACGGGTATGCCCTCGAGCGGGCCGCGCGGTCTGCCGGACTCCCAGGCCTCGTCGCTGACCGCCGCCTCGGCGAGGGCATCGGGGTTGACCGCGATCACCGCGTGCAGCGCTGGGTTCAGCTCGTCGATCCGCTTCAGGCAAAGCTGGGTGAGCGCCGTCGCGGTGAGATGGCCGTCAGCCATCGCCTGCCGGAACTCGACAACCGATGACGAGGCCGGATCGATGCTCGTGCCCGGGGTCTGGGGGGCGATACTAGTGAAATCCGGCATGGCGGCAGGATAAACGGCGGCAGTGCTGCTCCGTAACCGGCTACGACCGCTCCGCATCACGCAGCAGCTCACTGACCACATGAGCCGCCTTCCGCACCTGGCTGAGCAGCCGCTCCTGCAGCGCGGCCGGCGAGCGCACCAGCGGGGATGGCACAGTCAGCGCGGCCACGGTGGAACGCCCGTCGGTCACGGCCGCCGACGCGGCCCACACCCCCGGGTCGATCTCCTCCTCGCTCACCGCCCAGCCGAGCAGCGCGGTCTGTTCGGCGGCCCGCTCGAGGCTCGCGGCCGCCTCCGGGTCGGCCGCGGCGAGCGCCGCCAGGCAGTCGCGCCTGGACTGCGGCGGCAGTCCGCCGAGCAGCACCCGCCCGCTGGCGCCACGGTCGATCGGCAGCTGGTCGCCGGGCTCGAACGCGGCCCGCAGGTGGTGCTCGGACTCGACCCGGTGCACGCAGACGGGGACGCGCGCGATCAGCTGGACGAGGATCACCGTCTCGCCGCACTCGGCGACCAGGGCGCGCATCACGGGGTCGGCGATGTCGATGATCGACTCGGCCGCCTCCGCGGCCCGCGCGAGCGGGATGAGCCGGGCCGACAAGTGATAAGCGCCGTGCTCATCGCCCACAAGCAACCCATTTTCCCGCAACAGCGCGATATAACGGTACATACTGGGCAGCGGGATGCCGGTGGACTCGGTGAGGTCCCTCGCGGTAAGCGTGTGGCGCCGTGGCGAGAAAGCTTGCAGCACCGCGAGCACCCGGCGCGCCCCTTCGGCACCCGAGGCGGCGGCGACCGACCCGTGCGTGCCCGGCACCCCGGGTGCTCTGACAGCTGAATTAGTGGCCAATGAGCTCTTTCTCAGCTAATCAGAATGTGATTTCCGAGTCACGATAATGACACAGCAGTGCACCGTCAAGTCGGTCGAGACGACGGGCAACGAGACGACGGGCAACGCGGGCCGGCCACGACAGCCGACCGGGAAAGGGCCGGTGGAAAGCTGGTAGGTACAGCGAGTTCCGACGTCCCTGTGCTGATCGCCGGAGGCGGGCCCGCCGGGCTGACCCTCGCGATCAGCCTCGGGCAGCTCGGCGTGCGGTGCGAGGTCGTCGACGCCAGGCCAGCCCCGGCCCGGGTGCCGCGGGCCAGCCGGTGCGGGGCCCGGGCCATGGAGATCTTCCGCCGGCTCGGCATTTCCGGGCGGGTGCGCGCGGCGGGACTGCCCGCCGAGGCGCCGCTCGACGCGGCCGTCTGCGCCGGGTCGCTGGCGCGCCCGCTGACCAGGCACCACTACCCCTCGGTGGCCGAAGTGCTCGCGGTCATGCTCGAGGTGAACGACGGGACGATGCCGCTCGAGCCGGACGTGATCCTGTCCCAGTACACGCTCGAGCCGCTGCTGCGCGAGGTCGCGGAGGCGACGCCCGGGGTGACCGTGCGGTTCGGCGCCGAGCTGATCGACTTCGCGGTGACGGGCGGCGGCGTGACCGCCATGGTGCACACCGCCAGCCGGCTGCGCACGGTGCGCGCCGACTACCTCGCCGGCTGCGACGGCACGCGCAGCACCGTGCGCCGCCTGCTCGGCGTCGAGCTGCGCGGCGAGACGAGGCAGCCGGCGCGCGAGGCGCTCATCTACTGCCCCGACCTGTACGAACGGCTTCCCGCCCCCCGGGCCATCCAGTATCACGTCACCGGCGGGCATCCCTGCACGCTGGTCGTCCAGGACGACACGCAGCACTTCGCGCTGCACGCGCCGGCGAGCGGGCCGCCGGTGACGGCGCTGTTCGAGGCGGTGGCCGGCGCCGTCTGCCAGCCGCTGAGCTACAAGGTCGTCCACGAGGACGAGTGGGCGCAGCACCTGCTGCTCGCCGACCGGTATGCCGACCAGCAGGCCGGCGGCGGCCGGGTGTTCCTGGCCGGGGACGCCGCGCACCCGGCGAGCACGGCGGGCGGGCTCGGCCTGAGCACCGCCGTCGGCGACGCGGCCGACCTGTCCTGGAAGCTGGCGGCCAGGCTGCACCGCTGGGGCGGCCCGGCGCTGCTCGCGTCCTACGAGACGGAACGGCGCCCGGTCGCGGCGCAGGCGATCACCGCCTCGTTCGCCCGCGCCGTGGCCGGCGAACCGTGGTCGGTCGACCTGCGGGACGTGGAACTCGGCTACCGGTACACCGAGTCCCCGGTCATCAGCCACGCCGACGGGTTGTCCCCGACCGGGTTCGCGCCGACCACGTGGCCGGGCGCCCGGCTGCCGCACCTCTGGCTGGACGACGGCAACCCGCTGCACGACGTCCTGGGAAACGGCTTCACGCTGCTGCGCATGCAAGCCGCGGGCGCGACGGCCGACCGGGGCACCGCTGGGTTCGCGCGCGAGCTCGCCGCCGGGTTCGCCGCGCTGGGGGCGCCGCTTGACCTGGTGGAGGTCACATCGGTCGCGGCGCAGGCTGTCTACGCCGGTCACCGGCTTATCCTGGTCCGCCCGGACCTGCATGTCGCGTGGCGGTCCGGGGATTCGCAGCCGCCCGCGGCCGCCCTCGCGGCCCTCGTCACGGGAAACGGTTAAGAACGCTTAAGGCAGCCAGGAGACGTGGCCGGCCAGCAGGGCGTAGCCGACGAAGGCCACCGCGTCGATCAGCGTGTGCGCGATGATCATCGGGTTCGTCCGCTTCCAGCGCAGGAACAGCACCGCGAAGATCACCCCCATCGCCGCGTTGCCGAGGAACCCGCCCAGGCCCTGGTACAGGTGGTAGGACCCGCGCAGGGTCGCGCTGATCGCGACCGCCTGCCACGGCCGCACGCCTAGCTTCTGCAGCCGGCTCAGCAGGTAGCCGGTGACGAGGACCTCTTCGAGCAGCCCGTTCTGCAAGGCCGACAGCAGCAGCACCGGGATCCGCCACCAGACGTCGGGCAGGCTCTCGGCGACGACGTTCAGCGCGATCCCCAGCTTGTACGCGGCGAAGTAGAGCCCCAGCCCGCAGCCGCCGATCACCGCGGCGAGCGCCGCGCCGCGGCCGAGGTCGCGCCACGGCTGGGACCGGTCCACGCCGATCGACGACGCCCCCTCGCCGTTGCGCCACAGCAGGTAGAACGCGAGCAGCACCGGCGCCGCGCCCGACGCCAGCGCCACTAGCTGCAGGAACAGGTCGAGCAGCGGGCGGCCGGGCGCCCGCGAGCCGTTCAGCACCGCGCTTTGCGAGCTCAGCGACTGGTGCGCGGTGACCGAGCCGATGAACGAGACAAGCGCGTACACACCGCTCGCGCCCAGGGACACCGCGAAAACGGAGATAATCTCCCAGCGGAGGAGCCGCGCGTCCGTTCGGGAGACTGGCTCTTCAGACGGAACCGCTGAGAGATCCTCTTCAGGAGAGGAGCGCGTCGAAGTCCCCGTCCTGCGCGCCGCCGATCAGCGCCTCGATCTCGGCCCGCGTGTAGATCAGCGCCGGGCCGTCCGGGTCCGCGGCGTTGCGCACCGCGAACTGCCCGTCGGGCAGCTTCGCCATCTCCACGCCTGAGCCCTCAGGGGCGCCGGCCAGCCGCCAGTCAAGCTCCCCCAGCTCACCGGCTGGCATTCCGTTGTAGACGCCGCTGTCGGCCACGGAAACTCAGATCTCCTTCAGCATCCCGGCCAGGATCTCCCTGGTCCGGTCGGGCGAGGTGGCCGCCACCGACAGGCGCTCCATCACGGCGGCGTACCGCTCGACTTCGTCCGGCTTGTCGAGGTACAGCGCGCCCGTGAGGTACTCCATGTAGACCATGTCCGGCAGGTCCGCTTCGGGGAACCGCATGAGCGTGAACGCGCCGCCCTCGGCCGCGTGTCCACCGTACCTGAACGGCATCACCTGCAAGGTCACGTTCGGCTCGCCGACCGCGTCCATCAGCCGCTCGATCTGCGCCTGCAGCACGTCCCTGCCACCCATCGGGCGACGGAGCGCGGCCTCGTCGACGATCGCCCACAGCCGGGGCGCGTTCTCCTTGGCCAGCACCTTCTGCCGGCCCATCCGCAGCGCGACGCGCCGCTCGATCTCGTCCGGGTCGAGACCGGGCGTGCCCTGAATCACGACGGCTCGCGCGTAATCCTCGGTCTGCAGCAGGCCCGGCACGAACTGCACCTCGTACTCACGGATGAGCTGCGCGGCTTCTTCGAGCCCGACGAAGACCTGGAACCAGTCCGGCACCGCTTCCTGGTACTTCTGCCACCACGGGGTCGCGTTCGCTTCCTTGGTGAGCTGGACCAGCTTCTCGCGCTCCACGGGGTCCCGGAGTCCGTAGTAGTCCAGCAGGTCGGTGACGTCACGTTCCTTGAACGACACCCGGCCAAGCTCCATCCGGCTGATCTTGGAACCGGAGGCACGAATGTGATAGCCCGCGTCCTCGCGGGTAATGCCGGCCGAATCACGCAGCCGGCGAAGTTGCGCGCCGAGCAGGATGCGCAGCACTGTTGGGCCGCCAGCCGGGGCGGCTCCCCCGGATGGACTAAGGCTCAACGCGACCCCTTCCAGGCCCTCGGATGGGCCGGTGTTCCCCCCCTGCCTGCACTTCCTCACCACCTGGCAAACTGATGCACGCGCCGTCTGCACGAGCATTACGCGCTTGCACGCGCTATGACCCTGGAATGATATCGCGCGCAACGCGTTGACACGAGATTCCTTGAATACTGAAGAAGATGGACAGAACGGGGCATCCCCCGGCATCCCGGCCGTGCGGGCTTCGCGCGACCGAGGAACTATGCTTCCAGCGTCGGCGCGCAACGTTAGGGCAGCACATGTTCAAGTCATTCACCAGCAGCGACAAGAAGCCATCCGCCAGATCGGGGCGGGCACAACCGGAGGGCCAGGCGCCTCCGCTGCCGGTGCGGCGCGCGGTCAGGCTCATGCAGGCGGGCGCCGTGGCCAGCGCGATCTCGCTCATCTTCACGGTGATCGGCTCCTTCAGCCTGAAGAGCAACATGATGAGCGCGAACGCCGCGAAGCTGAAGGACCACCAGATCACCGCGAGCCAGATCAGCAACACCGCCACCGCGCTGATCATCTACACGATCGTCATCGGGCTGGTCTCGGTCGGGCTGTGGCTGTGGATGGCAAGGAAGAACGAGGAGGGGCGCACCTGGGCGCGGATCACCGCCTCGGTGTTCTTCGGCCTCTGGTCCCTGTACACCTACAGCGTCCTGGGCGAACTGCACGGAGGGGTGACGGTGACCGGGACCCTGATCGTGTCCCTGATCCTGATCCTGGCGCTCTGGTTGATCGGGGCCGTCACGATCTTCCAGCTCTGGCGCCCCACCTCGACCGCGTACTTCAAGTCCCAGCCCCGCTGACGTCTGGAGGAACACCTCGTGCCTGATGTAGTCCTCGCCGCGGTCCCCACGCCCTTCAACGCGGACGGCTCGCTCGACCACGCGGGCGCGCGCCGGCTGTTCGAGTTCGTGGCCGCCCGGGTGGACGGCCTGTTCGTGGCGGGCACCACCGGCGAATTCCCCGCCCTGGAGGCCGACGAGCGGCTCTACCTGGTGGAGACCGCCCTCGAGGTAGCCGGACCGGACCGGGTCATCGCGCACATCGGCGCCCCGGACGCCTATCACGCGGCGCGGCTCGCCAGCGAGGCGGCGCTGCTCGGCGCCCAGCGGATCGCGGCGATCACTCCGTATTACCTCGCGCCGTCGCCCGCCGAAGTCGCCTCGTATTACCTCCGAATACGAGATGCTGCTCCGGCCGCGGAGCTTTACGCATACATTTTTCCCGAACGTACGGGGCTTACTGTCGCACCGCAGCAATTCTGTGAGCTGGCCGACAAAGCGGGTTTGGCCGGCGCCAAGTTTTCTGGTGCGGCCGCCCGCAACGTGGCGGAGTGCGCTGCGGCGCGCCCGGCGCTGCGGATCTTCTCCGGGGACGACTCAGACCTGGCAGCGACGCTGCGCGCGGGCGGCGCGGGAGTCATCTCGGCGCGTTCGGCGGCCTACCCCGAGGTGTTCGCCGCGCTGTCCGCGGCGCTTTCGGCCGGCCCCGGCGGTGCCGGCGCGGCCGCGGCGCGGCAGGGCGACGTGGCGGCGATCGTCGCGCTCGGGGCGAGCATTGGGCTGGTCAAGGAGGCGCTCCGGGTTCGCGGCTTTGGCCCGATGGCCGCGCGGATGCCGGTGGCAGAGCCCGACGAGCCGACCGCCGCGCGGGTGGCCGAACTCGTCAAGAGCCTGACTGCCGCCGCCTGACGTGCGCCTTGGGGGGCGCTTTGGGGGCGCTTTGGGGGCGACTTGGGGGCGGCTGACCACCGGCTGACCGCTGCCTGGGTAGCGCCTGATTCGCGCCGTTTTGTAACAGCTGTGTATAGCTCGCCGGGGGTGTGAACCGCTTGCCGGGGCCGGGCGTCTTTCATGGTGAGGCCCGGCGAAAGCGGGGCGCCGGGCCTCCTGAGCCATACGCGGCGGTTAACGGTGCGTATCGGGCTCATTGATACGGCGCGTATTTCGGCATGCGCAGCCGCGCGCGGCATGCCATTGTCGATTCCGCTAGATTCCCGCTTGCGCGCCGGATGATTCGACGGCCCCTCTGGACTAATCGGAGAGGCTGGCGTAAAAGGTGAGAGAAGTCTCAGAACCGCGAGGTCTAGACCCTTACCTGGGAGGGGAACGCCGGTGGCACACGCATGGATGCCGGGAGCACGACGCATCCGGGCGGATACTGACGGAGGTCCCCTTCAGGGCGGCGCCCCGCGCGCGGTCTGGCTGACCCTGGGAACCGCGCCGCGGGTGGTGTCCATCCAGTCGGCCGCGCAGCGCCTGGTCAGCGAGCGCCGTCCCTGCCATCTCGTCTGGGACACCGCGACCGGCGACATCGTGCAGCTCATTTCCATCCTGCGGGCCGGCTGCGCGCTCGGCGCGCCGGAGCGGCTGGACTGGGGGCCGGACCGGGTGCCGGTTTGCCGGCCGAACGTCAACGCCGAGGGCCGGGTGTGCGTGCAGATCGGCGTTCTCGCCAACCCCGCCGAGCCGTTCACCAATGGCCCGCTGGCCGGGGTCACCGCCATCGTGGCCTGGCTCGACTCGTGGGGCGTGCCCCGGCGCTGGCCTGCCGGGCCGCCGGCGTCGCACCGGGCCGCCGGCACCGAACGGAGCCGCGTGCTCTGGGCGCGCGGCGGGCACTTCGGCGCGTCGCAGGTGCCCAGCTGCGACAACGTAGGCCCCGGCGCGATCGACGTCGACCGGCTCACCGGGCCGCACGTCATGCAGGTCGACGCGCGGGAATTCCTGACCCCGCTGGGCGTGAGCGCGGCCGCCGCGCTGGCGATCCCCGCATTATGGCAGGCGGGGTATGGCGGGCGGCTCTGGTAGTCGCGGGAGCCCGGCGAGCAGCGGGCCGAGCACGGCCGCCGCGCGCTTGACCTGGGCCAGCGGCGTCGCTCCGTAGCCGAGGATAAGGCCGCTGACGGACGGCGGGCCGGCGAAGAAGCGGTCCAGCGTAGACAGCCCGACACCGCGCGCGGCGGCCGCGGCGGCCACCCGCTCGGGCGAGATGCCGGCGGCGAGCTCGACGACCAGGTGCATTCCGGCGGTCTCGCCGAGGAGCTGATACGGGGCCGGCGCGGCGGGTGGCGTGGCGGG
>Ga0187806_1000058_pt1 | contig 23845 bp, 19 predicted proteins | sample NC_wetland_sal_i_7_FD_132470 | JGI IMG/M metagenome (GOLD analysis project Ga0187806, IMG submission 132470) | Wetland sediment microbial communities from Neuse River Estuary, North Carolina, USA - ASW_1 | ecosystem: Environmental > Aquatic > Freshwater > Wetlands > Sediment | place: USA: North... | reverse complement strand
CCATGGCGTACGCGGAGGAACAGGCGAAGCAGAGAGAACAGGCGAAGGAAGCTAGTTCCTCGCTGACTTCGGTGCTGCCATCGATCCAGCAGGGGGAACGGGGCCCGCGACGCGTCGCGTAGTCGTCCTGTCCGACACGCACGCGCCAAGGCGGTGGAAATCCTGCCCGCCCGCCGTGGCCTCGTGGCTGCGCGAGGCCGACCTGATCCTGCACGCCGGTGACGTGTGCACGGCGCCCGTGCTCGACGAGCTGGCTCAGTACGCCCCGGTGACCGCGGTGGCCGGCAACAACGACGGCCCCGACGTCGCGGCCTGGGGCGCGGCGGAGACCGCCGTGGTGGACGTCGACGGCCTGCGCGTCGCCATGATCCACGACAGCGGCCCGGCCGCTGGCCGGCTCGCCCGGATGCGGGCCCGGTTCCCCTCGGCCGGGCTGGTGGTGTTCGGTCACTCACACATACCCCTGGACATCGCCTCGGGCGACGGCGGGTTCCGGATCTTCAACCCGGGCTCGCCCACTGACCGCCGCCGCCAGCCGCACGGCACGATAGGCGTACTCGGCATAGCCGGCGGCCGCGTCGCCGAAGCCCGGATCCTCTCCGTCAGCTAACGGCCCGCGGGCTTTCACTCCGCGTTGATCGCGGCAACCGTGGTGCTGAGCACCGTGGCAAACCCCGTCCAGGCGACCTCGGGGACCGCGAGCAGCGCCGCGGGCTGGTCTATCCGCCGGGCCAGCAGGGCATAGCGCGCCATGACCGCGAACAGGAGCGCGGCGTCGGCACTGGCTGCCCACAAGCGACGGCGGCCGAAGGCCAGCGGCACGTAGCCGCTGCGGACGACGATGGCAACTGCCCACCAGGCCAGGACTTCAGCGCGGGACGGATTCCGTGCCGCGGACTCGGGAGTACGCCAGACACGCCATCCGGATGTGGCCGTGGTCAGGTTCAGCGCCGACCACACGAGCGGGAAGACCGCGCCTGGCGGGGCGAACGCCGGACGTTCGAACTGCTGGTACTGAGGTCTGGTACCCCGCCCCGACTCGCGCTGAGCAGCCCGGGCGGACAGCCCTTGCGCGGCCGCGTAGACAGCGGCGGCACCGACCCAGGCCCCGGCCTGCTTAACCTTCCCGCGCCATCGGGAAGAGCGGGCATCCTTTTCCCCCATGACGGCTGCCTTCCCAAAATCCTCGGCTATACGCGCGGACGGACGCCTGGAGGTTCAGCCCGCATGACAGGGGTCTTTCAGCCCTATCCCGCCTGTGCCCGCCAGCCGATCATGTCGCCTATCAGGAGGGTGCTGAACTGTCATGAGGAAGGTGCTATGAGCGTCTACAAGGTGATTGAAGTTATCGGGACGAGCACTACGTCGTGGGAAGACGCGGCGGCGCACGCGGTGAAGACCGCGGGCGAGACCCTCCGCGACCTCCGGGTGGCTGAGGTGGTCAAGCAGGACCTCCACGTGGACGAGAGCGGGGCGATCACCTTCCGGACCAAGCTGCAGGTCTCGTTCAAGTACGAGCACGAGCACTGACCTCGTTCGGCCGCCGGGTCACCAGTGGTCGCGGTGGACGACCTCGTTGAAGGGCCGGCGGTCCGGGTGGCGGATCAGGGTGAGCGGCCGGCCGGCCGGGTAGCCGAGCGAGATCAGGTAGGCGCAGAACCTGTCCTCGGGAAAGCCGAGGACTCTGCGCGCCAGGTCCTGGTCGGCGACGCTCGCGTGCCCGCTGCCGACGGCGAGGCTGGCCGCGGCCAGCATGATGCTCATCGTCGCCTGGCCGAGGTCATACTGCACGCGGTTCCGCTGCCGCTCGTCCTTCGGCAGCGGCGCGATGAGCGCGATCACCGCCGCCGCTTCCGCCACATGGCCCGCGCCTCGCCACACGTGCGCGAGCTGCAAGAGCTGCTCGCGCTGGCGCACGAGGATGAAATCCCAGGGCTGCCAGTTCTGCGAGGACGGCGACCGGCGACCGGATTCGAGGATCTCGTCAAGGTGGTCGTCGGCGATCGGCCGGTCCTCGAACGCCCGCACGTTCCGCCGCGACCGGATCGCCTCCCAAGTCTGCACACCGGTAGCCTACGGCCTCGCCTGGCCGTTCCGCGGTCGGCCACGGCGTCACTGCTCCGGGGTGAGCCAGAGGACGGAGAGCGGCGGGAGGACGATCGTCGCGGAGGCCGGGCGGCCGTGCCAGGGCTTCGGGACCGCCTGGACGGCGCCCAGGTTGCCCATGCCGCTGCCGGCGTAGGTGCCGGCGTCGGTGTTGAGCACCTCGCGCCAGCCGCCGGCGAGCGGCAGGCCCAGCTGGTAGTCCGAGTGCGGCATCGCGGAGAAATTCGCGACGCACGCTAGCACTGGGACGCCGTGCTCCTGCGAGCCGAAGCGGAGGAACGACAGCACGTTCCCGTGCGCGTCGTTCGAGTCGATCCAGGAGAAGCCGTCCGGCGAGGTGTCCTGCGACCAGAGCGCCGGTGACTCGCGGTACGCGGCATTCATGTCGCGGACCAGGCGCTGCACGCCGGCGTGGAAGTCGTACTGCAGCACCCACCAGTCGAGGCCGTTCGTCTCCGACCACTCGCTGACCTGGCCGAATTCCCCGCCCATGAACAGCAGCTGCTTTCCCGGGTGCGCCCACATGTAGGCGAGCAGCGCGCGCAGGCCCGCGAATTTGCGCCATTCGTCGCCCGGCATCTTGCCTATCAGCGAGCCTTTCCCGTGCACGACCTCGTCGTGCGAGAGCGGCAGGATGAAGTTCTCCGAGAACGCGTACACCAGCGAGAACGTCAGCTCGTTGTGGTGGTACTGGCGGTGGATGGGGTCGTGCCGCATGTACTCGAGCGTGTCGTGCATCCAGCCCATGTTCCACTTGAAGCCGAAGCCCAGGCCGCCGAGGTGCACCGGCCGGGACACGCCGGGCCACGCGGTGGACTCCTCGGCGATCATCGTGATGCCGGGCACCCGCTTGTAGCAGGTGGCGTTGGCCTCCTGGAGGAACGAGATGGCGTCGAGGTTCTCCCGGCCGCCGAAGGCGTTCGGGACCCACTGGCCCGGCTGGCGCGAATAGTCCAGGTACAGCATGGACGCGACGGCATCCACCCGCAGGCCGTCGACGTGGAATTCCTCCAGCCAGTAAATGGCGTTGGCGACGAGGAAGTTCCTGACCTCGGACCGGCCGTAGTTGAACACCAGCGTGCCCCAGTCCGGATGGAACCCCAGCCGCGGGTCGGCGTGCTCGTACAGGGGAGTGCCGTCGAATTCGGCGAGCGCCCAGGAATCCCGCGGGAAATGCGCGGGAACCCAGTCGACGATCACTCCGATGCCCGCCTGGTGCAGCTTGTCGACCAGGTACCTGAAGTCGTCCGGCGAGCCGTACCGCGAGGTCGGCGCGTAGTACGAGGTGACCTGGTACCCCCATGAGCCGCCGAACGGATGTTCCGCGACGGGCAGGAACTCCACGTGGGTGAACCCGAGGTCGGTCACGTAGGCGGCGAGCTCGTCGGCGAGCTGGCGGTAGGACAGCCCCGGCCGCCACGAGCCGAGGTGCACCTCGTACACGCTCAGCGGGCTGGCCACCGGCTGCCGCTCCGCCCGTGCCGTCATCCACTCCGCGTCGGCCCACTCGTACGCCGACTCGTACACCACGGAGGCGGTGGCCGGCGGGGTCTCGGCGAGCGTCGCCATCGGGTCGGCCTTCTCCCGCCACACGCCGTCCGGGCCGCAGATCGAGTACTTGTACCGCGTGCCGGGGCCCACGCCTGGCACGTAGAGCTCCCAGATCCCGGCCCCGCCGAGCGACCGCATCGGGTGCGCGCGGCCGTCCCAGAAGTTGAAGTCGCCGACCAGCCGGACGCCCCGCGCGTTCGGCGCCCAGACCGCGAACGCGGTGCCGGTGCCGCGCGGCTGTGCCCCGAGCACCCGCCATAGCTGCTCGTGCCTGCCCTCGGCGATCAGGTGCAGGTCGAACTCGCCGACCGTGGGCAGGTGCCGGTACGGATCGTCCTGCAGCGTCGCGGAGCCGTCGGCGGCCCCAGAGCCGGTCCCGTGCGTTCGGGATGATTCGCCCTGGTAAGTGACCTCGAGCAGATAATCCGGAACGGACGCATACGACTCCGGCAGCGTCACCTCGAACACACCCTGGTGGCGGTGCGTCATGGGGTGGCGGCTCCCGTCGGACAGCACCGCGGTGACCGAGGTGGCCAGCGGGCGCAGGGCGCGAATGGTCACGCCGTCCGGGCCGAGGTGCGCGCCGAGCACGGAGTGCGGGTCGTGGTGCTGGCCAGCGACCACGCGCTCGATCTCGCCCAGGGCGACCTGGTCCTTGCGGGAAGAAGTCTGTGTCATCTCAGAATTCCGCCAGAGAGTCGAGTGGGATCCGCAGCCAGGATGGCCGGTGCCTCGCCTCGTACAGCACTTCGTACACCGCCTTGTCCAGCTGCAGCGCGCGCAGCAGCACGTCGTTTTCTGCCGGGTCGGGGCCGCCCGCCTCGGCGTACCCGGCGCAGAAGGCGCTCGCGTTCCGCCGCACCCAGTCGCTCGCGACCGTGTTCAGCGAGCCCTGGTCGGGGTGGCCGATCAGCTGGTGGCGCGCCGCGTAGTCGAACGAGCGGAGCATTCCGGCCACGTCGCGCAGCGGGGAGGAGCGCGCGCGGCGCTGGGCGAGCGTGGTGGCGGGCTCGCCCTCGAAGTCAAGCACGACCCAGCCGCTCTCAGTCGTCCGCAGCACCTGGCCCAGGTGGTAGTCGCCGTGCACGCGCTGCACCGGGAACGGGCCCTTGAGCTTGGCCAGGCTGGAGAAGGCGTCGCCGATCATCTCGGAGTACCTGCCGAGTTCCGGCACCGCGTCCACCGCCAGGTCGAGCTTCCGGTACATCTGCTCGGTCAGCTCGCGCACCGCGTCGGGGCCGAGTTCGTCGGTGCCGAACGCGATCGCCAGGTCGGCGTGCACCTGGGCGGTGGCGATGCCAAGCCGGTGCGCCTCGCCGGCGAAATCGCCGCCGGCCTCGGCCGCCCGCACGGCGTCACCCGTCGCATCGTCCATCGCGTACAGGTCCCGCACGCTGGTCGCCGCGAGCGACCAGCCGTCGGAAGCCAGCCGCAGGTACCTGGACAAGATCGCCAGGCTGGTGGACACGCCGTCGAGCCTGGTCTCGATCCAGCCGAACGGCTCGGCCACGTGCGACGACCCCAGCCGGGCGAGGGCGGTGGTCACCTCGAGGTCCGGGTTCGGCCCGGGGGAGAGCCGCCGGAACACCTTCAGGATCGACTCCTCGCCGTAAACCAGGCTGGTGTTGCTCTGCTCGGCGCTCAGCACCAGGCTGTCGAGCCCGGTCCCGAACTCGGCGCCGGGAATCTTGCGCATGTGCAGCGATCCGATGGACTGCTCGGCGGCCATGCCCGCGAGCAGCGGCTTGGTCAGGTCGGCGTCGTGCAGCGCGTCGTACGCCTGCCGGCCGTCACCGGACGGGCCGATGCGGGCGTGCTGCAACTCGTCGGGCAGCTCCTGCCGCAGTCCCACCAGCACCTGGTAGTAGTCCACGGTCGCGCCGTACGAGACCATGACGATCAGGTGCCGCAGTTCGGGATCGCCGCTCACGATCTCGGTGTCCGCGACGATCGCGAGATCACGGAGTTCGCGGCCCTTGCCAGCGAACCACCGCTGCTTGACTAGCCACCCTGCTAGTGCGTCCTCCAAAGCCATCACTCGCTCATTGTGCTATGGCGCGTGCCGGCGTCGGCCGCCAGCCCGCTCATCGTTCATGTTCCTCCCTCGCGGGCGGCAGCTGAAACCAGTAGAAGCCGTGTCCGGGCAGCGTCAGCAGGTAGGGCAGCTCCCCGATCCGGGGGAAGGTCACGCCGCCCATGCACTCCACCGGCGTCACGCCGATGAACCTGCGGAGGTCGAGCTCGACCGGCTGCGGGAACCGCGAGAGGTTGTTGACGCACAGGATCCGGTCGCTCGCGTCATGTTCCCAGGGAGCGCCGTGCTCGCCGTGCAGCCGCTGCCTGGCCATGGTGCCCGCCGCGTCGTGCTCGCGGACGAAGGCGAGGACGCTCGGGTTGCTGCCCGTCAGCTCCTCGTACGCGCCGAGCCCGAAGACGGCGTGCCGCTTCCTGATCTCGATCATCCGGCGGGTCCAGTGCAGCAGCGACTGCGGGGTGCGCTGCTGGGCCTCGACGTTGAGCGACTGGTACCCGTAGATCGGGTCCATCACCGGCGGCAGGTACAGCCGCTGCGGGTCGGTGCTGGAGAAGCCGCCGTTGCGGTCCGGCGTCCACTGCATGGGCGTCCGCACGCCGTCCCTGTCGCCGAGCCAGATGTTGTCGCCCATGCCGATCTCGTCCCCGTAGTACATGACGGGCGAGCCGGGCAGGCTGAGCAGCAGGGCGGTGAACAGCTCGAGCTGGTTGCGGTCGTTGTCGAGCAGCGGGGCGAGGCGCCTCCTGATGCCGATGTTCGCCTTCATCCGCGGGTCCTTGGCGTACTCCGCGTACATGTAGTCGCGCTCGTCGTCGGTGACCATCTCGAGCGTGAGCTCGTCGTGGTTGCGCAGGAAGATGCCCCACTGGCAGCCTGCCGGGATCTTCGGCGTCTGGGCCATGATCTCCGAGATCGGGTAGCGCTGCTCCCGGCGCACGGCCATGAAGATGCGCGGCATCAGCGGGAAGTGGAACGCCATGTGGCACTCGTTCCCGCCGGTCTCCGGGTCGCCGAAGTACTCCACCACGTCGGCGGGCCACTGGTTGGCCTCGGCGAGCAGCACGCGGTCCGGGTACAGCTTGTCCACCTCGGCGCGGATCCGCTTCAGGTACTCGTGCGTCTCCTTGAGGTTCTCGCAGTTGGTGCCCTCCCGCTCGTAGAGGTAGGGCACGGCGTCCAGCCGGAAGCCGTCGATGCCGAGGTCGAGCCAGAACCGGAGCACCTCGATCATCGCGTCCTGGACCTTGGGGTTCTCGAAGTTCAGGTCCGGCTGGTGGGAGAAGAACCGGTGCCAGTAGTACTGGCTGCGCACCGGGTCGAACGTCCAGTTCGACGTCTCGGTGTCGACGAAGATGACCCGCGCGTCGGCGTACTTGTCCGGGTCGTCCGACCAGACGTAAAAGTCGCCGAACGGTCCCTCCGGGTCGGTGCGGCTCGCCTGGAACCACGGGTGCTGGTCGCTGGTGTGGTTCATGACCAGGTCGGCGATCACCCGGATGCCGCGCTTGTGCGCCTCTTCGACGAGCTCCACGAAGTCCGCGATGTTCCCGTACTCATCGAGAACCCGCATGTAGTCGGCGATGTCATAGCCGCCGTCCCGGAGCGGAGAGTCGTAGATCGGCAGCAGCCAGATGCAATCGATGCCCAGCCACTGCAGGTAGTCGAGCCGCGAGGTGAGGCCCCTGATGTCCCCGGTGCCGTCGCCGCTGGCGTCCTGGAACCCGCGGATGAGCACTTCGTAGAAGACCGCGCGCCGGTACCACTCGGGGTCCCGCGGGCGGTCAAGGGCGAAGTCGGGTACCGGCTCGTTCGGCGCCACGGCGAACGAGCCGGTGCTCGTGACGGGGGAAGTGCCGTCATGCGGCGCAGCTGGCCGGCTGGCTGCCGGCTCGTGCTCTGTCACTGCTTGCGTCTCCTGGATATGCGCGACCGACGCATGCCAGGCTAATCGTCATGCCAGGTCACGCGTAACGGTGAAGATGTGTGCGGGCTGCACGGCCGGGTCGAGGCGCACGTAGTTGGCTTGGCCCCACCGGAACGAATCGCCGCTGAGTTCATCCGTGACGGTGAACCCCTCATGCCAATCCATGCCGAGTACGGGCATGTCAAGCCAGACCGTGGCCTCTCTGGCCTGGTGCGGGTCTAGATTCACTACCACCAGGACGGTGTCCGAGACGGCGCCGCCCTGTTCCCCCGCCTGCGGCGCTGCCTGTACGGAGGATCTCCCCGTGATGGTACCTGCCCCGTAGGTGCTCCCCGCACCCGTCCCCGCACCGGTTATCTCCCGCCCGGACACGCGCTTCGAGAAGCAGATCAGCTCCGGCTGATCCACGTTATGGAAGCGTAGATTACGCAGCCAGTGCAACGCCACGTTGGATTTCCTGATCCGATTCAGATCTGTGATGAACGCGCCGATCCCGAGGCCGTCCCTGGCGGCGGTCTCCCAGTCGCGCGGGCGGAACTGGTACTTCTCCGAGTCCAGGTACTCCTCGCTGCCCGGGCGAAGCGGCGTGTTCTCATACAGCTCATACCCGGAGTAGATACCCCAGGAAGGGCTGAGCATGGCGGCGAGAACGGCACGGATCTTGAACGCAGGCGGCCCGCCGTGCTGTAGGTACTCGTGCAGGATGTCGGGCGTGTTGGTGAAGAAGTTCGGGCGCATGTAGGCGGCCGCTGGACCGGCCAGCTCCCGCATGTACTCGGTCAGCTCATCCTTGGTGTTGCGCCAGGTGAAGTAGGTGTACGACTGCTGGAAGCCGATCTTCGCGAGCGTGTGCATCATCGCGGGCCGGGTGAACGCCTCGGCCAGGAACAGCACGTCCGGGTCGGTCTGCCGGATCGTGGCGAGCAGCCGCTCCCAGAACTTCAGCGGCTTCGTGTGCGGGTTGTCCACCCGGAAGATCCGCACGCCGTGGTCTATCCAGAGCCGGACGATCCGCAATATCTCCGCGTAGATGCCCTCGGGGTCGTTATCGAAGTTCAGCGGGTAGATGTCCTGGTACTTCTTCGGCGGGTTCTCCGCGTACGCCACCGACCCGTCGGCCCGCGTGGTGAACCACTCCGGGTGCTCCTTGACCCACGGATGGTCCGGCGACGCTTGCAGCGCCAGGTCGATCGCGACCTCGAGACCGAAGCCCCTGGCCCGGGACACGAACGCGTCGAAGTCAGCGAATGTGCCGAGGTCCGGGTGGATGGCGTCGTGCCCGCCCTCCGGTCCGCCGATCGCCCAGGGTGAGCCGGGATCGCCGGGCCTGGCCTCGAGCGTGTTGTTCCTGCCCTTGCGGAACGAGGTCCCGATCGGGTGGACCGGCGGCAGGTAGACGACGTCGAAACCCATGTCCGCGATCGCCTCGAGCCGGCGCGCGGCGGTGCGCAGTGTCCCCGACACCGGCTCCCTGCGGCCCATCGGGTCGAACTGGACGCCCTCGGACCGCGGGAAGAACTCATACCAGGAGCTGTACAGCGCCCGCAGCCGGTCCACGAGCACCGGCAGCCGGGCCGACCTGGTGACGAGGTCGCGGAGCGGATACCTGGCGAGGACCTCCCTGATCTCCCGTGCCTGGGCCGCCGCCAGCCGGTCCCACGGCGGCACCCCGCGATCCCGCAGCTTCTTGCCGAGATCGCTCAGCGCGGCGCGCGCCGCCGCGGGCCGGGCGGCGCCCGGCGGCTGCCTGATGGACCGCGCCGCCCGCTCGAACAGCAGCGCGCCCTCGGTCAGCATGAGCTCCACGTCCTGCCCGCGCGGGATCTTGATCGCCGCGTCGTGGTGCCAGTGCGCGATCGGGTCGCTCCACGACTCCACGTGGAAGTGCCAGGTGCCCTCGCACGTGACGGTGACGTCGGCGCCGTACCTGTCCGTCCCCGGCGCCAGCTCCCGCATGCGTACCAGCGGACCGGGTCTGCCCGACGGATCTCGCAGCACCACGCCAGCGCCGAGCGAGCCATGTCCCTCACGGATGACAGTGGCGCTCACCTGGAATGTCTCCCCGGCGACCGCCTTCGCCGGGCGGCGCCCGCAGTCCACCACGGGCTCGATGTCGAGGATGGGAATGCGTCCGATCACGCCGACACCGTACCCAGTCCCGATTCACGAATGCCAAGCGGCTCAGGGGTTCCGACGACCCTGCCCGACAATGGGCCGGCGGCACCCTCCTCGGCCCCCTATTATGACTCCCCGTGAGAGCGATCCGACGTTTCACGGTGCGCGTGACCCTTCCGCAGCCGCTGGTGCCACTGCACGACTTGATGCTCAATCTGCGCTGGTCATGGCACCCGCCCACGGTCGAGCTCTTCGAGTCGATCGATCCGGCGGGATGGGCCGCATCCGGCGGTGACCCCGTGGCCATGCTCAGCTCGCTGCGCCCGGGCAGGCTCGCCGACCTCGCCCACGACGAGGACTTCCTGCGCCGGCTCAGCGCAGCGGTCGCCGACCTGCGCGGCTATGACACCGAACCCCGCTGGTATCAGTCCGGCGCGGCCGGCGCCCCGGCCACCCTGCCGAACGCGATCGCCTACTTCTCGCCGGAATACGGCATCACCGCCGTGCTCCCGCAGTACTCGGGCGGCCTCGGCATCCTGGCCGGAGACCACCTCAAGTCGGCCAGCGACCTCGGCGTCCCCGTGATCGGCGTGGGGCTGCTGTACCGGCACGGCTACTTCACCCAGTCGCTGTCCGCCGACGGCTGGCAGACCGAGCGCTACCCTGCCGACGACCCCAACGGCCTCCCGCTCACCCTGCTCCGCCACCCCCACACCAGCGACCCCGTCCAGGTGACCGTCACCCTGGCCGGCGGCAAGCTGCTCACCGCGCAGGTCTGGCTCGCCCAGGCCGGCCGGGTGCCGCTGCTGCTGCTCGACTCCTACGTCGAACAGAATGAACCCGCCCTGCATGAGGTCACCGACCGGCTGTACGGCGGCGGCAGCGAGCACAGGCTCCGCCAGGAACTGCTCCTCGGCATCGGCGGAGTCCGCGCGGTGCGCGCCTTCTGCGCCATCACCGGCCACCAGGAACCCGAGGTCTTCCACACCAACGAGGGCCACGCCGGCTTCCTCGGCCTCGAACGCATCCGCGAGTACACGGCGGCCGGGCTTACCTTCGACGACGCGCTCGAACTGTGCCGGGCCGGCACCGTCTTCACCACGCACACACCTGTCCCCGCCGGCATCGACAGGTTCCCCCGCGAGCTCATCGAGCGGTACTTCGCCCCGGACGCCGCCGGCGGGACGCTGCCGCTCGACCGGGTCCTCGCGCTCGGCGCGGAGACGTACCCCGGCGGCGACCCGCACGTGTTCAACATGGCCGTGATGGGCATGCGCCTCGCCCAGCGGGTCAACGGCGTCTCCAAGCTGCACGGCCATGTCAGCAGGGACATGTTCGCCGGCCTCTGGCCGGGCTTCGACACCTCAGAAGTGCCGATCGGCTCCATCACCAACGGCGTGCACGCGCCGACCTGGGTAGCCAGGGAAGTCTCCGACCTCGGCGACACCGACACCGCCGCCTCGGCCGACGCGGCCCGCCTCTGGCGGATCCGCCATCAGCTCCGCACCAGGCTCGTCACCGAGACCAGGAAGCGGCTGCGCGACTCCTGGCGGCAGCGCGGCGCCTCCGGCGCCGAGCTCACCTGGATCGACGACGTCCTGGACGACAACGTCCTGACCATCGGGTTCGCCCGCCGCGTCCCCTCCTACAAGCGGCTGACCCTGATGCTCAACGACCCGCAGCGGCTCACCTCGCTGCTCCTCGACCCCGAACGGCCCATCCAGATCGTCATCGCCGGCAAGGCCCACCCCGCCGACGAGGGCGGCAAGCGCCTCATCCAGCACATGGTCCGCTTCGCCGACAGCGATACCGTCCGCCGCCGGATCGTCTTCCTGCCCGACTACGACATGGCGCTCGCCCGCTACCTCGTCCAGGGCTGCGATGTCTGGCTCAACAACCCGCTGCGCCCGCTCGAGGCCTGCGGCACCTCCGGGATGAAGGTGGCGCTCAACGGCGGCCTCAACGTCTCCGTCAGGGACGGCTGGTGGGACGAGTGGTATGACGGCGGCAACGGCTGGGAAATCCCCACCGCCGACGGCGTCGCCGACCCCGCCCGCCGCGACGAGCTCGAGGCCTCCGCGCTCTACGAACTGATCGCCAAGTCCGTCGCGCCGCTGTTCTACGACACCGGCCACGACGGCATCCCCGGCGGCTGGATCGACATGATCCGGCACAACCTGCGCAGCCTCGGCCCGCTCGTCCAGGCCGACCGCATGGTCGGCGACTACGTGACCCACCTGTACGCCCCCGCCGCCGAGTCGTCCCGCGCCCTGGCCACCGACCGGTTCCACGCCGCCCGTGACCTCGCCGCGTGGAAGCAGCGCGTCCGCCAGGCCTGGCCGGAGGTCCGCATCGAGCATGTCGAGACTGACGGCGCCGAGCCGAGCCTGGGCGCCGTGCTCCACGTCCGCGTCACCACCGCGCTCGGCGCGCTCAGCCCGTCCGACGTCTCGGTCGAGGTCGTTTACGGCCCGCCCAGCGAGAACGACGAGATCCTCGAGCCGAGCTACGTCACCCTGGAAGCGGACGCCTCTGTGCCTGGGGAGCATGTCCGCTTCTCGGGCGTGGTGGAACTCGGCCGCCCGGGCCCGTTCGGCTACACCGTCCGGGTCCTCCCGAGCCACCCCCTGCTCGCCAGCCGCGCCGAACTGGGCCTCGTCACCTACCCCGAAGCCCCGGCCGGGATGACCAACGGCGACCTCAGGTAAGGCTGACCCGTTCCCGGGGCCCGCAGCGTGGTACAGCAGTGCCGTTGTGTGGCCTGTGATCCGGCGGATCGGGTCGGCGCTCAACTATGCATCACTTTCCATCACTTTTGGCCCCTAGAAACGGGACAAAACGGACGCTGAAGAGACCGAAAGTGATGGAAAGACGAAAAGTGATGCGAAGTCGCCGGGCCGGAAGCCAGCCACAGGAGCAGGAATAAGCTACTCGCGGGACGCGGGTGACAGGCGCTGGCGCCGTTGGTGTGGAGGTGGGTGGCTTGGGCGAGTTCGTGCGGGTCGAGGTGGCGGACACCATCGCGACGATCCGGCTGGACCGGCCGAAGATGAATGCGCTCAACGGGCAGGTCCAGGAGGAGATCGCCGCCGCGGCGGCCGAGGTGACCGGGGACACGGCGATCCGCGCGGTCATCCTGTACGGCGGCGAGCGGGTGTTCGCGGCGGGCGCTGACATCAAGGAGATGGCGGGGCTCGGCTACCCGCAGATGGCGGAGCGCTCGGCGCGGCTCCAGGCCGCGTTCAGCGCCGTCGCCGGCATCCCCAAGCCCGTGGTCGCGGCGGTGACCGGGTACGCGCTCGGCGGCGGGCTCGAACTGGCGCTGTGCGCCGATTTCCGGGTGCTCGGCGAGAGCGCGAAAGTGGGACAGCCGGAGATCCTGCTCGGCATCATCCCGGGGGCGGGCGGCACGCAGCGGCTGCCGCGGCTGATCGGCCCGGCCCGCGCCAAGGACCTGATCTTCACCGGCAGGCAGGTGCCCGCCGACGAGGCCCTGGCGATCGGGCTGGCCGACAAGGTCGTGCCGGACGCGGAGGTCTACCAGGCCGCGCGGGACCTGGTGGCCCGGTACGCCACCGGGCCGGCGCTGGCCCTGCGCGCGGCCAAGCAGGCCGTCGACAAGGGCCTCGAGGTGGACCTGGCCACCGGGCTCGAGATCGAGCGGCTCCAGTTCGCCGCGCTTTTCGCCACCGAGGACCAGAAGACCGGCATGCGCAGTTTCATCGAGAACGGCCCGGGACGGGCGACCTTCGACGGTCGCTGAGCAGTGCGATACTTGAACGGTGACTGAGCCTGCCGACGACTTGTCGCTCGAGATGGTCACGGCCGCGCTGCGGGTGGACAGCGCCGACGTGGCGGTGTACACACGGGTCCTCACCAAGTCGCTGAGCGAGGCGCTGCCGCCTGGCTACGTGACCGTCGAGCGCGATCGGTCGGTGTCCGACCGGATGCGCGGCCGCCCCGGCGAGATTGCCAAGGTGGTGGTCCGGCTTGGCGACCAGCTCATGACGCTGGCGGTCAGGAACGGGCAGCCCTCCGCCGAGATCTGCCGCGAGGTCCGCGGCGTGGTGCTGTCCAGGGAGAACGTCCCGCTGCAGCAGTGGGCAACCGCGCTGGCCAGCGCCCTTGTGGTGCACGCGGAGAACAACGCCCAGGCCGCGGAGGCGCTGCGCCGTCTCGTCACCGGCGCGTAACCCTGGCCCCGCCGTTATCTCCGCTTTACCGAAAATCCTGGCGTCGGCACGTAACCTGAAGGAACGATGCCTGCACTGGATTTGCTCCCGCGCAAGATCGGGCCTTACCGCCTGCTCGAGAAGATCGGCGAAGGCGGGATGGGCGTGGTCTATCTCGCCCGCGACACCGAAGGCCGCCCGGTGGCGGTCAAGGTCCTCGGACCGGCGGTGACGGGGGACCCGAACGCCAGGCGGCGGCTGTACCGCGAGGTCGAGACCATGCGGCGGGTGCGCAGCCGGTACGTGGCGGAGATCCTGGACGCCGATGTGGGCGCCGCGTCCCCGTACATCGTGACCAGGTACGTTCCCGGCCGCACGCTGGACGACATCGTGCGGACCGACGGCCCGCTGCGCGGGCAGGCACTCGAGCGGCTGGCCGGCGGGCTGGCCGAGGCGCTGACCGCGGTCCACGCCGCCGGGGTGGTGCACCGCGACCTCAAGCCGGGCAACGTGATGATGGTCGACGGGCAGCCGGTCGTGATCGACTTCGGCATCGCGCACATCGCGGACGCGACGCGGCTGACGCAGACCGGCATGGTGATGGGCACGCCCGGGTATCTCGCGCCCGAGGTGATCGAGGGCAAGCCGAGCAGCGGGGCGTCGGACGTGCACTCGTGGGGGGCCACGGTCGCGTTCGCGGCGACCGGGCATCAGCCGTACGGCAGCGGGACCTTCCAGACGATCTTCTACCGCGTGCTCAACGGGAAGCCTGACCTCACCGGGGTTCCGGGGCCGCTGCTGCCGCTGGTGGCCGCGGCGCTCGCCACCGATCCCGAGATCCGCCCGCCCGCGCGGTGGCTGGCCGCTCAGTGTGCCGGCTCCCCGCTGGCGGCGGGCTACCCGGCGGGCGGCGGGCCGAACGGGACGCTGCTTTCCGGGGCCTCGGCCGCGGCGACCGGGGCGGGCGGGCTGAACGGGCTGAACGGTTCCCGGTCCCGGCCGGCCGGGACCGGGATGTCGCCCCCGCCGGTGTTTCCTGGTCCGAGCGAGGCCGCCGCGGGCGTGGCTGACCTGCTGCCGCCAGTCAGGTACTCCCCCCGGCGGGCGGTCGCGGCGCCGCCCGCGCGGCCCGCGCCAGCGGCGCCGGTCGCTGGGCACGGGCTGGTCCTCGGTGCGCTGGGGGTCGCCGCGATGGCGCTCAGCGTGGTGCTTCCGGTCGCGGGGACGGCGCTGGCGCTGGCGGTGATCACCTTGCTCCGCGCGGCGGATCACGCACAAGCGGGGCTGGCGGCGCGGCGGTCGGTGCGCGGGGCGCGGCCCAGCGACATCGTGCTGGTGATCGTGACCGCGCCGTGGGCGGTTGCCCGGGCGCTGCTCGCGACGATAATGCTGGCGCCGCTCGCGGTGGTTGTGGCCGGGGTGGCCGCGGCGATGTCCGTGCTGCTTGTGCAGGCTGACTCGCTGCCGAAGGCAGGTGGCTGGGCGGCGGGCGCCGCGGTGGCGATGTACTGCTTCGGGCCGGGTTCGGGCCGTCCGCGCCGCCAGTTGCGCCGGATGACCGGCGGGGTGATCCGCAGCCGCGCGGCGATGACGGTGGCGATCATCTCGACGTGGGCGTTCGCCCTGGCGCTGGTTACGTCGGCGCTGTCGCAGCCGCCGCTGGTGTGGCCGGCGACGAGCTGGATGCTGCCGCAGCTGCCGTCACTGGGCCGGGCGCTGCACTCCGTCCAGCAGGGACTGCTTGGGCACGCCGTGCGCATGCTGCACCTGCCCTGACCCGTGCTCGGCGAGTGGCCTTACGAGGCCGAGGGCGATGACCTCGTTCGCTAGCCGGGTGCGCCGGTTCGGCCCCTCGGGGACGCGGAACTTCTGGTAGAGCCGCAGCAGGTGCTGTTTCACCGCCGCCTCGGTCACCACGAGGTCGTCGGCTATCTCCCTGGCGGTGGCGGGCGTGATGAACGCGTCGTCGGACAGCGCGGGGCGGCACAGGGAGATGAGCACGTCAAGTTCCCTGCGCGTCAGTTCGGGAGCGGCGGAGCGGCGCAGTTCGGCGTCGGCGGCCAGTTCCTCCGTTGGGATTCCCTCGATCCTGCAGCGGGCCGAGCCGAAGCTCAGCACGTCACCATCGTCCAGCACCCTGCGGGCAATCGGCCGGCCGTTTACCCGCGTGCCGTTCCGCGATAATCCGAGGTCGGCGATGTAAATGTACGGGCCGCGGCGCACAATTTCCGCGTGCAGCCGGGATACGCTCGGGTCGTCGAGCCGGATGTCGACTCCGTGTCCGCGGCCGATCGTCGTGATGTCGTCGCGAAGCGGAATTAGTTCCCCCGTGTCCTCTATCCGGATGTAAGGCGCGTCCACGCCAGTCCCTCCCGTCCATCGAAGACGTGACGTTCATCTCACTGTAGCGTTAGCGTGGCCGATGGGTAAGCGTCAACTAGCCTGCGGGTGATCTGGGTAAGTCCCCTGTGATCCGGGTTACGTGGCGCGCGGCGCCACGCGAGCGGCGGTAAACTTCGCAGCTAGCAGGGGACGTGCTGAAGGAGATCGCCCATGCCGATGGTCGTTACTCGAGCCCGAGCCGCGGCGTTATGACCTCTGCTGTGGCGGTGCCATGACACGACGGTCGCACGCGCCCGCCGGTTTCGCGCGATACGGGGCCCCGGTGCGGGGGAGAGGCGCCCCGGTACGTTCAGGTGAAATGGGCCAGGAAGCGGCGGTGACCGGAAGCCCTGCTGTCGCCCGGCCACCGCAGGGGCGGATCGTCACGCGGGCGGCGGGCACGCGGGCCCGGCGCGACCGTGGCATGATCGGGTTTGTCGCGTACCTGGTCGTCCTCATCTGCGTCGTCGCGGGGGTGTACATCGCCTGGCGCGAGGGCTCGGCGGGCGGCGGCCGGGGCGGCGCCGTCGCCGGGTCGGCGCTGCTGGCGGCCGCTGTGGTCCGGCTGGCGCTGCCGGCCAGGCTGGCCGGGCTGCTGGCGTCAAGACGACGGGTGACCGACGTCCTGGTGCTTACCGCTTTCGGTGTCGGCCTGCTGGTCGCGGGCCTGGTATTGCCGCGCTTAGGGCCGCTATCCGCACAAGGGAGAATGGCGGGCCCGCCGATGAAAGGGAAATACGGATAACATGTCGAAAATCAAGGTGGCCAATCCCGTCGTCGAACTCGATGGCGACGAGATGACCAGGATCATCTGGCAGTTCATCAAGGACCAGCTGATACTCCCGTACCTGGATATCAACCTGGAGTATTACGATCTGTCGGTCCAGAACAGGGACGCCACCGACGACCAGGTGACGATTGACGCGGCGCACGCCATTCAGCGGCACGGCGTCGGTGTCAAGTGCGCCACGATCACGCCGGATGAGGCGCGGGTCGCCGAGTTCGGGCTGAAGAAGATGTGGCGGTCGCCGAACGGCACCATCCGCAACATCCTGGGCGGCACCATCTTCCGCGAGCCGATCGTCATCTCCAACATCCCGCGGCTCGTGCCGAGCTGGACCAAGCCGATCATCATCGGCCGCCACGCGCACGCCGACCAGTACAAGGCGACGGACTTCGTGGTTCCCGGGCCTGGCACCGTGACGATCAGCTACGTACCCGAGGGCGCGGACGGCCGCCCCATCGAGCTGGAAGTGGCGAAGTTCACGGGCGGCGGCGTGGCGATGGCCATGTACAACTTCGACGACTCGATCCGCGACTTCGCGCGCGCCACGATGCGGTACGCGATCAGCAGGAAGTTCCCGCTCTACCTGTCGACCAAGAACACCATCCTCAAGGCCTACGACGGGCGCTTCAAGGACATCTTCGCCGAGACCTTCGAGTCCGAGTTCAAGGCGGATTTCGAGGCCGCCGGGATCACCTACGAGCACCGGCTGATCGACGACATGGTCGCGCAGGTGCTCAAGTGGGACGGCGGCATCGTCTGGGCCTGCAAGAACTACGACGGCGACGTGCAGTCCGACGTGGTTGCCCAGGGGTACGGCTCGCTCGGGCTGATGACGTCCGTGCTGATGACGCCGGACGGCCGCACGGTGGAGGCCGAGGCGGCGCACGGCACCGTGACCAGGCACTACCGCCAGTACCAGCAGGGCAAGCCCACTTCGACGAACCCGGTCGCGTCGATCTTCGCCTGGACGCGCGGGCTGGCGCACCGCGGCAAGCTGGACGGGACGCCGGAGGTCACCTCGTTCGCGGACACCCTTGAGCAGGTGTGCATCAAGACCATCGAGGGCGGCCAGATGACCAAGGACCTGGCGCTGCTCGTCGGCAAGGACACGCCGTACCTGAACACCCAGGAGTTCCTCGCGGCGCTTGACGCTAACCTGCAAGTCGCGATGGACAGCAAGTAGGGAGACTTAAACCAATGTCACGTAAGGGGAAGGTAGCCGTCATCGGGGCCGGCTTCTACGGGTCGACCACAGCTCAGCGGCTCGCCGAGTACGACATCTTCGATGAGGTCGTGCTCACCGACATCATCGAGGGCAAGCCGGAAGGCCTGGCGCTGGACATGAGCCAGTCGCGGCCGATCGAGGGGTTCGAGACCAAGGTCACCGGGCAGACCACCGGCCGGGGCGGCGAGGGATACGAGGCCCTGGCCGGGGCGGGCATCGTCGTGATCACCGCGGGCCTGCCCCGCAAGCCCGGGATGAGCCGCATGGACCTGATCGAGGTCAACGCCAAGATCGTGCGTAACGTGGTCGAGAACGTCGCCAAGCACGCCCCTGAGGCGGTGCTCATCGTCGTGTCCAACCCGCTGGACGAGATGACCGCGCTGGCCGCGAAGGTCTCCGGCTTCCCGTCCGCGCGGGTGATAGGCCAGGCGGGCATGCTCGACACCGCCCGGTTCTCTTACTTCGTGGCGGAAAAGCTCGGCGTTCCCGTCGGCTCGGTGCGGACGCTGACCCTCGGGTCGCACGGCGACACGATGGTGCCGGTCCCGTCGGCCTGTTTCGTCGACGGCAAGCCGCTCGCCGAGCTGCTGCCGTCCGATGAGATCGAAGCCCTGGTCAACCGGACCCGCAATGGCGGCGGCGAGATCGTGGCGCTGCTCAAGACCGGCTCGGCGTACTACGCGCCGTCGGCCGCGGCGGCCCGGATGGCGCGCGCGGTGGCCGAGGACTCCGGGGCGGTCATGCCGGTCTGCGCCTGGGTCGACGGTGAGTACGGCATCAGCGGCGTCTACCTGGGGGTGGAGGCCGAGATCGGGTCGTCGGGCGTTCGCCGGGTGGTGGAACGCGACCTGTCGGCGGCCGAGGTTGACGCGCTGCGCGCGGCGGCCGAGGCCGTCCGTGCCAAGCAGGCGGACGTCGCCAGCCTGTAAGCCCGCAGTCTGTAAACCCGCTGTATCCGCCGGCTCGCGTGGGTGCTACGCGAGCCGGCGAGCCGCGGCCGACGGAACCGCGTCGATGAACTCCGGCGGCTTCCACGAGCGTTGCGTGAACGCTTCCGTCAGCGCGGCGCGTACCGCGGTCATCCTGCCGGTGGGAATCAGGGCGAGCACGGAGCCGCCGAAGCCGCCGCCGATCATGCGGGCCCCCAGGGCGCCGGCCGCGTTGGCGACCTCGACCGTGACATCCGCCTCCGGCCAGGACACCTCGAAGTCATCTCGCAGCGAGATGTGTGCTTCCGTCAGCAGGTGGCCGGTGAACCGGTAGCTTTCCGCCAGCGGCTCGTCGCTCGCCAGTGCCGACGCGATCGCCCGGGCGCGGGCGCTGTCGGAGATGACGTGCCTGGCCCGCCGGCGCAGGATGGGATCGGCTAGCCGGCTGGCCGCGGCCGGGTCCGTGACCGCGCCGAGGAACGGCACGCCGAGCAGCCGGGCCGCCTCCTCGCATTCGGCCCGGCGCCTGCCGTATTCGCCGGATACCAGGGCATGCGCGACGCGGGTGTCGACGATCAGCGCGGCCACGTCCGCCTCGGCCGGACGGAACGGCACCTGGGTGACGTTAAGCGTCGCGCAGTCGAGCAGCAGCGCGTGACCCTCCTGGCACAGCAGCGCCGCGTACTGGTCGATGATGCCGGTTGGCGCGCCGACGAAGTCGTTTTCCGCCCGCCTGGCGATCGCCGCGAGCGACCGGCGCTCCGCCGGCACGCCGGACAGCGAGCACAGCGCGAGCGCCACCGAGCACTCGAGCGCGGCGGAAGACGACACTCCCGCGCCGACGGGCAGGTCGGAGTCGATGTCGATCGAGGCGCCAGTCACCTCCGCGCCATCCTGGTGCAGCGCCCACGCGACCCCCGCCGGGTAAGCGGCCCAGCCGTCCACGGCACCCGGCTCGAGGGCGTCGAGCGCGATCGTGACCGGCTCGTCGGGCACCTGCCTCGACCGCAGTTCGAGGAGCCGGCCGGGCCGGACGGCGGCGGTGGCCGTCACGCCCTGGGCGAGCGCGAACGGGAGCACGTACCCCTCGTTGTAGTCGGTGTGCTCGCCCATCAGGTTGGCCCGTCCCGGGGCAAACCATACGCAACTGGTCATCGATCTCACGGGACGCATACGCTATCCCGTCTAGACTGGCGGCGATAGCTGGCCTGACACAAATGAGCGGCGGAGGAAGTCGGCGATCGCGGCGTGAGCATGGTCGTCTGGGATGTGATCATCGTCCTTGTCATCGTGTCCATCGGCGGGTTTTTCGCCGGGGCCGAGATGGCGCTGGTCTCCCTGCGCGAGGGCCAGGTCCGCTCGCTGGCCAAGCGCGGCAGGCGCGGCGCGAAGGCCGCGCGGCTGGCCGCGGACCCGAACAGGTTCCTGTCCGCCGTGCAGATCGGCATGACGCTCGCGACGCTGGTGTCCGGCGCGTTCGGCGCTGACACGCTGGCCGCCGCGTTCCGGTCCTGGCTCGTGCGGCAGCACGTATCGAGCGACGTCGCGTCGCTGCTGGCGTTCGGCGTTGTCACCGTGTGCATCACCTTCATCAGCTTGGTGCTCGGCGAGCTCGCGCCCAAACGGCTGGCGCTGCAGCGAGCCGTCCCGCTGTCCCTGCTGGCCGCCCCGATGCTCGACCGGATCGCCACGCTCGCCCGGCCGGTGGTATGGCTGCTGTCAATATCAGTGAACGTGGTGGTCACGCTGCTCGGCGGTGACCCGCGGCAGGGCCGCCAGGCGATGACCGAACAGGAACTGCGCGACCTGGTCACGGAAACCCAGGCGCTGAGCCCGGACGAGCGGCGCATCGTCGGCGAGGTGTTCGACGCAGGGAAACGGCAGATCCGCGAGGTCCTGCGGCCGCGGACGGAGGTGGAGTTCCTCGCCGCGGGCACGACGATCGGCGAGGCCGCGCGCATCGCGTCCAGCGTGCCGTACTCACGGCTGCCGGTTTACCAGGACTCCTACGACAACGTGGTCGGCTTCGTGCACATCAGGGACCTGCTCGGGCCGACGGCCCCGGACCGGACGGCGCTCGTCGACGAGGTGGTGCGCCGGGTGGAGTTCTTGCCGATCAGCAAGACGGTGCTCTCCGCGCTCTCGGAGATGCGGCAGAAACGGGCGCACCTGGCGATCGTGGCCGACGAGTACGGCGGCACCGCGGGCATCGTCACGCTCGAGGACCTGGTCGAGGAACTGATCGGCGACATCAGGGACGAATATGACACCGGGCTCGCCGCGGCCACCCGGCTGCCGCGCGGCGAGGTTGACGTGGACGGCCTGCTGAACCTTGACGAGTTCGCCGAACAGACCGGCATCGAGCTGCCCGAAGGCCCGTACGAGACGGTGGCGGGCTACGTTCTCGCGGCGCTCGGCGAACTGCCGTCGGCGGGTGATTCGGTCAAGGTGCCCGGGTACACGATCACGGTCACCGAGATGGACGGTCGCCGGATCGCCCGGCTGCGCGTCACGCCGGCCCCGCGTCCGGGCCCGGCTCCCGGTACGCCCGGCGCGGGCGGCGCGGGCGGCGCGCCCGGCGCGGGTGGCGCGGGCGGCGCGCCCGGTGCGGGTGGCGCGGGCGGCGCGGGCGGCGCGGGCGCCGCGCCCGAGGCCGCGTCCGCCGCACCGCCCGGCGGTTGACCGGGGACAGCTGCCAGGGCGGCTAAACTGCCACACGGGGAAGTTCCCTGGTGGAAGGCGGTACATGTGCCTGGTGGGTTTGACACCGTCCTGGTGGTCGACTTCGGCGCGCAGTACGCCCAGCTGATCGCCCGCCGGGTACGCGAGTGCCATGTCTACTCGGAGATCGTCCCGTCGACGACGCCGGTCGCCGAGATGCTGGCGAAGCAGCCGAAGGCGATCATCTTGTCCGGCGGGCCCGCGTCGGTCTACGCGGCCGGCGCGCCGGCCGCGCCGGCCGGTCTCTTCGACGCGGGCGTGCCGGTGCTCGGCATCTGCTACGGGCACCAGGTGCTGGTCAGGGAACTGGGCGGCACGGTCGAGCGCACCGGCGCCGCCGAATACGGCGGGACGCCGCTGCACGTGAGCTCCGGCGGCGGGCGGCTGCTCGCTGGGCTCGGCGCCGAGTTCGGCGTCTGGATGTCGCACGGCGACACGTCCACGGTGGCGCCGCCCGGGTTCGCGGTGACCGCGCACACCGCGGCGACCCCGGCCGCGGCGGTTGAGGCCCCGGAACGAGGCCTGTACGGAGTGCAGTTCCACCCCGAGGTCATGCACACCGAGCACGGGATCAAGATCCTGCGCCGCTTCCTCGAGGCGGCCGGCTGCCGTCCCGCGTGGACGATGGTGAACATCGTCGAGGAACAGACCGAGCGGATCAGGGAGCAGGTGGGCGGCGGCCGGGCCATCGCCGGGCTGTCTGGCGGGGTGGACTCCGCCGTCGCCGCCGCGCTGGTGCAGCGCGCCATCGGCGAGCGCCTGACGTGTGTTTTCGTCGACCACGGGCTGCTGCGCAAGGGTGAGGCTGAGCAGGTCGAGCAGGACTTCGTGGCGGCGACCGGGGTCAGCCTGCGGGTGGTGGACGCGTCCGCGGCGTTTCTCGGCGCGCTGCGCGGGGTCACCGATCCGGAGGACAAGCGCAAGATCATCGGCCGGGAGTTCATCCGGGCCTTCGAGCGCGCCGCGCGGGACATCACCGCCGAGGCTGGCGCGCACGGCGAATCCACCGAGTTCCTCGTGCAGGGCACGCTCTACCCGGATGTGGTGGAATCCGGCGGTGGCACGGGGACCGCGAACATCAAGTCGCACCACAACGTGGGCGGGCTGCCCGACGACCTGAAGTTCCGCCTGATCGAGCCGCTGCGCTGGCTGTTCAAGGACGAGGTCCGGCGGGTCGGAGAGGAACTCGGGCTGCCGCCGGAGATCGTCTGGCGCCAGCCGTTCCCCGGCCCCGGCCTTGGCATCAGGATCATCGGCGAGGTCACCGCGGCGCGCCTGGACATCCTGCGCGAGGCCGACGCGATCGCGCGCGCGGAGCTGACCGCGGCGGGCCTGGACAAGTCCGTCTGGCAGTGCCCGGTGGTGCTGCTCGCCGACGTGCGCTCGGTCGGCGTGCAGGGCGACGGGAGGACCTACGGGCACCCGGTCGTGCTGCGCCCGGTGACCAGCGAGGACGCGATGACCGCCGACTGGGCCCGGCTGCCGTACGACCTGCTGGCCCGGATCTCGACGCGGATCACCAACGAGGTCCCCGAGGTCAACCGTGTGGTCCTGGACGTCACGAGCAAGCCACCTGGCACGATCGAGTGGGAGTAGCCGGCCTGGAAGTGCGCATTAGCACTCACTCGTGTAGAGTGCTAATGCGACGAGGCAGGTCTGACACCCGCGACGGCAGGCCAATCCTGGTCGCCACGCAAGCAACTCACTATTAGCCTTTCCGGAGGGGGAGGTCAGATCGTGACGACCGCCACCAAGGTTGTTCTCAAACCACTCGAGGACCGGATCGTGGTCAAGCCGCTTGAGGCTGAGCAGACCACGGCATCCGGGCTTGTCATCCCGGACACCGCGAAGGAGAAGCCCCAGGAGGGCGAGGTCATCGCGGTTGGTCCCGGCCGTTT
>Ga0187806_1000057_pt1 | contig 24191 bp, 41 predicted proteins | sample NC_wetland_sal_i_7_FD_132470 | JGI IMG/M metagenome (GOLD analysis project Ga0187806, IMG submission 132470) | Wetland sediment microbial communities from Neuse River Estuary, North Carolina, USA - ASW_1 | ecosystem: Environmental > Aquatic > Freshwater > Wetlands > Sediment | place: USA: North... | reverse complement strand
TTTTCATTAGAGTGTTTTATTAAATTCTTAGCCTTTCTTCTTTGCCACATTTTCTTAGCAGCTTCACTTCTTACATTTGCATCTGGAATAGTGTTATAAACTATCGTTTCAGCTTCTAAGAAAGAAATCCTTTCCTTAGTTTCAACAACTTCATCTCTAGTTTTGTCTATCTTGACTTCTAACTTATCGCAACGGTCATCGAATTTCTTTTCTATCTTATCGCAACGGTCATCGAATTTCTTTTCTATCTTATCACAACGGTCATCGAATTTCTTTTCTATCTTATCACAACGGTCATCTATTTTTCTATCCAACGACTCTATTTTTTGGACTAATTTTCCCATTGAAAAACTCATCTTTATCAACATTGTAAGAATAGAAATCAATCCACCAGATCCAATCACCAAGACTATTATTTTAAAAATCCCATCGTCCATGTCTAACTCTCCTTTTTTCCTATGAAGGATACCACATCTTTATCTTAACTCCAATAAGCAATCTTTTCTTTATCTCTATGAAAAAGTTTTTTAAAAATTTTCTTGATATATATAGAAATTATTTGAAACATCCTTTAAATTCCAATTTAACAGATCAAGGGGGTCTTTATGACAATTCAGCCTGGCGCAAACTTATACACACAGGGCTTTGGAAGCAAACCAGAAAATGTAGAAGTTCCTGTAATAGCAACCGTATCACCATCAACTACATCTATTAATTACCCAATAGGTAAAAGATGGGTCAACACAGTTAGCAATGATGAATATGTTCTCACTTCTTTCTCAACTAGTGGAGGAACTATCACAGCCAATTGGCAACTTCTTGCTAATAGTGGAGGCGCATTAAACACGCTTAGCGATCAAAGCGCTACAACTGTCAATCCATCAGCAGGAAATATTCAACTTAATGGTACATCAGGTCAAATTACTACAACTGCTGGTTCTAGCGAAATCACTTGGAGCCTTCCTTCCACAATGGTAGTTCCTGGTTCATTAGAAGTCACAGGTCTTTTAAAAGGAGATGCTAGTGCAACAATTAATACAGCCGGCACAGCGCTCAATCTTGCTACAGATAATGATACAGCTCAAGTAAATATTGGAACAGGTACATCAGGCCGTACAATTGATATCGGCACATCAGCAGCTGCCAATCTAGTGAATATAGGTAGCGTATCTTCTACTTCGGCATTAGCTCTAAAATTTGGAACCGGAAATTGCACGATTGCAGGAACAGCAGCAGCAACGATTGGGATTGGAGCTGCAGCTCAAACCGGCACAATTACATTAGGAAGCTCTACTGCAACGAATGCGATAGTTATTGGAGGAGGAAATGGCGCTAACACAACAACGATTTCAGGAGGAACTGGTGGAAATACTGTAAACATCGCAGCTGGAGCTGGAGCAAATATAGTTACTATTGGATCAGCTACAGGCGCTTCAAGCATGACCTTATATGTAGGTTCTGGAAATTTTGAACTTGCTGGAGGCGGAAATACAATCGATATCGGTAGTGATGCAGCTAACACAATCACCATTGGCCAAGGAGCATTTGCAACATCAGTTACTATTGGAAGCACTAATACTACATCTGCAACAAAAATTCAGGGCGGTTCAGGAAATATTACCATTGCAGGCGCTGTAGGAGCTCAAGTCATTATAGGAGCAACAGCTCAGACAGGAACTATAACCCTAGGGTCTTCTTCAGCTACCAATACTGTAACTGTAGGTGGAGGAACTGGAGCATGTACTTTAGCTCTTGGAAACGCTAACACTTCCGGATCTGTTTCTATTGGAAGTGCTTTGACTACTGGTAATATCACAATAGGCTCAGCTCAGACAAGCGGTACATTAACTATTGGATCTACAGCAGCAGGAACTGGTAATGCTAGAATCGTAGATGGAACAGGCGCTCAAACTGTAACTATTGCTACAGGAGCAGGTGCAAAAACTGTAACTATCGGTTCGACTCATACTACTTCGGCTTTGACTTTACAAGCAGGATCTGGAAATGTAAACGTAACTGGATTAGCAGCTTTCAGCTCAACAATTACTACCGCTCCTTCGAATTCTAACACTGTAACTGCTGCATTTGTCACCACTCTTACAGCTAATACAGGAGCTCAAAATACAACTGGATATGACTTGCTTTGCAATATCTCAATTGCTGTATCTGCAGCTACAACAGCGACCATTACTTTAGGTGTGGGCGCAAGTAGTTCTCCTACAGCAAATACAGCGGTGGCTTCATTTAGCACAGCAGCGCTTGAAATTATTAATCTTGTTGCTTATGTTCCAAATAATTATTACTTACTTTACAACACCACAGGTACTATAACTGTGACCTCTGTAACCGTGCAATCAATGGGTATATAATGATTAAAAATGATATCACGCGATTAGAATATAAAATCGACGATAAAGTTTATCAGTTTTTATGTGATCCAAATTCTCCAATACAGCATGTAAAAGAAGCTCTTTTACAATTCGCTTGTTATGCAACGCAAATAGGCAACTCTGCTTCTAATCCAATGCCTTTAAATGAAGAATCAAAGCAAGAAATTAAAAAAGAGGCTGAGTAACTATGGCATATACCAAACAACTTTTATATGAAACTCTAAGAAGCATTGATTCTTCGACATTATCTGGAAGTTATCAAACGATTGGAGGGCCTCTTCTTCATCCGGGCTCCATTGTTAAATTGGTAAATAATAGCACAGTTCTTGTAACAGTTTCTGTTGATGGAGTGAACGATCATGATGTTGCTCCTGCTAATTCATTCTGGTTATATGACATTACAGCAAACACTCCTTCTCAAGGAGACGATGCAATTTTCATTCCTCAAGGAAGACAGTATTTTGTGAAAGGAAGTGCAGGTACAGGTCTAATTTATTTGGTGGTTCAATACATAGTGCAGGTTTAAATGTCTCAGGCTGGAATTATCAATTCGTCAGGAGGAGGCAGCTCAGGAGTAATCATCACTACTTTTAATATTTCTGGCACCTGGACAAAAAATCCCAATTCTAAATATGTCACTATTCAGATTTTTGGAGCTGGTGGCGGTGGTGGTAGTGGAGATTCAAGCGATACTGCTATTAGCCGTCAAGGTGGTGGTGGCGGAGCAAATTTGGGTCTTATTAAATATTCCACTTTAGCTTCTAATTTTTCTGCATCTGAAACTGTAACTGTTGGAGCTGGTGGCCTTGGAGGAGCATCTGTTACCGGGAGTGCCGGTAATAATGGAGGTCCTGGAGGAGATTGTTCAGTAGGGATGATCAGTACAATGGGATATATCCTCAATCAAGTCAGTAATAATCCTGCAATGCCTACATCAGGAATGGGCGGAGGAGATGATACAGGAGGAAATGGAGGCGTTATTTATAGCAACATTTCTGAACTCATTTCTTTTCAAGAAGCAGATTTGCAATGGGGTGGAAATGGATATTATGGCGGACCAGATAAAGATGCTCAAAACATTCCTCCTTTTAATTCAGGAGGAGTAACTCCTTTTGTAAATGAAACAGCTGTCTTATTTCAATATTTTCCTGTAGGAGCTGGTGGTGGTGGTGGAATAAGTAGCGACACAGTCACTGAAAACGGTGGAAATTCGGGAAGTTATTTATCTTGGTTAGATGCTTCTACGATTTTAGCTGGCGGAGCAGGAGGTACAGTTGGAGCAGGGCAAAATGGCGGAAATGGATTAAATGCAACAAGTACTCCAATGCATGGACTTCAATGTTTCGGAACCAGTGGAGGCGGAGGAGCTTCAAATGCTATTGGAGCAGCCGGAAAAGGTGGAAATGGCGGATTTCCTGGAGGTTCTGGAGGAGGAGGAGGCGCATCTCTTGCTGCTAACGCTTCTGGAGCTGGAGGAAATGGCGCGAATGGGCAAGTTATTATCATTGAATATTTATAGGTCATATGAGACATGCAGTAATTAATAAAGACACTAAGAAAGTTACCAATGTCATTGTTTGGAATGGAGATTCTTGGACTCCTCCAGCAAATCACTTTGTAGTTCGCAGTGATGAATGTGATATCAATGACACATGGGATGAAGTGAATAAAAAATTTATAAAGACAAGAAAATAAAATGTCACAAGCCGGTGCAACAAATACATCTTTAGTTCCTATTACGGTTTTAGAGACTTTGACAGGTAATACTGGTGGAGCTATTGGTCCTGATGGATCTCATAATATTAATGTTGTCGCATCTAACACAAATATTGTAGTAGGAAATCCCGCAACTAATACTCTCACTATTACTCCTACTTCCCAAGGATATCCAATTACTCCTTATGTAGTGGGACTTGTAAATTTCGCAGGTTATCAAACAATACAGTCAGCTATTAATGCAGCTCATACTGCTGGAGGAGGGACAATTTATATTCAACCTGGAACTTACACAGAAAATTTAACTTTATTCAATAAAGTAGATTTGTGGGGGGCTGTAGGAATAGCTGATTCTGGTACTTGTACGATTATAGGAACTCATACTCCTCCTATTTCTGGAGAAATAACTATTAGAAATATTTTTTTACAAAGCGCTACTAATATATTTAGTAGTAGTTCTGCTGGAACCTCTGCAATTATTTTAATTGATGTGGCTATAAAGGTTACTAATGGATATACATTCAATCTTCCTAATTGGACTTCTGCTGGATCTTTTACAGGATTTGATATAGGAGAAATTGGATCCACTAATGATGGATGGATAAATAATACAGGAGGAGCATTTGTATTTATGACAAATGCAACCATAGGAGCTGGATCATCAAATACGATGATTACTTCTGGATCTTCTTTTATTTTTGGATGTGATGTTCAATGTCCTGCAAATTTTCAAACTGGAGCTTCATCTGAAATAGATGGAGGAACTATTTTCAATGGAACTGTTACTTTATCTAATAATTCAACAGGAACAATTAACAATAGCACTTTCATAACTAATTCTAATTCAGCGATAATAATTAATTCTTCAGGTAATTGGACTGTTTCATGTTGCACAATTAATTCTTCTAATAATCCATGTATTGCTGGAACCGGCGCAGGAATATTGACTTTAGCAGACATAACTTATATAAATAATTCATCTATCGCAAATACAGTAACCACAGGATATACAGCACCTACTGAAGTGGGAACTTTATATGCTCAAAATATTAGTTTTGATAGAGGTTCTCATACTGTCTCTATTAATGGACAATTGATCATAGGAAATACAGGACATAATCCTTCTATTACAACATTGACGGCGGGAACAGGCATTTCAATCATAAATGGTGCAGGATCGATCACTATCAATTCTACTGGAATCACAACTATCGATGGTGATTCTGGAAGCATGACTCCTTCGTCTGGAGTAGTGACTATTTCTGGAGGAACGACAGGTTTAACGACAAGTGCATCTAGCTCTACAATGGATTTAACAGGAACTCTTAATGTAGGACATGGAGGGACAGGAGCCACAACATTAACAGGAGTTTTGATTGGAAATGGAGCCTCTGCAGTCACTGGTAATGCAATCACTCAATATGATGTTTTAGTTGGAGGAGCTTCAAATGCTATTTCCTCAGTAGGGCCAGGATCATCTGGTCAAATATTACAATCTGGCGGCAATGCTGCTAATCCTGCTTATTCAACTGCAACTTATCCTTCGACAACAACCATCAATGAAATCCTTTATTCATCTTCTAATAATGTAGTCGGTCAAATCACCACAGCTGATAATGGTGTTTTAATTACTGGCACAACAGGCATACCTTCAATTTTAGCAAATAGTTCGACACCTGGATATGTCTTAACCGCTAATACGGGTGCTCCACCATCTTGGCAAGCAACAGCATCCACTGGAATCACAACTATCGATGGAGATAGTGGTTCTATGACTGGTTCTACAGTAACTATTTCTGGGGGAACAACAGGACTAACCACGAGTGCTTCTTCTGCAACTATGGATTTAACTGGTACTCTTGTAGTGGGAAATGGAGGGACAGGAGCTACAACATTAACAGGAGTTTTGATTGGAAATGGAACAAGCGCTGTTACTGCTTCGGCCGTCACACAATATGATGTTTTAGTTGGAGGAGCATCTAATGCTATTTCTAGCATCACGCCTTCCACAGCGCAAAAATTTTTAGTCTCCAATGGAACTAGTGCAAATCCCTCTTTTAAATCTTTAAGTGTTGTAAATCAAACGTTCACTTCAACGGGAACCTATACTCCAACATCAGGAATGGTTTATTGCATTATTGAATGTTTAGGAGGAGGAGGAGCTGGAGGAGGAGCTGCAGCTACTTCTGGAACAGCTTCTTGCGGAGCCGGAGGAGGATCGGGAGAATATGCTCAGGGAATTTTTAGCGCAGCAACTATTGGATCATCTCAATCTGTAACTATCGGAAGCGCAGGAACAGGAGTTTCAGGAACTACAGGAAATGGCGGGGGTAATACATCTGTTGGAGGATTAATTTCGGCAAATGGAGGCTCAGGAGGAACAAATTTTGCTGCAACAGGAAGTGCTGCTCTTATATTTGGAAGTGCTGGAGGTACTGGAGGAAGCGGAGGAAGTTTTAGAACTCCTGGCCAATATGGAGGTGATGCAGCAAATACTACAGGAGTTGCTTATCCTGGAGCAGGGGGAAGTAGTCAATTTGGTGCTGGAGGTAATGGTTCTGTAAATGCTTCACCCATTCCTGGTCTTGGATATGGAGCTGGTGGAGCGGGAGCTGCAAATAATGGTAGCCAATCTGCTCGTGCAGGTGGAGCGGGAACTGCAGGAGTCGTAATCGTCACAGAGTATGTAATATCATGATAAATACAACGCCAACAAATAATTTATATCCCGTAGCTAATGCAACTACATCATCAGATCCTTTTGTTGATGTATTCATGACCAGAGACCCAACTCCTAATGATGTTCAATATCCTACTCAGAAAAAATGGCTAAATACTACCAATAACAATTTCTGGATGCTAGAGGGATTTACTTCGGCAGGCGGAGTTGTACAAGCTATTTGGATTAAGATCGGAGGAGGAGCAGTTGTCGAAGTATTTACGGTAGATGCCTCTACTTCTCCCGGAACTAATCCTGTAACTCCTAATGCCGGAAATATCACAGTCACTGGAGGTCAAGTAGCAGCAGGCACAACTGCTCATGTTATCAGGACAGATTCTCTTGCAGCTAACACTTACACTATCGAAGTTCAAAGATCTCAAGCGGTAGCTTCTTCAACTATTGGAGATAATGGAGTATCGCATTTTAATTCAGCTCAATTCACCGTAGATGCTAATGGATTTGTATCTGCTGCAGGGGCAATTGCTACTACTTATACCGAAAACACAGGAACGGCAACCCCTTCAGCAAATAATTTAAATGTTTTAGGCGCTAGTGGAATCACTACTTCTGGATCTGGATCCACAATCACAATTTCTCCAGGAGGAACCATAGCCACAACTTATACAGAAGATACAGGAACGGCAACCCCTTCAGGAAACAATTTAAACATTGTTGGGGGCACAGCAATCACTACTTCTGGTTCTGGTTCTACAGTCACTATAAACGCAGCAGGAACAGTTGCTACGACTTATGATTGCAATACAGGAACAGCAACCCCTTCAGGAAATGTATTAAATGTCGTGGGAGGAGGAGGAACGACAACCTCTGGAAGCGGAAACACAATTACAGTCACCTCAACAGGCTCTGGAACGGGATCAATAGTTCAAGCAATAACGACAATCAGCTCTTCAATAGTTTCTGGAAATAACACAATGCCAATAGCGACAGTCCCTCAAAACACAAATGGATCTCAAATTTTATCGGCAACTATTACTCCTACTAGTTCATTAAGTACTTTATTGATACAGGCCAATGTAGTTGGATGGGGAAATAATGGAAACAATATGGGAATCATCGCTCTTTTCCAAGATGCAACAGCAAATGCTTTGGCTACTCAACCAACTCCAAGAGATGCAACAGCAGGAAATACAAATGCTGTTTTAACTTTCTCTATGGCAGCAGGAACAACAAGTGCAACTACTTTTAAGATTAGAGGAGGAGCACCATCAAGCGCGACCGGCACTGACACCTTCGTGATGAATACTTATGATGGAACAAATACAAGTGGTGGAACGCTGTTTTCAACATTGACTATTTTTGAAATTCATGCGTAAAAATTTATTTCTGAAAAATCATTTTTATAATATAGTTAAAGGATGAAAAACAATCTTGGATTTAAAATTTTCTTTATAATTATTATTATATTCTTTTTCCTAGCTTTGCTTTTATGTTTACTAGAAAATTTTAATCATAAAACTTTTTTATTACCCTATTGCTAAAGGAGAAAATATGAAGATCCCTAAAACAGCACAATCCTATTCTTGCTGCATAAAAAAACTTCAGATAGCTGTAATTATATTCGGTATTGTCCTAGCTATCATGCAAACGATCAAGCTTTTTGGACATGTAGAAATGCACGTAGAAAGAACTCCTGAAATGGAGAGAATGGATGATAGAATAGAAAATGAAAGGAATCGAGAAAGTTTTGATCGCGTGCAAGAGAATGACAACCCTTCCGAGAGAGATCACGAAAGAGCTGCCCAATACATAGATGACAATTTCGCTTAATAATTCCATCTATAGGAAAATTTGGATCCAATTTGAGTAACGCTATCTTTAAAAGAAGCGCCCCAATAAGGTTCAATTTCTAAGAAATTATTTGGATTTAGCTGATAATTGACTAGAAGATGGGCAATCAATCCATTTAATTTTTCTCGTTTTTCATGCTTATAGATATTTCCTAAATACTTAATTACCATGTCTCTAGATAGATTTCTAGTAAATGCTATGTGAATAGAAGAATTAAACCTATCATTTATTTTCTTCAGGATGCCAAAACCTCCGTGAATAGAAACAGCTTGAGAACTTTTTTTCTTCTCTAAATTAGAATTATAAGAAACTCCATGCACCAAGATATGGGAGTCAGAAACTCCATACATTTCAGATTTGATAGCAATAAAAGGCATGATATCAAAATCATAGTTTGTCTTGATCCGGTAGCCATTTTGAAATTCTACTTCTCCATTGTAGTCATAGCTTCCTGCGGAAATAAGGCTTATATTGAATTTAGCATTATATCCCTCGTTTTGAATGTATCTGTATCCTACACCGAAGCTAAAAATTTCTGTTTTGTAATCTGAATCTTTGATTTTTTTATAGCTGAAATATGGGTTAAGATTATGAGGGCTGATTTGTTCCTCAGCTCTTAAAATTCCTAAGAAAGAAAGTACTAAAGCAAAGATACATAAGATTCTTTTCATGATGGTCTCCTTTTAACCAAAATTTTAGAATTGCATAAGGTGTTTTTTTTTGCTACCATAATTTATTTTTTAAAAGGCTTAACTTATGGACATTCAGCTCTTATCAGATTTCATGATGATTCAAGACAAACATCAACTAGACGATAGAGAATTTATTAGAAATTTATTTTTCTACATTCAAGAATCCATCGGAGATGAATTGCTGAATGAAGAAAATAGAATAAAAATAATAAAAACTATCATAAACGAAAATCTAGCTACTTTTCATTTATGTCTAAGAAAGATCTTCGAAAAAGATACTCATCTTTCTTAAGGCATTAATGCATTGATCTTTGAATCCATTATCTCCAAATTTAATCACATCTGTATATTGTCCTCTATGGAATTCGATATAGTTATGACCTAAAATTATATCTTTATCACACGGCATTCCTTTAACTTTATTTTTTATATTTCCTGCTAGAATTACATCTTTGTGTTCATCAGTTATTTGTTCTTTTTTGTTTGAGAAAAATTTTTCTTTATCTTCTCTCAACCACTTGCGTATTACCACTGCATGATTTGCATATTGCTTAAAGCGTTTAGGATTGATATCCGCATATTCATCTAATCTATCAAGAATTTCTTTTATTTTTGGTTCTCCAAATTCTTGAATAAGTTTTTCATATTCTTGAACATTCATTGAAACTCTTTTAAAAGAAAAGAGGGGTGTGGGAGGCTTGGCCTCCTCTCTCTTTTTAATATCTATATTTATATTATCTTCTATTATGTGGCTCATTTTTGAGCTGGGGGGGGCTGAATTTTGAGCTGGGGGTAGCTCATTTTTGAGCCTTCGTAAAGATTTTTTGAATTTGTCTGACAAATATATGTGTCTCTGCCAATGTATTCCATTTTTTTCTGTATGAATTTCTAAATAGCCTTCTTCTTTCAAACTATGAATCCAACGTTTTACGGAACTCATATCTGATTTCATCAAAGAAGCCAAATATTCGTTTGTTGCATAACAATACCCATGAAGTTTTGTTAGCCCTCGAACGAACGCATAAAATTTTATGCAGTTAGGTTCTATATTTTGATTAACTAAAAGAGCAGTGGGGATAACAGAGTCATAAGTTAAATCTAGATGGTCGATAGACATAGAATCTCCTATTTTTTAAGAGCCCTACTCAATCACTTGACTTTGACAAGATTTTTATTTACTATGTGTAATTAGACACATGTGATAAATTTAGTCTCGACAAACTAAGCAACCTTTTTGGGACTCAGTTTTAATCAACAAACTAAGGTACCTTTTTGGGAGCTCAGTTTTAAGCAACCTTTTTGGGGGCTCAGTTTTAATCAAGCTTTGGGGCCTGGTTATTTTATTAAAGCACTTCATCAATGCTTTGAATACATTCTGAAAACCCTAGTCACTTTGGCTAGGGTTTTCTTTTGGCATCGTTTCCATCCTATTTCTTAAAACCATTAAAATCAAATCCTTTCTCGTGTTGTGTAATCTGATAATTAAAGTAATTTTTAATATTTTAAATAAATTGACAATTCTTTAAACTCCTTTCGCAATTCGAACTCAAGGAGTTTAAAATGTACGTACAACAAGAACTTTTTACTAAAAATGAAGATGAGTTGATGGCTGGAAAAATTGGAAAAATCGGCAATCAGATCACAGGTCTTTTTAAAAGAATAGATGATTTGAAGAAGGACTTAAATAAGGTTGCCTCTGAAATGAATCAGATCATGGAATACAAAGATGCAAGGATGAGATAAAAAAGCCCCTTAGACCAAAACTAAGGGGCAAGCCATTCACCCTGGGAGGTGAATTGAAGGAGATGGTGAAGAACAATTACTTTATAGCATTTAGCCTCCATTGGATGCTAGAATTTTTTCTATATATTTCCACATCAATATTTTTCAGTTCAGGAATCGCTTCATAATCTACTCTTCCTTTAACAGTAATCTTAGAAAATTGAAATCCTCCTCCTCTGCAATTTTTATCTTCTGATAAAGAAATAAGCAAATCAGTCAAAGCTTTAGATTCTTTTTCCAATGCTTTAATCTCTTCAGAGATTTTCCATCTTTTTTGTGCAAGCTTCACCCAATCTTCTCCCTTTTCCTCATAATCTCTCTCAGTCAAAGGAGGTGGACTAATATTTATCATGCACTCATAAAAAGATCTTTCGCTTTTCAAGATCTTATCTATGTATTCATTATCTTTTTCTACTTCAACGATAGCGCCATCTATCCCATCGAAACTGACATAGTACATGCTGTTTAAGCCCGCAACTTCCATTTGGTGCTGCAGTTGAGGCATGTAATGCTCGGGAACTTTTTTGTTGAGAGCAATAGAATGGTCCTCTTTGTTAGGGCATTTGATTTCTGCCATAATTACACCGGATTCATCAATACAATCAATGGTAGCTATCATGTAGGGAATCTCTCGATGAGTTAGCTTTTGTTGAGAATTAAGTTTCAATCCTATCTTTTTCTCAAACCATTCAATCGCTTTAGGTTCTAAAGAGTTTCCTCGATTCATTGCAGAAGTAGTAGCTCTTTTGACACCGAAAACTTTTTCTTCCCATAATTTGTAAGGAGTATTGGTTTTCCAATGAGAAGGAGCCACTTGCATGATGATAGGGGCATCGCTTGCCCCTATTTTTCCTTCTCTCCAATTATGCAACTCTTGATTCATCGCGTTTCTCCTTTCTTTGTTTTAATGTAGATATGACTCCATCAAAATGCTCTGGATCTAAATCATAAACGGATTTTAACCCCTTTGATTTGCATATCTTAGGAATTGCCTCTTGATCTTCTTGAAGATAAGAATCAAGCATCGCGCATTGTTTGTCTGACAATCCATTTTGTTTGTTATCTTTTATAGATTTTTCTCTACTATCGCGCATTGCCTCTTCACCATCATCATCTTCTCCCATTGGGCATACACCTGCAATCGCTGCAAGGGCATATCTTCTAGTATAAGTAAGAGAAGAACCTAATGTTTGAGGATCATTTTTAGTAAGAATCACTGGCAACTTGCTCTTTATCCATTGTCCTGAAGCATGTAAAAGAGTAGTTACTAAAACGATTCTCTCTTGCTCGGTATCCATAGTTTGGCAAATGGCAATCCCATTTTCTGTTAAAGCTGCTCTGCAAGCTTTCCATACACTAGTAAGATCTGCATAGTCAGACTTAAAATAAGGATTTTTACAGTCTTCCTTGGCGCCTTTTATAAGCATCTGAGCTTTTGATAAAGCTTCTGCTAATTTTCCAATTTCTAAACTTTGCATTTCCATGATTATTCTCCTGCTATTTTCTCATAAAATTTGTCTTCGAATTCACTAAACGTTAAACAATTGCACTCATCGCAAAGATGACATGTGCATTTTTTCTCTTTATATTCTTCATACTCTTCTTGGATAAAAAGAGTCATTTCATAATCATTGGAGCATTCGGGACCCCATTGCCAAGCTTCCATATGCACCTCACGAAAATTTAATGTGTTGAAGGTGATATTCAACCATGAGTGTATGGTGCTCAATTTCTTTCTTAAGAAGTTTTAATTGATCAGTATGGTATTGCATCTCTTCACAGTGATAATCTTTATCTCTGCAAAGCGTTTGCAATTTACTTAAATTGGATGTGTTGTTAGATTTTTCTGCGAACGACATGGTTAACCTCGTGTTTGTTTTCTCATTTGGTATCTCGCCCCTAAGTTGGCGCTTAGGGGTTTTTTCTTTTCTATTTCATAACTTAATCGGTATATTTCTTCATTCTTCTTGACCGATGCATTTATGAGACATCTACATGTTAGCACAAAACGATATATTTTTAGCAACAAAAAAAACAATCTTGCTTATTTTTTTTCTTTTCTTTAAGATATATCTTTATTGATGGAGGCTCTATGGAGTTCATGACAGTTAAACAATTTGTAAATTCAAAAAAATATCCTATCACAATGGGAAAGATGCGATTACTTCTTTCCAAAAGGGATGAAAACGGGTTAAGCTTTGCTATAAGAAGATTTGGTAAGAAAATACTTATCCGCCCAGATCTCTTTGAACAATGGCTAGATAGTCAAAAGGAATAAATGGATGAAATTACATGGCCCGGCGCATTCATGATTGTAGGAATGTGCGTTTGCGGAATCCTATATATTTGGCTACTTAAAAAATAAAATAGACATAAATCCTCTGTATATTTATTTGTTGAATTTACAGAGGGTCTATGATCAATATTTGCCTGAATCAAGTTCCTGTCTCTTGGAAAGCTTCTCAAGTAAGTGGCAAGCGTCATTACAATCCTCGTCATTTAGAAAAAATACGCACTCAAAAAGCTATTAAGATTCAGTACAAAGAAAAACCTCTTACTGAATATGTCTCTTTAATTTTTAGTTTTTTCATGCCCATCCCTAAAAGCACTTCCAAAAAGAAAAAAGAACTGATGCTTAACGGACAAATTTATCCTACCAAGTTAGATGTGACTAATTGTCAAAAATTCTACGAAGACTGTCTTAAAGGAATTGTTATAGAAGATGATCGTACGGTTTGTTTCATTATCGCCAGCAAATATTTTTCAGAAGAACCTAAAGTTCTTATTACAGTGATTCCTTGGAGGCATGCTGCCTGATGGAGATCATTCATGAAGAAGTTAATGGAATTCATTATCTGGACATTATTTTGTTTAGTGATGATATTGAAAAAATGCAGACTCATGAAATGATTTCCTATTTTCACCGATTAAAATATACACCTTACTATATCGGAGTAAGGATAGATGAAGGTATTCAATATGAAAAAAGATCGCTCGCAACACAAGAAGAAGAAGAAGATTGAAAAAGCAGTGCATCATTCAAATAAATTAGGAGAAGATGCAAAAAAAAGAAAATCTCTTCCTCCTAAAGAAAAAGTAGAAACAGTTATGCACGAATTTAAACGAGGAACTTTACATTCTGGTTCAGGTGGCAAAGTGACTAATCCTAAACAGGCTATTGCTATCGGTTTATCAGAAGCACGCAAGGCTGGTGCCCATATCCCCAAAAAAGGAAAAAAATAATGGAAGAAAAAGAAGATGCATTTACGCAAAAATTTCAAGAAGAACTAATCGATTTGAAAGAACAAATAGAAAAGTTTAAGCAGCAAATGCGTTCAGAAAAAGCTAAGTTTGACGCTATCTTTAAAAGATGCGAAGGCATGGTACAACATGTAAGAAAAAAGATCGATTCTCATGATAAAACACTTCTTGAAGTGAAAAAAGAAAACATTCGCCATACGCAATTTCTAGAAAAAATCTTAAAATCTCATGAAATCCTTGATAAAACTGTATGCAATGTTCTTTTAGCTATTCGACAAAATGAATACTTGCAAGCTTGGTATCCTGCTCAAAAAGGAATCCAAGAAATGCAAGTAGTAGGGTTGCATCCTTTAGAAGAGGTAAGCTAGAAATATGGAAGATTTTAGATGGGTAATTGGAATTTTTACAGCATTGATGTTTTTTGGCGTAATTGGAGTTTTGACTTTTTTAGTGCAAAAAGAGAAAGACCCAGAAAATAAATAAGAATTATGTTCATAAGAAAAAAAGAACTTAAAAATTTACAAGCTAGAATAAAATTTCTTGAAGATCAAATGAGCCATTGCATGAAAGCGCTTGATAATAATTATGAATTGATTAATAGATTGGCTTCAGAATTAGGAATATATACTTTTTCAAAACATTCCTTTAATTACGAAAGAGCTTCTCTTAAAAGTAAAACTATAATATTTGAAACTAATTCTAGTATTTGGGTAAAAGACAAAGATGAAAAAAATTAAGCTTTTTCTAAAAAGAAACTTAACAAATGTAAAGAAAATCACCCCTTCTAAACGTATTTGTGAAGGCAGATGGAATTTGAATTTTTAACACTTTATTATTTCTCCTATGAAAGCAGAAAAAAAACGCCAAAAAACATCTAACATAAGTTCAATTATCAGACCTTGGAAGCTATGCAAAGAATGTGGATTATTTCCTGTCGAATCAGAATTAGTATCTAGAAAAATTGAGCCTAGCAGTACACATTGCAAAGACTGTGTACGCATGAATAAGTTAATGAGCCCTTCTTATAAGCCCAAAGAAAAAAAACCTAAAAAATCCATTATTGAAAAAATTTTCAAAGAAAGCAAAGTTTCTATGGCTTATTTGATGAGAAAATATGGATTGAGTTTTGAACATGCAAAAGAATTAATAGAAGAATTAGATGAAAAAAATTGAATTTACAAGCAAAACTGAAGAAATTATTTTTTATGCAGATGCAATTTTGGATCTGTTTGCATCTTTAAGACCCATTCCAAAAAGTGATATAATTTATGCTACGCTTTCAGAAGTATTTGTTAACTTTTGCAGATCATGCAAAGTAGATAAGATGACTTTTAGAGATCTTTGCCAAGATTTAGTAAACCAATACGAAGAAGGTTACGAAGCAAAAATAAAAGAATAAAAACTTTTTGAATATTCAAAAAATTGATATATATAAATTATAATCCTTAACCCAAGGTATGGAAATGGAACATAAATCATCTAGTCATCATAAAAAAGCTGCTCATCATTTAGAAAAAGCTCATCATCATCTTTCTAAAATGCATATGCACTCAGAAAAAAAAGATCATCATACAGAAAAAAAGCATCATGCTAAAAAACATCATTCTAAAAAACATCATGAGATGGATTAATGGATAAAAAAATGAGAAAGGTTACAAAGAAGATTCGAAAAGCTGAATCTACTTTGAAAAAGGCCGAACGTGAAAACATGAGACTTGCGGATTACGATGAACGTGTTCGTGATCCTATGATTGAGAAATATCAGAAATTAAAGAAAAAAGGTAAAAAATGAATCAACCTAAGCAAAAACCTCAAAGCAATCCTGGGCAGCAAAAACCACCGATTCAAGCGCCAGGAAGACAGAAGTAATTATTTTCTTTTAGGATAAATAATTTCACTTTCTATCTCAAATTTATTTTGCTGAAGTATTTTAATGTCACGCTCTGTGAGTGTTTTTTGTTTTAGCAATTCACAGAGCATTTTGCTATAATCACAATCTGGATAGTAAAAATCTCTTCCATAATTTCGAAGAATGTAGAGTTTGATTTTCATGATTTCCTTGTTCTTTCAATTTCTAATAACCGATGGTGAAAATCTCTATTTTCTAATTTTATTTCATTCATTATAGAAATGAAATCTCTTCGATCTTGAGTTTGTAGATTATCATAATGCTTTCGATCAGAATTTGCTTCAGATCGAAGCCAAAGAAACAAACTAATCATACACCCAATCGTAGCTAAAGTGCTTCCACCAATAACATAAATAATTTCTATATTCATATTTACCTCATGTTTTTCGAGCTCTTTCAATTTCTAATAATCGATGATGAAAATCTCTACTTTCCAATTTAATTTCATTTATTACTTGCATTGTTTCTTTATGAATTACATGAATTAATTCTCGATTAGAATCTATTTTAGCATCCATATGTCTTGCATCAGCTCTGGATTCTGCACGTACCCATATCCATAAAGGCAATAAGATTGCTAAATTTCCTAAAATCATTCCACATACATGATACCATTCCATTTCTTTTCTCTCCTTAGGTGGGTTAAATTCAATTAGAATAAGCTAGTGCTAGCATTTTTTACAATACACAAAAATTCTTTTTCTGTTATGGATTGAAAATGAATGATTAAAAAGGGTTTATATGGGTCATAAAGTCACAGTACGCATAAAAACAGATGATACAACGATAAAGAAAGATTTTCTCGAGTATAATGTTTATACTATGTCTCATGATGATCCAATCTTAAAGAAAATGGTAGATCAAACAATTGCCGAATATAAAGGAGAATTGATTGATCCCGAAGTAACAATAACACCTAAATTTGTGTGGTTAAATTTAAATGACAAAATCGAAAAAACCGAAACCTAAAAAGGTTAGACAAGGAGCTCTTAAGGATGAAACTATTGGTCAAGCACTTAAGAAATTTAGGGGAATGCAATATTTAGCTGCAGAAGCCCTTGGAATTGCGCAATCAACACTTAGTGATAGAATTAAATATTCTCCATATCTTAAAGAAATTTCTGAGGAAGCAACAGAGAAACGTCTAGACTTAGCAGAATTTAATCTGTCTGATCTTGTAGAAGAAAAAAATCTAGGTGCTATTTGCTTTCTTTTAAAGACTAAAGGCAAAGCTCGAGGCTATAAGGAAAATTCTGATGATGTTATTGTATCTATCGATGTCGAGCAGAAATTCGATGCTCTCATGGATCAATTAGATGAAGCGCAAAAGCAAGCTATTCAGACTTCAAAATCTTTGCCAGCAAATTAACATATCTTGTTAATTCATAATAAGTAACAAAAGAATATTGAGCTTTCCAAGGCAATTGATTGTCTTTTTCTACCATGTTGCAAAACTCTTCAATGAGTGCTTTCTTGTCTTCTTCCATGGAATTATTTATTTATTTTTGGATAATTGACTGTATATTCTTTCTTTGTCATAAATCCTCTATCTCTGGTACTTAAATAAATATGACTCTTCCACCACTCTCATCGAAGCAGCTTGAATTTCTTCTTCACTCCAACGCAAGGTGGAATCTTGCTCATGGAAGCGTACGAACGGGCAAGACCATCATTAGCGCTTTCAGATTCATGCAAGAAGCTGATCGCTGCGAAGATAGTAAAATATATATTGTCGGTCATACCTTTGATACTGCATATAGAAATGTCATTCGATTATTAATGGAGTCTAAAGAACTAGAGATTTTTCGTCCATTCTGTACGTGGTCGGGCAAAAAACTTTACTTTAGAGATAAGGTAATCACTGTATTAGGTGCTAAAGATGAAGGCGCAATTGGTAATTTCCAAGGTGATACCTATTCAGTGGTTTATTGCGATGAGATGACTTTGTATCCGCAAGCTATTATTGAGATGATTAATTCTCGATTGAGTAAGACTACGAGTAAAGGGTTTGCATCGATGAATCCTAAACATCCCACACACATTTTGAAGAAATGGATAGATTTAGCAGAAGCCGGCAATCCTAATTATTATTCTCTTCACTTTACATTGGATGATAACCCTTTTGTGGATGATAACTACAAAAAAGAATTAAAGAATTCATCTTCAGGTCTATTTTATAAACGTAATTATCTTGGTTTATGGTGCTTGGCTGAAGGTGCAATCTTTGATTTCTTTGATCGTGATTTATATGTTATAGAGCGTCCTTTTCATGCTGAATATTGGATTGCCGGCATTGATTATGGTACAGATAATCCATTTGCTTGCGTATTAATTGGAGTGAGTACTGGCAAATACACTGGCGAAAATAAAAAACAAATGTGGGTAGAGAAGGAATATTTTTGGGATCATACTAAAAAAGGAAGACAAAAGACTGCTAGTGAGTTTGCTAACGATATTCAAGAATTTCTGGGTCCTTATGGAGTGAAAAATATCTATATTGACCCAAGCGCTGCTGCATTTCGATTAGAATTAAATCGTAAGGGAATCCATACGACTGATTCTAATAATAAAGTAGATTATGGTATTCAGCGCATGACTAGTGAAATGAAGAAAGGAAACTTGCTGATCTGCAAAGGTTGTGATAATTTGATTAGAGAAATAGAAAGCTATGTGTGGGATTCTAAAGCTGCCGAAAAGGGATGGGATGAACCTAAAAAGAAAGATGATCACGCCATTGATGCACTTCGTTATGCAGTTGCGACTCATCGAATAAATTCTGGATATGATCAAGAAGAAGAATACAGAAAGCAAGAGAACTATTTAAGGCAAAAGCATCATCCTTTTGGATATGGATTCGGACAACAACAAGGAGGGTTTAGATAATTATGCTTAATCGGCATTGTCTTTTGCTTAAAATCCGACTGAACAATTGATATAATAAAAAATTTAATATATATCTCCTATTAGAAGCTTTATCTTCGATAGGAGGTACCTACGTCATTCTATTATCCCCCATGGAACAATGCTTTAGAACCCAATCAAGGTAACGTTCGTCAATGGTTAGACAATCTTTACAGTAAATTTCAGCCTATCGAACAAGCTCGTTGGAACCAAAGTAATATTGATACTTTATTTTACGCTGGTTCGCAAACGTTTATTAATCGCTATTTTAATTTTACTCCTAGTTTTAGTTACCAGAATTTCTATTTCAATTTGTTGCAGCAGCCTGTGAATATGGTAACTGGTTATCAGAGGCAACATCGAAAATCGATCAATTATATTCCTGCTGAAGGCGCAGATCCACAAACTACAGATCAATACACACGTTTAATTACTCATGTTTCTAATACAAATGGTATTCACGATCAATTCTCAAGAGCATGCGAGCAAGCTTGTGTAACTGGAATGGTTCTATTACAGCCTTATCTTGATTACAATGGTGATGATCAAGCTCAAGGAGAGCTTAAAGTTAAACTATGGGAATACAATAGTTTTCTAGTTGATCCTTATGCAAGAGATTTAAGTTTTGAAGATGCGCAATTTATCTGGTGCCAAGAATATATTTCTAAGAAAGAAGCAGAGTTTCGTTTTCCCGATAAATTAGAAAATATTGCTCCAATGGCTGGTACACCACAGCGTTATGGTTCATTCTATTTTCTTCCTGAAAACTACAACATGGCGCGAAATGACTTAATGGTTCTTTCGTATGTTTGGTACAAATGGAAAAGAAAGAAAAAACGACTCTATAGTCGCACACGTAATCAATTCTTTGACTTTGCTGGTGGAGATGGACAATTAGAGCAGATTCTCTATGCTATCCCAGACATGGAAGAGGTAACCGTAGAGGTCCCATGCTGGAAATTAGCGGTAGTATTAAATGATCAGCTTATGTTTCAAGGTGATAATCCTCTTGGATTTGACGGTTGTCCTTTCGTACCCGTGTTATGGAACTATGAGCCACATAACAATTATTACGACTTACGTGTTCGCGGTCTTGTCCGCACTATGCGTGATTCTAATTACCTTCTTAATAGACGAATAATCATTAACCATGACATTTCCGAAGCTACTATCAACCAAGGATGGAAAAGAAAAGTCGGTGCAGTTGCTAACGAAGATAACCTTAAGAAGTCTGGTCAAGGTTGGGACGTTCTTATTAATGAAGGATATGAACTTACAGATTGTGAAAAGATTATTCCTTCGGCTGTTCCTGAATCAGACATGGCTTTGGCTGATCAATTGCGATCTCTTATTTTTGGTACCTCAGGTATTGATCTAGAAAATTGGTCTGCTCAAGGGGATAAGCAAGCTTCATCTCTCACTACAATGCTTAAACAAGCTGCCAATCTAACAGTATTGCAAAAGTATTTTGATCAGTGGGATTATTCACTTAAGTTATTAGGTGATAAGCTTCTTAGCATAGTTCTTAATAATTGGAGTGCGGAAAAGGTAGGATTGCTCATTGGTGAAGAACCGACAGCGCATTTTTACTCAAAAGTATTTGCTAAATTTCAAGTGATTGTAGAGGAAGGAGATTTAACGCCTACCCAGCAGAACATGCAAGCTCAATCTCTTTTGGATATTAATGCTGCATTTGGCAGAGAAGTCTTCCCTCCTTCTATGGTTGTTCCTCATTTGAATATTACAGGCAAAGCAGAAGCACTTCAATTCTTGCAGCAACAAGAGCAACAACAATCTGTTATGCAGCAAGAAGCTACGAATATTCAACACACTTTTGAAGAAGCAAAACTTAAGGAGATGTATGCAAGAACCGCTGCACAAATCGCCACAGCTAGAGAAAGACATGGCCGTGCTGAAAGTAATATTGGTCTTTTGGAAGAGCGTCTTAGCGAGATTAGCAAGAATCAAAGTCTTTCTACTAAAGCTAAAATGGAAGCTGTTAAAGAAATGGCTGAAGTAATCCAAATCATTGGGGGAGTAGAGACACAAGCTAGACTCGATCAAGTACAAAGAATTAATAATGAAGAAGCCCTTAGAGAAGATGAAGAAAGATCAAAGGCAAAACAATCTTCTGATGCTAATAAGTTTGCTACGGAAATATTAGGTCAAGCATTTGGACAAGCTCAAGGGCAATAAAATATTGCAAATCTTTTTTTGAAAATGTATAAAGAGATTAAATTACTCCCCATAACTCGAGGTTAAATATGGCAGGTAGAAAAATTACTGATATGGGCGGAATGCCGCACACTTCAGACATGGCGATGAAATCTAAAAATCATCTCAAAGAATATCACAGCGCAGAAGGATCTGGAGCGATTCCTATGGATTATCCCGATACTAGTGAAGGTATTCACAGAGATCAGTCTCATGGCGATTCTAAAGTTAAAAGCCATAAGATGAAAACTGGTTATAGATATTAAGAGCCATAGGCGTTGGGTGAATAAAAACCCCAATCTTGTTCTTGGCGATAGGTGCAGCCTATGTCTGTCGCTATTTTAAATTGAGGTAATATGAAAAACCCGTTCAAGAATCCAATTAAACCCACAAAGAAAGAAGATGGGAAAAAGGAATGGTCTTTTAAATCTCCTTCTTATGACAATCGTACTTCTTGCAGTATTCCTGGTGGCGATAATTATGGCATTGGGTTCCGTACGCCTGTAGGTAAAGAATCCTGTGGATCTATGCAATCTGGTCCTATTCCACAGAAAGCGATGTGCTTTAAACCCGAAAGCGTGATTGAAGATGAAAATCACCCCGCCTAAAGTAGTCCAGAAAGCTAAAGCTGCTTATCAAAAAGGTGGCGCTGCTGATCCTAGATTTGGTCAAACAGTAGGCACTATGGATATCGGTTCTCCTAAATCTAAGACTAAAAATGCTGAAGCGCACACTGAGCCCACAAAGTATGGAATGGGAAGCTATTATGGTACTAGCATGAAAGCTCCTGTTGGGCGTTTGAGAGATGATACTGTAGGATATCGTCCAGTTAGTAAGAAAAGTTTAGGAACTCCGCCTAAGTCGGTGGTTTAGAAAGTTTTAACTTTTATCTAATCCATGCGCATTCACAAATATTTCTATAACTTCTTTGTATTTTTCAGGATAAAATTTCTCTAGAGAATCTGTATCATATTCAACATTTTCAATAATAAAAAAAAGATTTCCGCTAAATCCATTAGGAAAATCAATATAACTCCATAATTCAGGAGGAGTAAATATCGCATGTTTAGAATCGGCAAAGACAGTGGGAAGCCAATATTTTCCAAATCTCCATGCTACCCAGCAATCTCCGCTATCCCAATAAAGTATTTTCAATCCTTGAGGAGGAAGTTTATCTTCAGTTTTTATCCAATTCATATGTATTTCTGGAATTTCATATCATTTTAAATCCTTTCTTACTCATGCTTATCTCAGTATAGATTTTATCAATCTCTTGATCGCTCAAGTCATCATCTTCAGGTGCTTCGAGTTTTCCTTTATTGTTCTGAAAGTCGTAAATGCTTTCGCAAATGGTCTTATTTTCAGTCATCTTACCTTGAGTATACTGTTCCCATAGCTCCCGAGATGGAATCATCCAAATCACTTTTAAAACATCAGATCCTGGATATGCTTTGTAAAGCATCGAGTTTGTCTGAGCTTTTGGTTTGGTTAATCTAGGTTGCCATATTAAACGAGCATTTGGCACTTCTGCAAGTGTTTTAAATTGTCTAGGATTATTCATGAGATCTTGATTGTAAATTGCAACGCGTTCATCTAATCCAATCTCGCGCTTGTGAGCAAAGATATAGAAGGGATGATTGCCGAAAGGTCTTTGATCAATTAAATCTTGGCAACTTTTGCCAATGTCAAAAGATTGCTTGGTAAAATGCTCATATCTATCATGCGTTTCTAGTCTATCTAGCTTCATACTAACCTCATTTGCAATTTTTTATTTGTCATATATTAAAAATTTTAATATGACAAGTTAGTATGTCGCTAATCGGCGTTAAGATAGGTAAAATATGACAACAAATATCAGTGCTTCTAATGAACAAAACCCAGATGCTTCCAGACAAAATGACAAGGAAATGAACTTCCGTAAACAAGAGGAAATGTATCAAAGAAAACTAGAACAAGAGAGACAAGCTCGACTTGCAGCTGAGGAAAAGATTGCTCAGATTGAAAAAGCAGCTCAAGAAAAGATGTATCGAGGAAAAGAAGAAGAGGATGATGATGATAATGATGAGCCTTACATCGATAAGAAAGCTCTGAATAAGAAATTAAATAAGTTTAGCCAACAAACACAACAAGAAACAGATACTCGAATACAGACAGCTGTACAAAAAGCTTTGTCTGAAGATCGTAAACAGAACTGGATGAAAAACAATCCTGACTTCTATGAAGTAATGCAACATGCTCAAAAGTTTGCTGAAAAGGATCCTGAGCTTGCAGAGACAATTTTAGAAATGCCTGATACTTTTGAAAGACAAAAGCTTGTATATAAAAACATTAAGCTTTTAGGTTTACACAAAAAAGAAGAGCCTAAACAATCGATTCAGGATGTTGTGGATAAAAATAGGAGAACTCCTTTCTATCAACCTACTGGCATCGCTACTCCTCCCTATGGCATGGTAGCTGGTGGAAAGGATTATTCTCCTTCTGATATGAAGAATTCTTATGACAAAATGCAGGAATTAAAGTCTAAGTTAAGGATTTAAATTGTTGTAATTTAATTCGATAGGTGAACTTGTATGACAGTTATTAAGTTTTTTAGAATCTAAGGTTCAATGACATAAATTAGGAATAGCAGGATTCGAATCTGCAACCAGTTAGTTATGAGTTAGCTGCTCTAACCATTAAACTATATTCCCGATTAGTCATGAGATTGGAGTAGGATTTCTAAAATTATATATAGATTTGAACATGTCTATATATTGTTGAACTGTCGTACAAGAATGAACTTTTGAAATACTTTG
>Ga0187806_1000056_pt1 | contig 24404 bp, 36 predicted proteins | sample NC_wetland_sal_i_7_FD_132470 | JGI IMG/M metagenome (GOLD analysis project Ga0187806, IMG submission 132470) | Wetland sediment microbial communities from Neuse River Estuary, North Carolina, USA - ASW_1 | ecosystem: Environmental > Aquatic > Freshwater > Wetlands > Sediment | place: USA: North... | reverse complement strand
GCAATGAGAACCGGACGCGCATCCGCCTGCTCGCGCGATCGCCCAAGGCGTCCGAGGCCCTGACGCTCGACGATCTCGTTGTGCTCACGACGTATGACCTCGGCGAGACGCGCCGAACGATGTCGAGCCGTCGCTGCCCGAGCTGCGACACGCCGCTCAGGGCCTCCTCATCAGGAGGCAGCGTCCTGTAACGACGGAGACATCTTACGTAGGACGCACAAAAAAAGAACGCCGAGCCCGGCAAGGCTCGGCGTTGGGAGAATCCAGGCGACCCATTCGATGAACATCGACCCGGAAAGAAGACTGTGAAGAACAAGGTAGCTCAGACCGACCACGAACGCAAACGAGCGAATGTGCCCCTCGTACCGCCCCCATCGTTCATCGATCACCGTCCGTGCGGCGCTCTGTCTTCGCAGCCTCTGCGTATGTTCTGGCCTCGAGGCAGGAGCACGCGCAGACGCGAGGCCCACTTGTCGCTCGGCCTCATCAGGCAGTGCATCGGCGCGATCGTCGGCGTGGCCACTGCCTGGGAGACTACACGCCTCGGACGAAGAGGTCGAGCGGGCTTAGGCGGCTTTCTTGATGCGTCGGCCGAAGCGAACGACCTGCATGCGCTTGAAATCGCTCACGCGCTCGCCGAACGTCTGGCTGCCGTCGCTCCAGGCCTGGTAGCCCGCCGCGTCGCACGAGAGCGGCGTCGACAGCTGGCGCACTTGGTCGTACGGGCCACTCGAGTCTTCGGCATCGAAGTACGCCGGGTAGACGAAGTTCGAGATGGCCGTCGAGCCCTGCTTGAACGATCCGCCCTGCACTGGATCACACGCCTCGTAGGCGAGCATCGCGGTCTTTCCCGCGACCTGGCAGAAGAGCGACACAAACGGGTCGACCGCGGTCTCGAAGAGCTCGTGGGTGATGGCCTTGCTGATCTCGTCGAGCAGGACCTGGCCGGGGGCGAGGTTTCCGCGGATCGTCTCGACGCCGATGCGGAGCACGGGGTTACCCGCTGCGTCGATCGTGTGGTACGCGAGCGCGTCAGGCGCCTCGGGGATCGTGTCGACCAGGTGCGCGATGCGCGCCGGCGTGCTCACGGGGGGTTGGCCCAGGATGACCGAGATGGGCAATACGCCCCATACCGACGCGAACGGGCCGTCGTACGCGTCCTGGGTGTCGCACACGATGGTCGAGAGCGATGTCGGCGTGAGCTCGGGGGCGTGGGACTCGTTCAGGATCGCGTACACGTCTTGGGCGCTCATTTGCCAGGCGCTTTCTGCGCGAGGCGCGCGGTCGCGTTCGCCTTGGCCTGCTCGAGCCACTGCCACTGCTCGGCGGTAAGAGGCTTGCCCCCGTTGACCGCGAGCGCTGCGGCGGCGCCGCCGTCCGCAGGGGCGGCCTTCTGTTCGAAGTCGTTGATGACGTCGATGATGACCTGTTCGGTGGCGCCGCTGCACGACAGGAGCTGCGTCACGTCCGTGATGCCGCCCAAGATCTCCCCGATGATGCACGTGGCCGCCTTGAGGCCGTCGGTGAACGTCTGGCCAATCTGCGCGGTCGTTGCGTTGCAGCCCGTCGCCGCTGGCGCGAAGATCGCCGCCGCAACCGTGCCCACCATGCCGGTGAACATGAGCGCACACACGCGCACTCGCCATTCTGACCTCGCCCGCTGCACTTCGCGCCGTGCGTGTTCGATCTCGGCGTCGTAGAGCGCGTCACACGCGGGCGTGCGCTTGAACGATCCCGGAGCCTCGGTGCGGTACATCACGAGCTCCCGTCCCGGCCGTGCTCTTTCTTGAGCGCCGCGAGCTTGTCTGGAGCACTCTTCTCGAGCGCCGTCTCGAGCGCGGTCGCCCACGTGCGGTACTTCGCAGGGATGATCGTGAGCGTCCCGACGAGGAGGCAGACGCCGGCGACGGCGCTGTCCACCGACAGCCACGCGCTCTGGCCCTTCCACGCTGTCACGGCCATCGCCGTGAGCCCGACACCGAGCGTCATCCACTTGCCGACTGTCTGAGCGTCCATCACGGTCTCCTTCGTCTGCGTTTGAGCTTGATCTCGTGGTCCTTGCGGGGCGAATGCGATCGTAGCACGACCTTGGTCCCGTCTGGCAGACGCACCACGCGGACGCGGTAGCCGGCTTTGCGAAGGCACCGGACTCGGCGCCTGCTGTCGGCTTCGGTCCGGACAGACTCGCTAGGCCCGCAGCGCTCGTACTCGTGGTGCCGCACGCTCACTTCGGCCACCAAGCGCGGTAGGCCTCGCCCGCGATGATGAGGAGCGACAGGGCGTACACGAGGCGCTTGCGCCACGTGCGCCACGTCTCGTCCTGGGCCGATCGCTTGATGCGCTCCTTGGTCGAGGCGATGCGGGCTTTCTTCGCGCGCTTGGCCTCGACCTCGAGGCGCTCGAGGATGGGGGTCTGCTTGGCGTTGTGCTCTTCGAGCGAGACGATGCGGGGCTCGAGGTTCGCGACGGGCTTGACGATCCGCTCGATGTGGGCCGTTGCCCCCTTGAGCATGCCGTCGACGTCGGTCTTGACGTCCTCGCGCACGCTGCGCTTGAACGTCTCGAGCTCGTCGCGCTCGCCGCTCACGCTCTCAGCTCAGCGTGCCTGCGTTCGAGGCGGACACCTGGGCAGCCGTCGCGGGCTGGAGCGCGCTCGTCGCGACCCAGTAGAGGTTTCCGGCCGATCCCGTGGAGGCGCCGATCGAGATCTGGCTGGCGCTCCCGCTCACCTGCGACACTGTCGAGAGGCCCGCGGCGCTCGTCGTGCCGGCCGCCTGGGTCATCGCCGCGTCGTTGTAGAGCGTCGTCCCGTTCGGGAGGTAGACCTGGGCGCCCACGCCGGTCGATCCGCTCGACTTGCTCCAGAGGTAAAGGCCGCCGCCGATCGCTACGAGCCAGAACCACCACGGGATCTCTTTCATGGGACTTGTCTCCTTGAACCTTTTGGCCAATCTATCGCGAACTGGGCCAGCGTGTCACTTGCCCGCTTTGCCCTTCTTTTTGCGCACGATCTTGGCCGCTGTCCGGACGCGGATCTCGAGCTTCGTGATGCGCTCCTCGTGCGCGGCGTGCTGCCGGATGAGAAGGGTGTGTTCGTTGACGAGTAGCTGTTGGTTGGCCTCGAGGCGCTTGATCGCGCTCGTGATGTCCTCGCGGAACGCCTTGATGTCGGCCCGGAGCGCATCGACCGATCGGGCCAGGTGCTCGATCGCGATGGGTCCTGCGGGGATGCTCGGACGCGGATCGGGTCCGTCGTTCGCCATGATTTGAAAGCTACCACACCTATTGGTAGGGTCGCCCATGTTCACGGCGTTCGTGATCCTTCGGTGGCTCTGGTCGCTCAGCTGGCTCGGCGCTTCGAACAGCCCGCCGATGCCGCGTGACGTGAACATCGCCATCGCCATGTCGATCGCGGCCTCCGAGGAGACCGAGCACGGCAAGCGCTGGGCCGCGGAGCTCGACGTGTTCGCACGGTTCGAGTCGGGCTACCGCGACGTCGCGGGGGACTGTCCGGGTCTGCCCGCGGGCTCGCCGCTCTGCACGCGCGAGCTCGGGGCGCGGTCCTGCGGTCCTTGGCAGACCCCGTGTCGCGAGACGCCGGCGTCGATGTCTCTCGAGGACAAGGCCCGGCTTGCGCTGCGCCACATGAAGACGTCGGCCGCCGCGTGCCCTTCCGCCCCTCTCAGCATCTACGCGACGGGCGTGTGCGCGGAGCACTCTCCAGCGATGGCGTTCCGGATGGGCAAGATCCGCTCGCTGCTCGCCGTACCGATGTCTACTGACCCATCGCCTTGAGCTGTTCGACGGTGCCGAAGTAGCGCACCTGGTCGACGATGCCCCCGAACTCATTGACGTCGCCGGCGTACTGGTGAAACGCGCACGATGTCCAGGGCTGGGGGATCGGGGGCGGCCGGCCGCCGTTGTACGCGGCGACGACGAGCGGGTAGACCTGAATGCCTGGGATCTGATCGAGGCCGAGCATCTGGATCTCGCCGGGGCTCGAGTAGAACGGAAGGACGGGCGCCGGGTCCGTGGTCGCGACCTTGTCCCACGTCTCCCAGAAGAGCTCGCACGCCGCACGCACTTCGTCGTGCACTGTCTGGACGTCTTGCGGCGAGACGATCGCGCCCTTGGGAGGGTTGACGATCTTCTGCGCCGCGGGCGTGAGGCTCATGAGCTCGACATCGAACCAGGGCGGGAGCGGTGCCTGCGCCTTCGCTCGTGCGTCGAGAAACTCCTTGCACTGTTCGTCGGCGTCTTGCGCCGTGCCGTGGCGGACGCGCGCGAAGTGGTAGACCCCGAACACCGCGCCCATGCCGACGGCGCGGATGTTGGCCGCGCGCGCGTAGAGCATCGAGTCGGTCGTGCCGACGCCGTCGGTCGCCTTGTGGTAGACGAACGCAAGCTTCTGAGCCATCGCCGCGTAGTCGAGGTGACCGGAGCCTGCGCTCGCGTCAACGCCCTCGATCGCGCTCGGCGGGATGGTGGACGGAGGCATCGTCATGGGGGGCTCCTACCTGAGAATCGCCGCGGCTGCGGCTTGCCTGAGCACAAACCACAAGCTCAGCGAAAAGAGCGCGGCGCGTCCCGATGCGCTCTCGGTCGACCAGTGGATGACCGCGCGCACGGGCCCGCGCTTCGGATCGATCGCGTCGATGTGCGCGATGAGCGTGCCGTGGGGAAGCTCGTGGAGGTGGAGGCGCGAGCCGTCCGGCAAGCTGCACGTCCAGTCCGCGCTCTGGCCCCAGGGCTCCGCCATGGCGTTCTGCTGGAAGCCCGCTCGAGCAGGGGCGGGCATGTTCTCGGGGACGATGACCTCGAGGCCGGAGCGGAGCGTCGGCTCGACGTGCGTGAGCCAGGCGTTCCAGACGTCGACCGCCTCGGGATCGGGGGCGATCACTGGCATGCGGGCAGCGTCGGATCGTAGTCCGGGCACTGCGGATCGCATGGATCGCAGCGGTAGTAGTCCCACCACGGCCAGAAGCCGCCCCATGCGCCCCAGCCGCCTCCGTGGTGATGATGGCCGCCGTGCGGGTGCCCTCCGCCGCCCCCGCCTCCGCCTCCACCTCCGCCCCCTCCACCATGGGGCGGACCGCCCATGTGCGGGCCCGCCGAGAGCTGCATGCGCTGCTGCTGGCCACCTCCGTGGAGCACCATCGCGTGGCGTTCGGCGAGGTGCTGGCCGGTCACTTGGTTGCGGTTCTTCTCTTGCTGCTTCATTCGGTCGGCGCAACCGTCGCAGCACGGTTGCGTCGCCTGGTTCATGGCCTGCGGGGGATGCCGCTGGAACCATCCGCCGCGGAGCTCGATGGCGAAGGGGCCCTTGCTCTGGACGATCATCCCGGGCGGGACGTTCTCGTCGATGGCGATGGTCGAGCCGTCGTTTCGACACCAGACGATGTCGATCGCGTGCGGCACGTTGACCGTGTGGAGGCCCGTGTCCGACGGGAGCAAGAGCGCCTCGTCGTCGTCGATGACCTGGTTTTGAAGGCCTTGCTCGGCCTCGGCCTGCGTCTCGACCGCGTAGACCATGACCGGGCAGCCCCGGAGGTAGACCCAGAAGATCATCGCCGACCTCTCCTTCGTCGTCGCGTGCGTCCGCGCTTCGGGATGCGTCCCTCGGCGCGAAGCTTCTGGAGTCGGATCGCGAGCTCCTGGCGCTCGGCGCCGCGCTTGGTCTTGTGACGGCCGAGTACGCGGTGGCTGCGCTTGCTTCGGAGGACGTAGTAGCCGCCTTCTTTTCGGATCATGATCGCCTGTCCTCTCAGTCCGGTGCTGCCGCGGCCCACTTGGACCGCCTGCGGTTACGACGGAGCTCGCCCGTCCGCGTGTAGTGGTAGCCCTCGGGCGGGTGACGGACGCGAGAGGGCCGATCGTAGTAGACGTACTCGACGCGAGCTCGCCGGCGCATGCCGAGGCGGTAGCTCTTGGCCTCCGCCGCTTCTTGGCTTCGGTGCTTGGAGACCTTGCGGCCTTGGCGATCGTAGACGACCCAGTAGCGGCCTTTCTTGCGGATCATGGCGTGCCTTTCTTGCCGTGCGCCTTGTCCCACTCTTCTTTCTTCTCGAGGGTCACGACGCGGCCCCCTTGGCAGAAGAAGCACTCCTCGCCCGTCGTGCTCCTGCCTCGGCGATCGCACGCCGGACAGCTGACGAGGCCGAGGCGCAGCATCGCGCTCGGCGTCTCGGGGCGTGTCGGGGTGTCGTCGTCGGGCACATCTCGCTCATGAGGTTTGGGTAAGGTATCCGGCTGGGACCCAGACGTTGCCGTTCGGGGACATGACGAGCTCGTAGCTCATGTCGGCGCTCATGACCGGGCTCGCTGCGGTCGAGTAGACGATCGTGCCCTGGGCGAGCTGGCCGGCGCTCGTGGCGCCCTGACCGCTCGAGGGGTCGACCGTGTAGAACGCGACGGGAGCATTCACCTGGTACTTGAGCGCGCCTGGGACTGGGGCCGCGGCCCCGCGTGAGGCGAGGTAGAGGACGATCGCGGCGGCGCCGCCGAGCAAGACCCAGAGAGGCATGGAGAGAAGGTTCCTTAGGAGAGGTTCAACTGTCCGCTTTCGAGGAGCGTCATTCCGAGCGACGCGACGGAGTTTGAGAGGACGGGGTAGCCAGCCGATTCTAACGCGGTCGCCAGCGCGAGCCAATTGGGCGCGAGCGTCTGGAGCGAAAGGGCCTGGGCTTCGGCGATGAGGTTTTGGGGAACGTTCTGATCGCACGAGAGCTGGCCCGCGGCCGACGTGATGGGCGTCCCCTGCTGCGCCGAGGCGGCCGAGGCCGCCGTCGCGCTCCTCACCATGAGCAAGCCCACGTCGAGCGACTGGAGGGCCGCTTGATGCTGCTGCTGCACGTTGAAGTAGTAGGTCGCGACCGCGCCGACGACCCACCAGAGCCAGGTGGGCATGGCCGCTCCGTCAGCGGCCGAAGCGTTTGCCGAGGCGCTGGCTCGAGTTACTGATCTGGATCTTGCCGGTCGATCGCTTCACGTTCTTGCCCTGCGTCGCGACGTGATCGCCGTTCGCGGTTCCGCGGGCAGGACCCCCGGTCAGCGGGCGCGCGTAGGTCTGGCCGAGCTTCATCGTCGCGTCCGTTCGGCCTGCCATGCCCTTGACCTGGACGGCGATGGGAACCACGGGCGCTGCCACATGGGGCTCATGCTCGGCGGTCTCTTCCGCTTCCTCGTGCTCGTGGTCGTGGTCGTCCTCGTGCTCGTGCTCGTCGGCTGCCACATGGGGCTCATGCTCGGCGGTCTCTTCCGCTTCCTCGTGCTCGTGGTCGTCCTCGTGCTCGTGCTCGTCGTGCTCTTTGGGATCGGTCATGGCTCGTTCCTACTGGAGATCGCACCGTGCGTGATTGCACGTGTGGCAGGTGCGCCGTAGCGCTGAGTTGACTGTACCACGTCCCGTCTTGGCGCAGGCGCAGCAATGCCAGGCGTCGAGGCCGTCGACGGTCACACCCTGGCAGCGCGCGTCCGCTTGGAGGCGCTGAAACTCGGCGTCCGACACGGGCACGATGTCGATCTTGCCGAGGCGCTCGCTCTCGCGCTCGAGGACCTCGATGAGCATCTGCTGTCCCTGCTCCTGGAGTTTGACCCCCGTGTCGTCCTGCGCTTGCACGACGGCCTTTTGGATCGACATGCCCGACTTGCAGAGCTCGCGGATGCGATGCTCGAGCGCGTTGCGCTTCGCAAGGAACGCGGGGTCGCGTGCCTTGATCTGCGCGAGCTCGAGGACGTGCACGAGCTGCTGCTTGTTTTGGGGCGGGAGCTTGAGGCCGCTCTCCTCCTCGGCGTGCGTCACGGCTTCCTCGGGCGACTCGCCCGCGATGAGCCTGCGCTTGACCGCGCTGTCGAATGCCTGGATCTGCTCGTTCATGCGCTTGCCCCTTTCACGATCGGAGGTTCGATCCACACGAGGCGATCGCCGCTGCCGTCGTCGAAGGCTTCCTTGCCGCACGCGCAGCACGTGACACGGACCGAGGCTCGTCCTTCGCGCATCGATCGCATGCGGCGCGACTTAGGATGCCTGCACAGCTTCGACTTCGTCCCCACTTTTGGAGCCGTCACTTCCGGAAGAAGAACCACCACACCGCAATGCCGCCCACCGCGAGGAGGCCCAGCGAGAGGCCCGTCGAGGACCCGATGCCGACCTGCTGCTCGAGCGACGTCGTCTGGCCGGCGATCTGGTTGAGCGCCTGCTGGTAGTTCGAGGCGGTGATGCCCGAGGTGTCCACCGAGCTCGTCGGGATGTACGTCTCGCTGCTCGACTGCGCAGCGGCTGACGGCGTTGACGAGGGGCTTGTCTGTCCGGCGTATTGCCTCATGGTTTCCTTCCGATCTCATGCACAATATCGCCGATCGTCTCGGCTGTTGCAACGCGGAAGCCGTGCCGGTCGGCGACCTCTTTACGAAGGGGCGTTCGGGCTCCGGTTTTGATTTCGCCGATGAGGTCGAGCTCGCCCACGTAGGCCGTGCGCGCGGGCAGGGCCTTTTTCTTGATGGCTGACGAGACCGCCATCGCGATCGCCGAGTCGATGGCCGTGTCGGTGAAGTTCAGGCCGCCGATGATCGAGACGTAGATGTCCTTCTGGAACACGTCGACGTCGGTGTGGGCGCCGAGGATGGCCAAGATCGTGCGGACGCGATCGGAGGGGTATCCCACGACGGACAGGGTCGACTTCTCGCTCGATATGGCGAGGGCCTGGACCTCGATGGGGAAGCACCGGCCGCCGAGCGTCGCGATCGCGAAGGCCTGGCCGGGAGCGAGCCGGCCGTGTTTGAGGTGCTTGCCTGGATCGTACGAGTGCAGGCCGTCCGCGCGCATCTCGAACAGGCCCACGTAGTCCTCGCTGCCGTGGCGGTTTTTGAGGACTCGAAGGGTCCGGTAGTCGCTGTCTTTGCGGTCGCGCTCGAGCATCAGGATCGTGTCGACGATGTGCTGGAGATCCATCATGCCGGCGATGTCGCCGTCGCCGTTGACGCCCATCAGCACGAACATCGTCGTCTTGGTCGTGTCCGCGAACTGGTAGATCCGCTCCATCGTCGCGACCGCGCCCTGCTGGCTCGTCGCATCGCGCAACCGCTTGAGCGAGTCGATGATTCCGAATTCGGGCGAGAACTGCGCCAGATCCGCTTCGATCTCGTTGTACTCGCGGCAGTGCGACAGAAGCACGTTGTCGCCCTTTTTGATGCGGATCCCGCGCGCGCGCACCTTCTCGACGTCTTCCTCGGACGTGGCGATGAGGACGTCGTTCTTCTTTTTCATCGTGCGGCCAGTCTCGATGTTGAGAGCGCCGCGCTTGGTCATCGCGTCGCCGACCTCGAGGACGAGCGTCGACTTGCCAGCTCCTGGGCCTCCGCCGATCATGATGACCTGGCCGGGGACCACGCCGCCGTCGAGGGCCACGTCGAGCTCGATGAGGCCGGTCGGGATCTTGTGCTTGCACTCGGGATCGATGTCACGCATCGGCATGACGTCGGTCGACATCATGTCCGGCACGCCCTCGCGGACCGTGTTCCACTTGCCGCAGCTCGGACACCGGCCGGCCGGCTTTTCGTTGAAGTGCGCCAGGCAGTCCGGATCGGAGCAGTGCCAGTGCTTCGATCTCGGGCTCGGACTCGGCGCTGCTGTCATTCCTTGGTAACGGGGGCGGGAGTTGAACCCGCGACCTCCGGGTTATGAGCCCGACGAGCTACCACTGCTCTACCCCGCACGGAGAGCGTATCCGTGCGGGCCGACCCGCGCAACCACCACCTTCCACGCACGACGTTCCCCGTCTCTCCGGAGCGCCACGCACGGCTTCGCCTCCCGGGGGACACAAGTTCCCCTGCGTTCGAGGGGGTCGCCGTCGATCTGGGGAGACGGAGGAAAGTGGGAAACCGCCTCCCCGAGATCGATGGGGCGCTTTCTAGCCGCGCTTGCCGTGCTTGCGGCCGTGGCGGCGATGCTTCTTGTGGTGCGCGCGGTGCTTCTTGTGGTGGCGGCGGCGGTGCTTGCGTCCGCCTTCGCTGGCCGCCTTCGCTCCGTGAGCGAGCGTGTGGTAGCCGGCTGCGACCGTCTCGTGGCCTTCCTTGTCGCGGCCGCGAGCCTTCTTGGCCGCGGCGCGGTGGTGCTTGGCTCGGAGCGCGTAGAACCCTCGGCGTGCTTTGCGTGCCATGGTCAGGGCTCCGAAGCGGGGTTGAGAACCCGCTCGATCGAGAAGTCGAAGTCGCAGTCCGCCAGCACGAACACGCCAGCGGCCTGGCCGAAGTTCGAGGTGAAGCGGACGCGCACGATCTGGTTGTTCGAGATGCCCGCGTAGAGCGGCACCGCGCCGAGCGTCGCACCGTACTCGACGCTGTAGTTGATGCTGGGATCGCCAGCGGCAACGGGGACAGCGGCGGCCTGGATGAGCGAGCGTGGCGTCACGATCACGCGGCCTTGGTTCACGACCTGGCCGGTCGCGACCGCGGGCACGTCGACGAGCGGGGGCGCCGCGACGAGGATGCCGCCGATGCCGACGGGCGAGGGCCCGTTGCCACCGATGATGATGTCGACCACACCGACGGCCGTCAGGGCCGGGCGGAGCGCGGTGCAGTTGATGAGCACGGCCGACGTGGCCGCGACCCCGAAGAGCACGCCCGGCGCGGGCGTCCCGTGTTCCGACCTGAGCGGGATGTACCCCGAGGCAAGTCGCTGATGCAGTACGACGTCGTCCATGTGTTCCTCTCGTTTCCTGGTTCGCCTGGTTTTGGAAAGATAGCCGATGGCCTCCCGAACGGGAAGGCCTACGACGAGAAGGTCATTCCCGTGGCTGGGAACCGGGGGTTGAACACGGACAAGCCGAAGCCGCCCGCTGCCACCGACTCTGCGAAGGTCACGAACGATAGGGGCCGTGCGGTCGTAAAGGCGTACGTGCTTGGGTCAACTGCCGGAAGGCTCGTCAGGCCGTCGATGAGGACGTCCGAACCTCCACTCGGCGTGAGCGCGACGAGCTTAGTCGAGGCATGGTCGCCAATGACTCTCGCTCCGAGTGCGATCGTCAGCGTACTGCCGCTGTTGTCCTGTCCCCAGATGGGAGCCGTGACGAGGAGTGTGCCGCCGCCCTCGATCTGGAGAGGGTTTTCGCACCCGAACATCGCGAGGCCGTAAGCGTCGTGATGCACTTCGAGATATGCCGTCGGGCCGACGTACATCGACGATCCCTCGAGCGTGAGACCCGCTGAGAACCAGAGCCCCTGCTGCGCCGATCCAAACGTGTCGAGCATGAGGCCGAGGACGGTGTTGAAGCTGCCGTACACCGCGACTTCGCCCACAAAGCAGGGATTGACGAGCGTGCAGTTGGTTGTGCCAATAGCAAGATCATCGTACGTGCATTCGGAATGCACGATCTCGCCGAGAGCGTCGTTCTGTACCGCGGTGTAGAACGGCAGATGCAGGAGCTCGACGAACAGACTCGGGTTGATGCTCGCCGGCGATGCGCCAAAGACCAGGTCCTCGACGTATTGCTCGCAGAACGGCAGCTGCACAATCGTGTAGCTATCGCCAGCTGAGACCGTAGCCAGGTTTTCGAAGAATGCGTTGCCGCTGATGCGCTGGCCGATGAGTGACACGCGTGCACGACCCGGGGCTACGGCGTTCGAGATGTAGCAATATGCCGGCCCGTTCGACGTCTGGATGATGACGAGGTCGCCGACGTAGGGCGAGAAATCCAGCGTACCGTCTTGGAGCTCGTTCCACTGCCCGCTCGGTTGGTCGTAGTGGACGATCCCGGAGAGCGTTCCCGCGTGTAGCGTTGTGGGCGCCCCGTGGATGTTGAGTGCGCCACTTGGGCCAATGACGCCTGCGGCGAGGAGGACATCGCCCGGATCAAGATCGCCTTCGATGTACACGTCGACGACGACGTTGATGTACGGCCGGAGGCCGACATTGGGGACGTACCCACCCATCCACGTTTTGATCGCAGTCGCTGGCGTCAGCCCGTCATTGGCGTCACTGCCAGTCGCGGCGTTGATGTACCAGGTCGTCTGCATGGTTACGGCGTAGCCTGATTAGAGAATGATGCTCCGCCCACGTTCACGGCGAGACCCCCGAAGCCGCCTGCCCCAGTCGCCAGATCTAGATTCGCGGCCGTGAGAGCGATGGGGCCCGTCCACACGTTCGTGCCCGGATTGAAAGCATTCGCGTTGCCCTGCCCGTTCAGTTGCAATGCTGCGCACTTGAACGTGTTCGCGGCCGATTGTGCGGCCGGCAGGTTGTAGAACACGCGCGAGGCTCCGTTCACGTTGAGCGTGCCGGGGCCGTAGACGAGCGCCGTGCCGATGGCCGTTCTGCCGTTCACGAAGCCGACGTCACCTCGCAAAATGATCGTGCCGTTGATGTAGAACGTCCCCATGCTGAGCGGGAACGTTTGAAGATGCTCGGGCTGCGAGACCATGAACCCGTTCGTACCCGCTGCGCTCGAGTCGAGGATGGCGTCGTAGTCGAACACGAAGTTGACGACCGTTCCGGTGACGGCGTGCAGGGCGCCGCCGTACCAGACTCCGAACACGGTGCCGCCGAACTTGGACACAGCGTCGAATGGCGCAAAGCAGTTGACGTAGCCGGTCTGCACGTCAGTCGTTCCGCTCGTGTCGACGAGTGTCACATCGAACGACGATTCCGACACGAACGTATGGCTCCCGATATGCGCCTCGGAATTGCCGGCGCCGTTGGCCGATGCAAAGTTGATCTGGTTGATCTGCATGCACGCGATGAATGTCGGCGTGTACTCCGCTAACTGCATCGGATCGGCCTCGGCGATCCAGACGCTCGTGAGGTCGTACACATCGAACGTGTCAGCGTTGGCCCAGTTGTTGAGCTCGGTCGGATTCGCAGAGAGCGCGGGTAGCGCGGTCGGCGCCAGCGGCTGCGTGAGCGCGAACGTCGTGCCAGCAATGAGGTGGTCGACGAACGCGTAGGACGACTTGCCGCCTGCCACGTTCGTGTTGACGACAAGCTGTCCCGGCGTGGCGGCGAATCCGAGATCGGCCTCGAGTGGGTGTCCTGCGGCGGTTTGTACCTTCGCGACAACACCCGCAAGCATTCCCGCATGAACGGGAGCGCCCGTGAGCGCCGAGCCTTGAATGGTGAACGTCACCCCTTCGCACTTCGGATTGCACACCACGAAGTCATTCGTGATCCCGGGACCGGGCGCGGGCTGAGACGAGAGCCACGTCAGCGTCGTGTTCTGCGGAATGACAGGCGACGTCGTCCCCCATCGACTGAGGATGCCGCGACTATAGGTGAGGCAGGGGTGCGTAGGGTCCGTGCCAAGATTCTGGTCGCTCGCTGCAAGCGTAGAGTTTGCGGGGTCCACGTACCATGCCGCCGCTTGCACGGTCGACACGCCGTCGATGATGTTGACGGCCGCGAGCGAGTGGATGTTCGCGGTCGACAGCGTCGGGGATTGCGCGAGGTTGAGCACACCGCATGTGTTGTCGACCGTGATGTAGTTCGAGTTGGCTGGCGGGTGCGGCGGGACGATGAGGTTACGGACGTTGAGCCACTCGACGGCCGACGCCAGGATTGTGGGGGCCACCGATGTGGGCGACGTGTTGAAGGAGTTGTTCGAGAAGCCGTCGATGTCGACGTAGGTCACGTTCTTGAGGTTCAAGCACGCGATCATGTCGGCCGGGACTCCGTCGTCGACCGGTGAATTGCACTCCACGTTGCGGATGATCAGCGATGGGATGGGGAACGCTGCTTCGCCGACGATGCTGATTTGTGCTCGTGCATGCTCGTCGAAAAAGCAGTCCGAGATCGTGATGAGCTGGTCGCCGCCCTTGAGATGGTCACCGATGTACGCGAACCATGCCCGATTGCCTACGTATTCAGTTCCGTTTCCAAGGCCGTTCAAGAAGCCCACGTCATAATGGACGTTCGATTCGTAGTGCGTGTTGAGACATCCCTGTACAGTGATGGCACCCCAGCCGGCCGTCTGCGACGAGACGCACACGGTGACACAATCTTTGATGTGGACGCCTACACAATAGACGAAATAGGCGCACGCGAGCTGTGCCTGGACGTTGAAGAATCGCACTCGCTCGAACATCGCAAGCTGCGCAGTCGACGCGACAGCCCAGCCTTGCACGCAGTCATTGCCCGCGGTCGTCCCTTGCATCGTGAGATCTGCCAACCGGAAGCGCTGCAGTGTGCCGACCGCGGGCGGATCGAATCCGTAGAGCTGAATGATGGTCGCATCGCACCCGGCGCCGACGATCTCGCAGTTCGTGGTGAGGTTCACGAAGTTCCAGGCGGCAGGAGCCGATTTGAGACCGTAGAGGCCCGGCGGAATAAACAAACGCACCGCGGTCTCTGTCGCGGGCGTTAGTGCAGAGAGCGCGGATAGAAGCGCGAACGCCGTGTTGAACGCTGGCGCGCAATCGGCCACGCCCGTGGGATCAGCGCCGCAGTCTGCGACGAAGTCGATGTAGCCACTCGAGGCCCATACGACCTTCGTCGGCGCCGTGGGCACGACCGACCGCAGTACCGTGATCTGGGGCCCTGGCGCGATCGGGGGCGCTCCGCCGGACCACGTCGACTGCGAGCAGAGCGATGCCGTGCAGTGTACTGGCGCGGCCGGCGCGATCATGAGCTGCGTCGCGTCGAACTCGGCGGTGATGAAGTAGCTCGTCGCACCCGGGAGACGATTCGGCGAGAACACACGCCGCGGCGTCGAGCTCGCCTGGTTGATGGTGAGCGTCCCGTTCGGCACAGGCGCCGTCACGCCTCCTGCGACGGCCCATAGCGTGATCTTCACCGGTACGTCGCTGTCGATCGAGACCGACACGTCCGCGCTGTTCGCGTAGCCCGGGACCGTGGCGAGCGTCACGCGACTGAAGTTTGCCGGGACGAGCTGCGTGCTCGAGGCAGCCGTGTCCACTGCGGTGCTGAGCTGATCGTATCCGACGAGGCTTGCGGCAGCGGCCGGTGCGGGCGCCGATGGCTGTCCAGACGTGGCGAGAAACGCCCGGAGCTCGTAGCTCGTCGCTGCGGCTTTGGCGGGGCTGTACGGTCCGCCCTGCGGTCCGGGATTGAAGGGGCCGGCGGGCGTGCTTGGCATTCCCGCACCGCCCACATTCCAGTCGAGCACCTGCGCTTCTTCGCCTCCGCCTTGCGCAGTCGCGACGAGGCTCTGAACGCCGCCCACAGTCGCGTAAAGGCGCCACTCGGCGACCACGCCAGCGATCCCGACGTCCACGAAGCCGTCGATGAAGTCGAATGGACCTCCCGCGATGCTGCCGAAGCTGACCTCTTGGTTGTAGACGAGCGGCAAGGTCGCCGTGACGATCGTGGGGGCCATTCGGAGTCTCCTTGGTTCTCTTGTTCTATCGCTTGCCGAGCCAGATGCCTAGCCACGCGGCGCCCGCAACGAGCGCGATCTCGGAAAGGGCGAAGAGCGGCCTCGGTGTCGGGGCTGCGGGAGCCACGCGCGTGTCGATGGGCGCGTTCGGATCGGAGAAGCTTTGGTCGCCGTTCGGTGTCCAGGCCGCGCCCGTCGTGCTGCTGCTCGAACTCGGGTTGTAGCTCGCGTTCGCGACGCCGGCGCCCGCTTGGACAGAGTGCAGGTTCTGGATCGCGGGGTTCGCGAACACGCCCACGCTCGGGCGGAGCATGAAGGCTTTCAAGTCCCCGAGCGTGAGCCAGCCCTTGAGCAGGCCCTCGGACAGGAGCTGGCGGCCGAAGTCGAGCGAGATGGCTGCGCCGCGCGCTTGGGCCTGCTGGCTCGCCACGGGGTAGTTGTCCATCGGCCAGTTCTGCGCCCAGACGTCCGAGCCCGGTTGGTTCGGATCTCCGTACATGACGGTCTTCGGGTTGTACTTGCCGTCCACGCGGAGAAGGCCCGGGGCCGCGTTTCCGAGATAGGCCTCGAATGTGTCCTGGAATGCGCGGCCGCCGAGATAGCTCGAGACGAGCTTCTGGTAGTAGCGCTGGATGAACGGGATCTGCTGCGCGGGCGTCAGTGTCGGGAGCGACTGCCACTCGGCCTCGGTGAGCAGGCTCGGCACGACGCCCGTGTGCATGAGCGTCGAGATGGTGCGCGATTCGCCGCTGAGGGTTGGATCGTAGCCCGTCTCGGATGCCCAGACCCAAAGGAGGTCCTCGGGCTTGGAGCCGAGAGCTTGCGCGAGCGATTGCGTCGCCTGGTAGAACGCGGGATCGGTCGGCGTACCGGCTGCCACGGCTCATCGTACACGGCGACCGCACAAAAGAGCAGAGCCGACTTGGTGTTCCAAGCCGGCTCGCCGCCCGGACGCCGAAGCAGCCGGGGTGATATGCGCGTCCAAGTCAGGTCGGGAGGGCAACGGCCTTTCTTGGATGCTGACTCCGTCTACGACCCCCGGCCGCGCTTTGCGACCGGTGCGGAGCTCTGGTCAACTCGGGTGCCCGCGGTTCCCTTAGGGCGGTGAGACCCTTGCCCTCCCCGCAGGACTCGTAGCTCTCAGCCCTGCGTCGTCGGGGTGTCGCGCGGGACGTTCGCGCGCTCGCCCGGCACGGCCGGTCCGGAGACCTGCACCTGGGGGGGCTTGCGCATCTCGGGGGGATCCGAGAAGGGGTTTCGCTGGGCGTTCTTCGCCTGAGCGCCGTAGAAGTAGTCCGCGGCACGCTGGGCGTGCTTGACGGCGTTCTCGAGCGCGTTCGAGTCCGTCTTGAGGTCCCCGGCCTGGAGCAGCATGATCGTCGCCCACATCACGTAATCGTTTCGGTCTGCAAAATGCATGGTGTTCACTCCGTCTTTCCGTTGGTTTGAGCCGCCTGCTGCTGCTGAGCGGCAGCCTGCGCCTTCATCTGATTGCTGAACTGAATCAGCGCCCCCACGATCGCTTGGCCGTGCGGCATCTGGCCGATCGTCCCGAAGATCTGCTGCATCCGCTCCTGCCCGAGCGCCTCGGCGTCCGAGATGATGAGACGCACGATCTCGTCGGCGGGGGAGGTCGCGGCGCGAAGGAGCATCTGGGCGAGCTCGGGGTGCTTGTCCTTGATCTTGTTGGCGGCGACGAGCGGCCCGAACTTCTTCACGATCTCGCCGAGGTCGTCGAGCATCCCCCACATCTTCTTTTCGCGCTCGAGCTTGAAGTCCATCTCCGCGGTGCGCGTCGTGATGGTCTGGATCGCGGTCGCCACCGGGATGAACTGCGCCATCAGCTGCGCGTTCTGCTCGCGCAGATCCTTGATCATCTGGTGGGCAGCCGTGAGCGCCTCCTTGAGCCCCATGAGCGTCAGGCGTCCGAACGCCTCGTCGTGCCTCATGAGCTGGCTCGTCCGGCCCTCGTCGTTCGGGGCCTCGCTACCCATCACGTCGCCTGAGTCCTCGGGCCCGCCTCCGCGCGTCTGGACGAAGATGCGGTGGCTGTACTGGGCCTGCTCCTTGTGCCAGAAGAAGAGGCCGTACTTCTGCATCGAGTGCGCGGGGAAGATCTTGGCGTCCTCGAGGATGTCGACCACGACCTCGCGCGCGAACTCGTCAGGCGAAAGGCCCGTGCCTTCGAAGTGGTCCTTCTCCCACGTCGTGACGTCCTGGTCGCCGCCCTCTTTGCCTCCGATGCGGAGGTGCTTGAGGATGACCTTGTGCGGAGAGCCCTTCTGGAACTGGCCGCGGATGTCGCGGTAGAGGTCTGCCCACTGCTCGGGCTCCCTCGCGACCTCTTTCTTCGTCATGCTCTTGCTCATGACGGGCTACTTCGGACTCGCGTCCTGCGCGGGAGGCTCGGGGGCCGCGGGCGTCGCCGGGTGCTGCTGGCCGTTTGGTTGATGCGGCGAGCGGGCTCGGTCGAGCCGCGCGCGGACGTCGGCGTGGTCGGGCGGTGCCGCAGGGAGCGGGGGCGCGGGCGGGTGAGGTTGCTGGGCAGGTTGCTGCTGCGCGGGGGGCGGAGCGGGCGCGGCGCCTTCGGCAGTCACGGGTCGCTCTTGAGGGTTGAGCATCTGACCTTGAGCCATGCGCTGGAGCGACTCGATGTTCTGCTCCTTCTGCATGATGAGTCGCGCGAGGTTCAGAAGCTCGTGGTTGCTGCGGTCGACGAACACCGTCACGTTGTTCTGGAGCCGCTCGTAGGCCTTGATGAACAGGCTTCGCTCCTCGAGCGCCACGCGCAAAAGCTCGGCAGCGTCCGCACGCTGCTGTTGATCAGCACCAATCATGTCAGGCGACCCACGTGGAAGCCTACTTCGACCCTCTCGTCAGCACAAGGGCAGCCGCGACCGCAAAGAGCCCGAGGAACACGAGCATGGCTCCCGTGGACGCGGCCGACGAGACCTCGGTGCCCGCCTGGCTTGCTGTTCCGCTCGCTTGCAGCTGCTGCTGCTTCAAGAGATCGCTCATGCGCTGGAGCTGGTCCTGGTAGGCGCTCTGCGCGGCGCTCGACAGGCTCGAGATCGAACTCGGCGTCGGGATCGTCTGGCCGGTGTGCTGCCCGGGCTGCATCACACTCTCGCTTGGATGCGACGGCCGATCGTCGAGACGGTGGGGTCTTTGCGGCCCTCCACCCGGAGGAGCGCGCGGACGTAGTGGTCGTTCGTGAGCGCAGGCCCAAACGGGGACCGGCGCCTGTCGCGCACGGCCTGGATGGCTTTGGCTCCAGTGCAGCCCGTCAGGCCCGCGAGCGTGAGGGCCGTGACGAGCCCGGAGCGGTTACGCCCTTGGCTGCACGTGATGAGCACCTTGTGGCCTTGGCGGACGCGTTCGTAGAGGCGCGAGGCGATGCTGCACGCCGCGCGCGCGTCCTCGCGCCCGAGCTCGGCGTCGTTCAGGATGACGCGGAGGACCTCGACGTCGGGGTACATGTCCGCCGAGGGCTGCCACTCCATGGCGCAGAGCGCGAGCGTGCGGAAGCCCGCGCGCCGGAGAGCGCTGCCGATCGGAGGGCGACTGCCCATCCAGAGGTTCGACGCGATGAGGCTGCACTCGAGGCCCTCGGAGACGGGCATGGCGTCAGTAGAGCTCGTTACGGTTGATCCAGACCGTCGCGCCGTTGTACGTCGCCTTGACCACGGGGATGAGCGTCATCGTGCCCGACTGCATGCCGCCTTGCATGTTCTGCTGGCCTTGCTGCGTTTGGTTCGTCTGCACGTAGACCTGGGCCGAGTCGAGCGCCGTGATGAGCGTGCCCGCGGGGACCGTGCCGCTCGGGGTGCTCGAGATGTTGGGCTGTCCCGCGGCCGAGCTCGATCCGAGATCGTTGTAGTAGTCGGCGCCTCCCGAGGCGACGGTGTAGGAGATGATTTGCGCACCGGGCAGACCCGGGATGACGTTCGCTGCGCGGCCGACGACGTACGCGCCGAGTCCAACGCCGAGGAGAATGAGCCAGAGGGGCATGGGGAAGATCCTTTCCCGTAGAGTCTACGTCGAAAGGGTCGATGGCGTCGAGATGACCCCGACTACCGCAGCCTGGACGTACACCGCCGTGAGGCCCGAGCCCAAAGGCGTGAAGCCGACCCAGGAGCCGTTGGGATCGAGGGACGTGATCTTGGCGGTGCCTCCGGGCCACTGGCCCACATTCTGAGTAAGCGCCTGGTCCGAATAGAGCTGCGCTCCCGCGGCGATGTTCACGGACTGGCCCACCGAGAACTGCGAGCCCGCAGCGGGACTGCCTCCGCCTGTCGTGCCGCCCGCGAGGAGCATGGGCGCAGCCTGCGCGGACTGCTGCGATTTGCTCCAGAGCCAGAGCGCGCCGCCGCCGAGGAGGATCCAGAGCCAGATGGGCATCAGTTCACCTGCATCGCGACGCCCGCGGGGAGCGTCGCCGAGATCGAGGACGTGGGGACGGTGCCGACGTTGCCGGAGTCGGTGCGGATCTGGGTCTGGCCGCTCGAGTCCGCGGTCTGGACGTAGACGCGCGTGCCCGGTTGCAGTGTCACGTTGCCACCGCTGATCGTCATCGTGGTCTGGGCGTTGAGGTAGGCCGTCTGCCCGATCGTGAACGATGCGGTCGTGTACGGAGACGCTGGCGTGCCCGAGCTCGCGGTGGCGGCCGAGGCCGTGCGTGTGAGCAGGTACACCGCGCCGCCGCCGAGCAGGAGCCAGAGCCAGACCGGCATTAGGACAAGCTCGCCACTTGTGCGCTGAGGCTCTGAAGTTGCGCGCTCTCTGAGGACAGTTGTGACCCGGCCGATGACAGCGATTGTTGAATGCCTGAGAAGTCAGGCCAACTGATCGACGACGACGAGCTAGATGAGCTCAAGGGCGCTTGCGGCTGCTGCGAGCTCGATGAGCGCATGAGCAAGTACATGACGCCTAGGCCGCCCGCGAGGAGGAGCCAGGGGCTCACGCCCTTGAGCGGCGGCTTCACTTGACCGCTCCCATGACGAGCTTGCGCGTATTGTCGACGCCGATGATCGCGACCGACACGAGCATGAGCCCTGCGCCGAGCACCAGGATGAACTTGATGGTGTCGAAGTACTTTCCCACGTCGGTCAAGACGTCCGAGCCGAGGTCCGTCCAGGTGGGCGTGGCCTTGGGCAGGATGGGCATGCCGAGGTTGCAGTACTTGGAGACTTCGATCTGCCAGCCTCGGAGCTGGTCCTGGAGGAGCAGCGCCTGCTCCTTGTCGACCGTGCCGCTCTCGAACGTGTTCGATTGCCGGTTGAACCAGGGGAGAAAGCTCTGCGCGAAGCTGTTCCAGTTCGTGACATCGGTCGAGGGCAGCGTCGTGCACGATTTCACCACGGTGTTGATCTGCTGGGCCACGCCGCCGAGCTGATTGCGCTTGGTCTGGCTGTCGGTCTCCTGCGACGGATCGAGAAGGCCCGTTGCGATCTTGCCCGCGACGTAGCTCGGCCAGAGCATCGGATAGAGGAGCTGGAGATCGTCCCAGCTCGCGGGCAGGTACGCGTTGTTGCTCGAGGAGCCGGGGTTGTACATCGCCTGCGTGTTCGACGGTGACGAGCTCGGGCTGGCCGCCGACGGCGTGCCGCCCTGGCCGGTCACCTGCGCGTGCACGTCGCAGTACGGGCACCACGGCCCCGCGAGGGGCTGAAAGCAGTTCGGGCAGATGCCGCTCACGCCCATGGCCTTACGCTCCTGCCGAGGACGAGCTCGTCGTGAGCTGGGGCGTCGGGACCGACAAAGCGATGTACGCCCCGAGCATCGAGGCACCGAGGGTGCCGGTCATGATGCCGAGGGCGTACTTGGGGTTTCGAATCGCGAGCAAGATCCCGATGAGGGCGATCGCCCCCACCGCGAGGCCGGCCGACTTGAGGTTCTGATCGGTCGGGTTGAGGCTCGCCCCGCTGAGGTCGAGCGATTGCCCGACCACATGATCGTTCGGCCCGACCGGCTCGGTCGGGATGAGCGGCGGGACGGGCACGGGCCCGGCTCCTTACGACGTCGTCGAGGAGCTCGCGGGAGCGGACGCGCCGATCGCCGAGAGGATCTCGTACGCCGCTTCGCCGGCGAGCATCGCGAGCGCCACGCCGATCGCGAGGCCTTCCTTGCTCGTCGCCATCTGGTAGGCGAGGAACGCGCCGCCCAGGGCGATCAGCCAGCCGACGGGCAGCGCCGCGGGGGCCGCCGTCGCGGGGGCGATGTAGTTGCCCTGCTGGATCGTCGAGATGACGCTCGTCAGGGGGATGAGGCCGCCCACGAACTGGGTGCTGGGGCGTGCCACGGGACGATGCGTGAAAGGACGAATGGGAGCTTGGGGGTAGGCGTACACGTGGGTGTCTCCTTGAGAGGTTCTGATTATAGACCGAGATCGTAGATGAGGGTGAAGGGATTTTCGGCGCTGTTGACGCCCGTGCCGTAGACGAAGATCTGCTGGCATTCGCTCGTCAGCGGAAAGAACGTGTTGGGCACGATCTGCGCGGTGATGTTGCCCGAGTGGTCGATCATCCCCATGAGGAGCGGCGAGAAGTTCTGGGCGGCTGGGTTCGTGAATTGCGTCGCATTGGCCTGGAGCATGACGGCCGATGCCCCGAAGGCGATGGGGCAGAAGACGAACGCGCCGTGGCCTGGATAGCCCGCGGCCTCGGCGGGGTAGCTCCCGAAAAAGCGCCTCGTGGGCCTGCTCGAACGGTCGAAGGATCCGCCCTGGGGCACGACGCAGTCGCCCAGGGCGAGGATGCCGTCGACGTGCACGGGCGTGAGCGGTGCGGTGTCGCGATCGTAGCCGAGCAAGGGGTTGAGCGCCGGCGAGTTGATGCTGTTCCAGATGTTGTTCCGGATGTTGGGGTCCGGATCGATGTAGTGGAACATGTCCGTGCCGCCCGCGGGCGCGTCCTCGAAGCGCTGGAGGTACTTGCACGACAGCGTCGCTTTCGCACGGGCGTACGTGCCCGCGAGGCCCGCCTTGATCACCTGGCCTGCGCAGAGATTGCAGACGACCTTCTTCGTGACGCCGTCGTGGCCCCACTGAAGCTCGGCGAGCACGATGAGGCTCTGAAGGAGCGGCGAGGGTGCGGTGCCCGAGATGGGCGTCGCGACTCCCTTGAACGGGTCAACCGATCCCTCGGCGATGCCCGTCACGGCGTTCTCGGCGAAGTCGTACGCCTTCAAGAACGCGATGAGCGTCTGGCTCTCGTCGCCGGCCTCGTCGGAGCCCGTGTCGAATGAGCAGATCTGGCCCGTTGTCGCTCCAACCCAGGACTGCCCACCTGTTGGAGCCGTCGGGAGCGCGAGGCCTGAGATGATGAGGTTATCGCCCTGCGCGCGTGAGCGGCGGCGATCGCGACGCGGCGGGCGTCCGGTGCCGTCGGTGCCGCGGTTATCGGGCGGGGGCTCGGGCATGTTCCCGAATGTTGCCCGGTCCGTCGCGCCGCCATTCAGACGATCGACCATGTCAGAGATGGTAGCGCGGTTTGAGGACCGTCGTCACGTAGGTCATGAGATCCTCGATGGGCGGCTTGATGAGGCCTCGGATGACGCTCGGATCGACCGTGGGGCCCAGGGTCGAGTAGGGGTTGTACGAGTAGCCCGAGTCGGACTGCGCCTTGGAGAGCGTGCCGAGCTGGGCGCCGAGCGTGAAGAGCGCCTGGGCGGGGGCGCCGTTCGGCTGGAGGCCGTAGATCTTCGCGAGGCCCGCCAGATCGCTCGAGCTCGCGTACTGCGCCATGTCCCAGGCCTGCTGGGCGATCTCGGTGCCGGTGCCGAGCGTCGCGAGCACGCTGTCGAACTGGTCCTGGGTCATCGGGCCGTATTCGGCGTTCTTGGCCTTGAGCTGCTCGAGCACGGTCGCTAGATCCGGGTTGTACGTGGGATCGTAGTCGGTCCCGATCTTCTGGAGCGTCGTGCCGAGGAGCTTGACGCCAGACGCGCCGAGCTTGCCCGCGCTGGGCGCGACGAGCGAGAGCTGCGTCATCGCCGAAGCGTCGAACGCGAGCATCGCGCGACCGATGTTCAAGAGCGCGCCCGCCGCGTTGCCGCCCCAGAGCGACTGTTCGATGCCCTGGATGATGTCGACGGCGATCGTCGCCGCGAGAAGGATGAACGCGGCCACGAACGCGCCGATCGCCGAGCTCGCGATCGAGAGCACGATCGAGAGCGCGGCCACGATCCCGTGAAGGACGTCATCGAGCGTGCCTGAGCCCGCGGCAAAGTCCCAGCCTTCGGCCGCGAACGATCCGTCTGGATCGCTGGTCGATGTGGGGTTGCCGTCGCTGCCCTGGAGTTGTTCGATCCAGGGCTGGCTCGCGCCCGTACCGACCGCCCACCACCTCGTCTCGCCCGGCTGCACCGAGGCCGTGATCGAGCTCTGGGGGTAGGAGATGCGTTTGATCCACGTGTCGTCGTAGTAGTAGATGACGACCGGATCGGAGACGTTGCCGCTGCCGTCTTGGAACTGGTTTGCGGGCAAGGGGCCCAGCGCCGTGCGCTTCGGGATCACGACGTTCGTGAGGAGCGCGTCGAGCTCGGACCACCGCTTTTGCCACTCGGGCGGGAGCGAATGCGGGATCTGGACCTGGACTGGCATGTTGCCGCCGCCCCAGGATGGGATGGTGATCGTGTCCCACGTTCCCTGGTAGTTCGAGAAGCCCGCGGGGACTGCGCCCGATGGATCGCTCGAGAGCGAGAGAAAGCCCCACGTGCGCGCCATGTCGGCGAGCTTATCGGGCGTGGGGTTTGGGCCCATGAAGTAGAAGTCGATGATGGCATTGACCGGGAGGTTCTGCGCGTTGACGTACGATCCAGTCGCGAACGAAGTGCTCGTGCCGAGCTGGGCTGTGATCGCGCTGTCGCCCGTGATGAAGTTGTAGAGGTCGTCGTCGTGGATCCAGTCGAGGAGGATCTTCCAGCGCTGGACGGCATCGGTGTCCGACGGATCTAACGACGGGATCGTCTGGAGCGGGCGAGGCGGAGGCTTCCAGCCGAACTGGCTCACGGCTCGCGCTCCTCTGCCTCGAGGCACATCGAGATGAGCGGGAGGTGTCCGAGATAGGCCGCGCTCGCGAG
>Ga0187806_1000055_pt1 | contig 24541 bp, 21 predicted proteins | sample NC_wetland_sal_i_7_FD_132470 | JGI IMG/M metagenome (GOLD analysis project Ga0187806, IMG submission 132470) | Wetland sediment microbial communities from Neuse River Estuary, North Carolina, USA - ASW_1 | ecosystem: Environmental > Aquatic > Freshwater > Wetlands > Sediment | place: USA: North... | reverse complement strand
CCGGTGCCGGCGGGATCGGCGGCGGTGCCGGCGGCGGATTCGGCGGCGGGCTCGGCGGCGGCACGCAGGTGAGCAGCGCGCTGGTGAAGCTGCTCGAGCAGGGCGCCTCCGGCTATACGTGGGTGGCGGCGACCGAGGGTTCGACGGCGGCGGCACCGATCGAGCTCGCGACCGGGGACGCGGTGATGTCCATCGGCGGGTTCAACGGCACCGACCCATGGCCCACCCTGGCGGCGTTCGAGAAGCTCGTCGCGGAGCACAAGGTCCATTACTACGTGGGCCAGGGCGGCGAGAGCTTCGGCGGCGGCCAGGGCTCATCGGCGATCGCCTCCTGGGTGGCGGCCCACTTCACCTCCAAGACCGTCGGCGGGCAGACCGTCTACGACCTCACCGAACCGAAAAGCTGAAGGCTGGAAGTTGACGACGCGGGGCGCGCGATAAGGGAGCAATAGCCGGCCCGATCGTGGGTAGGGCGATGCTCGTGGCCCTCCAGAAGCAGAACGCGGCGCCCGGCCGGCCGGCCACCCCCGGCCGGCCGCGGCCGACGGTGGGGCCCCTGGCCCGGGGGTACGCGCTCGTGGTCGTGAGCCTGCGATGGCTCATCATCGGCGGGTGGGCGGCGGCGGTGGCCGCGGCGATCGTGTTCCTCCCGCCGCTCAACCCGACCTCCTCGGCCACGCTGTCCCAGCTGATCCCGCCGGGGTCACCCGCGGCCCAGGCGGAAAGCGACGTGACCAGGTTCTTCGGCTTCCCGATCGACGCGGCGGTCGCCGTGGTTCAGCGTGACCCGCACGGCATGCCGCAGGCCACGCAGTACCGCGCGATCCGCCAGGCCGTCACCGTGGACCAGGAACTGGCCGGGACCTCCGGCCAGGCCGCCGGGGACGAACAGGCCGCGGCGGCCGCGGCGCTGGCCAAGGACGGCCTGCCGGACGCCGCGCAGGTCCTGGCCGGCCCGGTCAGCCCCGGGCCGCCCGGCGGGATCCCCGGGCTGGCCGGGGCGTTCCCGCTGCCGAACACCTCCGGCCTGCTGCACGGCACGGGCGAGCAGTCCACGACGGTCATCACGTTCCTGGACTTCCGGCCGAGCACCTCGTTTGCGGGGCAGATGGCAGGCGCGCAGGCCTACGTGCACTGGTTCCTCAGCCAGCCGGGCGACGACGTGGTGGGCGTCACGGGACCCGTCCCGGCCGAGTACACCCAGGGCCTGATCATCCAGCGCGACCTGTTCTGGGTCGAGCTCCTCACGGTGCTGGCCATCGCGCTGATCGTGGGCGTGCGGTTCGGGACGGTAGGCGCCCCGCTGGCCGCACTGGCCTGCGCGGGCACGGCCTACGTGCTGGCCGTCCGGATCGTCGCGTGGGTCGCGCAGCGGATGGGCGCGCCGCTCCCGCCGGACCTGGACCCCGTGCTCGTCGTCCTGCTGCTCGGGGTGACCACCGATTACTCGGTGTTCTTCCTCGACGGCATGCGCCGCTACCTCGCCTCGGGCGTGCCGCGCGCGAAGGCGGCCAGGCTGGCCACGGCCGAGGTCACGCCGATCGTCGTCGCCGCCGGCCTGATCGTCGCGGCCGCCACCGCGTCGCTCGCCGTGGCCAGGACCCAGTTGCTCCAGGCGTTCGGGCCCGGCCTGGCGCTGACCGTCCTGACCGCGCTGGTGGTGTCGATGACCCTGGCTCCCGCACTCATGGCCGTGCTGGGCGGCGCGCTGTTCGGTCTGAAGTGGGCCCGCCGCCGACCGGCCCAGCCCAGGCCGACCGAGCCCACGCCAGCCCGGCCCGGGCTGCGGGTCAGGACCGCGCGGTTCGCCGCGGAACGGCCCATGGCGCTGCTGATCGCCCTGGCCTGCGTCGCCGGGCTGCTGGCCGCCGCCTGGGGCGTCCGCGACCTGCGCCTGGGATCCCCGCTGATCAGGGAACTCCCCGCGTCGTCCGCCATCGTGCGCGCGAGCACCGCCGCCGCCGACGGCTTCGCACCCGGCATCTTGTCCCCCACCGAGATCCTCGTGACCGGCCCCGGGGTAGCCAGCCAGACGGCGGCGCTGGCCCGGCTGCAGCACGAGCTGGCGGCTCAGCGTGGCGTGGCGGAACTGGCGGGCCCGGCGAGCCTGTCCGCTGCCCCCGCGTCGCTGAACCCCATGCTGGCGCGTTCGGGCGACGCGGCCCGCTTCGTGGTGGTGGAGCGGACCGACCCCCTCGACGCCACCGCCATCGCCCGCGTCCACGCGCTGCAGGCCGATCTCCCCTCCCTCGGCCGTTCGGCCGGATTGTCCGGAGTGCGGTTCGAGGTGGCCGGCCAGACCGCGCTGACCGGCGATTCCATCAACGCGATCTTCGCTGACCTCTGGCCCGTGGCGCTGACCATCGTGCTGGCCAGCCTGCTGCTCCTCGCGTTGTTCCTGCGGTCGCTGCTCGCCCCCGTGTACCTGCTGGCCGCCAGCGTCCTGGCGGTGTTCGCCTCCCTGGGCCTGACCATGCTGATCTGCCGGGAGTTCCTCGGCTCGGCCAGCCTGGTGTACTTCGTGCCGTTCGCCGCGGGCGTGCTGCTCGTCGCCCTCGGCTCGGACTACAACGTCTTCGTGGTCGGGCGCATCTGGGAGGAGGCCAAGGTCAGGCCGGTCCGCGACGCGGTGGCCGTCGCCGCCCCCCAGGCCTCGCGCGCGATCACCACCGCCGGCGTGGCCCTGGCCGCGAGCTTCGCCGCGCTGGCCGTGATACCGCTCGAGCAGTTCAGGCAGCTGGCCATCGCCATGGCCCTCGGGGTGGTCATGGACGCGATCGCGGTCCGGTCGCTCCTGGTCCCGGCCCTGGTCGCCCTGTTCGGCCGGCTGGGCATGTGGCCGGCCGGATCCAGGGGTTCGCGTCCCCGCCGTCAGTCCCGGGGCTGACCCAGAATTTCGACCCGCTCGACGGTGGCCAGCCAGGCCTGCGCCCTGGCCGCACCGAAGATGCCGACGGCGGAGGGCACCAGGTCGAACGTGTCGGCCACGACGGACACGACCGCCCACCCCTCGCCGAACGCCGCGCGCAGTTCGTCCTCGCTGACCCGGCGCGGGCCGACGGTCCCCGGCTGCCGGTCGCTGAAGCACATGAGGTGGCAGATCCCGCCCGGGCGCAGCACCGACGCCAGGCTCTCGATATACCTGGCGCGGTCGACGTCGTCGAAGACGTGGAACAGCCCGCTGTCGATGATCGTGTCGTAGGTCAGGCCCAGATCGGCCAGGTTCAGCGCGTCGGCGACCTCGAAGCGGGCCTTGCTGCCTTGCGTGGCCGCCTTCTCGCGGGCCCGTTCTATGGCCAGCGGCGAGAGGTCGATACCGAGGGCGTCCGCACCGGCCGACGCGGCCAGCAGCGTGTGCTCGCCGGTGCCGCAACCGGCGTCCAGCACCCGGCCCTCCAGCAAGCCATCGTTCGCCAGCCGCAGGAACGCGGCCTGCGGCCTGCCGATGTCCCAAGGCGCCTGGCCGCCCTCTCCGTAAGCCCAGTCCCAGCTCGGCGTCGTCATGATCTCCCCGTTACCGTCCTGAACCGTCTCCTGAAGGTTATGCCCGGGCCCGCCGCGCGGCAGGCCATCCTGCTATACCTCGAGGGTGAGTGCCGACAGCGTACCCGGGCAGATGCCTTTGGGAGGCGAGATGGCGGACGAGCGGGTGCTCTGGTGTCACGATCTGCGGCGGAGCTTCGGCGGGCTGGTCGCCGTCGACGGCGTCGGGTTCTACATCGATCCCGGCGAGACGTACGGGCTCCTGGGGCCGAACGGGGCGGGCAAGACGACCACGATCTCGATGATCGTCGGCTTGCTCGACCGCGACGGCGGCGAGATCAGGGTGGCCGGCGAGCCGATGACGACCCGGGCCGTCCGGGCCAAGCGGGAGATCGGCTACGTACCGCAGGACCTGGCCATCTACCCGGACCTTTCCGGGCGGGAGAACCTGATGTTCTTCGCCCGGCTCTATGGCATGTCCACCTCGGAGGCCAGGCGGCGCAGCGCCGAGGTGCTGGAGCTGACCGGCCTGTCGGACCGCGCGGGGGACCAGACCAAGCAGTACTCGGGTGGGATGAAACGGCGGCTGAACATCGGCATCGGGCTGCTGAACCGGCCGAAGCTGCTGATCCTGGACGAGCCGACCGTCGGGGTCGACCCGCAGAGCCGCAATGCGATCCTGGAAAGCGTCGAGGCGTTGTCCGGGGCCGGGACGGCCGTGCTGTACACCACCCACTACATGGAAGAGGCCGAGCGCCTAGCCGACCGGATCGGCATCATCGACCACGGCAAGCTGATCGCCGAGGGCACCCGCCAGCAGCTCGTGGGCATGGTCGGCGAGGGCGACCAGGTGCGGCTGTCGGCGGCCGGCGACCTGACCCGGGCCGCGGCCGACCTGGCCGGGCGGTCCTGGGTGCGGCAGGCCAAGGCGGCCGACGGGACCATCGACCTGGTGGTGGATGACGCGAGCCGCGAGCTTCCCGCCATCCTGGCCGACCTCACGGCCGACGGTCTGGCCGTCAGCTCGGTTCAGGTCCACGAGCCGGACCTGGAGGCGGTTTTCCTGCACCTCACCGGCAGGGCACTTCGTGACTGAAACCTGGGTGGAGGGTGAAACCCGATGCGAGCCGCGCTGCTCATCTGCGCCAAGGACCTCAGGGCCCGGCTGCGGGACCGGTCGGCCCTGCTGATCGGGATCGTGGTCCCGCTCGGCCTGGCGTTCATCTTCAACGGCATATTCAGCGGGATCTCCGGCGGTGGAACCGTGCTCAACCTGGGGGTGGTCAATGCCGATCACGGCCTGGCCAGCCAGCAGTTCACCAGCGAGGTGCTGCCGGCCGTCGCCCGGAGCGGCCTGATCGCGGTCCATCCCGAAGCGACGCTGGCGCGGGCCCGGGCGCTGGCGGCGAACGGGACGCTGGAGGCGGTCATCGTGATCCCGGCCGGCTTCTCCGCCCAAGTGCAGGCCAACCAGCCCGCCGCTATGCAGGTCATCGGCAACATCGACGACCCGGTGTCCGCGCAGGTCGCCGAGTCGATCGCGGAGAGCTACGCCGCCGACCTGAACCGGGTGCGGCTTTCCGTGGCCACCGTGGCCGCGGGCCGCGGCGGCCCGGCGCTGCCGCCCGCGCAGATCCAGGCGCTGTCCGCCCGGGCGGCCGCGGCCGTGGAGCCGGTGGCCGTCGACGACGTTTCCGCGCAGACCAAGGAGCTGAATCAGAAGTCGTTCTTCGCCGCGGGGATGGCCGTATTCTTCCTGTTCTTCACCGTCCAGTTCGGCGTGACCAGCCTGCTCGAGGAGCGCTCCGACGGCACGCTGGCCCGGCTGGTGGCCGCGCCGATCGGCCGGGCCTCGATCCTGGGCGGGAAGCTGCTGACAAGCTTCGTGCTCGGGGTCATCAGCATGGCCGTGCTGGTGGCGGCGACCACGCTGCTGCTGGGAGCGTCCTGGGGTAATCCACTGGGCGTCGCGGTGCTCGTCGTGGCGGCGATCCTGTCGGCCATCGGCATCATGGCGCTCATCGCCACCCTGGCCAAGAACGCGGAGCAGGCCGCCAACTGGCAATCAGTGGTGGCGGTCATACTCGGCCTGGTCGGGGGCACGTTCTTCCCGGTGTCCCAGGCACCAGGAATCCTGTCCCGGCTCACCTTCATCGCCCCCCAGGCGTGGTTCCTGCGGGGGCTCGGCGACCTGCGGGCCGGGAGCATCTCGGCGGTGTGGATACCGGCCCTGGCCATGCTCGGGTTCGCCGTGGTCACCGGGGCCGTGGCCCTGACCCGGCTCAGGCACCTGGCGGAGGTGTAAGCGGTGAAGGCGGTCTGGATTGGCCTGGTGAACCTGCGCCGGATGTTCCGCGTGCGCGCCAACATCTTCTTCGTGTTCGTCTTTCCGATGGTGCTGATCCTGGTGCTCGGTGCCACCTTCGGCGGCTCGTCCACGCCGCGGCTGGGCGTGGTGGATACCGGCTCAGGGCCGCTGGGCGCGGCGCTGCTGCGGCAGCTCGAGCAGACCCCGCACCTGAAGGTCGTCACCGTATCCGACGCCGCGGCACTGCTGACCCAGGTCGGGCGGGGGAACCTGGCCGCGGGCGTCGTCATCCCGCCCGGCTACGACGCGGCCGCGCGTTCCGGCCGGGGCGCCACCGTGCGTTACCTGGCCCAGGAGAACCAGTCATCCCAGCAGCTCGGCCAGACCGTGCGCGGCGCGGTAGCGCGGCAGGCGGCACTGCTCGGTGCCGCCCTGTTCGCGGCCGGGCAGCATGCGGTCCCGGACTTCAGCGCCGGCCTGGCCGAGGCCACCAGGGTCTCCCCTGCGGTCCCGTCGGTCTCGGTGACCCAGACCACGGCGGGAACGTCGGTGTTCTCCCGGACGCTCGGGCAGTTCGACGAGGGAGCCTGGACCGAGCTCGTCCTGTTCCTGTTCCTCACCGCGCTGACGGGCTCGGTCGCCATCATCGAGACCCGCAGGCTGGGGCTGTCCCGCCGCATGCTGGCCACGCCCACCGCTCCGATCACGGTGATCGCGGGGGAAACCGTCGGCCGGGTCCTGATCTCCTGCGTCCAGGCGCTGGTGATCATCCTGGGCTCCGCGCTGCTGTTCGGGGTCAGCTGGGGCGCCCCGGCCGGGGTGGTGGCCGTCGTGATCCTGTTCGCCCTGGTGGGGGCGGGAGCCGGGATATTCGTGGGAACGCTGTTCCGGAACGAGCAGCAGGCCAGTGCCATCTCGCTGCTGCTGGGCCTGGGGCTCGGCGCGCTCGGCGGCTGCATGGTGCCGCTGGAGGTCTTCTCGCCGGTGCTGCGCCGGGTCGCCCATATCACCCCGCAGGCGTGGGCCAACGACGCCTTCGCCAAGCTCGTCGGCCACGGCGCGTCGATCGCCGGCATCCTGCCGCAACTCGGGGTCCTGGCGGCCTACGCCGCCGCGCTGCTGGCCCTAGCCGCCTGGCGGCTGCGCCGCGTCATGGCCGCGTAGCGCCGCCACCGGCGGCCCCGCACGGGGCGGGGAGGGGAACCACCGCCCGTTCGGGATAAAGATCTTCATTAACCGAACGGCGCGCCCAGGCGTCCCCGGTACGCCAGCGGCCGGTCCCCTGAGTACGGCTGCTATACCGGGAGGGTGAGTGCCGACGGCGTACCCGAGCAGATGCGAACGGCCGCGCTGGCCCTGCTGGCCGCGCTCGGCGACCAGGAGCGGGCGCTGGCGGCCTTGCCGTTCACCGACGACGCGGCGCGGCGGTGGCTGGAGTACCGGCCGCGGCGGCGCCCCGGCGTGTGCCTGACGCAGCTGGACCAGACCGCCCGCAAGGCCGCTCACCGGCTGCTGGCCACGGGGCTGAGCGAGCACGCCTACGCCCAGGCCATGGCCGTTATCGCACTGGAGGAGGTGCTCGACCGGCGCGAGCAGTGGCGGCGGGGCCGGCACAGCAACGACTACTGGGTCAGCGTCTTCGGCGACCCGGCGGGCGAGGCGCCGTGGTCGTGGCGGTTCGAGGGGCACCACCTGTCCGTCACGATGACCGTGGCGGGCGATCAGGTTTCCCCCGCGCCGGTCTTCCTCGGCGCCAACCCGGCCCGAGTCAGCTACGCGGGCCGGCCGGTGTCGCGGCCGCTGGGCCCGGAGGAGGACCTCGCCCGGGCGCTGCTCGACGCGATGGGACCGGCGGGGCGAGCCGCGGCCGTGGTCGCCGGCCAGGCTCCCGGGGACATCCGCACCGGGACGAGCCCGGCGGCCCGGGAGGGGATCGCGCCGCTCGGCGTGGCCAGCGGCCGGCTCGGGCCGGCGGCCCGCGCCGTGCTGGCCGAACTGGTCGCGCTCTACCTGGGCCGGCTCCCGGCCGAGCTGGCGGCCCGCCAGGCTGCACTGTCCGGCACCACCGAGCTGCATTTCGCCTGGGAGGGCCCGATCCTGCCCGGCACGCGGCACTATTACCGGGTCCAGGGCGATGACCTGCTCATCGAGTACGACACCACCGACGAGGGCAACCACGCGCACACCGTGCTGCGCCGTCCGCGCAGCGACTTCGGCGCGGACATCCTCGGGGCCCACCTCCGCGACGCGCACCGGGCACGATGACGGCCCGGGCACAATTACGGCATGGCATCACACGTCGCGCTGCTGCGCGGGATCAACGTCGGCGGGAAGAACAAGGTCCCGATGGCCGAACTGCGGGAGGTCGTGACCTCGCTCGGGCACACCGGGGTGACCACCTACATCCAGAGCGGCAACGTGCTGTTCACCACCGGGGAGACCGACACGGCGGAGCTGGCGTCGGCCCTCGAGGCGGCCATCGCCGGCAAGTTCGGGATCAACTCGGCCGTGGTGGTGCTGTCCAGGGACGAGCTGGCCGGGACCCTGGGTGACAACCCCTACCGCGACGAGCCGAATCCCAAGCTCGTGCACGTGGTGTTCCTGGGCGCCGAGCCGAGCGCGGAACTGCTTGACCGCATCAGGGCTGCCGAGAGCGCGGCCGCAGCCAAGGGCGGTCGCGACACCATCACGGCGATCGGGAAGGCCCTGTACCTGCATACGCCGGACGGGTACGGCAGAAGCGAGCTGTCCGAGGCGCTGTTCCGCATCATCCCGACGGGCAAGAAGCCCCTGGCGGCGACGGCCAGGAACTGGTCCACGTCCACCACGCTGCTGTCCCTGTGCGAGGAGAAGTGACACGCGCGGTCCTGGTCACGGGGGCGTCCCGGGGCATCGGCCGGGCCATAGCGCAGGCGTTCGCCGGCCAGGGCGACCGGGTGGCGGTCCACCACCGGGATTCCGCCGCGCTCGCGGAGGAGGTCGTGGCCGCGCTGCCCGGGCGCGGCCACACGATCGTGCGGGCCGACCTGGCCGACGCCGGGGCCGTCCGGCGGATGGTCGACGCGGCCGCCGGTGACCTGGGCGGCCTGGACGTGCTGGTGAACAACGCCGGGATCTACGTCTGGCACCCGATCACCGAGGTGTCCTACGAGCGGTGGCAGGAAGCCTGGCGCGAGACCCTGGCCGTCAACCTCACCGGCGCCGCCCACGTGACCTGGTGCGCGGTGCAGTACATGAAACAGACCGGCGGCCGGATCATCAACGTGACCTCGCGCGGCGCGTTCCGCGGCGAGCCCAGGAACCCGGCCTACGGAGCCAGCAAGGCGGGCCTGAACTCGTTCGGTCAGTCGATGGCGCGCGCCCTGGCCCCGTACGGGATCTCGGTGGCCTCCGTGGCGCCCGGGTACGTGGAGACGGAGATGGCCGCGGCCGACCTGGCCTCGGAGCGCGGTGAGGACATCCGGAGGCAGAGCCCGTTCAACCGGGTGGCGACGCCCGAGGAGATCGCCGCCGCGGTCGTCTACCTCGCCTCCGATGCGGCGGAGTGGGCCAGCGGCGCCATCCTCGACCTCAACGGGGCCTCGTACCTGCGGTCCTAGGGAGAATCTGCCGCCCGCATTAGGCTGGAGGCTTGACCGCCGAGATCCGGCCCTACCGCGCCGGCGACTGGGCCGCCGTATATGACGTCTGCGTCGAGACCGGGAACGCCGGCCAGGGCGTACGCGGCCTGTACAGCACCGATGACCTACTCCCAGACATCTTCGCCGGGCCCTATCTTTACCTGGAGCGAGAGCACGCATATGTGCTGGACAACGGTGAGCGCGCCGTCGGCTACATCATCGGAACGGCCAGCACGCCAGACTTCGTCGCCGCCTACAGGGAACGCTGGCTACCGCGACTGCGAGCCCGCTACCAGCCGTTGTCAGGCCCGCCAGTGACAGAGGAGGAGCACCGCCTCGACGTGATGTTCCACCCGGAGCGCTGGTTGCTGCCTGAGCTCGCACCGCACCCAGCGCACCTGCACATCAACCTGCTCGCCGATTACCGGCGATCGGGCCACGGGCGGGCGCTGATCAGCATATTCCTTGCCTCCGTGGCGGCCGCCGGGGCGGGGTCATGCTACCTCGCCGTCAGGCAGGTGAACGTGAACGCCAGGCGCTTTTACGAGCGGCTCGGCTGGTGCCCGATCGAGGTCCGTGGCGCGGAACCTGGAACCTACCTGGCCCACTCGACCAGCTAGGAGCCCGCTAGCGCAGGTACGCCAGCGACGCCCCGTGCTGCTCGCGGTAGTCGGCCAGCAGCTCGCGGGCCACGGTGCTGCCCGGCACCAGCGGGTGCAGCGCCAGCGCGACTGCGGCCAGCTGCGCATCCCCCGTCATGGCGGCTTCCACGGTGGCAAGTTCGTACTGCTTGACCTGCTCCACCAGCGCCCGGGCTGGCCTGGGCAGCTCGGGCGCCGGCAGGGGCACCAGGCCCGCGGCGCTGACCTGCGCCTGTACCTCCACGACGTCATCGGTGTCGAGAGCGGGCAGCGCGCCGTCGTTGCGCAGGTTGACGATCACGCGCCCCGGCCTGGCGTCGGTAAGGCCGTCGATGACGCGCAGCGCTAGTGCCTCGTATCCGCCGATCTGCGCCGCGCCGATGGCGGGCGGCGGCGCGGCCGCCCGCTGGGCGCGCGCGGCGGCCTGCCCGCTATCGCCGTGCATGTCGGTGCGCATGTAGGTGTCCCGCCGCACACCTAGCAACCGCTCATATACCGCCCAGGCGTCCTGTATGCGGCCGTCGGCGAACGCCTTCGCCACGGCGGCGAGCAGTTCGCCGTTCAGCCGCTCGAGGTCCTGACCCCTGCTGGCACCGGCCGCGGCGACCTCGCGCACGTACCGCTGCGGGTCGTAATAGAAGTAGACGTATTCGGTCGGCACTGCACCGACCCGGCGGATCAGGGCCGGATCGAAGGCGGCGAACCGATGGTCGCTGGCCTGCAGCTCCGCGAACCTGCGGATGATCTCGCCGATCCGCTCGTCACCGTCCACCAGCACCGAGGTGATCCAGCCGAGGTGGTTGAGGCCCGCGTAGGCGAACTCCGCGGCATCCGGGCCCACGCCGAGGAAGGCGGCCAGATGCTCGGCGGTGCCGCCGGGGGTATCGCAGACGCCGACCGCGCGGATCGCGCCGTGCCGGGAGACCGCCTGGGTGATCAGGCCCGCAGGGTTGGTGAAGTTGATCAGCATGGCCTGCGGCGCCACCTTGCTGATCAGCTCGCAGTAGCCGAGCACGACCGGGATCGTGCGCAGCGCCATCGCGCAGCCGCCTGGGCCGGTCGTCTCCTGACCGACCAGGCCGCGGCGCAGCGCCACTTGTTCGTCGATCACCCGGCCGCGGTCGCCGCCCACCCTGATGGCGGAGAACACGAAGTCCGCCCCGGTCAGCGCCTGCTCGGCATCGGTCGTGACGGCGACCAGGCCGTCCTTACCGAGCGCCGCCGCGACCTCGACCGCCAGCCGGCCGATCGTGTCGCGGCGCAACTGCTCCGGCTCCAGCAGGCAGATCTGGTCGAACCGGGGCGCTGCGCTGCCTGCTGCCGACTCCTGAGATAGCACCGCGCGCACGAAGGCGGGCATCCGCATCCCGCCACCGCCGAGGATCGTCAGCTTCATTGCGCGTGCTCCTGATCTGACCCAGCGGTGCCGGGCAGGACGGGGCTGAATCCGGCTACCTCCACCGGGCCCACCGCACCCAGCCGCCCGGCTGCCTCGGCGCCAGCCCGGTTCCCTGCCACTACGGCGCGTGCCAGCGGCACGCCGCGCAGCAATTCGCCGATCACCGCGCCCGCGAACGAGTCACCCGCGCCGGTCAGGTCGCGTACCTCGACCGCCGTCACGCCTTCGGTCACCTCCGCGACCCCGTCCGGGCCAACGAGCAGCGCCCCCGCCGAGCCGAGTTTAACCACGACCGGCGTGCCCCAGCCGCTGGCCGCGCTCACAGCAGGGCGCAGCGAACCGGCCGCGGTCAGGGCGATCAGCTCGGCCTGGTTGGGCACGAACACGTCGGCCAGCGGCACGCAGTCCAGCACGGCCTGGCTCCCTAGGGCGATCGCGTTCAGTGACACATCGAGCAGGATCCGGGTACCCTGCCGCCGGGCCGCCTGCAGGAATGCCGTCACGCCGACCCCGGCGTGCACGTAACACCAGGATGGCCGGTAGCGACGCAGCACCTCGGCCCACCGGGCGAGTTCGGGCGACTCATGCGCTGGACGTGGCGGCACGTGCGTGACGAACGACCGGTCCCCGGCGTAGTTCAGCACCATCGTGATGCCGGTAGCCCGGCGCGGCACCCGGACGGACGGCGACACGTCGATGCCTTCCCGGCCGCAGTGTCCCGTGATCACCCGGCCGCCCAGGTCGTCGCCCAGCACCGTGCAGAGCCCGACCTGGGCCCCGGATCGCGCCGCAGCCGTGGCGCTGGTCACCGCGCCGCCCACCGAGACGGCGAACTCGTCGGCGAAGACCTCCTGGCCGGGTTCGGGCGGCGCGGGCACATGCCCGAACACCAGCTCGAGGAACACCGAGCCGAACGAGATCACGTCCATCGCGTCGATCCTGCCAGACCGTCGCGCATCTGGGGCCCGCCGAAACGAGCACAGGTTCCAGGGTTAGTCCCCCGGCCGGGCTCAGCCGCGGCCGTCGCCATCACGTACGGGCCCAAGGCAGGAACGCCGCGTTTTCCGCTAGCAGCCGGTCGGTGAGCCTCTCCGCGAGGTCGTACTGCCCGACGAGCGGATGGGCCAGCAGCGCCGCCGCCACCCGGTTTCGTCCGCCGCGTAGCGAGGCGTCCACCGCCAGCTCCTCGTAACCGGACACGTGCGCTATCAATCCGCTCATCAGAGGGCTCACCGGAGCCACGGAAACCGGCACCGGACCTGCGGCCGTGATCGTAGCCGTTACCTCGATGACGGCCTCGTCGGCCAGGAACGGCAGGGTCCCGTGGTTGCGCACGTTGACCACCTGACGGTCCCGGGCATCGGTGACCAGCGAGGCCAGCAGGGCCACCGCCGCCTCGGAGTAGTACGCCCCGCCCCGCTGGCTGAGCAGCTCAGGCTTGGTGTCCCGGGCCGGATCGGCGTACATCGCCAGCAGCTCACGCTCGATCTGCGCCACCGCCTGGGCGCGGGTGGGGAGGGCGTGCTCTTCCTCGACCACCACGTCGTGAGCCCAGTAGTAGCGCAGGTAATACGACGGCACCGCGCTGATGGCCTGGGTGACCGCCAACGGCAGGCCGGTGTGCCCGGCGATCTCCTCGCCGTACTCGGCTAGCAGGCCCGGCAGCTGGTCAGTGCCGCCGACCAGGGCGCGGCGTTCCCAGGTGAGGTGGTTGAGGCCGACATGATCGAGCTCGACCTGGTCCGGCCCGATGCCGAGCAGCGAGGCGAACAGCCGCTGGTATCCGATGGCCACATTGCACAGCCCCACCGCCCGGTGGCCGGCGTCCAGCAGCGCCCTGGTGACGATGCCGACCGGGTTGGTGAAGTCGATGATCCAGGCACCCGGCTCGGCTCGTTCCCGCGCCCGCTCGGCGACCTTCAGCACGACGGGCACGGTGCGAAGCGCCTTCGCGAACCCGCCCGCCCCGGTGGTCTCCTGGCCAATGCAGCCGCACTCCAGCGGCCAGGTTTCGTCCCGGTGCCTGGTGGCCTGCCCGCCGACGCGCAGCTGGATCAGCACCGCGCCCGCCCCGTCGACCGCCGCGTCGAGATCCGAGGTCCAGGAGAGCACGGCCGGGTGGCCGTACCTGGCCAGGATCCTGGCCGAGAACGGCCCGACGACGGCCAGCCGGTCGGCGTCCGGGTCAACGAGCACGAGCTCGGTGATCTTGATGCCGCCGGTCAGCCGGGCTATGCCGTCGACCAGCTCTGGGGTGTAGGTCGAGCCGCCGCCGACAACCGCGAGCTTCATGGTGAGAACGCCTTTACTTCCGCGCCGGACTGCGCCACGTGGCAGGCTGCGTCGTGCCCGGGAGCCAGCTCCGCCAGCCGCGGCGTGACCTCATGGCAGATTGCGATGGCCAGTGGGCAGCGCCAGCGGAACCTGCAGCCGGGCGTCGGATTGATGACCTTGGGCGGCTCGCCCCGATCGGTTTCCGCGCCGACGTTCAGCTCCGCCTTCGGGTCGGGCACCGCGGACAGCAGCAGTTGGGTGTACGGGTGCCTGGGGTCGGCGAGCACGTCCTCGATCGTGCCCTGCTCGGCGATCTGCCCGGCATACATGACGATGAGCCGGTCCGCCACATACCGGGCGCTGGCGATGTCGTGGGTAATGTACAGGATCGAGACGCCCTGCTCGTCCCGCAGCTGCGTCATCAGGTTGAGTAGGCCGATCCGGATCGACACGTCCAGCATGGAGACCGGTTCGTCGGCCAGGATCAGCTTCGGCCGCATCGCCAGCGCCTGGGCGAAGCCGACCCGCTGCCGCTGGCCGCCGCTCAGCTCGTGCGGGAACCGCTGCAGGGCCTCGTCGGGCGGGGTCAGGCCGACCGCGGTGAAGACCCGCTCGGCTTCCTCACGCCGCTGCTGGGCGGACAGCTCGGGCCGGTGCAGCTTGAGGCTGCGCAACACCCCGTGCGAGATGCGGAAGACCGGGTTGATCGAGGCGAACGGGTCCTGGAAGACCATCGGCACGTCGCCGCGGTAGCGGAGCATGTCGCGCCGGGAGCGCAGCTGAGACAGCGGCCGGCCTTCGAAATAGATCTCGCCGGAGGTCGGCTTGTATGTCCTGGCCAGCAGGCGGGCGATGGTGGACTTGCCGCTGCCGCTCTCGCCGGCCAGCGCGACGATCTCCCGTTCACCGACGGTCAGGCTCACGTCGTCGACCGCATGCAGCACCTGGCGGCGCCACCCGCTGCCGATCCGGAAATGCCGGGCGAGCTGGTCGGTGCGCAGCAGCGGGGCGCCGGCCGGCGCGACCGCGCCAGCTACTCGGGAGGTCCGCTGGCCGGTCATCCCGGCACCTCCCCGTTCTCGTAGAGCAGGCACCTGACCTGCTCGCCGTCCAGTGTCTGCATCGGGACCGCAGTGGTGTGACAGCGGTCCATCACCTGCGGGCAGCGGGGCGCGAACCGGCAGCCCTCGGGCGGGTTCGCCAGGTCCGGCGGGCTGCCGGGAATCCCCGTCAGCGGCACCCGCGGGCCGTGGATGGACGGGAAGGCCTCCATCAGGCCGACGGTGTACGGGTGCAGCGGCCGCTCGAACATCTGCCGGGTGCCGCCGGACTCGGTCACTTGCCCGGCGTACATCACCATCAGCCGGTCGGTAAAGTGCCGCACCAGCGACATATCGTGCGTGACGAAGATTACCGCGAACCCGAACTGCTGCTGTAGTTCCTTGATCTGGACCATCATCGACCGCTGCGCGACCACGTCCAGCGCCGAGGTCGGCTCGTCCATGATCACCAGATCCGGCGTGAACAACATGGCCATCGCGATCATCGACCGCTGCCGCATCCCGCCGGACAGTTGGTGCGGGTAGCTGTGCAGGTGCACCGGGTCGATGCCGACCATCTTCAGCACCTCGGCCGAGCGCTCCGCGATCTCGGGCTTCGAGGTCACGCCGTGCGCCCGCATGGCATCGGCGAATTGCGCCGCGATGGACAGGACCGGGTTAAGCGCGTTCATCGCGCTCTGCATCACCACGGACATGTCCCGCCATCGCACCAAGGTCAACTGCTTGTCAGTCAGTCCGACCAGATTCTCACCCTCGAAGATCACAGTGCCGCCGACGATGCCAGCTGGCGGGGCCAACAGCTGGGCGATGGCGAACAGGAGGGTGGACTTGCCGCAGCCAGATTCGCCGACGATCCCGACGAACTCGCCGGGCGCTACGTCGAAGCTCACGTCCTGCACGGCACGGACGATGCCCCGTTCCATGACGTAATCCACCGACAGGTCGCGGACCTCGAGGATCGCGCCGGGGCGCCGCCCGCCGGGCGAGCTCTGGGGCTGTTCGTTACTGAGCAGGCTGGACACGCTTCCCCCGCATGCTCCGGACCGGCCGCAGGGCCGGGTTGCCGATCTCATCGAACGCGTAGTTGAGGAGTGCGAAGGCAGCGCCGAGGGCGACGATGCACAGCCCGGGCACGATGATCCAGAGTACCTGGCCGGTCTGGAACGCCTCATTGTTCTCGGCCCAGTAGAGCATGGTGCCCCAGCTGATCACGTTGGGGTCGCCTAGGCCGATGAACTGCAGGCCAGAGGAGAACAGCACCGCATAGAGAGCGTTGGTCAGGAAGCTGGCGACCAGCAGCGAGGTCATCGTCGGGATGATCTCCACCACGACGATGTACAGCGGGCGTTCGCCGCGTACCCGCGCTGCCTCGAGGAAGTCCCGGTTGCGCAGCGACAATGCCTGCGATCGCAACTGCCTGGCCGTGTACGACCACCCGGTCGCGGTGATGACCACGATCATGACCTCGGTTCCCGCCCCACCGACCCCCAGGTATCGGCTGATCACTATGAGGAGGGGGAACAGCGGGATGACCAGCAGCACGTCGGTGATCAGGTTGAGCACGCTATCCCACAGCCCGCCGAGATAGGCAGCGGCCACTCCGATCAGCATCGCGATGACGGTGGCGCCGATGCCGACGCCAAGCGCTATCTCAAGGACCGGCCGGGTGCCGTAGATGACCTGAGCGAACATGTCCTGGCCCAGAGCCGTGGTGCCGAGCAGGTGATGTGCGGACGGACCCAGCTTGGACGCGTAGATCTCTGCCGTGGGGTCGTCGTGGGCAATGACTCCTGGGAACAGCGCCACCAGGCTGAAGATCAGAAGCAGCGCCGCCCCGGTCGTGGCCTTGCGGTTGGCGGTTATCGCGCGGACCATCCGGCGCAGCGACCGGGCTCCGGTAATCCCTGCGCCCGGCGTCGGCAGCCCCCCGGCAGGAACGAGGACCTGTGGGCCGCCTGTACCAGGCCGGCCTGCGGCACCGGGCCCGCCTCCTAGCGTTCGCGGCATCGCCATGGCTAGCTCGCCTCCCTGGTGCGCGGGTCGAGGATAGCGGTCGCGATGTCGGACAGCAGGATCGCAACCAGCACGACCACGGTGATCAGCAGGAACAGCGCCTGCATGAGCGGGTAATCATCGTTGTTCACGGCGTCGAGCAGCAAGTAGCCGACGCCCTGATAGTTGAACACGTATTCGATGAGGATCGCCCCGCCGACCACGAATCCCAGCGACATGGCGAACCCGGTCACGTTCGGCAAGATTGCGTTTCGCGCCGCGTAGGACAGCATGATGCGGCGCCCGGGCAGGCCCTTTGCCCTGGCCATCCGCACGTAGTCCTCGGACAGCGTCGTGATCATGTTGTTGCGCATGGTCAGGACCCAGGTACCGATGGTCGTGATCAGCAGTGTGAAACCGGGCAGGATCGCGTGCTGCAGGACATTGCCGATGAACGCCCCGTTGAATCCGGGTGTGAGCGTGAAGTCATAGGTGAAGAAGTACGGGAGCCAGTGCAGCGTCACGCCGAAAATCAGGATCAGTACCAGGCCGAGCCAGAAATAGGGCACCACGGTCATGATCACGAACACCGGCGGCATGATGCTGTCCACCCGCCCGCCGTGCCGCCAGGCGGACACGATGCCAATCCACGTACCGAGGATAAAGGCTAGGACCGTCGTTACCCCCACCAGTCCGAGGGTCCACGGGATGGCGTCAAGGACCATGTGCGCGACGGAATTGCCCGGCTGCGTGGTCAGCGACTCACCGAAATTGCCGGTAGCCATGTCGCCTATGTACTTGACGTACTGCGCTACCAGGCTCTGATGAGTGTTGAGACCGAACTGGGCCTCCATCACCCTAAGCGCGCCCGGACTGAGCGAGCCTCTGTGCCCCGCGATCGCCGCGAGCGCCGGGTTGCCCGGCATCATCCGGGGCAGCAGGAAGTTGAGCGTGACGGCTGCCCACAGCGTCAGCGTGAAGAAGCCAAGCCGACGCAGCACGAACCTCATGCTGACCTCCGCGAGCTCATGCGATCGTCCTCCTCAAGGCTCGCTCACCGGCCTGTTGGCGGCAAGGGTCCGGCCGTCTGGCTTACCTGCTGGGCGGCCCGGTAACCGGGCCGCCCAGCCAGCGGTGTTAGTGCGCGGGAGCCAGGTGCAGCAGCAGCTGGCCCCAGTCCGGGTAGTTGTACGCGGCCGGCTGCGCGTACGGGTTGGACGGCGTGGGCCACCCGGCGAAGGAGCCGGTGTCGTACTGGAACCAGTCGACCTGCTCGGTGATCGGGATGACCGGCACGTCGGCCAGCATGACCTGCTGCAGCTGATCGACGATCTGGTGCTGCATGGCGACGCTGGTGGTCGCGGGGTACTCGTTGATCAGCGCGTCGGTAGCCGGGTTGCTGTAGCGCTCGAAGTTGGACCCGGCCGGCTGGCCGATCGCCGCCGAGTTAGCGGAATAGAGCCACTGCCGTAGTTCGAAGTACGGCGTGGGGCCGCCGGTCTCGGCGTAGTACCCGAGGTCGAACTTGCCGTCGAAAATGTCACTGTCGTACGTCGTGGCATTGAGATTCTCCGGCGTCACCTGGATGCCGATCGCCTTGAGGTCGCTGACTATGACCGACGCCGCAGCCACCCAGTCGGAGAACCCGCCGTTGTTGACGAGGTTGAAGGACAGCGGCTGGCCGGACGGCGTGGTGAAGAAGCCGTTCGAGCCGCGCCGGAATCCGGCGTGTTCCAGGATGGATATCGCCTTGCTCGGGTTGTAGCTGTACCCATACGTTGCCGCCTGCGCGGTGTCCTGCCAGCTGGAGAACGTCGGGGTGACGATTCCGGTCTGGTTAGAGGCCGGCTCGTAACCGTACTCGCCGATCGTGGAGGCCTGCTGCCTGTTGATCGCGTAGGCCATAGCCTGCCTGACCGCGACGTTCTTCAGGATCGGGTTGGTGAGGTTGATGAACAGGCTCACGTTGGCCACCGGCGGGAACCAGTAGTGGTAGTTCGGGCTCTTGGCCAGGTAGAAGCTCTGGATGCTGGGGATGAACTGGCTGCCCCATTGCGCCTGGCCGCTGGCCAGATAGGTATTGGCCGTGTCGTTGCTCAGGAAGGCGGGGTAATTGACCGTTTCGATCTTCGGCTCGCCTGGCTGCCAGTAGTGCGGGTTGGCCACGTACTTGATGTTCTGTGGCGTGCAGTCATTGGTTCCCGTGGTGAAGGCTCCGGTCCCGACCGGGTTCTTGTCCGGGTAGTTCACCGGGTTACCGATCTTTGACCAGATCTTCTGGTCGACGATGCCGATCTGATCGGCGATGTAATAGAAGTAGGTCACGGCCGGGGTTTTAAAGGTGAACACGACCTGGTTTGACCCGGACAGCGTGGCACCGGACAGCACCGACCAGACCGAGTTGAGGTCCAGGGTCGGGTACTTCTTCAGCATGTCGAACGTGAAGAGCACGTCGGCTGGCGTTAGCGGGTCGCCGTTGCTGAACTTGACGCCGGGTCGGATCGTGAACGTCAGTGTCTGGTTGCCGTTGGTCCACGCCCAGCTGGTGGCCAGCCACGGCGTCTCGTTGGCGTTCTGCAGTGTGTTGACGAACACGAGCGGCTCGTACACCGGACCGAGGGAGTAGCTGATGTAGGTCAGGTTGAACGGGTTAAAGTCACACGTCCAGGTGGCGCCGCTCTCGTTGTCGATGGTCAGCGTGCCGGATGGCCCGGCTGCTCTCGATGCGGTAGGTCCCGGGCTGCTGCTGCTGTTGCTGCTGCAAGCGACCGCCAGCAGGCCGACTGCCACCGCGGCCACGAATGCTTTCGGGGGTCTCATGTTCTCGCCCTTCACGGAGGAGTCCTGCGCGGGGCGCGGTCTGGCTGGCCCGCCCCAGCGCAACGGCAGGGATGATAGGGCCGTCGGCGGGCCGACGGCATTGCGATGGCACGGGTTCTCGCATCGTAGTAGCAACTCATGCCACGGTGCCGGTAATAGTGACTTCTGGTGTGCTATCTGCGCTGGTGACTGACCCGGGCCGACCGGCCGGTGCGGGGCGTCCGGCGTCCGCGCGTCCTGCCCCGGTAGCGTTCCCGTCGACCGCGCCGAGCACTGCTGCGACGATCTTGGTGCCGCCGTAATCGAGGCCGAGCACGACCGGGAATTGGCTCATTCACTTCCTCGGCAGGGAGGACACGTTCGCGTATGGTGTAATAATTTGTTAGGACAGTATCCTAACTATCTGGCGGGGGCACAAGGGGCGAACGTCCCTACCTAAGGGCCGAAGGTCCGCCTCGGCCCGGCCTGGCGCCGTCCGGTGGTCCACCCGCGGCGCACCGGCCAAACGCGTATTCGCGCGGCAGGGAAGGATGTGAGCGTGGCCATCAGGGCACCCACCGCCGAGCCCAGCGGGCTACAACCGGCCCGGCCGCAACTGCTGCGCGCCCTCAACGAGCAGTTGCTGCTGCAGCACATCCGCAACGTCGGGCCGTGTTCGCGCGCCGAACTGGCCCGGATGTCTGGGCTCTCCAAGCCAACGGTCTCGCTTGCGCTGGCCAATGTGGAGCGGTCTGGGCTGGTCCGGGAGGCGGGGCAGCGAACCGGGGTGCCCGGCCGGTCCTCGGTGCTGTACGAGATCCGGCCCGATGCCGGTTACGTGCTCGGCCTCGACATCGGCCGGAACTATCTGCGTGGCGCCCTGGCCGACCTCACCGGCAGTGTTATCGCCCGGTCGTCCCAGCGGACCAAGGCCGCCAGTGTGACCGGTCGCGTTACCGAACTCATCGGCCTGGCCGACAGCCTGTGCGGTACCGCCGGGCTAACCCGGACCGACGTTACCCAGACGGTGATCGGCAGCCCGGGCGTCTACGATCAGCGGCGCAATACGATCGCGCTGGCTGGCGACCTGGCCGGCTTGTCCAAGCCGACCGTGCTCAAGCAGCTGCGGGCCGCCTTCGGCGACACCCTGGTCCTGGAGAACGACGCGGACGCCGCCTCCCTGGCCGAGCGAGACCACGGGCACGGGCGCGACGTGGGCACGTTTGCGTTCGTCTGGATCGGCACCGGCATCGGGATGGGCCTGGTCATCAACGGGCAGCTGCATCGCGGGGTGCACGGGGCGGCCGGCGAGATCGCGTTTATGCCGATCACGGGCGGGCATGACACCGACCCGGACGACGCGAGGCGGCGCGGCCAGCTGGAGGCGGCCGGCTCGGCGGCCGCCGTGGTGCGCGCGGCTAGGCAGGCCAGGATGCGCGGCACGCTGACTGCGCGGCGGGTGTTCGAGGCGGCGGCGGCAGGCGACGCGCGGGCCGCCGAGATCGTGGCCGGCGAGGCGGACCTAGTGGCCCGGGCGGTGTGCGCCATCATCACCGTCGTGGACCCGGAACTGGTGGTGCTAGGGGGCGGCATCGGCCAGGCGCCGGGTTTCGCTGACGCGGTCGCGGCGGTGCTGCCCCGACTCGCCCCAGTCATGCCGGAGCTGCGGGTCAGTGCGCTGGGTACCGACGCGGTGGTGGACGGCTGCCTGGCATCGGGCGCTGAGCTGGCCTGGCAGCGACTGACCGCCGTGGTCTCCGCGACGTTGTCACCCGATGGGTCGGCCCCCCCGAGCCCCGCTAGGTCTGAGGAGATTTTAGATGAGACGCGCATGGTCGGCGATCCTGGTGGCGGCGGGTATCACGCTGGGCACCACCGTCCCGGCCGTCACGGCCGCGGCGGAAGCTTCGGCTCCGGCTAGGCCGGCGGCCGCGCCTGAGGTCCGCGTCAACCAGGTGGGGTACCCGACGTCGGGCCCGAAGGTCGCCTACGTGATGCTGGCCCGGCCCGTAAACCCGGTGAGTTTCGAGGTCACCACCCCGTACGGCGTCGCGTACCAGGGCACGTCCGCCGACGACGTGGGGTCGTGGAACTCCGCCTACCGCGCCGTGTACCGGCTCACCTTCTCCGCCGTCCAGACCCCCGGCGTCTACCGGGTCAGGGTCACCGCCCCCGCTGCCGCGGTCTCCCCCTCGTTCGTCGTCGGCAGCGGGCCACAGCTCTACGGCCAGCTCGTCGACAACGCCGTGCAGTACTTCACCTCCGAGCGCGACGGCCCGGACACGCAAGGCTCCGTCCTGGGTCGCCAGCCGGCCAACCTGACCGACGAGCAGGCCTACGTCTACGCGGACCCGAAGTACGACAGCAACGACAACCTGCTCGGCACGTTCAGGAAGATCGGCGGGCCGGTTGACGTGTCCGGCGGCTGGTTCGACGCGGGCGGCGGCTACGAGAAGTTCGCGTACACCGCCAGCTACACCGACGCGCTCATGCTCATCGCGGCGCGGGACGACCCGGGGACGTACCCTGCGCTGCAGCCCGAGGCGGAGTTCGGCCTGCAGTGGATCACCAAGCTGTGGAACCCCGTCCTCAAGGTGCTGTACGCGCAGGTCGGGATCGGCAACGGCAACGCGAGCAACACGATCCAGGGCGACTACAACTTCTGGTTCCCGCCCCAGGCCGAGGACAAGATGAACGTGAGCCCCGGCGGCAACCCCGGTCCGACCGCCTACTACGTCAAGTACCGGCCGGTCTTCGAGGCGGCCCCGCCCGGTAAGCCGGTCAGCCCCGACCTGGCGGGCCGGTTCGCCGCCGACTTCGCCCTGGGCGCGCAGCTCGACGCGAGCACCGACCCGGCGCAGGCCGCGAACCTGCTGAGCCTGGCCCGTGGCGTGTACGCGATGGCCAAGACGACCGACGTCGGGCAGATCGTCACCACGTTCCCTTACGACTACTACCCGGGCACCGAGTGGAAGAGCGACATGCTCTGGGGCGCCGCTGAGATCGCGCTGGCCGACGAGGCGACCGGCGCCCCGGTCGCGCAGCTGAGCGCGGACCTGGCCACCGCCGCCCGCTGGGCCCGGGCCTACATCGCGCAGGGGCACCCGGCCGGCGGCGACACGTTCAACCTCTACGACACCGGCGCGGTCGCCGAGGGCGAGCTGCTGCAGGCCCTGCACCAGGCAACGGGCGCCGGGCTGAGCCCGGTGATCGCGCCCGCCACGCTGCTCGCCGACCTGGCCGCCCAGCTGCGCACCGGCGAGGCCTGGGCCAAGGGTGACCCGTTCGGGCTCGGCACCCAGCTCGGCGCCTCGGACGCCTCACCGCACGCGTTCGGCCTGTTCATCACCGACGCGCTGTACCAGGAGTACGGCGGCTCTGGCCAGTTCGCCTCGTTCGCGCAAGCGCAGCTGAACTTCGCGCTCGGCGCCAACGCGTGGGGCAGTTCCTTCGTCGTCGGGGCGGGCACGGTATTCCCGCACTGCATGCAGAGCGAGATCGCCAACCTGGCCGGCTCGCTGTCCGGGGCCGGCGACATCCAGCTGGGCGCGACCACCGACGGACCGAGCAGCATCGGCAATTTCGCCGGGCTGGGCACCGTCGCCGGGATGCGGGCGTGCAGCGCCGGCCACTTCGAGCCGTTCAACACCTCGACCGCGGGTTACGAGGACAACGTGGTCTCCTGGCCCTCGGTGGAGCCCTCCTTGGACTACACCGCCGCGTCCCTGCTGGCGTTCACCCTCGGCGCGGAACTTGGCTGACCCCACCGCCGCCGGGCGCGCCCGCGATCCCGCCGTCCTGGCCATCGACGGCGGCAACAGCAAGACCGACGTGGCCCTGGTGGCGTACGACGGGACGCTGCTCGCCTCCGTCCGCGGCCCCGGCATCAACCCGCAGGACGTGGGCGCCGACCAGACGGCGCTCAACCTGGACGCCCTGGTCAGGCAGGCCGCCGGGCAGGCCGGCCTCCCGGCCCCAGGTGCGTCCCCGAACCGGATCGCCTGGATCGCCCAGCACACCGTGGCCTGCCTGGCCAATGCGGACCTGCCGGAAGAAGAAGCCGAGCTGGCCGCCGCGGTGCAGGCTCAAGGCTGGAGCCCGACCGCCACCGTGGTCAACGACACGTTCGCGATCCTGCGCTCGGGCCTGACCGACACCGACCTGCCGCACTGGGGGGTGGCCGTGGTCTGCGGCGCGGGCATTAACTGCGTCGGCGTCGCGCCCGACGGCCGCGTCACCAGGTTCCTGGCGCTGGGGACGATCGCGGGCGACTGGGGCGGCGGCTACTTCCTCGGCCTCGAGGTCCTCTGGCACGCGGCGCGGGCCGAAGACGGCCGCGGCCAGGACACGGTGCTGTCCGGCTACGTCACCAGGCACTTCGGCGTGGAGCGGGTCGAGCAGGTGACCATCGGCCTGCACCAGGGCAAGATCCCGCACGATGACCTGATCAGCCTGGCCCCCCTGCTGCTGCGCGCCGCGGACGAGGGCGACCCCGTCGCGCGGTCGCTGGTGGACCGCCAGGCCGACGAGATCTCGGTGATGGCCATCACCGCCACGCGCCGCCTGAACCTCACCGGCCTCGCCACCCCGGTCATCCTGGGCGGCGGCGTCGTGACGGCGCGGAACCCGCTGCTGATGACCAGCATCGCCAGGCAGCTCGCCGAGGCAGCCCCCCGCGCGCAGGTGCGCGTGATCGAGGTACCGCCGGTGGTCGGCGCCGCCATGCTCGGCCTGGATCACGTGGGCGCGCCGCCCGACGCCGAGTCGCGCCTGCGCGCCGCCTACGGCCTCCCGCGTGCCCTTTAGCAGGTTGGCTGGTAGGGCCGGGACGGGATATAGGAATGCCACTGGTCGGGAGATAGCGATGACCCAGGTATCGCGCATACCGCGCGCAGCAGGTCGGCGGGGAATCCGATGTCCCACAGCTGCGCGGCGTCGTGATAGCCGCCTACCGTGGCCAGCAT